>Ga0209006_10000041_pt1 | contig 123148 bp, 87 predicted proteins | sample JacPin_JW_Ref_O2_FD_188567 | JGI IMG/M metagenome (GOLD analysis project Ga0209006, IMG submission 188567) | Forest soil microbial communities from Algoma, Ontario, Canada - Jack Pine, Ontario site 1_JW_Ref_O2 (SPAdes) (version 2) | ecosystem: Environmental > Terrestrial > Soil > Boreal... | reverse complement strand
CCGCCAATGGCGACCAGAACGCTTTCCGCCAATAGCTGGCGAATAATATCGGAGCGCTGCGCTCCCAGCGCCGCGCAGATAGCCATTTCGCGCCGCCGCCCCGTGGCGCGCACAAGCATCAGATTGGCGACGTTGGCACAAGCAATCAGCAGCACTATACCTACGGCGACGATTAAAACAAGCAGCGCGGGACGAATGTTCTGTACAATCTGGTCCTGCATGAGATCTACCAGAGAGGACACATTGGTGTTTGTGTCCGGATATTGTTTTTCCAGCCGCTTGGCGATTACATCTATCTCCGAGCGGGCCTGCTCAAGAGATATTCCCGGCTTCAGGCGGGCGATGGGCAGAATTCCAGGATGCCAGCTACGATCGTCGGGGAGCGTTCTGGCCCATGGTTCGAGCGGCAGGATCACGTCCGGCGCTTGCTGAAGAACTTCGAAACCGGCTGGCATGACTCCAATGATGGAATAACTTTCATTGTCCAGAATGATGGATTGGCCGAGGACCGCGGGAGAGGAGGAAAAATGCCGTTGCCAAAGGCCGTGGCTGATGAGCGCTACGGGAGGCCCGCCCGGCTTGTCTTCCGCCTCAGAGAAGGCGCGGCCCAGTATCGGTTTGACCCCCAGCATGTCAAAAAGATTGGCCGTCACGTTTTGCGTGGGGAGACGTTCGGCTTCGGAGATGCCGGTCATGGTCATAACGTTGTTCCGCACGGCGGCTACTGCTTCAAACGAATGGCTTTGGTCGCGCCAGTCACGGTAATTGAGATAGGACAGGGAGAGTCGAGGAAACTGCGGCCAATGCTCAGAGAGCAACACCAGCCTTTGTGGGTCGCGATAAGGAAGAGGACGAAGCAGAACCGCGTTGATGACGCTGAACATGGCGCTGTTCGCGCCGATGCCCAAAGCCAGCGTGAGTACGGCAACGATGGTGAATCCGGGACTATTCTTTAACCTTCGAAGCGCGTACTTGAAGCTCTGTGCGAGCTTAGACATCACCGGCCTCCGGGATTGAGGATCATTTCTCCGATTATGACGCCGCTCTCAGCGCGGCCTTGCGCTCTTGTGGCGTCATTCGGCGGACCATAAGCCCGATCTTAGCCACTCTTTCAAGTTCCGAGGCGGTACAGCGCGAAACGGAGCGCAATGCCTCCGCGAAGTCCATCAGCACGGGATTTTCGAAAAGCGTCCGGACTGTCAATTCGGTTAGGAAATAGTCGTTAACAAGGAAAATTACCCGGAGCGCCAGCAAAGATTGACCGCCGAGTTTGAAAAAGTTGTCATGACGACCCACCCGCTCCACCTTGAGCACTTCAGCCCAGATCATGGCCAGTGCGGTTTCCACATCTCCCGCGGGAGCTTCATAGGCGCTCACAGCGTACGCGCCATCCGTTGGCTTTTCCAAAGCCTTACGGTCCAGCTTCCCGCTGGGGGTCAACGGCAATGAATCCAAGCAAACGTAGGCTGCCGGGACCATATAGCCTGGTAGCCTGGCCGCCAGGTGCGCGCGCAACTTGCTTGGTCCTAGACTGTCGATGTTGTCGTCGCCCGCATGCTGAGTGGCGTTAGTCTTCGCCGCCGTGTAGTAGGCCACCAACGTTTTTTCTCCTGCGAGATCGCCCCGCACATCATTCCGCGCATCACTCTGCACTATGACCACCGCTTCGGCGATCCCCGGATGTTCCAGCAAGCGGGCTGCGATTTCTCCGGGTTCAATTCTGTATCCACGGATCTTTACCTGATCGTCCATACGCCCTAGGAATTGAAGGTTGCCGTCGGCAAGCCACTTGACTCGATCTCCGGTACGGAAAAGCCATTCTCCCGGACGTTCTCCGTACGGGCTTGGCACGAACCTCTCTGCGGTGAGCTCCGGTTTCCCAATATATCCGCGCGCTACACCTGCGCCGCCGATGTAAAGTTCTCCTGCGACTCCGACCGGCACTGGAGATCCTTGCCGCTCGAGAACATAGATTTGCATGTTGTCAACCGCATTGCCGATGGGCGCAGGAGTTCCTTCCGGGCTTTCCGCGCCTACCTCATAGAGCGTCGCGCAGACAGTTGTTTCCGTGGGTCCATATCCATTGATGATTTTGAGCCCCGGAACTAATGCAGTGAGGCGAAGAAGAAGCCTGTTCTCGATTGGTTCCACCCCAACGAGCAGTTTCTTCAACTGTAGTTTTCGGGGCCAATGCTGGGCCCATTCACACAGCGTAGCCACCATGAAAGGAGGAATGTAAGCGCTGTGAACCCCGCGCGCGCTTAGCCAACGGCCCATCTCCCAGGCGTCCACTCGCACCGGCTCCGGCACTGGTTCGAGCGTGCCTCCAAAAATCAGAGACGAGAAGATCTCGTAGACGGAGACGTCAAAATTCAAACTGCTCAGGAAGCTACAGCGGTCGCCGGCTGCCCACGGTTGGCGGCGATGGAAACCATAAAGCAGGTTCACGACTCCGCGATGCGTACACTGGACTCCCTTGGGACGTCCGGTTGATCCGGAGGTGTAGATCACATATGCCAGGTTCTCGTCGCTTAGCTGCACTTCGGGCGCTTGTTGCGAACAAGCGCCGATGACTTGCCGGTCTTTATCGAGCAGGATAGTATCGAGCAGCATGGTATCGAGCAGCGCAGTTCGACGATTGCCTCCCGGTTGAAGCCGGTCCGCAATATCTGATGTCGTGAGCAATGCCGATATTTGCGCGTCCTGGGCCATGAACTCCAAGCGATCCTGCGGATATTCAGGATCAAGCGGGACATAGGCTGCCCCGGCCTTAAGTGTAGCCATCAACGCTATGATCATTTCCACGCCCCGCTCCAGGCAGATCCCTACCCGCGCTTCCGGCCTCACTCCGAGCGACAACAAATGGTGCGCCAACTGATTCGCCCGCTGGTCCAGTTCGCGATAAGTGAGTTGTTGATCGCCAACGACCAACGCGAGTGCCGTAGGCGTTTTCTCTGCCTGCGCTGCGAAGAGATTGTGAATGCAACTTCTCGAAGGAAATTCAGTAACGGCGCCATTCCAGTCATACAGAATTTGCTGCCGCTCTGCCTGGCTGAGAATGTTCAGGCTCTCCACCACTTCTCTTTCATCCACCAGCATTCCTGCCAGCAGCCGGCGAAGATAGCCCGCGTAGCGCTTGATGGTCTGTGGGTCGAATAGCGCGATCGAGTATTCCAGCCCGCCAACGATGGCGCCATTCGCTTCTTGCAAAAAGAGTGTCAGGTCGAACTTCGCCGCGCGATAAGCTATCGCCTCCAGCGGCTCCACTTCCACTCTTACTCCCGGAAGCACAAGCACGCCTTCCGGCATGTTCTGCCAGGCGAAAGCTGCTTGAAACAATGGATGGTGCGCAGGACTCCGCTCCGGAGCCAGGATTTCCACCACGCGCTCGAATGGCAGGTTCTGATTCTGTTGCGCTGCCAACGCGACTTTCCTTACGCGCTGGAGCAACTCTTCTACCGTAGGCGCACCGCTGAGATCTACTGGGAGCGCCAGCATATTTACAAAAAATCCGATCAATCCTTCCAACTCCGGCCGTTGCCGGTTGGCCACGGGTGTGCCCACGACCAGATTCACTTGGCCCGACAACCGGGCCAACAGTGCTGCCCACCCCGCGAGCAGCGTCATGTGTAAGGTAGTTCCCGCTCTCCGGCCCATCTCCCTTAAGCCCGTGGTTATCTGTTGGTCCAGCACCAACTGCTCGACCTCTCCTCTGTAGTCCTGCTGCGACGGCCGGGTGCGATCGGTGGGTAGCTCCAGCAGGGACGGCGCATTCTGCAAAGCTCGTCTCCAGTATTCCTCTTGCCGGCGTGGTACTTCTCCTTCCATCCACTTCCTTTCCCATAAGGCGTAATCCGCATACTGTACTGGCAATTCCGGCAGCGAATCTTCTTCTCCTCGCGTGAATGCGGCATACAAGACGCTTAGCTCTTCACAGAGAATCCCCATGGACCACCCGTCGGAGATGATGTGGTGCATGGTGATCAGGAGCATGTAGCCGTCTTCCGACTCGCGCACCAGTCGCCCTCGCGCCAGTGGTCCCGTCTGCAGATTGAATAGAGCGTTTGCTTCCTCAGCTGCCAGAGATTCCATCTCTATCTTGGGATTTGAATGCAAACGTAGGTCGTGTTCCACCAGGTGGAACCTTCCGTCTCCAAGGTAGCCGATCCGCTGCGCTGATTCTCCATCGCTCAAGGCAAAGGTGGTCCGCAATGCCTCGTGCCGTGCGACCAGGCGATCCAATGCTCGCCGTAAAGCGTTCACGTCCAGGTCGCCAGTCAAGCGCACAGCCATTGGTATGTGATAGGCTCGGCTTGCTTCCTCCATCTGCGCCAGGAACCACAGCCGCTTCTGCGCAAAAGACAGCGGAATCCGCTCCTCTCGGTTCGCACGGCTGATGGGCGGGAGTTCGGCGCGCGCCGCGCCTCTCAGCGTAGAAACGAGGTCGGCCAGAACCGGGTGCGCAAAGAGATGCCCCAGCGTGATGGCGACGCCTAATTGTTGTTGCATTCGTGCAATGGCTCGCATGGCCAGCAGCGAGTGTCCACCTAAAGCAAAAAAACTATCCTGCCGGCCTACGCGTTCGACCGGCAGCAAATCCGCCCAAATCGCTGCGACAGTCTTTTCGATCTCATCCACCGGCGCTTCGTATTCCTCGACCGCATACGCACTCGCCGGAGGCATGGGCAATGCTTTCCGGTCGAGTTTTCCGGTCGGTCCAAGAGGCAAGCTGTCCAGATTCACAATCGCCGCCGGAACCATATACTCCGGGAGCCGCTCCGCTAGATACTTTCGTATTTCCCCTGCATCTATATTTTGTCCAGTGGCTGGCACTACATAACCCACCAGCCGTTTCTGCCCGCGGTGGTCCTCCCGCGCCAGTACTGCCGCCTGTTCCACCATTGGATGGCTTCTTAGCAACGCGGCGATCTCTCCGGGTTCGATTCTGAATCCGCGGATCTTTACCTGGTCATCCACACGTCCGACAAATTCCAGGTTGCCATCGTTCCGCCAGCGCCCCAGATCGCCTGTCCGATACATCCGCTGCCCCGGTGTTCCTAACGACGCTCCGTAGGGATCAGGCACAAATCGTTCAGCTGTCAGCCCCGGTCTCCCCAAATACCCGCGCGCTACCCCATTTCCCCCGATATGGATTTCGCCGACGACGCCCACTGGTGCAGGCTCTTCGTCCTGATCGAGAACGTACAACTGAGTGTTGGAAATCGGCCGACCGATCGGGATTATCCGGTCATTTGTCGACGTTATTTCGTGCCAGGCAGCAAAAGCCGTGGTTTCGGTGGGGCCATAGACGTTCAGCAAATGTTGCGGCTTGCCGAGCGCCAGTGCACGGGCTGCGGACTGTGTGTCCGCTTGCTCGCCCCCGAAGAATAGGTAGCGCAACCCAGCGAAGGCTTGCGGGTGATCGGACACTGCTTGATTGAACAGCGGTGTAGTAAGAAACAGGACATTGATCTTGTGCTCTTTGATTTTTGCGGCCAAGCCACCGGGCGAGAGTACATCCTGCTTGCGAATGATCACTAAACGCGCACCGGTCAGCAGCGCGCCCCAAAGCTCAAATAACAAAGCGTCAAACGATGCATTCGAGGCTTGCGCGATTACATCATCCGGCCCAAGCTGCACGTAATTTGCGTTCAGAATCAGCCCGGCTATCGAGCGATGTGCAACCTCAATGCCTTTGGGCCGCCCCGTGGAGCCGGAAGTGTACATCACACAAGCCGGGTGACCGGCACTCAGCCCTACGGCACTACGATCCAAATTGGAATCAGCTTCATCCTTCCATTCAGGGGCTGGAGCCGTCACATCCAACACCCGCAGTGATGGTAATGGACTCATCCGGTGGAAGAGGTGCTGCAGATGACGTTGAGTCAGAAGCACAACCGGCCCGCTGTCCTCAATCATGAATTGGAGGCGGTCTTGCGGATACTCCGGGTCCAGTGGGACATAAGCGCCGCCGGCCTTGAGCACCGCCAGCAATCCCACGATCATTTCCAGGCCCCGCTCCATGCACATGGCGACTCGGGCATCAGGCCTTACTCCCAGAGTCTTTAGATAATTCGCCAGGCGGTTGCTTTGGCGGTTCAGCTCGCCATAACACAACTGCCGCCCTTCCTCTTCCACAGCGATCGCTTCCGGAGTTCTCTCCGCCTGCTCCTCAAACAACTGCGGAAGGGACTTCTGATCCGCGTATTCCCTGTGTGTATCGTTCCATTCATATAGAAGCTGATCCCGTTCCTCGCGCGGCAACACCTCCAGAGCGCTCACAGCCATCTCGGGCGTTGACTCCAGCGCATTCGTCAGACCCTCCAGCACGATGCACATGTACCGGCTTATTCGCTCCGCGCCGATTCCCGGCGCCATCTGCGTATTCAAACAAAAATTCTCGCCGATATCTTCCACCGAGAGCGTGAATGGATAGTTAGTCCGCTCCTCCACTCGCAGTACCTCGATGCCTTTCCAAGCGAGCAATTGTTCGTTAGTGCTGTTATTCCGGGTGTGGTGATAATTCAACAACGCTGAGAATAAGGGTGTGGGGACAGCCACCCTGCTACAGCTTTGCGCCAACGCCAGCGACGCATGCTCATGGCGCATCAGCTCCGCCAACAATGCATGTGTATGGCGTACGCTTGCTTCCACTCCGTCGTTGCCAATCCTCAGCCGCACCGGCAGCGTGTTGAGGAAGAGTCCCATCACGCGGTCTGCGCCCGACCCGCCCTGCATCCGGCCGAACACAACCGTGCCGAACACGACATCGCTTCGACCCGACACCTTCGCCAACAACCGACCCCACGCCAGGTGCCACAGCGCGGCGGAACTGACACCTAGTTTCCGCGCTCGCTCCCGCAGCCGCCGACTGAGAACCCGATCCAGCACGGTCCGGCTTTCCTCGACTTCTGTTCCATCACCCTTCGCACTGACCAGGCCAAAAGGCGCTGTCGGCTCCTCCACGTCCGCAAGCATCCTACGGAAGAATGCTTCGTCTTGCTCACGAGTCACTCCTAGCCGCGTCTGTGCGACCAGATTACGAAATGGCAGCGGTTTCGGCAGTCGCTCCGCCCGGCCCAGGAGATACGCTTCAATTTCCTCGCGGATGACCTCATCGGTGACATGGTCCCCTACCAGATGGTGCAACAGCATCAGCAACAGCCAGCGCTGCTTACCCGGGTCATGCGCCACATAGGCCCGCAGCAATGGCGCTTCACGCAGGTCCATCCGCTGGCGCCTGGGGGTAATCCGCCGGTACATTTGCTCTACCGCGTCTCGCGTCCCATCCAACTGCATACGCTCCACTCGCATGGGAGCTTTCCGCCAGACCACTTGCACCGGCTCGCCGAGTCCTTCCCAGAACACTGAGGTCCGCAAAATGTCATGGCGGGCAATTACCGACTGCAGCGCGGCCAAATAATCGTCCAACCGCGCCTCGGTTTCGAAACTCATTTGCGTACTCAGTAAATAAGGATCCTGCTCGCGGCTGAGCAAAGAATGGAAGAGCATTCCTTCCTGAAGCGGCGTCAAGGGATAGATGTCTTGTATGTTCGCCGCTCCTCCAACCACTCCGGCCACTACTCGCTCAATCTCTTCGGCCGTAATTTTCAGGAGCGGCAACATGTCCGGAGTTATTTTTTCGCATCCATCGGGTATACGGTTTTCCGGAACTGCGAACGCTGTCAAGCCGTTCAGGGACGCTGCCAGCGAGGCGAGCGTGGGCGAAGAAAATAGCTCCCGGACGTCTACCTCAAATCCCCTCTGCCGCATACGTTCCATCAGGGTGACGGCCAACAACGAGTGGCCGCCTAACTGGAAGAAGTTGTCCTGCCGCCCCACCCGAGGGACTTCGAGCAGTTCAGCCCAGATTTCCGCCAACATCTTTTCCGTCTCGCCTTCAGGCGCTTCGTAATCGCGTGCGGCGTAAGCATCACTATCGGGCACCGGCAGGGCCTCCCGGTTCAGCTTCCCGTTAGGCGTCAATGGCATCCGCTCCAGACGAACATACGCCGCCGGTACCATGTATTCTGGCAGCTTCGCCGCAAGCCAGCTCCGCAGTTCGGTTGTCAAGGACGCGGCCAATCTTTGCCGTGTTGGGTTCGTGGCGTACTCTTCCGGCGAACTCGACAGGAGATCTCCCGGGAAGATCACGCGTCTCTGGCCGGCCGCTTGGCCGCGAAAAACTACGTCACAACTTTCAAGCGCACTGACATTGGGTCGAACCTCATTGGGCCGGATCTCACTGGGTCGAACCTCAAGGGTGTACCCGAATTCATGGGCAAAATCCCATAGGTCTTCCAGCTCGACTGCGGTGCTTTGCACACGCTCCAATTGAGATCGAAGGGCGCCCACAGTGGCTGGACGCGGGCTGGAGCGCAGCGCTCGCGCGGCGGCAACATGTCGTTGCAAGCGGGTATTGGGAACTCCAGTCACTCCCAGAACTTCAGGTAGTATCCGGCTGAAGCGCTCGCGCAAAGCGCTCAGGCTGAGAGATTCTCGATTCCAATCCAGCCACTCGCATTCCATCTCTTCTTCTTCGGGCTCTTCGGGCGCTCCGCCTATGTGCAACCCCACGTCGTAACGGAAGCAGGTAAGCTCATTTCTGGCCCGCCCTCGTTTCAAATTGATCTCCACGCGGCTGATCTGCGGGAAGCGCTCAGGCAACGCACGGAAAAACTCGGGAGCAATCACGAGTTCGTTTTCCTGCCTCATTTTTTTCTGCACGCGCTGCCAAAGCACATCGCAGCTTAGAGAATCGGGCGCCTGATATAGCTGCACGGATGTATGAAAGGTCTCGAGCAAGGGATAACTGCGCAGGTCTCCGATGAATACCGAGCCGCCTGGCCGCAGACTTTCTACCGCGCCTTTCAGGACGGTCAGGAGATATTCGAGGTCAGGAAAATGCTGGACAACCGAATTGATCAGCACCAGGTCAAACCGTTCCTGCTGCCCGATTGCTTCCAGTTCATGCGCCGCCTTGCATTCCAAAGCGACCTGGGGCATGTGCAATTCCGGACGCAGCAGTTGCTGCCGCACAAAATCCAGTTCTACCTTTGATATGTCCGTTCCCTGGTACCACTCGCATTGGGGCGCAATACGGAAGAGCAACATACCAGTGCCGCAGCCGATCTCCCAAACTCGCTTCGGCTGCAAGGCCGCAATGCGCTCGACCGTTGTCTCCAGCCACTCACGCATCTCGTCGGCGGGAATGGGCTGTCCGGTATAGCTGCTGTTCCATCCGGCAATGTTGAACGTGGGGTCTGGAGCGGAGTCTCGCTCTTTGACAATTGCATCGTATGTGGCGGCCCATCCGGCCAACTGTTCGGTCGTGAGCGCCTCCCGGACGCTATGCGCTTCGTCGGCGTGACTGCCTCCGTCTCCGTCCATCACATAGTAAGCAGCCAGGCGCTTCTCTCCCGCTGCGTCGTCGCGCACAATCACAGATGCTTCCCGGATTGCGGGATGTTCGAGGAGCCGCGCCTCAATCTCCTGCAACTCGATGCGGAAGCCGCGGAGCTTCACTTGAAAATCTCTCCGCCCCAGAAACTCAATGGTGGCATCAGGAAGCCATCTGGCCAGATCGCCGGTTTTGTACATCCGCGCGCCCGCTTCCTGCGTATACGGATCTGGCAGGAAACGCTCTGCGGTAAGCTCCGGCCGTCCCAGGTATCCGCGTGCTACTCCCGTACCGACGATATAGAGTTCGCCGGTTGCTCCGGTCTGCACAGGTTGCATCTGCTCATCCAGAATGTAGAGGCGAGTGTTCGCGAGAGGACGACCGATTGAGTTCCAGGTCGAGAGATTCGTGTTTATCTGTTGTAGTGTCGCGTTGATGGTGGTCTCGGTCGGGCCATAGGCATTCCACAAGGCTGGGCGCGGGCCGTTCCGCTCGCCATCGCCCTCAAACCAGTTTTCCAATGCCTGCCGGTCCAGAGCTTCACCGCCGATAATCAGGAGTCTGACAGTCGGTGGAATCCGCGCGTTCCTATCTGCCGCAAGCTGCTTCCAGAACCGAATCGGGAGATCCATCATGGTGATCCCCCATTTTTCTGCGAGGGTCCAGAATGCCCGCGCTTCGGCCAGCCAACCATCGTTGCGCAGCACCAGAGTTGCGCCAGAGAGCAAAGCAATGAAGATCTCCTCCACAGACACGTCGAAGCTGAGGGAGGCAAATTGCAAGATGCAGTCTTGCGCGCATATTTGCCATTGCGTTCGAAGCGCGGTGATGTGATCGGTGACCGCGCGATGCTCGATCATTACCCCATTGGGCTTCCCTGTGGAACCGGAGGTGTAGATCACGTAGGCGAGGTGTTGCGATGTAAGCTCGGCGGGATCGGGATTGCTCTCTGGCTGGTCTCGCCAGGCAGCATCGCTTCTCGGATCCAGCACAAGCAGGTTTTGGTCGAGTCCGGCAAATAATGGTTTCAGATGACCTTGAGTCAGCAGAACTGTCGATCCGCAGTCCTTCAGCATGAAGTGCAATCGCTCTGCGGGATAACGCGGATCCAGCGGCACATAAGCCGCGCCTGCCTTCAGTACCGCCAGCAGAGCGACGATCATTTCCATGCTGCGTTCGAGGCAGATCGCTACACGAGTCTCCGGCTTTACACCTGACTCGCGCAGATAATGCGCCAACCGATTGCTGCGGCGATTGAGATCGCCATACGTCAATTGCCGGTCTTCACTCTGGAATGCATGATTCTCGACTGCATGATTCTCGAATGCATGCTCGACTGCCGTCGCCGAGGGTGTCCGCTGCACCTGCTGTTCAAATAATTCGTGCAGGCAGCTTTCACCCGACCACGCTTCTCGCATGGCATTCCGCGCACAGACAACAGTCTGTGGCTCGGCATGCGACAGCGAGGGATCGGATTGATTCATCTCTTCTCTTATGAGTTTCACGAAACTCACTTCCTCTAATGCCCGGCGAGGGCGGCCTTCCGTTGCTCAGGGGTCATCCGGCGAACCGTCAACCCAACCTTGGCGATCTTTTCCAGTTCCTCTACTGAACGTCCAGAAATGGACCGTAACTTTTGCGCAAAATCCATCAGCACGGGATGTTCGAGAAGCGTCCGCACCGACAGCTCAGTCTGGAAATACTTGTTGATTCGGGACACGACCCGGAGAGCGAGGAGTGATTCTCCACCCAAGTCGTAGAAGTTGTCGCGCACTCCGACCTGAGTAGCGCCCAGAACCTGTGTCCAAATATCCACCAGCAGTTCCTCGATGGCGGTCATGGTTTCCGAAGCGCCGTCCTGGACTGACCGCCCTTTGAAGGGCGCGGGGTCCGGGAGCGCCCTGTGGTCTACCTTGCCGTTTGTACTTAACGGCAACTCGGGCAACATCACGTACACACTTGGAACCATGTACTCGGGGAGCTTGGTTTTCAGGTAACTCTTCAACTCATCTGCGCTCGCTTCGCCAGATACATACGCCACCAGCCGCTTACCGCTGGCGCCGGTCTTCATCAGCACGGCGCAATTGCGCACCCCGCCATGTTGGAGCAAAGCCACCTCGATTTCGCCCAGCTCCACGCGAAAGCTGCGTATTTTGATCTGATGATCTGCTCGGCCAAAAAACTCCAGATTGCCATCTTGCATCCAGCGGGCCAGATCTCCGCTGCAATACATCCGTTCTCCGGGCTCGCCATAAGGGTTCGGGAGATATTTCTCTGCCGTCAGCTCGGGCCTGCGCCAATAGCCGCGCGCTAATCCTTCGCCACCGATGTACAAGTGGCCCATGGCCCCGACCGGCTCAAGATTCATGTGGCGATCCAGTACGTACGTGTAAGTATTCGAGACCGGCTTGCCAATGGGCACGCTGGCTGCATCCCTGGTTACCTTTTGCACCAGATAACAACTAGTGAAGGTGGTACATTCGGCAGGGCCGTAGGCATTCACGAGCCTTTCGGGTCCCCCAGACTCAAGGACCGCAGCGGCTGTTCCGGGATGAACCGCTTCTCCGCCAAACAGTAGGCACTTCACCGAATTGAACATAGCGGGATTCTGGCGTCCCATCTCATTAAATAAGGAGGTCGCCAGAAACATCACTTTCACGCCCTTGTCTTTGATTTCTGCCGCAAACCTATCCACGTCTAGCAGGTCTTCATTCCCGATGATTACCAGGAAACAACCGTTCAGCAGCGATCCCCAGATTTCAAAGGTGCAGGGATCAAAAGACAGGTTGACGGTTTGAGCCACAACTTCGTCACCCTGAAATTGGATGTAGTTGGTCTCGCGCAGCAACCGGATCAGGCTGCGGTGACTGACGGCTGTAGCTTTCGGCAGGCCCGTGGAACCCGAGGTGTAAATCACATAAGCCAGGTTTTCCGGGAATACCCGCGCCGGAAAACTCTGATCGCTCTGCTGTGCGACCTCATCCCAGTCGCGATCAAGGCGAAGCACAGGTGCTTTTATCTCCGGCATCGGATGGGCCAGCCGGCCTTTCGTCAGCAAGACTGCAATACCGGAATCCTCTACCATGAACCGCAACCTGTCCGGCGGATAAGCTGGATCAATGGGGACATACGCTCCGCCGGCTTTGAGAATTGCCAGCATCGCGAGCACCACCTCTACCGACCGCTCCATGCTGATGCCCACCAACTTTTCCGGACCGACACCGAGATTCGCTAAATAGCGCCCCAGTTGGTTCGAGCGGCGATCCAATTCGGCGTAGCTGAGCCGTTCCTTGCCGCATGTGACCGCTGGTTCCTCCCCGCGACGGCGGACCTGCTCGGCAAATAACTCCATCATGGTTTTGTCGCGAGGATACTCGGTGTGTGTCTGGTTGAACTCCACCAGGATTTGCCGACGCTCTTGCTCGCTGAGCAGATCAATGCAACTGAGAACTTGATTGGGATCGCCGGTATAGGCCTCCAGCAGCCGCACGAAGCGACGGCTCAGCGCGTCTATAAAATTTCCGGCGAAGCAATCCGGCTGGTACTCAAAACCCATGGTCAAACCTTGGCTGGTCAAACCTTGGCTGGTCAAATCTGGACCGGTCAAACTCTGTCCGGCACACACCAGCACGGAAAGCGGATAATGGGTTGAATCGTTTGTATCAATCTCAGTGAGGCGCACGCCGCCAAAGCTTTCCTTCTCCCTCACCCGGTTCATGGGGAAGTTCTCAAAGACCACCAGGGTGTCAAACAATTCGTTCAGTCCGGTGATTCGTTGAATTTCCAATAGTCCGAGATATTGATGGGGCAACAAAGCGGACTGTTCCTGACTGAGCCGGCTGAGCAGATCGTTGAATGAATCGCCGGAACGCAACTGCACCCGCGTGGGCAGCGTATTGATCAAAAGTCCGATCATGCTTTCGATGCCGTTGATTTCCGGATTGCGTCCGGAAACGGTGCCGCCGAACACGACATCGTCGCGGCCGGTGTACCGTGAAAGCAAGACGGCCCAGGCGCCCTGAATTACGTTGTTCAGGGTCAAGCTGCGAGCGCGTGCTTGTTCTGTGAGACGGTTTGTGAGTTCTTCATCGAGAACGACATAAAGGCGTTCCGGTATTTTTGGTTCACGCAGGGAGCCTGCGGCGCTCATGCGTGTGCCTTCTTCGAGTCCAGCTAGCGCTTCGCGCCAAGCTGCTTCCGATGCCTTTCGGTCCTGGCGGGCGAGCCACGCCAGATAATCGCGGAATGGCGTGACCCAGGCCAGAGCAGCAGGACTGCCATGGTGCGCATACAAAAGCAGCAACTCGCGAAGCATCAATGGCAGCGACCATCCGTCTATCAAAATGTGATGAGTTGTAATCAGCAGGCGGAATCTTTGCGTCGAACAACGCACCAGATGAAAGCGAAACAGTGGAGACGTGTCCAACTGAAAACGTGTGACACGTTCTTTTGCAACCAGTTCGGCGAATCTGCGCTCGCATTCGGAGCCCTCAAGCGAAGAAAAATCCAGGGTGTGGAATTGCAAAGAAATATCCTGAGGAATGATCTGGACGGGCCGAGCCAGTTCCTGGTGCTTGAACGCGGCGCGTAAATTCGGATGGCGGCGCAACAACGCCCGAACTGATTCCTGAAGCGTCTCTTCATCTACCGCATCTTCATCTCGCGCCCCCTCCAGGGTGAGCAGGACCTGGACGTTGTAGATATCCGGTCCTGTGACATCGTAAAAAGCGTGAAAGAGCATTCCCTCCTGCACAGGCGAGAGCGGCAAAATATCCTGGATTTCTCCGTATTCGCTTTCCAGTCGCTCAATTTCAGATTGTGAGAGAGCCACCAGCGGCAAGTCAGAGGGCGTGAATCCTCCCATTCCAGGTTTAGCGCAGTGGTGGACCAGCGCTTCCAGGACATGAAACCATCCTTCCGCTAACAAACGAATGTCCTGTTCTGAAAACGCTGCCGGCAGCCATGTCCAGGTAGCCGTCAGTTCCGGGCCGGACGAATGCTCCAACACCATGGAATCGACTTCCAGCGAATGATGAAACGGCATGTCCGGGTCCATGCCTCCGGCAAGTAATTCACACGGCGACCAATGGCCGGTATCGGTAACAGGAAAACGCCCGAGATAGTTAAAGTCGATCTGTGATTCGGGCAGATCGGACAAAGCGCTCGCAGTTTCAGGATTCAGATAACGCAGAAGTCCGTAACCAATGCCATTGCTGGGGACACGACCGAGCTGTTCCTTGATCGATTTAACCGCCTGGCCCAGAGCTTTGCCTCCCGCCCATGCTTCCTCCAGATCGAGTGAATCAGGGTCAAGTGAATCATGCTCAAGCGAACCCAGGTCAAGACGCACAGGAAAGATGGTGGTGAAGAATCCGACCGTGCGGGAAAGGTCGAGGTCGTCAACAATTGCTTCCCGCCCATGCCCTTCGAGATCAATTAGAACAGAGGTGCCTTCCCGGGAATTGCGCCGTCGCCAATTCAGGATGCTGAGAACAAACCCGGCGAGCAGTACATCGTTAATGCGGGCGTGAAACGTGGCGGCCACCTGGCTGAGCAAAGGAGCGGTGACGCTGGCCGGCAAGGTAAGAGCACTTTGGCGCGTGCTGCTCAACGTATCCCGGCCGGGATCGAGTTTGTAACCAGGCAACAGTTCTGACGCGCCCTTCAACGTATCCGTCCAGAAAGACAGCTCTTTCACGCGCTCTGGATTCAGTGCCTCCTGGTTCAATCGCTGGGCCCAGCCCCGGAACGAGACGGGCGACGGTTCAAGCACGGGAGTGGTTCCGGCGGCAATGGCCGCAACACAAGCAGCGAGGTCCGGCAACAGGATTCGCCAGGACACTCCATCGATTGATAAATGATGGATGGTGAGCAACAGACGGCCGGGAGAAGTGGGGTCCGCGTCAGGCGTGTCTGCGTCAAATCGGCCTGCGTCAAACCATACCGCTTGCAGCATGATTCCGCGCTCTGCCGATAAACGTGTCTGCGCAGCCTGAGCTTCTTCTTCAATCCGCTTCTGGCGCGCTTCCGTATCGATCCCCTGTAAATCGATTGCACGCAAGCACGATGCGGCACTCACCGCTCCCTTCGGCTGGATTTCCAGTTTCCATTCTTCCCTGCCGATCTCTGTCCGGTCGCCCTCTGCACCGGTGAAACGCAAGCGCAAAGCGTCGTGGCAATCGAGGACGATCTGCAAAGCGAGCACAAGATGCTCATGCTTCACATCTGCCGGAACCTGCAGCAGCATCGACTGGCTGAAGCGATGCAATGAGCCGCCGTGCTCAAGAAACCAGCACATGATGGGCGTTGGCGGCATGGGACCCACACCGTTTTCGACTGGTGCAGCCGCCGACTTTTGCGCAAAATGTGAGACGGCTGCAAGGGCCTCAATGCCCGGTTGCTGAAAGACATTGCGCAAGGTGACAATCAACGCTGCCTGCCGTGCGCGACTGACCAACTGAATTGCCAGAATGCTATCGCCGCCAAGGGAGAAAAAATTATCGTCCGGGGAAACCTCGGGAACGGCAAGCAACTCTTTCAGGAGTGAACAGAGGACCTCTTCGGCGCGGGTGCGCGGCGCACGACGCGCACCCGTACCGGTCACCTCAGGCGTGGGCAATGCTTTGCGGTCCAGCTTGCCGTTAGAGTTTAGCGGCAGAGACGGGAGAACCTTGATGAAAGAAGGAACCATGTAGTCTGGCAGCTTAAGCGTCAACGACTTCCGCAGTTCGGCCGCATTAATGCTGTAGCCTAAAGCAGGAACCACATAAGCGACCAGCTTCTTTTCGCCCGCGCGGTCCTCACGAACGAGCACCGCAACTTGACCCACATCGGAGCAACTCATCAGCGCCGTTTCGATTTCAGCCAACTCGATGCGATAGCCACGAACCTTGACCTGCTGGTCAGTTCGTCCCAGGAATTCCACTTGCCCGTCTTCTCGCCAGCGCACGCGATCGCCGGTGCGATACATGCGCTCGCCGGAACGTCCAAACGGATTGGGAAGGAAACGCCCGGCGGTAAGATCGGGCCGGTTCAGATATCCGCGGGCCAGCCCGGCGCCGGCAATAAACAATTCACCGGGAATGCCCACTGCAACCGGTTGCAACGCGGAATTCAGGACATAAACCTGATGGTTGTCCATGGGAGCGCCGATCGGCACGCTGCCGGTCAAGTTTTCCGGGTTCGCCGCCGCATAGTGAGTGGCAAATGTAGTTGTCTCCGTCGGCCCGTAGCCGTTGCACACTAGCGTTTCGGGGCAATACTCGCGCAACCGCTGGACGGCGGCAACCGGAACAACATCGCCCCCAGCCCATATCTCCCGCGCACCCAGAAAGCAATCCGGGGCCTCTTGAACCAGCGCGTTGAAAAGGCTGGCCGTGAGGAACGTAGAAGTGATCTTCTCTTCCTGGAACAGACGTTTATAAGTGGCAATGTCCAGTTCGCCCGGAGGCGAGATGATCACCTGTTTTCCACGCAGCAATGCCGACCACATTTCATAGGTCGAAGCGTCGAAAGCATGAGAAGAATGGAACAACACACGATCCAAACTTCCCTCTCCCCAACTGCTGTCAAATGCCAGGCTGAGAACATTGCCATGCGTAACAGCAACACCTTTGGGAGTTCCGGTGGATCCCGAGGTGTAAATCACATAGGCAAGCTGGTCGGTATGGATGCGAACGTTGGGGTCTGCATCCTGCTCCGTGGGAAGCGAGGGGTCCTCATTGACGACAATCACATTTGGATGTGTGAGTCCGCGGTCTGCGCTGCTCCGGTCGAGAAGAAGCACAGCCGCGCCCGCCTCTTCCATAATCAGGCGCATACGTTCCAGCGGATATGCGGAATGAAGAGGCAGATAAGCTCCGCCGGCTTTCAACACTGCAAGGGTGGCCACTACCATTTCCGGGGACCGCTCCATCAGAATAGCGACCGGAGTCTCCGCAGCTACGCCACTCTTAATAAGCCTGTGAGCAAGCCGGTTCGCCTGCTCATTGAGTTCGCGGTAGGTCAGTTCTCCGCGGGCGGAGCGAAGAGCAACGGCGTTTCCTGCCTGCGCAACCTGCATGGCAAAGCAAACTGGAATTGTCTGTGTGGAGGGATAGGGCGCGGCAGTATCGTTCCACTCCGCAAGAATCTGCTGCTGTTCAACATCACAGAGCAATGAAAAAGAGCCCAGGCGACGGTCTGGATCTTCTACTGCCTGCGCGAACAGACGCTGGAAGTGCAGCATCATTCGCTCCGCAGTGGACGGCAGGAAGAGGGCGGTAAGGTAGTCCAGACCGACGAGGGCGTGGTCGGTGTTATCGTTCACACCCAGATTGATATCCAGCCAGGCGGAGCGGTAATAGGTATCGAATTCTTCGAGGACCAAACCGCCCGGGGCCGAAGCCGGCTTATGGTCATTCCCGAAAGCATAAGAGCTGTCCACCAGCGGCGCGCGGCTGGGATCGCGCTCCGCCCCGAGCTTATTCATCAGAAACTCGAATGGCAGATCGGAGTTCGCCATAGCTTCCAGGGTCACTACGCGCGTGCGCTCTAAAAGCTCACGAAAAGTCGGATCGCCCGACAGGTCCAGCCGGTAGACGATGGTATTGAGAAAATAGCCGATCAGAGGCTGGGTTTCCCGGTGCTTGCGGCTGCTCACGGGAGTGGCAATGGGAATGTCGTCGCTGCCGGAATACTCCCGCAAAAGCATGCCAAAGAGCGCGAGGAAGGCGGTGAAGCGCGTGACAGTTGCCGTGAGAGCAACCTGCTTGAACTGGAGCCACAACCTTTCCGGCACCGTCCAGGGAATGCGCACGCCGTCGAAGCTACGCAAACGCGGGCGAGGCATATCTGTCACCAGATCGAGCCGTGGCAAGTCCGCAAGTTTCCGCAACCAATAGTCGGCCTGCCGGGCCGCTTCGTCAGATTGCATCCACTGATTCAGCCACGCGGCAAAGTCTCCATACTGGACTGTCAGTTCGGGAAGCGGAGACGGCAGGCCGCGCGCGAAAGCGTCGTAAAGAGTGAACATCTCGTAGTCAAACAGGTCATAGGAGACGAAATCCGTGATCAGGTGATGGAGCGTGACCTGAATCGCGTGCTCGCGCTCACTCACGCGGTACAGCGTGGCTCGAATCAAAGGACTATTCAGGATGTCAAAAGGCCGGCAGGTGCCCGCGGTAATCAGCGCCTGTAGACGGTCGCGCTGGTCCTCTACGGGAAACTCGGGGACGTCCACACGCTCCAAAAGAATTTGAAGTTGGGGAGCAACTACGGCCCTGGGCTGGCCGCCGACTTCAGGCATCGACGTGCGGAAATTCTCGTGGCGGCGGACCATTTCATTGATCGCGCGCTCCAGTGCGGCAACGTTCAATTCGCCCTTAAGCAGATAGGCGTGTGTATGGTTGAAGTAATAGACAGTCGGATCCACCTGTTGCAGCAGCCAGAGATGCTCCTGCTCGGCGGTCATGGAGTAATCCAGAGTGGGACGGCGTTGAATACCTGACTCTTTAGACTGGTCGGGACGCGCTTCGCCCCGGAGACGCTTCTCCAACATTGCACGCTGGGCCGGAGTAAGCCGGGAAATCCGCTCCTGGGTGGATTCTATGTTTTGAACTTCCTTACTCATCTCGGTGGAACTCCCTGGATTCAAGTGAACAGTCTTGCGCTCCCGCCGGCACTTCTACTCGCACATAACCGGCCACTGGAGGAATGGACTCCAGGCTATGCTGCAAAATCTGGACGCCATCCCTGTTCTCGATTTCCGTGAATCCTGCGAACTTATAGGTCACGTACATCATGCGGTTGCGGTCATTGGCCACAAATTCAGAGAACAGCCGGACCCCTGATTCCCGCGCTCTTCTGAGGATGTAATTCAACAGAATCATGCCGACGCCCCGGCTCATCACACGGCAGGACATGAGCAGCAGCTTGACAGTCCAAACTTCAGGATCGCACTCCATCAGAGCCAGGCCGATTTTTCCGTAGCTGCCAAACTTGTCGGACAGCTCAGCCATGAGCAGCAGATGGCGGCTGGAACACCTTAGCTCTTCCAACTCTTCCCGGGAATAAGTTCGTCCGGTGGTATTGAGCTGATTCGTGCGGTTGGTCAGCTCTTCCGCCCGCGCCAGATCTTCGGCACGTGCGGGATAGAGGGTAAAGACCATGCCGAGAGTAGCGAGAAATTGCTCGTGGGCTCCCGTGAATGCCTCTTCCGTCTGTTTGCGCCGGATATCCCCGAGATACATCTGGCGGCGCATCCGCGACTCCGTCGTAATACTCTCCGGTTTCAATTCCGGCATTTGCAGCAGAAAGGGCAACTGACCGTGGTCTAGACAAAGCACCTGGGGCAGCGCCGCGTGCACCTCCGCAAGCTCAAAAGGGTCATCATCGATAAAGCAGATGGCATCGAGGCCTATATTGAGGTTTTCCGCGATGACCCCTATGGAGGCGGCTTTGGATCCCCAGTTAATTTGGGGATACAAGAAGTACTCTTCCAAACCCAATTCGCGCAGCCGCGTCAGCGCCGTTTCCGCATGGTTCCGGCTGGCAATCGAGTGCAGGATGCCGCGAGAATCAAGCTCGAGAATGGTTTCCCGGACCTTGTCGCGCAATCGCACCTGATCGCCCTCCAGAAAAGTTCCGTCCCACAATGTGTTATCCAAATCCCACACGATGCATTTGATCCTCGCTGGCTTCGCGAGGGCCGCCGCTTCGCTCGTGATTTCGTTCGGGATTACGGACTCAGTCATAAATAATCTCAATCGGCGGCAGCTACGCTTTGGGCTTGGGCAACTGCCTGGCAGGCACTCTGGGCAATGGCGATCTCCTGGATCTCGTTGCTGCCCTCAATGATCTCCATGATCTTGGCGTCGCGATAAAAGCGTTCGACCGGATATTCACTGCTGCACCCATTCGCACCATGGATCTGAACGGCATCCCGCGCAATCTCTGCAGCGGTCGTGCAGGCGAAGTATTTGGCAATGGAGGTCTCAATGATGGAAGCGGGATCGCCTGCGTCCCTGAGTTGCCCGGCATGGCAGCACAGCACACGAGATGCCTTCACCCCTGCCACCATCTGCGTGATCATCCGCTGGATTAGTTGGTGTTCGCGCAAGAGAACGCCGGACTGTTTTCGCTGGCCCGCGTATTGCAGACACGATTCCAGACACGCCTGACCGATGCCCACACATCCCCAGGCCACGCTGTAGCGGCCACAATCCAAGGCCGAGGAGGCTATGTGAGAAAGGCCAAACCCCGGGGCGCCAACCAGGTTGCGTTTCGGAACACGGCATTGCTCAAGGCGGAGTTCAGCCATCATCGAGGCGCGCGTACCTAACATGCTATGCACGGGCGTAGTCACCAGCCCCGGCGTATTTCGCTCCACCACGAATGCACAGTGGCCTCGCCGGCTCCTGGCGAACACAAGAAACAAATCTGCCGTCTGGCCAAACGTGATCCACTTCTTGTGCCCGGTGAGCACAAAATCATCGCCGCTCTCGATTGCTTCTGTCGTGATTTCACGCGCATCACTGCCGGCTTCAGCTTCAGTGAGAGCGAATGCGCCGATCGCCTGCCCCTGCCCGAGCTTTTCCAGCCACTGCGTCTTCAGGTCTTCCGTCCCCCAGCGCGACATGGTCAAAGCGACCATGCTGTGCACAGTCAGTAAACTGCGGAGCGACGAGCAACCTCGTCCCAGCTCTTCGTTGAGCAGGCCGAATTCGACAGAATCAAAACCGGCGCCACCTTTACTGACGGGTACCACCGCGCCGAGATAGCCATGGTTCGCCAGTTGCCGCACCACCTCGGGCGGCATGAGTTCCTGCCGGTCCCAGGCATTGGCCCCGGGCACAACGTGAGCATCCACAAATTGCCGGAACTCGGTACGCAGCCGTTGCTGTTGTAAAGTTAGTTCCATAAGCAAAATCAATTCAGCAGAGCAATTCTCAGTGCGAATTGTTCCGCGAGGGCGCGGTCTTTCTTTCGATCAGTTCCGCCATCGCATTGATCGTCTGAAAGTTCTTGATCTCCAGGTCCTCGTTGGCAACGGCAATCTGAAAGTTCTTCTCCAGAAACAAGACGAGCTGCATGGCAAACATGGAGTTGACAAAACCGGCGGCAAAGATCTGTTCATCGTCGCCAATCACGCGGCCACCGATATGCCGCCCCAAAAAATCCCTGAGTTTTTCTTTTGCCTGTTCCATTTATCTTCGTAGCTTCAATCTGCGTAGCTGTAAAATCCGCGCCCTTTTTTGCGGCCGTGCAGACCGGCATCCACCATCTGCCGCAGTAGCGGACACGGGCGGAATTTACTGTCTTTGAACTCGTCGTACAGGACTTCAATGGAAAACAGAATCGTGTCCAGTCCGATCAGGTCGGCGGTTTCCAGCGGGCCCATCTTGTGCTCGAAACAATTCTTGAATATCTCGTCCACCACCTCGGGCGTGGCCACTTTCTCCTGCACCAGAAAAATGGCTTCATTAATGGTCAGCATCAGCACCCGGTTGGAAACAAATCCGGGAGAGTCGCCGACCAGGATGGCCTTCTTGCCCATAAGGGCGAGAAGCCGGGTTGCGGTCGCTAAGGTTTCATCGCTGGTGTGATAGCCGCGAATCACCTCGACGGCAGTTTTCAACGGGACGGGGTTCATGAAGTGCATGCCTATCACCTGCGCAGGCCGGCGGGTCATGGCGGCGATGCGGGTGATAGGAATGGCGGAGGTATTGGCGGCGAAAACGCATTGCGGAGGACAAATTGCATCCAGCCGCCGGTAGACTTCAGCTTTGATCGCGACCTTTTCGATAACGTTTTCAATGACGAAGTCAGCTTCGCGCAGCACGGCATAATCGGCAGATAGCTGAATACGGCCCAGAATTTCCTCCGGACTGCCGCTCAAGTTCTTTTGCAACAAGCGCGCAAAGCGAACGCCGTTTCTGATCTGCCCGAGGGCAGACTCCAGAATAGAATCGGAGATATCGATCAGCAGCGTGCGCAAGCCGCTTTGCGCCAGCGCCTGCGCCAGTCCCACACCCATCACACCTGCCCCGATCACACCAATGGTTTCAAGACGTGCGGCTCCGGAGTTGTCGCCGGAGCGGCTGGCACTGGCACTAGCAAAGATCAGCGGCGGATGGACAGACATTATGTATTCTCCATTCGCGAGACTTCAGCCTCGTCCATGCCTTCGATCATGGTCAGCAAAGCGTCTTCCACAAACAGCGCAATGTCAGCCACGGTAGGGGATTTCAAGAGCGCCGCCAGGGGAAAGTCAATCTGAAAGGCCTCGCGCAGTTCCGCAGCTACTCGTATTGCCAGAAGTGAATTTCCGCCCAGACGGAGAAATTCGTCATGAATCCCAATCGGATGGATCCCTAACAGTTCTTCCCATATCTTCGCAATCTTTTGCTCAGTCGAATTGGCAGGCGCGACATACTCCGCGCCTAGATGTGGGCGCGAATTTCCGTTGCCGCTATTGCGTGAAGCGAAGCTTTGGTCGTAGGAAACGATTTCGCGAGCAGGAGGAGCAGCCACCGGCCGGGCGATCGCGGGTTCTGCCGCCTGCTTCCGCTCTGGACGTATAGTTGGCGTAAGCCAGTAACGTTGCCGCTCGAAGGGATACGTGGGCAGCGGAGTGCGGCTTCTCGATTCGTGGCGGTGGACGCCATTCCAATCGGGTTCAATACCTGCCAGCCACAGGTTTCCCAGCGTGTTGAGAATGAAAGCGCGGTCAGGCTGCGCGTCCGACGAATGGGGAAGAGACGCAAGAGTGACGCGATCGGCTACGCCCCTGCCCGCAAGATATTGTTCGGCAAGAGAACTGAGCATTTGGCCCGGCCCGACCTCCAGAAGTACCGGCGCGGAAGGCGAGCACAAATGTTGCAAGCCGGCCGCGAACTGCACGGGCTGGGTCAGGTGCCGCGCCCAATAGGCCGCGTCCGTGGCCTCTGAAGCAGTGATAGGTTTGCCCGTCACATTGGAGATGTAGGGGATTTGCGGAGGGCTTAGACGGATGGATCGCGCAATTTTCGTCAATTCCTCCGCCACCGGCTGCATCAGAGGGGAATGAAAGGCGTGAGTGGCAAGAAGCCGCCTGCATACGATCTCGCCTTCCCGAAGCAGGCGCTCTTGCAGAGCTTCAACAGCTTCAGGCGCGCCGGCCACCACGCACAGTGAGTTGCCGTTGATTCCCGCCACAGAGATTTCAGGAGTCAGCAGCGGACAGATTTCCACTTCCGGCGCCGCAATAGCCAGCATTGCGCCGGGAGCAAGCCGTTCTATACTCTGCGCCCGAACCGCCAGCATGCGCAGGCTATCTTCAAGCGAAATAACTCCAGCCAGGCACGCAGCCACATACTCACCGATGCTGTAGCCCATCAAGCTTTCAGGAATAATACCCCAGCTCATCCAGAGTTTCGCCAGCGCATATTCGATTACGAACAGCGCGGGTTGCGCCCAAAGAGTCCGATGGATCTCCTGCATGGCTGAGGAACTATCTTCGCCCACGCGCCGCAGCAAGCTGCGGAAGTTCACACGCTCTTCGCTCCTGACTTCATTCTGCTGCCGCACTCTTGGGTTCGGATACACGATTCTGCGCAAGTCCGCACCCAAAAGCGGCTGAAGAAACTCGCAGCAGTAATCCACGTGCTTTGCGAACTCTGGCTCCGATTCATACAAACCTCGGCCCATATCGAGGTATTGATCGCCGAGACCCGGCAGCAGGACGGCGACAGGGCGCCGCGCGGATGGCGCGACAGCAGTCAAAACCCGCGAGGGAGTCCGCGCCTGTAAGGCAGTAGCTGCTTCGGAGAGATCGCGGCAGACAGCGATTCGCCGGTGCTCGAAGGCCTTTCTGCCCTCCTGCAAAGTGAATGCGATATCGGCAAGGTTTTGTTCTGGATGTCGGAGCAGATGCGTAGTCAGCTGGTCGGTAGCTCTCTCCAGCGCGGGGCACGTTTTCGCAGAAATTACGAGGAGATGGAAGGGCTTTGCCGGCTCCGATGGCTTCATCCGGGGCGCTTCCTCCAGAATCACATGCACATTCGTGCCGCCGATTCCGAATGAACTTACTCCTGCCCGCTTCGGCTTGTTGCCATCAGGCCACGGAGAGAGCGTGTAGTTCACGCGGAAAGGGCCGCGCTCAAAAGGAATTTTGGGGTTAGCCTCGCTGAAGTTCACAGAGGGAGGAATCCAGCCGTGCTTAAGGGCAAGAGCAGTTTTGATCAATCCAGCTACTCCAGCGGCTGCATTGAGATGGCCGATATTGCTCTTGACCGAGCCCACAGCAATGCTTCCAGGCTTGAGGGCGGTCTGGCTGTAAACCTGGTTGAGTGCGGCGATCTCGATTGGGTCTCCTATGGTGGTGGCGCTGCCATGAGCTTCGATGTAGCTGATGCTTTCGCAATTCGCGCCGGCCGCCGCCAGTGCCATCGAGATGGCTTCCGCCTGTCCTTCGATTGCCGGAGCTGTGAAACCGACTTTCCTGCGGCCATCATTATTGACAGCGGAGCCTTTGATGACCGCATATACCGTGTCTCCGGCGGCAATCGCATCCTCGAACCTTTTCAAAAGGACAATGCCTATGCCATCACCGACGACTGAGCCGCTGCCGTCAGCGTCGAAGCTGCGGCAGTGGCCATCTGCGGAAGCAATGCCGCCCGGTTCGTACAGATAACCGCATCGCAAAGGAGCGCTGACGGAAACACCTCCGGCCAGAGCCATATCGCATTCATAGGTCATCACCGCTCGAGCAGCAGTATGCACGGCGGCCAGAGAAGTGGAGCATGCAGTTTGGATATTGAGGCTGGGCCCGCGCAGGTTGAGCCGATAAGAAACAGTGGTTGCAAGATGGTCTTTCTCCGCGCCGCCCATCACCGTGCGAAAAGCGCTGACCGAGTCCGACTCCGAATCATCGCCCGCGAATTGCCACATATAAGAACTGAACGACATTCCGGCATAGACGCCGATCAATCCGGAAAATTTGTCGGGATCATATCCCGCGGACTCCAGTACCTCCCACGCGCACTCCAGAAACAACCGTATCTGCGGATCGGTAAACTCTGCCTCGCGCGGCGAGAAGCCGAAGAAACCGGCATCGAACAAGTCAGCATGTTCCAGAAATCCCTTGGCCTTCACGTAGTTGGGATTACGCAGCAGATCAGCGCTGATTCCGGCCTGTTCCAACTCCTCATCCGAGAAGAAGGAGATGCCTTCAAATCCCTGGCAGAGATTTTCCCAGAACCGCTGGAGATTGGGCGACTGGGGAAATCTTCCAGCCATGCCGACGATTGCTATTCCGTCAAGTGCGTCTCTGTCCATGGTGTGTGTATCCTTCTTAGCTTTTGGACGGCGCTCTTTTGCCTTCCTGCTCGTTCACGCGTGTCGCGGGACTTGCCATCGAAGTTGTAGCCTGCGTGGAGAAAGCGGACGAGAGAATCAATTGTGGGAAATTGAAAAAGATGGAGGAGTTCAATCTCTAATCCCAGGGCCGCGCGCAGCTTCTGGTGGAGTTGGATCGCCAGAAGCGAATGGCCGCCGAGATCAAAAAAGCTGGCGTGTACTCCTACCTTTTCTATTCCCAGCACGGTCTGCCACGCCGCCGCGATGGTCTGCTCCAATTCCGTCCGCGGGGGGACAAACTCCCGCGCTAATTCTTCCGGACCCAGAACCGACAATGCGGCACGATCCACACCGCCGCGAGCGTTTCGGGGCAATTGGCGCAGGGCGATAAAAACGTTGGGCACCATGAATGGAGGCAGCTTGCTATCGAGATAGCTGCGCAGTTCGTTTTGCGCCAATTTTTTTCCCTCGCTCGCCACGACATAAACGACCAGTTCACCACTCGGGCGTACAACCGCCACTGCCTGCCGCAACCCCTCATTGTTCGCTAAAGCAACGTTCGCCAGAGCAGCTTCGATCTCTCCCAGTTCTACCAGTCGCCCTTCAAGCTCTGCCCTGTCGTCAAGCCTACCCAGAAACTCAATCGTTCCATCTTGCTTGTACCGGGCACGCAGACCGGTGGCGAACATGCGCGCTCCCGTTTCCACTGAAAATGGATCGGGAAGGAAATTCTCCGCTGTCAACGATGGCCGTTTCCAATAACCACGGCCCACAGCAACCCCGTGAAGCCAGATCTGACCGGGCACATCAATAGCGACCCGCTGAAGGTGCGGATCGAGAATGTAGATCGCTGCAGTGCCTGCTGCTCTGGCGTAGGTTCCCTGTGTTTCCGGAAGTGACGTAAGAAAGGCAGCGCTGGTGGCGATAAAGGAACTGGAGATCAACCGCGGCCAAATTTCCGGAGAGAGACTCGCGTGCGCTCCTAAAACAAGGTCGGCTAGCCCGGCATGTTCGATCATCCAGGCTTTGGTGTTTTCTTCTGCTGCAGAGATATAGATCATGCACGCAAGGTTTTCTGGATTCGTCCGCATTGGCAGATTGGCTTTGCTTTGCCGTCCAATCAACTCCGATTCTGAATCCAGGCAGAGCACGCGCGCACTGGTTTTCGGAAGGTATTTGCGCAGTCCCTGTGAGGTCAGCAGCACGGTGAAATCTGCATTGGTGATAATCGCCCGCAGCCGGTCGCGGGGATTCTGAATATCCAGCGGCACATAGGCGCCTCCGGCTTTCAACACACCAAGAATGGCAGTCACCATCTCAGGCAAATCGGCCATAAAGATGCCGATTCGGGATTCCGGAGCCACTCCCGTTTGTGAAAGATAATGACCGACCTGGTTCGCCGCGCTGTTCAGTTCTGCCCAGGTCAGTTGCGTTTGGCCAAAGGTTGCAGCCGCTGCCTGCGGTCGGCACTCTGCTTCCACTTCCACTATCTCCACGATGTTCTTTCCGCCACGGGAGACCGGCATCGAGTGCTTCCAGCCAGAGAGGATTTGCTGTTCCAACTCTCCCATCATGGGCAATGACCAAACCGGCTGATCGCTATTGGCTACGATCGCTTCCAGGAGATGCTCATAATGTTCGAGCATTCGCCGGATCGTTTCCGCTTCAAACAGATCGGCGACATAGTTGATCACGACCTCTGCCTCGTGTTCCCGTTCCTCTACGGCCATGATGAGGTCGAATTTGGACGTATTCAGATCTGTTTCAAAGTCCTCTAGCCTTAACCCCGCGAATTCGAACTTCTTCTCCGGCGCTTTGCGCAGCGTGAACACGACTTGAAATACCGGGTTATGACTCATATCACGGCCCGGCGCCAACTCTTCCACCAACCTTTCAAATGGCAGGTCCTGATGTTCGTAGGCGCCGAGGGCCGCTTGACGCACGCGTTGCAGCGCTTCCCGGAAAGTCGGCTCTCCGCCCAAACTCGCGCGCACCACCAATGTGTTGAGGAAAAACCCCATCAGTTCTTCCGTCTCTCTCTGGTTGCGGTTGGCCACTACCGTGCCGACGCCAAAATCCTCCTGGCCGCTGTACCTCATCAGCAGCACCTGAAATGCCGCCAGCAGCGTCATAAACAAGCTGGCCTTCTCTTGTTTCGCGACCGCATTCAAGCGGTCACGCAGATCAGTGCTCAAACGCCGCTGCTCCGTCCCGCCACGGAAACTCTGCTGCGCCGGACGCTTCTTGTCAGTTGGCAAATCCAGCACTCCCGGCATCCCTTCCAACTGCTCTTTCCAATACTTCATCTGCTGCTCAATCTGCTTACCCTGCATTCCTTGCCGCTGCTTCAGCGCATAGTCTCCATATTGCAATTGCGGCTCGGGCAGTGGAGACTTCTCGCCTTTTCCATACGCCTCATACAGCGTGCTCCATTCCTTCATCAAAAGTTTCAACGACCAGTCATCACACACGACGTGGTGCAGTGTCAGCCCCAAAGCGTGGTCTCTTTCGCCAATCCGCGCCAGCACTCCGCGCATTAGTGGTGCTTGACCTAAATCGAATCCTTTGCCGCCGTCCTCCGTTAGAACCTTCCTTGCCTCCTTCTCCTTTTGGCTTTCGTCGCCGTCTTGCAGATCCACAAATCTCAGCCGATTTTCGATTCTCTTGCCGATCACCTTCTGCCTCGGCTGTCCGTCCTCGGCGATTACGAAGCACGTGCGCAGGATCTCGTGTCGCCGCGCGATCTCGTCAAGGCTCCGTTCCAGCCGAGGAACATCCAAAGCGCCCTTGAGCCTCCAGGCCAGAGACACGTTATAGAAGTCGCTGCCGGGCTGTAAGCGGTCCAGAAACCAAAGCTGCTCCTGGGGGTAGGAGAGCGGAAAGAGGGAGGGTCTTGCTACAGCAGCTTTAGCGCTTGATGTTTCGGCCCGGCTTGTTTGCGCTGATTTTGCAATCGTCGCTTTTTCGTGCGGTCCTCTTTCGCGCAATGCAAGCTCAATGACCTCGGCCAGTTCAGCAATCGTCGGTGATTCGAATATGGCCCGCACTGGAACGTCTATCCCCAACGCGTTCCGCAACCGTGTGGCCATCAGCGTTGCCAGCAGCGAGTGTCCACCCAAATCGAAGAAATTGGAGTGAATCCCAACTCGATTGACTTGCAGCACCTCCATCCAAACCTTTGCCAGCTGCTCTTCTGTTGCGGTGCGAGGCGCGTCATTCTGGTTTGTTGCCTGGCCCAACTCCAGCATTTCCACATCTGGCAGCGCCTGCCGGTCAACTTTCCCATTGCCCGAGAGGGGCAACTCCCGCAAGACCACAATCGCACTCGGAATCATGTAGCCCGGAAGCCTTCCCTTGAGGGCCTGCCGCAATTCCTGGCTGGTGCGCTCCCCGGCCACATAAGCTACCAGCCGCTTGTTTCCATCCGCACCGGTCTTTACTACCACGACGCAGCCGCGGACTCCGCTCTCCTGTTGCAGAGCAGCCTCAATTTCTCCCAACTCCACGCGATAGCCGCGTATCTTTACCTGAAAATCGTTCCGGCCAACGTACTCGATCGTCCCATCTGCCCGCCACCGGCCGAGGTCTCCCGTCCGATACATGCGCGCGCCTTTTTCCGCCGTGAAAGAATTTTTCAGGAAACGTTCCTCGGTCAGCTCCGGGCGATTCAAATAACCTCGGGCTACTCCCGCCCCTCCGATAAACAGCTCTCCTTCGACTCCCACCGGAACCGGCTGCCGGTGCTTATCCAATATGTAGACCTGTGTGTTCGCAATCGGGCTCCCGACCGGCGGCAAAACCGGCCAGAGTTCACTTCCAATGGGCAAACGAAATGCGCATGCCAGGTGAGTTTCGGTCGGGCCGTATTGATTGTCCAGACTGCAAAACTCCAGGCGCTTGAAGAGGCTCCGTATTCTCTCGTCGATCCGCAGTTGCTCCCCGGCTACGATGATGTGCTGCAACGCGCAATCGAGACATCCTCCTTCCTTAAGACCAGCTCCCATTTCCGCCACGCCTTCGGCCAACATCCGCAGCCCCACAAATGGAACAAACAGGCGCTCAATGCGTTTCTCGATCACGTAGCGCGCCAGCTCCGTGGGATTGAGTCTCTTGGCTTCATCTATCAGGACCAGAGCTCCCCCGGCGCATAAAGTGCTGAAGATTTCCTGAAAGGAGACGTCAAACCCCAGAGCGGCGAACTGCAAAGTACGTTGCGGTCGACCCGAAGGCGATTGTGTCATCTGGTAGGTGAGCAGGTTCGTCATGGCGCGCATCGGCATGGCGACGCCTTTGGGCTGCCCAGTGGAACCGGATGTGTAAATCACGTAGACCAGATGCTCAAGGCTAACGTTCGTGTGTTTCGGGTTGGATTCGGGTTGACCGCTCCAGGCGGTTGCAGTTCCCAGATCAATCACGCGCAGCTCTTCTCGCCTGACTTCGTTTCGCCTAACTTCGTCGAAAAGCGGAAGCAAATGGCTTTGCGTAAGCACCGCCACCGGCCCACTATCTTGCAGCATGAACTGCAATCGCTCCTTCGGATATGCTGGATCCAGCGGCACACATGCCCCTCCAGCCTTTACCACCGCAAGCAGCCCTACCACCATTTCCAGGCAGCGCTCCACGCAGATGCACACCCGCGTATCCGGTTTCACCCCCGAACTCCGCAGATAATGGGCGAGCCGGTTGGCACGCCGGTTCAGTTCCTCATAAGTCAACTCCTGGTCCTGGCATTCCACGGCCAGGGCAGTGGGGACCCGCGCTGCCTGCTCTTCGAACAAATCTCCCACGCCTTTGTCGCGCCGGTAATCTCTTTCCGTCTGGTTCCAATTCTGCAATTGCTCGATTTCCTGCTTAGTCAGCAGTGGAAGTTCGCAGATCCGCCGCTCCGGATTCTCCACCACCGCCCGCAGCAGCGTCTCGTAATGTCCCAGCGCCCGCCGCATGGTCTCGGCCTCGAATAAGTCGGTGCTGTAGTTGAGTTCAACCGTTGCACCTTGCCGCTCCTCCGCCACGATCATGAGGAGATCAAACTTGGAGGTAGGCAGGTCTAGGTTGAAATCTGTCACATGCAATTCTCCAAACTTCAACTTGTCGCTTTCACCCTGCACTGTAAACATGGTTTGAAACAGCGGCGTGCGGCTCACATCGCGGTCCGGGGCCAATTCCTGCACCAACTTTTCGAACGGCAGGTCCTGATGCTCAAACCCGCCCAGTGCCGCCTCCCGCGCTTGCCGCACAACCTCCCGGAAGGACATCTCGCCGCGCAGATTCGCGCGCATCACGAGGGTGTTGAGGCAAAAACCGATCAGCCCTTCCGTTTCTCTCCGTTTGCGATTCGCTACCGGGGTGCCCACGCCAAAATCTTCCTGTCCGCTGTAGCGCATCAGGAGAACCTGAAACGCTGCCAGCAGGGTCATGAATAAGCTGGCCCTCTCCTGTCTCCCGATCGCATTCAACCCTTCCAACAGAGCGGCGCAGATTTTTCTTCCTTCCGTCTCGCCGCGAAAAGTCTGCCGTCGGGGATGCGTGAAGTCCGTAGGCAATTCGAGTACGTGCGGCATCCCTTTCAACTGCTCTTTCCAATACTCCATCTGCTGCTCGAATTTGCCTCCCTGCAACCTTTGCCGTTGCTCCAACGCATAATCTCCATATTGAAGCTGCGGTTCTGGCAGTCGCGACTCTTGGTTCTTCGTGTACGTCTGATATAGCTCGCCCCACTCGTCCATCAAAACTCTGGTAGACCATTCGTCACAGATGATGTGGTGCATGGAGAGACCTAAGATGTGGTCTTTCTCTCCTAAGTGCACCAGCACTCCGCGTAATAAAGGCAGGTGCTCCAGGTCGAATGGTTTGCCGCCTTCCTCCACCACAATCCGCTTCGCTCGTTCTTCTTTTTGGTTTACATCCGCGTCATTCAGATCCACCAGAGGCAATCGAATCTGGACCCTCTCGCGGACAACTTTCTGCCTCGGCTGTTCGTCTTCGGCCAGGACAAAACACGTGCGGAGGATTTCGTGCCGCCAGATAACTTCTTCCAGGCTCGCTTCCAGCCTGGGAACATCCAGGTCGCCTTGGATTCTCCAGACTGCTAGGACGTTGTAGAAGTTACTTTCAGGTTCGAATCGTTGCAGAAACCAGAGGCGCTCCTGCGGATAGGACAGCGGAAACACCGAGGGTCTTGTGCTGGAAATTTCCTGAGCCGCGCAATCTGTCTCCGGGGCATTCACAGGACCGAGCCCCTCCTTCTCCAGCAAGCGAAGCAGGAGTTCCCTTTCGTCGTCCAAGCGGTCCTTTTTCAACGCGGCTCTTCCCCAAGACATTATGATCAGGACCCCTTCCGGACAAACCGAACCTAACCCACAATTGCAAATGCTATGAGACGCTTATGACCATAGAAACGTGAATGATGAACAGACAGACGAGGTAACTTGGCGAAGACGAAAGTGTCGCTTTCGACCTTGTTCGCGATTTCGCGAGCGGTTTTCCTACGCTCGCCTCACGCTGTGGCTCGGATTCGCTGAACTGCGTTCTTGGAGTCGAACACGTGGCTTAATTCGGAAAAGAAGCCAATCCAAAGGCGCCACATCTCTTCGGCACCCGCGACCACCCGTTCGAAGTCATCGCTCGAAAGCTCTGGTTGCAGCGCGTCACCGGCCTTGTCCACATGGTTTGGCTCCTGAAGAACGTGAATATCCACCCACGGCAGATTCTTCAGTCCGCTTACCTGGCGGACTGCCGCGCCAATTCCTGAGACCATTGCCAGATCGGCCACTTCGGTGCCGTATACGAAGCCAAGCGCGCTGGTTTCTTCCGTGGAGGCGCGCTCATAGCCTTGAACAAGATTACGTGTCGATTCAAAGGGCGGAGCTTCGGCTACTTCCTTTTGTGAAAAGCCGGCGGCCGCCATTGTTTCCAGGTACACGCGTTCATGGGCCCTGGCCGGGTCGCCTTCGCCAAGTTCCTGGAACAAGATTGCGCAAATGGCGGTTCTGGTTTCGAGCCTGGGAACAACAGCGATGCTTCGGGAGAGAAAATCAGGGAAATAATGCAGCGGATGCCACCACTGTCCCAGAAAAACTGCAACATCGCTGCGGGTAAGCAGCCCAGTCCGAATCTCGTCAAAAAAACGGTGGTGAATCAGGTTTTTCCTTAAAGTATTATTTTTGAGTGAGTCAAGAACACGTCCGCCAACCATAAGAATTTCCTTCCTGAATTGTCTCTTGTCTTTCGGTTTCTAACCTGGTTTATGTTTGACTGTTGCAATGCGCATTAGTCAGTCAGGACGAAGAGCCCAGCACACGAATAAGTGCGAGTTCTTGTGATTTGAAAAAGAGCAAGGACATTCTGCGACAACCTCAGTGGGAAGGAGCAGATAAAGTCCTTGGAACGCTGCGAGATACTTTACACTCCCACGAGTTACGGTTTCCAGATTATTGTCTTCTGGAAATCTCTTTGTCAATCGTCGGCACCGGAGTAATGCGCAATTTGTCAGTCTGGTTACTCGGCCTATCGAACAGGTTAGCCGTTAGTACTGTTATGCAGTAATTTCGTGGGACTTATTATGTAAATTGGTCCCATTACCGCTGTCACGACGCTAAGCATCAAGGGCTCTTACCAGTGCTGGCTCCGGTTGAATTGACTCGGGAACGAATCCCACACAGCAGCTGATTCTTTACCCCAGCCCCTGTTCCTGCATTTTCTTCCTTAAGCTCAGCGGCCGCATGTCTGTCCATACTTCTTTGATATACGCTAGGCATTTTTCTTTGGTACCGCTCTTACCCGCGTCCCTCCAGCCGAGCGCATTCTCCCGATGCGCAGGCCAGATCGAGTATTGCTCCTCATGGTTTAGGACAACCTTATAAATAGTCTTATCTTCTTTTTCCTCAGGCATAACAGTCTCCCTATCCATTAGTTAGATTAATTTCCTGCAGGTGTGGCGCGAACATGCTGCGTTCAGCCTGCACATATTTCCAGGCAATTACTTCTTTCTACACAGTCACAATACATTGGTGCTGCAAATAAATGCCAGGGCCTTGGCGCTGTAGTTGCTGAACGTCATTAGATGCAACGGACTGCTATTACGGTCAAAGGGATCAGCATTTTAAGTATGAAGCGACCAGAGTTACTGCGATTACCTACATCAAAGTGACGGAGTGGAGAAATAAGGAGTCTTCCCGAACTGCTACGATATTCTCCGCGTTCGGCAATGCATCCAAAGTAAAGTATTTGCGTAAGAGTGGGAAAGATCTTATGGGATTGATGAAACAGCAGAGGCCGGAGCGGCTACCGTTATCGTATGCGCAGCAGCGGCTGTGGTTTCTGCACCGGCTGGGCGGAGGCAGCCGGGAATACAACATACCGGCGGCGTTGCGGTTGCGGGGAGCGCTCGATCACAAGGCGTTGGAGAAGGCGATCAACACCATTGTGGCGCGGCATGAGATTCTGCGGACGCATTTTGAGGAGATCGAAGGAGAGGCGGTGCAGGTGATTGCGCCGGAGCTGCGGCTGGCGTTAGAGGTGGAAAATTTAAGCGGGCTGGAGGAGGAGAAGCAGAAGGAGGAAGTGAAGTTCGCGTTGGCGCAGCAATGGCAGGAGGGATTTGATCTGGAGCGTGGACCGCTGCTGCGGGTGAAGCTGGTGAAGCTGGGAGAAGAAGAACACATACTGCTGCGGACGTTCCATCACATCGTCTACGACGGGTGGTCGGACGGAGTGTTCCACTGGGAGTTGATGGAATTGTACGAGGCGTTTCGCAGGGGAGAAGAAAATCCGCTGCCCGAGTTGAAGGTGCAGTATGCGGACTTCACGTTATGGCAGAGGCAGTGGATGGAGGAAGAGTGGCTCGCGGGGGAGTTGGAGTATTGGAAGAAGCAGTTGGCGGGAATACCGGAAGGGCTGGAGTTGGTGACGGACAGTAAGCGGCCGGCGGCGCAGACGTTCGCAGGAGGGCTATTGCGGGGAGAGGTGAGCGAGGAGGTTACGAGGAAATTGAAGCAGTGGAGCCGGAAGCAACAGGCGACGTTATACATGACGATGCTGGCGGGGTTGGGGGTAGTGCTGGGGCGCTACAGCGGACAAGATGACATTGTGGTGGGTTCGCCGATTGCGAACCGGCAGGAGGAGGAACTGGAAGGGCTGATCGGATTTTTTGTGAACACGCTGGTGATGCGGGTGAAGGTGGATGGAAGGAAGAGTTTTGCGGAGATGGTGGGAGAAGTAAAGAAGACGGCGCTGGAGGGGTATCAGCATCAGGATGTGCCGTTCGAGCGATTGGTGGAAGAGCTTGCTCCGCAACGGAGACTGAACCGGACGCCGTTGTTTCAAGTGATGTTTGCGTATCAGAGCGCGTCGGCGCTCGTAGAGGAAGAAGAGGAGGAGGAGGAAGAAGAAGGAAGTTTGAAGATGGAGGCGGTGGAGGGTGACGAAATCCAAGTACGCTTCGATCTGGAAGTGCATGCGCAGGAGCAGGATGGGGAGATCCGGCTGGACTGGATCTATAACCGCGACCTCTTTGATCCCTGGCGTATACAGCAGATGGCTCGCCATTACATTCGCGTGTTGGAACAAGTAATGGAGCTTGGGGGACGTCCTATGCGTGAGTTGGCGCTGCTAACCGAAGAGGAAAAACAGCAATTGCGAAGCTGGAACCCTAAGCCATTGGACCATCCGCAATGCAGTTTGGTTGAGCTTTTTGAGCAGCAGGTACAAAGGCGGGGATCAGAACCGGCGATTGTATGCGGGACTGAGGCAGTGAGCTATCAGGAACTAAACCGGCGCTCCAACCAATTCGGTCACTATTTGAGGGAACTGGGAGTGCGCGAAGAGACAGCGGTGGGAATCTGTCTGCAACGGTCCCTGGCGATGGTAGGGGCAATTCTCGGAATCCTGAAAGCCGGCGGAATTTATGTACCTCTGGACGAGAGATATCCGGAAGAGCGGTTGCGCCACATGGTGATGGATGCAGGAGTGAAGGTGGTAGTGACAGGACCAACACTGAAAGGACTTTGGTCGCGCGCCGGAGTGCGCTGCATAGACATCGAAGCAGAGGCTCAGGAAATCGCCTGGCGACCTGAACGAAATCTTGAAAGTGCGATTACAGGGGAGAACCTGGCTTATATCATCTACACCTCAGGATCCACGGGCCTTCCTAAAGGCACAGCGGTCCCTCATCGTAGCTTTAGGGGCTTCATGTACGATGTGGACTACGTTACTTTTGACGAAAGACAGGTTTTATTCCAGCACTCTGCTATTTCGTGGGACGCTATGGCTCTCGAGCTATGGCCTGCGCTGGTGCATGGCGGAAGATGTGTCTTGCACGCTGGCGAATCCGCAACTGCTGACGATATTCGGCATGCCATCCAACGCCATGGTGTGACCACTCTTTGGCTCACTTCTGCATTGTTCAACTCCGTTATCGACAGCGATCTTCATGCGCTTGCAGGATTACAGCAACTGGTGGTTGGAGGCGAGGCCCTTTCCCTGGCTCATATTCACAAAGCACTCGAGCTATTGCCGGCAACACAAATCGTCAATGGCTATGGTCCTTCCGAGTGTACGGTGTTTACAACCTGTTACCGCATTACGCCCCAACCTCAACGTCTCAGTTCTATTCCAATTGGTAGACCTATCGGCGACCGTCAGGTTTTTTTGCTCGATGAAAACTTGACCTTGGTGCCGGCTGGAGTTGTCGGAGAAATCTTCATAGGAGGTCCTGCAGTTTCTCGTGGTTATATCGGACGGCCAGACCTTACCGCCGAGAAGTTCGTTCCCGATCTTTTCTCGGCTGAGCCGGGATCACGCCTCTATCGCACGGGAGACCTGGCATGGTGGCGGAATGACGGCAACCTGGAGTTCATCGGGCGGCGCGACCATCAGGTGAAGATTCGCGGTTTCCGGATTGAACTGGGGGAGATCGAGGCGACGCTGCAAGCCTGTGCGGAAGTCGCTCAGGCGGTAGTGGTGGTGCGGGAGGATGTTCCGGGAGAGAAGCGTCTGGTGGGCTATGTGGTGGCGAAGAACGGGCGACAGGTGGATGGCGGCGCGATGCGGCGGAAGTTGGGGCAGCATCTGCCGGAGTACATGGTGCCGGCGGCGATCGTGAGACTGGAGGAACTTCCCTTGACTACGACGGGAAAGCTGGACCGCAAAGCCCTGCTGGCGCTGGAGACGATGGGTTCGTCTGAGCGGCGGGCCCCGCGTTCGCCGCAGGAGGAAATTCTGTGCACGTTGTTTGCAGAGGTGCTTCACCTGGAGCGGGTAGGGATCGATGACAATTTTTTTGAGATCGGAGGACATTCACTTCTGGCCACAATGCTGGTGAGCCGGATTCGAGCGACGCTGGGGGTGGAGATGCAACCCGCTCTACTGTTTGAGTGGCCGGCTGTGGCGCAGTTGGGCCCGCGGTTGAGTAAGAGGGAGAAAGAACGGATGGCATTGGTGAAGCAGCAGAGGCCGGAACGGCTGCCGTTATCGTATGCGCAGCAGCGGCTGTGGTTTCTGGACCGGCTGGGCGGCAGCAGCCGGGAATACAACATACCGGCGGCGTTGCGGTTGCGGGGAGCACTGGATCCGCAGGCGTTGGAGAAGGCGATCAACACCATTGTGCAGCGGCATGAGATTCTGCGGACGCATTTTGAGGAGATCGAAGGAGAAGCGATACAGGTGATTGCGCCGGAACTGCGGCTCGCGTTGGAGGTGGAAGATTTGAGCGGACTGAAACAAGAGAGGCAGAAGGAAGAGGTGAGGTTCGCGTTGGCGCAGCAATGGCAGAAGGGATTCGATCTGGAGCGCGGGCCGCTGCTGCGAACGAAGCTGATGAAGCTGGGAGAAGAAGAACACATTTTTCTGCGGACGTTCCATCACATCGTGTACGACGGGTGGTCGGAAGGAGTGTTCCACTGGGAGTTGATGGAGTTGTACGAGGCGTTCCGCAAGGGAGAAGAGAATCCGCTGCCGGAGCTGGGAGTGCAGTATGCGGATTTCACATTATGGCAGCGGCAGTGGATGGAGGCAGAGTGGCTGGCGCGGGAGTTGGGGTATTGGAAGGAGCAGTTGACGGGGATACCGGAGGCTCTGGAGTTGGTGACGGACGGTAAGCGGCCGGCGGCGCAGACGTTCGCGGGTGGGCTCGTACGGGGAAAGGTGAGCGAGGAGGTTACGAGGAAGTTGAAGCAGTGGAGCCGGAAGCAACAGGCGACGTTATACATGGCGATGCTGGCGGGGTTGGGGGTGCTGCTGGCGCGCTACAGCGGACAAGAGGACATCGTGGTGGGGTCGCCGATCGCGAACCGGCAAGAGGAGGAACTGGAAGGATTGATCGGATTTTTTGTGAATACGCTGGTGATGCGGGTGAAGGTGGATGGAGGGAAGAGTTTTGCAGAAACGCTAGGCGAAGTGAAGAGGACGGCGCTGGAGGGGTATCAGCATCAGGATGTGCCATTTGAGCGACTGGTAGAGGAGCTTGCGCCACAACGGAGTCTGAACCGGACGCCGATGTTTCAAGTGATGTTTGCGTATCAGAGCGCGCCGCCGCCCGTAGAGGAAGAAGAGGAGGAGGAGGAAGAGGAAGGAAGTTTGAAGATGGAAGCGGTGGAGGGGGACGAAATCCAAGTACGCTTCGATCTGGAAATACACGCGCAGGAGCAGGATGGGGAGATCAGGACGGACTGGATCTACAACCGCGACCTGTTTGACCCCTGGCGTATAGAGCAGATGGCCCGCCATTACCAGGTCGTGCTTGAGGCAGTTGCGGCAAACCCGCAAATGGAAATCGGAAATATTGACCTGCTGCAAGTAAATGAGCGGAAGCAAATACTCGAAGAATGGAACCGGACTCACAGAGATTATCCACATATTGCCTGTCTGACGGAACTTGTTGAGGAACAGGCAGAGCATTCGCCGGGAGCAATAGCGGTCACCTGCCAAGGAAAGGAGCTGAACTATAGAGAACTGAATGATCGTGCAAATCAATTGGCCCGTTATTTGATCCGACAAGGCGTAGGGCCGGAAACAAGAGTAGGGATCTGTGTTGAACGTTCCATCGAGATGGTGATCGGACTGCTTGGGATATGGAAGGCCGCAGCCGCTTACGTTCCACTGGAACCCACCTATCCCGATGACCGCTTGAAGTTGATAGTGAAAGATGCGGAAATACGGTTCCTCGTGACCGGGCGGCAATTTGCGGATCGGTATTCCGATCAACCCTCCCTGCAATTGATCGATCTGGATAAAGATTGGGAAGCCATCGCGCAGCAGAGTCCGGAGAATATTCAGGCGCAGCTAACGCCCGATCACGCCGCCTATGTGATCTACACCTCTGGATCTACGGGCAAGCCCAAAGGAGTAGTGGTCACACATCGAAGCCTGCATAACTTGTTCAACGCGGTGGATGAAAATCTGCATTTCAACCCGAGCGACGTCTGGACGATGTTCCATTCTTATGCCTTCGACTTCTCCGTCTGGGAAATCTGGGGAGCGTTGATTTACGGCGGGCGCCTTGTCATCGTTCCTTACCTCGTCGCCCGTACTCCTGAAGAGTTTTGCCATCTGGTTTACAACGAAGGTGTGACCATCCTGAGCCAAACTCCTTCCGCATTTCAGCACTTCATGACGGCGCGTGAGGCGCTTACCTTCGGAGAAAAACTGAAGCTGAGGGCGGTGATCTTCGGCGGTGAGAAGCTCGAGTTTCAGGGATTGGAAAAGTGGTTCGCGCAATATGGCGACGGCTTGCCGCAAATGATCAACATGTATGGCATTACCGAAACCACGGTACACACGACATATCAGAGAGTGACGCGCAACAACCTGGAGGAATCTTCCGGAAGCCTGATCGGCGGGCCGCTGGCAAATTACCGAATCTACGTTTTGAACGAATACCTGCAACCAGCGCCGGTGGGAGTGCTGGGAGAACTTTATATAAGCGGAGAGGGCGTGGCGCGCGGATATTTGAATTTGCCCAGCCTCACCGCGGAACGTTTTATCCCCGATCCTTTTGTCCGGACGGGAAGCCGGATGTACAAAACGGGAGATCTGGCGCGCTGGAACAAGGATGGAAATCTTGAGTTCGGCGGACGGGCCGATCAGCAAGTGAAGATACGGGGCTTTCGCATTGAACTTGGAGAAATTGAAGCAGCTCTAAAGGAATATCCGGAAGTAGCCCAGGCCGTAGTAATAGCGCGAGAGAGCAAGAGCGGCGAGAAACAGTTGCTTGGCTACGTGGTTCCGTCTCCGGAAGCGACGATTGATCCTGCCGTCTTGCGGCATGGATTGGCGCGGGTATTGCCCGACTATATGGTGCCTGCCGCGATCGTGGAATTGGACAAGGTGCCGTTGACGGTAAATGGAAAGCTGGATGTTAAAGCGTTGCCGAATCCGGAGTTCCAAGCGTCCAAGAGCTATCGAGCGCCACGCACAATCCGGGAAGAAACCCTCTGTTCCTTATTTAATCAGGTGCTCGGCCTGGAGCACGTGGGAATTGACGATAACTTTTTTGAGATTGGCGGCCATTCCTTGCTGGCCATTCGGCTGGTCAGCCGCATTCGAGCCACGCTCGGTTTGGAACTCTCAATTCGCAATCTCTTTGAAGCACCCACCGTCGCCGGTTTGGCTGCGCGGATGGCCAACCCGATTTTGGCCGATCCTTACGAGGTGATTCTGCCTATCAGAACATCGGGCAGCCGTTTGCCTCTGTTTTGCATACATCCTGGCCTGGGTCTGAGCTCTGGATACAGCGCCCTTATACAACACGTTGATTCCTCTCGGCCCATCTATGGAGTGCAAGCTCGCGGGTTAAACGATCCGGGGCCATTGCCAGGTTCCATAGCGGAGATGGCGAGCGAATATCTGGTTCACATACGAAAGCTACAGCCTCATGGACCGTATTATCTTCTGGGGTGGTCGTTTGGCGGATGTGTAGCACAAGCCCTGGCATCACTGCTGGAGCAAATTGGTGAAGAGGTCAGCCTTCTCGCACTCTTAGATTCGTTTCCCGCGGACCGATACGAGCAAACTGAAAATTACGTCAAAGAATATGTTCTGGGAATGCTTGCCGCGAATCCGGACATGGCGAGCCTGATTCGTCCTGAGCAATATGGCCGGCTCAATGAGATCGTCGGTAACAACGTCAGACTTCAGCTACTACCGCAATCCTTCTCGTATTCCGGAGATGCAGTTTTATTTGTTGCCGCCACCGAGCATGACCAGGAGATGCTAGCGGGCTTGTGGCGGCCCCATATTCAAGGAGAGATCAAGACCTTTGCTATTGCTTGCGGCCATATGGAGATGTTGCAGCCGGAACCGATTGCCCAGATTGGAAAGCTTTTGAGCAATGAATTGAAAACGTTGCCACAAACGAAAGCCTTGGCGGTATCTGTTGCCGGAAAACGTGGATGCGGATGATGTTGGGCCAGTAGGAATAATGGAATGCATACGCAATAGCCATACTGTTGCAGTTACGACGATTGTCAAATTGGTTTTACCTGGTCGATTTGGCGACCCAGCAGAGCGTGAAAACGTTCGGCTCGACACCTTCCACGTGAACGTGCATACTGATTGGTATGTCCGCTGTTAGAAAACGACCGCAGCGCCGGGGGGCGACGTTGCGGAACTCAGAGCGCACACGCGGGCTCCTGTTGCAGGCTGCCTTCGAAGAGATGTACCGCTCTGGCTATCGGAGCGCAGACCTGGATTCCATTTTGACCGCGGCGGGCGTCACCAAAGGCGCGCTGTACTACCACTTTGACGACAAGGAAGCCCTCGGGTATGCGGTGCTGGACGAGGTCATGACGAGTGACCTTCACCAGAAGTGGGTGCAGCCTTTACGGAACGCCAAGGACCCCATCGACGCTCTGGTCCGCATTGTTCAGTCCGAATCGCTGAAAAGAGAAGACGTTCAACGTGGCTGCCCCTTGCTTAATTTGTCTCAAGAGATGTCAGGTCTTGATGAGGGATTCCGCAGAAGGACGGCCAAGCTTTTTAGGGACTGGCATGACGCCGTGGCAGGGGCACTGCGTGAAGGACAGAAACGCGGGTTAGTGCGCCATGATATAGACGCGAATGAAACGGCTACGTTTCTGATCGCGACGTACGAGGGTTACGTGGTTTTAACAAAGAATTCGCAGGATGCACGGATGATGCAATCCGGCCAAAGAAGGGTGAGCAGTCACCTCGAGTCCCTACGCCCGGCACGAGGCCGGAGACGAGTGGCAAACCGCGAATAACCGCCCTGCGGTAGGATCCTGCAAGCGTCTTGGTATTGCCTTAGCGACGGAGAGTTCGTTCCCTGTTCACACTGGAACGACCGCTGTCAGTCGCGGAAGAAGGCGCCGGCCCCAAACCAGAATTCCGCGAGGGATTTGATGTTCTTCTTGTAGGTGCGGGTAACCGTGTATTCCTTGCCACCTTTCACCCGGAGACCATATTCGCCCGTTGAGTAAGGCTGGATCTCTTCCACAAAAGACGCGTTCACCAGAATCGAGCGATGGATCCGAATGAATCCCTGCGGCTCAAGTTCTTCCGCCACCGTTGAAATTGACTCGCGCAACAAATAGGAACTCCCGTTCCGCTGCAGCGATACATTATTCCCTTCAGCCTGAACGACAACCACTTCACTGAGATTGATGAAGAGAATTTTTCCTTTTACCTTGATGGCAACCCGCGGCGACGGCTGGCTCTGCTCCTGCATCCGAGAAGGCCGCCCTTCCGTAGAAATTTGTAATTGAGGTGAAAGCCCCATCACGATTGCAACTCCTTTTCTCTTCGCGCGCCGTCAATTATTGACTGGCGCTAACGTTCCATCCGACCACATGCCGGTAAGAACCATGAATACATCGATCCGTTCCAGGGCGAACTGTGGATTCAGCATGACGGGAGACTTGCGCAGATCCGCGCCCAAAGCGGCGCCGTCCATGAGTTGGGTATAGAACATCAAATGGGCCATGTTGTGGTCGCCGGCATCGGTAAGATACGCTTCCTTCGACATCATGTAGGTCAGCGCGCCAGGCTCCAGGACCGGCAGCTCTTTTTTGACGAATATCTTGATTCCTTCCATGACCTGAGCCTTGGATTGACCCGCCAATACCATCTCGGTCCTTTTGTAGGTAATCGGAAGGATGGAATGCGCCGCAGGCGGATTGAAACAGAGCGGGCCTCTAATTTTGGGGTTCCAAAACTCCCGATTGTCGAACGGAGCCATCCAGCCTCGCTCCACGGCGCATACGAAACCATTCTTCCCTTCGACGGCGGTTTCATAGCCATGCGGCCCAAGAACCAGAACTTTTGCGTCGCGGGATATGGAGTCCGGAGCCGCACTTCGTGCTAGGGCTATTTCGGCATTTCGATCCGGCATCAGGTACCGGTCAAGCGCGGCCATGCTGGGATACGAGGTTTTAGATTGCGCTTGCACTGACACCGCACCCAGCGCTGCCACAAGCACGGAACTTCCCAATGCGATTATCTTGAGCGCCCTTTGGCTCATTCATCCCCCTTCGGCACAAGATTAGTACGATCCGACTCCTATGATGCGGCCATTCCGCCTGAGTGTTGCATGTAGCATACCAACCGGTATGTACAATTAATACCAACCAGTATGTAGGTTACAGATATCAGTGCTGCGTTTATCCCCTTTTCCGTAGATCACTGGTCGGTGAAATTCTTTTTCTGGTAGATGGACGCCGTTGCTGCGCAGCAATGCCATCGCCAACGCAAGTCCTAAGCGTGTCTATACGCCGTTCGTAGTTGTACGACCGCACATTATCCCTGTCGAACCATAACTCAGCCCTCAAATACCGGCGCTGGTGGTGATGCGAATGCATCGGCCACAGCCAGTAAAGGAGACAAAAAACAATGCAACTGAACTCGACCAAATTTTTCTTGATGGTGCTGTTGGCTCTTCTGCTGCCGGGCGTGCTAGCGGCGCAGAGCACAACAAATGGCGCCATCAGCGGAACAGTAACCGACGCCACCGGCGCGATTCTGCCCGACATCACCGTAAATCTGAAGAGCACTGAGAAAGGTTTCACCAATTCGACAAAGACGAACGGTCAGGGCTTCTACCAGTTCCCGTTGCTCGAGCCGGGAACGTACGCCATCACAATTTCAGCTCCCAGCTTTAAGACGTCCACTCTGACGACGACGGTGAGCGTAGGCGCCACCTCGACCGTCAATGCGAAGCTGGAAGTGGGGTCGGCCGGGACCACGGTGGAAGTCACGAGCGAGGCTACGTTGCTGCAAACGGAGAGCTCCGAGATTTCAACGACTTTCAACGCACGAGAAATCTCGGAAGTGCCGAACCCTGGGAACGACCTGAGCTTTGTTGCCCAGACGGCCGCGGGTTCAGTGATGAACACCGGCATGGGCTTCGGGAACTTCGCAAGCTTTGGCGTCTCAGCGTCTTCGAATTTATTCACGCTTAATGGAATGTACGACAACGACCCGTTCCTGAATGTGAACAACTCGGGCGCTACGAACCTGCTGCTGGGTAACAACGAAGTGCAGGAAGCGACGGTCGTGACCAATGGTTACTCCGGCCAGTACGGCGGTTTCGCGGGCGCGAACGTGAACTACATCACCAAGTCCGGTTCCAACAACTGGCACGGCAACGCCAATTACTGGTGGGATGGCCGAGCCATGAATGCCAACAATTTCTTCAACGTCGGCAATGACTCGCCACGGCCTTTCGTAAATGCGAACCAGTACGCTGCTTCATTTGGCGGACCGATCAAAAAAGACAAGGCGTTTTTCTTCTGGAACTATGAAGGCTTGCGGGTCATTTTGCCCACGAGCGAGCAAGTCATCACTCCGACTCAGGGGTTTGAGAATTTCATCACGGATAACCTCAACAGTATAGGCCTTTCGCAATCGGTTCCTTTCTACAAGCAGATGTTTGGCCTTTACAACAACGCAATTGGCATCTCCCGTGCAGTGCCAGGCGTTCCGACCGCAAGCGATCAGAGTGGCTGTCAAGGTCAAACCTATGCCAACGCCGCCGGAACTTTCGGCGCAGGCGCCAGCCCTTGCGCGCAATCATGGCGCGGAACCGCATCTAACTTTACGCACGAGTATTTGACCTCCGGCCGGTTCGATTTCAACGTCACTAACAATGACCGGATCTTTGTGCGCCTGCAAGAGGACAAAGGCGTTCAAGCAACCGCTACCGACCAGATCAATCCGCTTTTTAATGCGTACAGCACTCAGCCGGAGTATCAAGGCCAGGTCAGCTGGAATCGCGCTTTTGGAGCGAAAGCGGCCAACAACCTCGTCATCTCTGACCAGTATTACAGTGCGATCTTCTCGAACGCGAACCGCGCAGCTTCGCTGGCTGCGTTTCCCAACGGCACGATGCTAGTTAACGACGGCTCTCTTACCATCCTGGGCGGCGATGACGTTGACTGGCCGCAGGGACGTAACGTGACCGGTTATCAATTTGTCGATGATTACTCCTATAGCCTCGGCAGCCAGCACACCGTGAAATTGGGCGTGTATTTCCACCGCAACCTCGTGAGCGATCACGACTACGGCGCCAACACCGCTGGTATCGTTCTGCCGCTATCGCTAAACGCTTTCGCTTATGGTGGTTTTGGAACTACTCCCAACGACATTACCCTCCTGCAGCAGAGCTTCGAGACCGCTCCGGAACAAAACATTAAGCTCTATCAACTGGGTTGGTACTTTCAGGACGAGTGGAAGGTTAAGAGCAACCTGAAGCTTACTTTTGCTTTGCGAGCTGACCACAATTCCATCCCCACCTGCCAGGCCAACTGCTTTGCCAGGTTTTCGTCGCCGTTCTCCGACATCGATCACGATCCCACCGTCCCTTACAACCAGGTCATCCAGACCGGACAGCACCAGGCGATGCAGAGCTTTACCACGATAGCTTGGCAGCCGCGCTTTGGTTTCTCCTACTCTCCGTTTGGGTCAACGAAGACTGTGATCCGCGGCGGTGTAGGGTTGTTCATGGATACATTCCCGGGCCAGATTGCCGATGGTCTGTCCCAGAATTCTCCGGTATACAATATTTTCCCGTTCAATATTGTGGGCAATCTTGCGCCAACACAAGTTGCGGCCGGCGGTCTGGCCGGATTTTCTGGCAACGTGTGGAATAGCGCCGCTGTCACGAATGCCGCAATACAGTCGGGATTCTCGCAGGGACTGACCGCGGCTCAGATTGCCAGCAACGCGGCAGCGAACGGCGGCCAATTTGCTCCGCCGGGGTTCACTAACGCCAATGCGATTCAGGCTCCGCGGTACTGGGAGTGGAACCTTGAGGTACAGCGCCAGTTTGGCAACAACACCTCAGTCACCGTCAACTACGTAGGCAACCACGGCTATCACGAGACTGGCCTTTTTAACAACGAAAACGCCTATTGTCCTCCGTCTGTTTGCCCGTCCGGATTTATAGGCCTGCCGGCGAGCGTGCCCGATTCGCGCTTCGGCGGGGTGGAGCAAGTCCAAACCGTGGCCGTCTCCAATTACAACGGCCTCTCGTTCACGGCGCAGCACCGCTTTAGCCATGGGCTGCAACTTCAGGCCAATTACACCTGGAGCCACGCCTTGGATGAGATTTCCAACGGCGGCTTCAATCAGTTCATCTCGGGTAACGCTGGCGTAGGCCGACTTGGCAGCATTACTTTCCCGATCAATGACAACAACCTTCGCCAATACAACTACGGTAATGCCGATTACGACACTCGGCACTATCTAAGCGCGAATTACGTCTACGAACTTCCGAAAGGGCCCACAGCTGCATTGAAGGGTTGGCAACTTTCCGGGACGCTGTTCGCCCGCAGCGGTTTGCCTTACACGATTCTAAACAGCGGCACGTCAGCAGGCTTGGGCGCTTTTAACTTTCAGTCCCCGGCCTTCGCAAATTATGACGGGCCGTCGTCGACGCCGCACTGCAACAGCCCGAGCAGCGTTTCATCGGGGCCTTGCCTGTCGCCGTCGCTGTTTCCAGATATCGCAACGGGTGGAGTCAACGGACCGGGTGCGGGGCAATTGCTCTCCGGAACCATGAATCAGCGCCGCAACCAATTCTTCGGTCCCCATTACTTCGACACCGATATGACCATCATGAAGTACACCCAGATACCGCGCTGGGAGTCGGCGAAGTTTGGAGTTGGTGCGCAGTTCTTCAACCTGTTCAACCACCCCAACTTCGAGAGCCCGGTGAATGACATCAACAGCGGGAGCTTCGGACATGTTCTGGATACGGTGAACACTCCGACCAGCATTCTGGGGTCATTCCTGGGAGGAGACTCTTCAGCGCGGCTGGTTCAGCTAACGATGAAGCTCAACTTCTAGTCCGTGCCAGGAAGTTGAACTCATCCAATGACGAGAGATCGAAAACTCGTTATGGATCGGAAGTGGAGTACAGAACCAGCTGCAAGTTAAAGGGGAAGCCACGGCCAATGGTCGTGGCTTCTTTTTGCTATCACTCTTCATTCCGGCCCTGGTGCTCTGCCAGGTGGACCGGCTATGGCGGCTGCGTCGTTAACGATGATCGCCGAGATCGAAAATGATGGCAAAACGCCCGCAATCGCGGCGACATTGTCATAATTGCCTGAATCGGCGATCACATCTTTGAGCGCGTTGGCGAAAGGCCCGGGTCATTTCTAAGCTGCCACTGCTTGGCTTTGCTTGACGAACGCGAGCAGATCGGCATTGATCTGGTCTGCGTTGGTTGTGGGCATCCCATGCGGGAAACCAGGATACACCTTAAGCGTCGCATTCTTCACAAGCTTTGCAGACTGCAGGGCCGCGGCGCCTATCGGCACGATCTGATCGTCATCGCCATGAAGAATGAGAGTTGGCACGTCGAACTTTTTGAGATCTTCGGTGAAGTCCGTCTCGGAGAAGGCCTTGATGCAGTCGTAGCCCGCCTTCATCCCGCCCATCATTCCTTGGAGCCACCATTTTTCCCGAATGCCTTCCGATATCTTCGCGCCCGGCCGGTTGTACCCGTAAAACGGAAGAGTGATGTCCTTGTAAAACTGCGGCCGATTCTCTACATACGCAGCTCGCAGTCCGTCGAACACCTCGATAGGAGCACCCGCGGGATTTTTTTCCGTCTTCACCATCAGCGGCGGTACGGCGCTGATGAGCACGGCCATTGCAACACGCTTGGAACCGTGACGACCGATATAACGCGCCACCTCCCCACCGCCGGTGGAGTGGCCGACATGGATAGCATTCTTCAAGTCGAGCTTTTCCGTGAGTGACGCGAGATCATCGGCATAGGTATCCATGTCGTTGCCATCCCAGGTCTGAGTGGAACGGCCGTGGCCCCGCCTGTCGTGCGCGATGACGCGGTAGCCGTGCTGGCCGAAGAACAACATCTGTCCGTCCCAGTCGTCCGCGGTAAGCGGCCATCCATGGCTGAACACGATGGGCTGGCCTTTTCCCCAGTCCTTGTAATAAATCTGTGCGCCATCTTTGGTGGTAATCGTCGGCATACTTTTTCTCCTGTTAGCGTATTTTGTTCTGAACAAGTCTATCGAGTCTCATTTCCTTTCGTCTCCAACTCTTCCTGCTTACATTCAGATTCCTATTGCTGAGCTTCCACGCCATTCATCCCGCCTAACTGGCTTGCGAGAAACTGTTTCATGGCCAGTGCAATCTCCTCCACATGCGTTTCGAGGGCGAAATGGCCTGTATCCAGAAACTGCACTGTTGCATTCGGGTTATCGCGCCGAAAGGCCTCTGCGCCGGCGGGAATGAAATACGGATCGTACTTGCCCCAGATTGCAAATAGGGGTGGCTTCCATTTTCTGAAATATTCCTGGAAAGCGGGATAGAGCTTTACGTTGTTGGCATAGTCGAGAAAGAGGTCCAGCTGAATGTCCACATTCCCGGGGCGTGCAAGCAAGGCAGCATCGAGCGTGTATCCCTCCGGCGCGATGACCTCCGGATTGGGAATGCCTGAGGCATATTCCCTGCGCATGCCTTCCAGGTTTAAGACCTTGCGAATGGCTTCGCGATTTGCGGTCGCGGGTTCACTCCAGTAGCGCCGGATGGGAGCCCACGCGTCTCCCAGGCCCTCTTCATATGCGTTGCCGTTCTGCGACACGATGGCCGTAATGCGCTCGGGGCGCGCCATCGCCAGGCGAAACCCGGTCGGTGCGCCATAGTCGAAGACGTAGAGGGCATAGCGTTTTAGATCGAGCGCGTCCGTGAAGACTGAAATGCTTTCGGCTAAAGCGTCGAAAGTGTACTCGTAATTGCGTTCAGTTGGGACCTCGGTGAAACCGAATCCCGGAAGGTCGGGCGCAATGATCCGATAGCGGTCAGCCAGGCGAGGAATCAATTCGCGAAACTGAAACGACGATGTCGGGAAGCCATGAAGCAAAAGTATGACAGGAGCGTTCCTGGGACCCGCTTCTCGATAAAATATTTTGACGCCGTTTGCCTCAACGCGGTGAATTGACGTCCGTGGGATTCGCAAATTCTTAGTTACTTCCTGAACTGTCTCCATTTGCCACCTCACTGTCTAGACTTTAAAGTTCTACAACTACCTTGCCGAGCGGTCTAGATTCAACAATTTCGCAGGCGGCGCTAGTACGGCCAGTGAAAAACTGCGCTCGCTGAGAAAAAGTTTGATTTCGCTGCTTCGCTCGTGTCCGAATGGAAAAGGCATGGATGAAGGCTTAACAAGGCCGCTATGATTAAGATCCTTGCCGATGCGCTGGTGCGATCTTTGCAGGGCTTCTTCTCGGATATGTAGCTGGGCTTAGCGTGTGATGGACAATCAAAACGTCCGCACGCTGATTACATCGTGATGAGCTTTGCTATCCCTTGTTTTCTGTTCCTTGCGATTGCCACGACACCCCCCATACGCTCAATTTTTAAATGATACGGCGAAACAGACGCGAGATTTTAGCGTCCCTACCTAACATGATTCGTGATTTTTCTCAAACTCTACGTCGACACAGCCAGCGGGAGCCAGACCTGAAAGCGCGTGTCGCCGGGTTTTGAATTGACCTGGATGTTGCCCCTGTGTTTCTTCACGATGCGCTGAACCGTGTCGAGGCCGAGCCCCGTTCCCTCTCCCACTCCCTTGGTCGTGAAGAACGGTTCGAAGATGTGCGGTTTGACGTCGGGCGGAATTCCGGGACCGTTATCACCGATCTCAACAACTACGCAATCGTCTTCGCGATAGGTTCGAATGCGAAGTTCGCCTTTTCCGCCCATCGCCCCGATGGCATTGTCGATGATGTTAGTCCAGACCTGATTGAGTTCGCTGCCGAACGAATTCACCATCAGCGGAATTTTTTGGTAGTCGCGCTTCACGTCCACTCCATGTTTGAGCTTGTGATTCAGGATCGTCAGCGTGGTCTCCAGGCTCTTCACGATATCGACGTTTTGCACCGGCGACTGATCCATGTAGGTGTATTCCTTGATGGCGAGGACCAGATCGGAAATTCGCGAGGTGCTGCTCTCGATTTCGGCGAGCATGGTCCAAATCTCTAGAGAAGCGGCAATTCTCACGAGGGCGGCGCGGGCGGTGTCGTCACCCAAAGTGGAGAATAAAGATTCCAAAACCTCCGGCTTCACGTTTTTGCGGGCCAAGTCGGCGGCCAGTTGCCACAGGTCGCTTATCCCGTGCTTGCGCAGAGATGTGTCTAACTGTTCTTCCAAGTCGCTGATCGTCAGGGGATCGGGGGGAGGATCTTCGTTTTGCAGCAGCGAGGTTTCCAGCTTTTCAAGTTCCGATCGTTGCGCGGGGGTAATTTCGCGGCGTCCGAGGTCGTGACTCGCGTCCTTGATGCGCTTCAGGGTTTGGCGCAAGCGGCTGGCTGCGCGCTTGGCGGCAGAAGCCGGATTGTTGAGTTCATGAGCCAGCCCCGCAGAGAGCTTACCCAAGGCCGCCAACCTGTCTCGCTGTTGTTCAATGCGAGTGCCTTCGCGGATACGGTCCGACATCAATCCCACGAGGCGTTGCGTCAGCTCTGGCATTTTCTGCACTAACTCAGGAAAACGTGCAGCCGGAAATCGTAAGAGGCGGCTGGCGGTGATCGCCCTTCCGCTGATCGTGTATTGCTTCATTCTGGAGAACGGAAGAATTCCCGTGACGTCGCCCGCCTTTATGGGGATAACGATGGTTTCTCCGCTGATCTCGCCCCGCACTTCCAATTGTCCCTCGAGAACCACAGACATCTCATCCGCCGGATCGCCCTGGCGAGCATAAATCTCACCGGGGCTGAGGTTCACTTCCCGTGATTGGCTGAGAAACCAGGTGATCTGATCGTCGGGTAAATCCGCAAACGCGGGAACGCGAAGTAATTCCGAATTTTCTGCCATTTATACCTTGCTCAAATACTGATGGATAAACTGCACGGCAACAGATCCTTCGCCCACGCCCGATGCAACGCGCTTGACCGAGCCGTGGCGAACGTCGCCCACAGCGAAAATGCCGGGGATATTTGTCTCAAGCAGGAACGGATCGCGGTCGAGTGTCCATCCCTTCGGGCGCTGTCCGTCACGAATAAGATCAGGGCCGGTTAACAGGAAGCCGCGTTCGTCGCGCTCGACAAGATCGGCGAGCCAGTCAGTGCGCGGCAGTGCTCCAATGAAAATGAACATGGCGCTCGCCGACACGCGCTCGATCTTGTTGGAATCCGAACAAAGGACCGAAATCTCTTCCAGGTGTGTCTCACCGTGCGCCTCGGAAATACTGGCGTTTGCCCAGACTTGGATGTTGGGTGTCTCTTTTATCTGGTCGATCAGATATTGCGACATGGTGCTGGCCAAAGAACTGCCGCGTACGACCATGACAACGCGTTGCGCATACTTGGCAAAATTCATGGCGGCCTGGCCGGCTGAGTTTGCCCCGCCCACCACATAGACAAATTCGTCCTGGCAAGAAAGCGCTTCGGTTGAGCCGCCACCATAGTAGACGCCGGCTCCTTGCAGTCGATCAATTCCCGGCGCTTCCAGCCGCCGCCACTGCACGCCGCTGGCGATCATCAAAGCGTGGCAGGAAAGCTCATTGCCATCCGCCATCTTGATGATGCGATACGAGCCTTCAGTTCGCACGCCGACGGCTTCCTGCGGCGACAAAATTTCCACTCCGAATCGCTGCGCCTGCACCACTGCACGCCGCGCCAGATCGTTGCCGCTGAGACCGGCTGGAAATCCGAGATAATTCTCGATACGCGAACTCATGCCCGCCTGCCCGCCGGGTGCTTCGCGTTCGATCATCACCGTGTGCAGCCCTTCCGACGCGCCATACACCGCCGCGGCTAATCCCGCCGGCCCTCCGCCGACGATCGCTAAATCATAAAAACTGGTCTGGGCGCGTGTTCGCAAGCCGACTTTTTGCGCAACATCCGCGGGCAAGCTCTCCAGCAGTTTTGTGCCATCGGGAAACAGCACGACGGGAAGACTGGTCGCGTCCGGTCCCAGAGCCTCCAGCAGACGTTTGGTTTCCGAGTCATTGACGGAAACTTCCACGTCAATCCACTGATACGGGACGTGATTGCGGGCGAGGAAGTCGCGCAGTTCATACGAACGGGGCGACCACCGCGTGCCGAGAACGCGAATGCCCTGAAATGCCGGCCGGTAGGAAGCCTGCCAGTCATCGAGCAGATCGTTCAATTGCGGATAGAGATTTTGCGCGGGCGGATCCCAGGGCTTGAGAAAAAAGTAGTTGATGCTGGCCTGATTGATGGCACCGATGGCGGCGCTAGTATCGGCGTAAGCGGTAAGCAGCGCGCGCTTTGCGTCGGGAAAGACATGAATCGCCTCCTGCAAGAACGCAACTCCATCCATCTTCGGCATGCGCTGATCGACCAAAAGCAGGGCGACACTGTCATTGCGGACTTTTAGCTGCTTCAACAAATCCAGGGCTGCCTCGGGAGAATCGCTCGCCATTACGCGATATTCCGCGCCGTATTGCGAACGCAAATCGCGCTCAATGGCCCGCAGCACGTCGGAGTCATCGTCGACACTGAGTAATATCGGTTTCGGCATGATCTGGGTTCACTTTGATTATCTAACGAATGAGCTTTGGATGCACCGCGCGCTACACTCGATCCATACATCTGAGCGCGGTGATCGTCAATCGTTAGCCCCAAGATATTCGGTTGGAAAGTTTTCGTCTAGACCTGCAAAACATCGCCCTCACTGGCAACCATCTCATACAGCACGGGATTGACGAAGAATCCGATGAAGAGGCGGGAGATGAGACCGGCCACGATCACAATCGCGAATGGCCGTTGCGTATCGGATCCGATACCTGTGGACAGCGCAGCGGGCAGTAATCCAAGGCAGGCAACCAGCGCCGTCATCATGATAGGGCGCAGGCGGAGAAGCGAGGCTTCCCGCGTGGCGCTGCGGATGTCGAATCCTTCCTGGCGCAGTTTGTTGATATAGGAGACGAGGATGACGGCGGTCTCGACTGAAACGCCGAGCAGCGCCAGAAGGCCGAGGACCGAGGAAACGCTGAAGGGAGTATGAGTGAGCTTCAGCGCGACCAGCGCGCCCACCGGCTCGGTCATGATCACGCCCAGCGCGATGGTAAAAGGAAATTTGAAATTTCCGTAGAGCGCGAACAAGATCATGAAGATGAGGACCACCGCGAGCGGGCCAATGAAGTACATCTGTGACTTCGCCGCGAGAAACTGGTCATACTCTCCTCCCCATTCCATCCGGTAGCCTTGTGGTAGAGACACGACTTTGTGCACTGCTGCCTGGCCGTCGCGCACCGCCCGCTCCAGGTCACGTCCTTCGATGCTGTACTGCACTCCGATGTAGCGGGAGTTATTTTCGCGATAAATAAAAGATGCGCCGTTTCCCTGATTGATGTTGGCAAGCTGGCTGAGCGGGATCTGCTGGCCATCCGGCGTGCCAACCAGCAGATTCCCAATCTCGTGCGCGCTGCTGCGAAATTGCGGTTGCATGCGTACTACAAGGTCGAACAGCTTCTCGCCCTGAATTACTTGAGTGACGGCCTGCCCGCCTACCGCTGCCGAGATCACGGCTTCCACATCTGCAACGTTGATTCCGTAGCGCGCGATCTTATCGCGATCGACATCGACAAGCAGGCTGGGCTGGCCCAGTTCGCGGACCACGGTGAGATCGGTGAAACCCGGCACTTTGGCCAATTCATTCTTGATTTGTATGGCCTTGTCCTGGAGGATGTTCAAGTCTTCGCCATATATTTTTACCGCCAACGAACTCTTAAGGCCGGTGAGCGCTTCGTCCACGGCGTCTTCGGCCGGCTGGGTGTAATTGAAAATAATGCCGGGAAATGCGGTCAGTTTTTTATTAATCGATTCGATGAGCTGTTTTTTCTCGCTGATGTCGCCGGTCCAGGCTTTATTTTTGTACGGCTTCAATCCAACATAGAACTCGCAATTAAAAAATCCGGTGGGGTCGGTGCCGTCGTCGGGCCGGCCGAGTTCTGAGCCGACCACCGTGACCTGCGGATACGACATCAGAATGTCGCGAATTTGCGGAGCGATGCTGCTGGCTTCCTCGAAGGAAATTGTGTAGGGCATGGTGGCCCGCACCCAGAGCGCGCCTTCGTCGAGGTGAGGCATGAATTCGCCGCCGATGAAAGGAACCAGCAGAAGCGCCGCGGCGAAGATCAGAGTCGCGATCAAGACGGTGGTCTTGGGCCGGTCGAGCGCCCAATCGAGCTGACCAGCATACTTGCGCTTCATCCATTCGAAGGCGCGATTCGGCTTTTCGTGCACGCCTTTTCTGAACCAGTAGGAGGCAAGCACGGGGATCAGCGTCAGCGTCAGGATCAGCGCGCCAACCAGGGCGAAGGACATCGTTTCGGCCATCGGGTGAAACAATTTTCCCGAAGGCCCGCTGAGTGCATAAATCGGCAGATAGCCGGCAAGGATGACGGCAACGGAATAGAAGATGGGGCGGTCCACATCCTTCGCGGCGGCAAGAATGACTTCGTTCAGGTTGTATTGTTGTCCTTCCCGAAGCGCCAGTTCGCGATAAATGTTTTCAATCATCACCACGGTGCCGTCGATGACAATTCCGAAATCGATAGCCCCAATGGAAAGCAAATTCGCGGCGACGTCATGCGCGTGAAGAACAATGAAAGCAAACAACAGGGACAATGGGATGGTGACAGCAACGATCACCGCGGCGCGGAAACTCACCAGGAAGAAAATCAGCACGATCAAGACCAGCACCATGCCGCGAAGCAGATTCGCTTCCACTGTGTCGGTGGTCAGGTCGACTAGTTCGCTGCGATCGTAGTAAGGATGAATTTTGACGTCAGGCGGAAGAATCTGGCGGTTCAGTTCCTCGGTCTTGGCTTCCACTCCTTTCAGAACGTTCTGCGTTTGCTCGCCGCGTAGCATGAGAATGACGCCTTCAACCGCATCGTCATTTTTCTGGAAACCGAATTCGCCGAGCCGTGGCGCGTGGCCGATAGTGACATCTCCGACATCGCGCACGCGGATGGGCACGCCTTTATTGGCGCCCACGACGATGTTGCCAATGTCATCCGTGTTCTTTACCAGGCCGATTCCACGAACGTAATAAAACTGCCCGCCCTGCGAATAGAAGCCGCCGCCCGCGTTGGAATTGTTGGCCGCAAGCGCAGCCGTGACTTGCGGAATTGTGAGGTGATAGCCATAAATGCGGGCCGGGTCGAGCAGCACCTGATACTGCATCACCGTGCCGCCAAAGCCTGAATCGTCGGCTACACCATGCACCGACCGATACGATCTCTCAATCACCCAGTCTTCGATTGTTTTGAGTTCCTGCGGACTGCGGTCGGGGCTTTCGAGCACATAGCGATACACCAGACCACTCGGACTGAATAACGGCGCGAGGCTCGGCGTCACACCGGTTGGCAGCGTGGCTTGCGCCAGCCGCTCAAAAACAATCTGCCGCGCAAAGTAATCGTTGGTGCTGTCCTCGAATGTGAGGATGAGGTCGGACAAACCATAGAGCGAGATGGACCGCATCACCGCCATGTGCGGGACGCCGTTCATCTCGAGTTCAAGAGGAAGCGTGACGAGGCGCTCTACTTCTTCGGCCGCGTGATCAGGCCACTGCGTAATGATTTCGACCTGCGGAGGCGACAGGTCAGGGTAGGCGTCCACCGGCATCCGCTGAAACGACAGGATTCCGCCGACCGTGATGAAAGCGGTCAGCATCAACACGAGGAATCGTTGCCGCAGCGCCGCTTGGACTATTCGGTGGATCATTCCGGTGTGGTGGTCACTATCCTTATCCGTGCCAGACAACCTGAAGCTGGTTCAAATCTTGCGCGGGACTTCTAGCGCTGTAGCGAATTGGCGAATTGCAGGAACAAACTGCCGTTTCCAACGACTTTGTCACCAGCTTTCAGGCCGCTGGTGATTTCCGTTTGTCCATTCAAGCTTTCGCCAAGCGTCACCGAGCGCCGGCCAAACTGATTCGCCGACGCCTCAGCATATACAAAAGGCTGGTTCTCGTTATCGCGCAGAACGGAAGCGTCCGGCAAAGCTATGGCATTGCGAATCGATCCCGCATTTACCGTTGTGATCACATACATATCTTTTTTCAACTTGTCGCCAGGATTGGGCGTCTCGATTCGCGCTTGCAGCGTGCGCGTGCTGGGATCGAGCGAGGCCGCGACATAAGCGATGCGCCCGTGGAAAACATCTGGATAAGTGTCCGTCTGAATCGTGACCGTATCTCCAACGCGCACGTAGGGCAAATCTTTTTGATAGACGTTGACCAATACCCACACCGTGCTTGTGTCGGAAATCATGAAACATTGGGTCGTGCCGGGCTGAATCAGTTGCCCAGCCGAGACATCCTGCTCGACGACTACACCGCCGATCGGCGCTTTCACCGGAACTTCGAATGACGGTGGCTCTTTCACCAGCGCATCTGGATCGGTGATGCCCATAACCTTCAATGCGGCCTGCGCAGCAGCGAGATCGCCCCCCGCTTGCACTTCCACGGATTCTGCCTGCTCCAGGTTCTGTTCGGCGATGGCGTGGTGCTGATACAAGTCCTGGGCACGGGCGTAAGCTTTCTGTGCGAGAGCATATGCATCTTTCGCCTTCAAATAATTCGTGCGCAGCTGCGAGTAATCCGGACTCGCCACGTACAACATGGGCTGGCCCTGAGTTACTTTCTGTCCCGGTACGATCACAACCCGGCTGACCGGGCCGCTTACCTGCGTGATCACCGGCGTGGTTCGAAAACTGTTGTAAGCCACAGCGCCGGTCAAGCGCAGTGATCGAGTGAGCGTTGTAGGTTGAACGGTGAGAACCTGAACATGCGACATCTGGTCTTGCGGAATGGTGAACAGTACCGCATTGTCTGGATTGCTCGCACCACCGGAATTAGCGGCCACATTCGATCCTGAACCTTCGCAACCGGCAAATAGCAGCATGATCGCCGATGCGGTCGCCAACGTGATCAGTTGTACCCGGAAATGTCTGCGCGCGATCATGGCAGGTTCCTCGTTCCTACCGCTTCTTTGAGTTGCTCCAGCGCGGTCATGTAAGAGGCCAGCGCCTGCCGATAGGCCAATTGAACCGAGCGGTAACTGCGCTCTGCATCTAGAAAATCCAACAGGCTGGCTGCGCCGCGTTTATATGCATACTCGCTGATATCACGCGAATCCTGTGCCTGCTTGAGATATCCGGAAGTATAAAGTTGCACCACTTCGTCGTTGCTCCTGACCGCCTCATAAGCACTGGCAACATCGGAAAGAACGGTATCACTGGCCGCTTGTTGCTGCTCTTGCGCCTGCGTTAGGGCGTAACCCGTGCGCGCGATTTCCCCCTGATTGCGGTTGAAGATCGGCAACTCAAAATTCGCGAAGATCGAAGCCGTGTTCTCGCCCGAGACGTGCGTGAAGTCGTAAGTGCCATTCACGTCGACTTTGGCATTCGCCTTAGCCAGCAGAATTTGGCTCTGCGCGGCGGTGATGCCCAACTCAGCGGCACGGTAGTCAGGACGCTCGCGTATAGCTTTCAACTGGAAGTCTTCCTCATTTCCTTTGAGAGGCAGGTAAGCGAGATCGCCCGTCACGTCGTAATCGGCGGGTACGGCATCGTAGCCCAGGGATTCGCGCAAGGCCACAAGCGCCTGCACCTTCGCCAGCCGGGCAGAAGACACATCAGTCTGGAACTGCAAGAGCTGCAACTTGATCTTTAGGTAATCCGCTTCGCTGATGTAGCCGGCCTTGAACTGCGTTTCGCCAATATCGACCGTCTGCTGGAAGCTTTTCAGATCCTGCTGCGCGAACTGAAGCGTCGATTCCGCCAACAGCACGCTGACAAACTGCTGCCCGACATTGAAAGCAAGAGTTCGTTCGGCGTCAGTGACTTGTACGCGTGTCACGGCCGTTTGATCGCGAGCGGCTTGCAGACGCCGCTGCCGCTTGTGACCGCGTTCAAAGAGATATCCGATGCCGATATCGAATTGCTGGGTCTCGTTTAGATTTTCGCCGGAAAAATCTTGCGGGCTAAAAAACGGCACGAACTGGGTATCAGCGCCGAAAGTCGGGTTAGGACGCAAATTCGCAGTGATCTCCTGCGCCTGATTCTGAAAAATCAAGGTCCGTTGCGCCTTGATGGAATGGTTGTGCGCCAGCGCCAAATCGATGGCCTGATCGAGAGAAATATAAGTCGTGTTTTGACCGCTTACTGACCCCGCCAGCAGCAGAAACAACATTGCAGCCGGGGCTACTGTCCGACAATGCCTGGAGCACATAAGGGTTGAGATCAAAACGCACTCACGCTGGCGCAGATCTCGCGCGGAGGTTCGAAATGAGCGCTTCGACAAGCTCCGCCGTCCGTATCATCCTCCCTAGGGTAAGACTGCGGCACAACGCCGATTGGATGTATTGTAATTCACTATATTCGGGGTCCAAACCTACCTGGTGATTCCGGAAACAGCCCGAAATCAGCGTTCCGCCCAGCCTTCAGACTCGAATAACTTTAATCTCTTTCCGGGTAAATCCCTCGACCATCTCGTCGGAAGCGCCGGCATCCGTTACCAGCACATCCACATCGTCAATGGGGCAGATCAGCGACGGAGTAACGACACCAAGCTTGCTGGAATCCGCCACGACAATAATCTGCTTGGCTTGTTTGACCATCGCGCGAAACGTGAGGGCCTCATCCGACTCGTTCGTTGTGGTGCCGCGTTCGGAATCTATGCCGGAGACGCTGAGAAAAAGCTTGTCGAGAAAACTATCGCCAAGAAAGTTATTGGCCGCAGCTCCGATCAGCGAAAACGACCACGGCCAATGAACATAGCCTCCGGTCAAGTGGATCTTGAGACCGGGCATGTTGCAAAGCTCCATGCCGATGTTCACAGCATTGGTCACCACGGTGAGGTTGCTGCGATGCCGCAAGCTCCGCGCCACCCAAGTCGTGGTGGTACCGGCCGTCAGGCCAATCGTTTCCTTCTCTGCGATCAGTTCGGCCGCCGCCACTCCAATGTGCCGCTTCTCCTTCACAAATCGATGTTCGCGAGTCTGAAATGCTGTGTCGTAGCGAAACGGCTCGTAAAGCAGTTCCTGGACGAGCGCCGCCCCACCATGGGTGCGCCGGATCAATCCCCTGGCTTCCAGCCGCGTCAAGTCCCGCCGAATGCTCGGAGCTGATGCTCCCAAGGAAGCGATCAGTTCTTCCACCGTTACCGAGCCCTTGCGCAGAAGCAGCTTCAGAATTCGGTCATCACGATGTTGTTGGCGAACAGACATGATCGGGCGTTGTCGAACCAATGGGATGTGGATACTGGCGCGTTTGGAGCCTTCCGACACCGCAGAAGCTTACCATTGCTGCGGCGTCGAGCAGGCGAACAATATCGTTGAGACCCCTGACTGCGAGAAACGAACCAAACGCTCAATAATCAGCAACGGCTTGCGCGAAGAGATCAATTATATGATCGTTTTGTGCCATATCAATCATTTTCTGCTTGACAACGACCCTTCGTCCAGCCTTAGATTCTTTGCTGCTAAGTTTTCCGTTCTCCGGCGGCTCGAACCCGGTCAGAACCCATTGGAGTGACTCTCGTATGAAAAATCTCTTCCGCTATCTTGCCGGATACTTCTTCGTGGCCGCACTGTGCCTAACCTGCGCGTGGGGACAAACCGTAACCGGCTCCGTCACGGGCCAGGTAACCGACCAAAGCGGCGCTGTGGTGGTGGGCGCGACGGTTACGGCTGAAAATACGGCAACCGGAGTGAAGACAACGGGTCAAACCAATGGTTCTGGCGTGTACACAATCCGCTTTTTGCCGATCGGCACTTATACCGTCGCGATCGAAGCAGCGGGGTTCGCGCAGCAAACGGTGGCCCCTTTTGCCCTTGAAATCGACCAGACGGCAAAGATCAATGCCACGATGACAATTGGAGCCTCCACCACGGTTTCGGTCGAGTCGAATGTTCATCCCATCCTCGACACCACTGACGCAACCCTGGGAAATACGCTTACCACCAATGAAATCGCAAACATCCCGTTGAATGGCCGGAACTTCTCCTCGCTCACGCTTTTTCAGCCCGGCGCCGTCGACACCGATCCCACGGGCATGGGCGGGAATAATGCTATCGAACGTGACACTTATAACAGCGGTATAGCGTCGATCAATGGCAACCGCGAGCAGGGAAACAACTACATGCTCGAAGGTGCCGAAGACAATGAACCGCAGAACAATCTTATCGGCTACAATCCCGCGCCCGACGCCATCGCCGAGCTGCGCGTGGTCTCCGCCAATGCAAACGCGTCGTATGGAAATGCCAACGGTGGTCAGATCGTGACCATTCTGAAATCCGGAACGAATGGCTTTCATGGATCCGCGTACGACCTGCTGGAGAACCAGAATCTCGATGCCAATTCCTGGGGGAACGGGCTTGCCCGTTGCGACGCGTGCAATCCGTCAACTCCTGCCAGCCCTATAACGAAATACACTCAAAACATTTTCGGTGGAACCTTGGGCGGTCCTATCGTACGGAATAAACTCTTTTTCTTTGGCGACTATGAAGGCGTTCGGAAGCATCAAGCCCAGCCGCTCCAGCAGACCAGCGTTCTCACGCCAGCAATGCTGAAGGGAGATTTTTCCGCTCTCACGGCCCAGAACATCCAGCTCTACGACACGCAAAACAATTTCGCTCCCTACCAGAACAACCAAATACCGGTGGTGAGTCCGATCGCGCAGTTTCTTGCCGCCAATCCCGGGATCTACCCCGCGCCCAATCGAGCGCCGACTGATGGATTGATCCAAAATAACTTTGTCGGACCGCAAAATGGCTTCGTCAAGAACAACCAGGAAGACTTCAAGGTCGATTTCACTCCTGGCAACGTGAACAAGTTCAGTGGTTTCTATTCCCAAGGAACGGGAGCAGATTTTACTTCCGCGATTCTTCCCATCTCCTTCCCGGCGCACAATACCTATCCGACGAAAATTGGTGGGGCGAGCTGGGTTCATACTTTCTCGTCCGCTATCGTCAATGAAGCGCGCCTCGGCTTTACCCGTGTCCGCTGGAATAATGGCGTGCCCAGCGATCCCACTGGCCTATTCGGGCTAAACGGTGAGTCGAAGGTCGGTATCACATTTCCATTCCCCCAACAGTATGAGGGTTTTACCGGCCAGAACATCAGCAACAATGCCAGCTATATTGGTACGCAGGCCAGTCCGCAGGTGTTTACCGATAACACTTTCAACTATCAGGACGCTCTCACCTGGCAGCGCGGCCGCCATTTGTTAACGATGGGCGTCCAGGCGACGCGTTATCAACAAAATTACCTCAACGCCAGCAATGTTGGATTTCTTGGGCAGTTTCAGTACACGGGTGTCTATACGGCAAACCTAAATGCGGCCAATGGCGCGGGGTACGGGCCGGCAGACTTTGTTCTTGGCCGGATTTTCGGCACCTCGCTCGCGAATCCTCTCGGCAAGGTAGGCAACCGGCAATGGCGCGTCGCTGGTTACTTTCAGGATGATTACAAAATTACTCCAAGGCTGACGCTCAACCTCGGCTTGCGTTACGAATTCGACCAGCCCTGGTATGAACAAAACGACAAGACCGCAAACGTCCTCCCCGGTGGGACAGTGGAGTACGCAGGACACGTGCCTGCTGGAGCGGTACCAGGGTCGATTGTGTGCCATACGCACGCTTGCTATGACGCCAATTACAAGCAGATCATGCCGCGCCTCGGCTTCGCCTACCAGTTGAATCCGACGACGGTAGTTCGCGGTGGCTATGGCATCTCCAGTTTTTTTGAGGGCTATTCCTTTAATCAGCGCCTGACGTCCAGTCCGCCGTTTACGGAGGCAATCAATCAGAGTGCGCCGGCCCCGACGATGACATCCGGTGGCACACCGTTCACGGTTGCAAACGCTTTCAGCCAGCCCTTTGGGTCGGATCCCAATTACGACCTTTATTCAGTTTGGCCGCAGAATACCCAGCCCGCATTCATTCAGCAATACAACCTTACCGTCGAGCATGCGATCACGAATGAGCTCTCGGTGAGCATGGGCTACCACGGTCAGAACGGCGACCATCTAGATGACTATCGAAATGGAAATCAACTTACCGCAGCCCAGGCGCAAGCCCTCGGCGGCAATTGCGGAGCCGCCGTTATTCCGCCAGCTGACCAGACCCCCTATTTCGCGCTCGTAGGAGAATGCGGCCCCATTCTCGTCACGGAATCGGAAGGCAGAATGAACTACAACTCCGGCCAGTTCACGGTGCGCCAACGAACCCATCACGGCTTGGAATATACCCTCAACTATACCTGGGCAAAATCCTTGACCGACTCGTCGGGCAATTACGCGGTTGGCGCACAGGCGAACAATAGCTGGAACGGACTCTCGGTTCAGAACGGCTATGACCTGATGGCCGACTGGGGGCCTTCCGCGATGGACATCCGCCACAGCATGAACTTCGTGGGAGTCTACGACCTTCCTTTCGGCAAAGGCCGCGCTTACGGAGGGAATGCGAACGGTCTAGTCGACTCGGTATTGGGAGGATGGAGACTCGCAACCACAGCCATCCTCTACTCCGGGTTCCCGGTGACAATCTTTGGGCCGGACGAGAGCAATACCCAGAATGCCGGATGGGGCCTCAGCCGGGCGAATCAATATCACCCAATGATCATCCACAATCGTTCGCTTCAGGATTGGTGGGGTACCGATCCATCGGCGGCCAACAGCGCCCTCTGTCCAGCTAATGGAGCCTGCGCCTATGGCATAGCGGCTAATAACACTTTCGGCACAGCGCATAATGGCAGCGAGCGAGCACCCGGTTATCGACAGGTCGACATGTCCTTGTTCAAGGACTTTCATCTGAGGAGGGAAGCGCAAGTGCTGGGCTTCCGGGCTGACTTCTTCAATATCTTTAACATAGCGAGCTACGGAAACCCCGATAACAACATAACCGACAGCAGCTTTGGTCTGATCAGCGGCGTACGCTCTCCTCCGCGCCAGATTCAACTCAGCTTACATTACAGCTTCTAGCAGCGAACTCAGCGGGCCGCTATCGAACGAACAACGTAAATAGCGGCTCCACAAGTTCTTCACACTCTCAGTTCATGCCCAATCAGCCTACTCTGGAAGTCTGCGTGGAATCGGTGGACCACGCCGTCGCGGCGGAACGCGGCGGCGCACACCGTCTTGAATTGTGCAGCGATTTGTCGTCTGGAGGAATAACTCCCAGCGCGGGCCTCATGCAGACCGCCCGCCGTCATGCGAACCTTCCCATCCACGTTCTGATTCGTCCGCGACCCGGCAATTTTTGTTACTCCGATCATGAGCTCGAGATCATGCGCTGCGATATCCAGACGGCCAAGCAAGTCGGAATGGATGGCATTGTCCTGGGCGTGTTGCATGCGAACAATCGCGTCGATATTGCGCAGACAAAAGCCTTGGTGCAGTTGGCCAATCCTTTGCCCGTAACGTTCCATCGGGCTTTCGACGCCTCGCACAACCTGGAAACGTCTTTGGAAGACGTTATTCAAACCGGTGCACCACGCATCCTGACCTCTGGAGGCGAAGCCAGCGCCATGGACGCGCTTTCGACTTTGGCCCGGCTTGTGCAATTATCGCGAGGACGGATTCTCGTGATGCCTTGTGGCGGCATCATTGCGGACAATGTTGTTCGCATTGCGCGGACGACCCTGGCTCAGGAGTTTCATACCTCCGTTGGAACCTCTCATCCCAGATCGGCGGACCAAAGTAATCGTCTTGCGCACGGAAACGATGCCGCTGCATCCAGCTTTCCAGCCGCGGCGTTTGAAGAAAGAGTTAGAAATCTGGTGAACTTGCTGCGCGGTTTAGCCGACTCATCGCTTCTCAAAGCGCCGCCAGCCGCCGCTGGACCGCCACAAAGTAAAGAGCCAACAGCATAAGCAGCAATCCGTTCACGCCCAACACCACCGGGGCGGTGAACAGCGGAACAAGCCAACCCGAGAGAAGATTGCCCATCGGCATGCCGCCGCGAAAGGCGAAGTTGTAGACGCTCATTACGCGCCCGCGCATTTCGTTGGTGGTAATCAACTGCACCAGCGAATTCACCGTGGCAAAAACCGCCATCATCGATGCGCCCACCACGATGAGAAGGCTCTCGCTCAGCGGCAGCGACTTCGAAAGGGCAAACCCGGAAATCCCCGCCCCCAGGCAGCCTAGCGCGCCTAGAGCAACCAACCCTTTCTTCTTGAAATTCCCCGCGCTGGCAATGCCCAGCGAACCGCAAATCGATCCCACTCCCATCAGCGCGAGCAGATTACCGAAGGTTTCCGGGCCGCGATGAAAAATGTCCTTCACGAACACTGGAATGTAAGTGCGCATCGGCATGCTTAAGAAGGTCATGCAGAAGGCCAGCACGATCAGCGCTTCCATCGACCCCTGCTTGCGGGTGAATCGAATGCCCTGTTTAAGGCTCGCCAGCATCGACTCCGTAGTCTTGAGTGGAAGGAAGCGCGTGCTGATAATCGACAGCGAAATGATAGGCGCAAGAAAAGAAACCGCGTTCAGCCCGAAGCACCACTTTTCTCCCAGCTTTGCCAGAGCTTGTCCGGCCAGCGCCGGCCCCACCATGACCGCCACGTTGAATTGAATTGAATTCAGCGCGATGGCGTTGGGCATGTCTTCCTTGTCGACCAAGGTGGGGATCAACGCCTGGTAAGCGGGACCGCCAAAAGCCTGCGCGAAACCGGAAATAAAAGAAAGACAAAGGATGTGCCATACATGCACCATGCCGGTCGCCACCAGAAAGGTGAGCACCGCAGCGCTGGCCATTTGCACATACTGGGAACTAAGCAGAATTTTGCGGCGTTCCACCCGATCGGCCACGACGCCGCCGATCAGTGAAAACAGAAAGATGGGAATGCCGCCGAGAAACTGATCCAGGGCCAGTAAAAATGCCGAATGGCTGAGCCGGTATACCAGCCAGCCTTGCGCCACAATTTGCATCCAGGTGCCTATGCTGGAAGTGCAGGCGCCAACCCACATCAGACGGAAATCGCGATACTGAAATGCTTTGAAGACTCGGCCAATCACCTTGGCGTTCAGCATAGGGTCTTGCAAAAGCCTAACATGGTGCTTCCCCGTTAGACGGGACTGGACAGATTGGAACGGGGTAAACGTAGAACTTTCTTGTGATTTGGCCCTGGGAGCGTGGACTGAAGGCGAATTGAGCGAACTGGCCGCAGCGGAGATGGCACGCAAGTGCCATTCACCTGCTCGCGGCCTCGCGTTAATCTGCTTCTTGAGCAGCACTTGGGGGAGGGCTGATCAACGGACGTCCCACGACTCGAACGAGTCTGGGGCGTTTTGTTTTGCGGCCAATCTCGGGCCAGGAGGCGCAAAAAGCATTTAACTTACCGGAGTTGTTTGCCTTCGCGGCAATGAAGTAAGAATCTGGTGCGCAAGGCCGAGGCAGGTTCGCCATCGGCAAATTGCGCGAAATTAAGATGCGACCCTGCATGCCGGAGTTGCGGAGAAACAGCTCGAATGCACGCCCCTACGTTCGGCATCAGTTCTGATTGTCATCTTCTCGTTGATATTGGTTAATTGTTAATACGGAGTGAATGATGTGTTTTCTTAGTTTCAATAACCGAGGGGCGAGCATCGCCGGGAGGATTGTGAGCATCTAAGATCAGGTGAAGAGCGCCTCAAGCAACTCCATCTTCGACGAGAAATACCGCGTGGTGGCTGTTCAAGGCGACCGCTTGCTTCTGCGAGGAGTTTGCAGCGGCGAAATGTTGACCATCGTCAATCCCGAGCCCGACACGTTTCTCAGCCAGGAAGACTACCCACCGGGAAAATTGATCGCTCTCACCGACCCCTCCATGGCACTGCCCAATTGAGTTTCGCCCACGCGCGCTGGTCGCTGGGCCGTACGGTTCAGGCCTCCTGCTTTGGCTGCGCGAACCGCAACGCGATTAATGTTTATCGTTGAGCTGCCGATTCTTTCAATTGCCCCCGCTCGGGCCAGTGCGCGATCTCAAGTTGAATGCTTTGATGTCAATCGAAGTAACGATAGCCGCCAATGAGGGCAGTATCTATGAAACTCTCGCGTAAGATGTTTCAGTTCGCCTTTGGCTGTCATCACAGGGAACTGAGCCGCGTGTTCACGCTCGAACGGCAGACGTATCAGGTCTGCCTGCGGTGTGGACAACAGGTTCAATATTCCTGGGATCTGATGCAGTCGACGCCTACCACCATTTCAGACTGCCAGGATAATCGATCGAATAATTCCACGAACACCGAAGCAGCGCTCATCTGATTCCGCAATACCGCCTGCTAGGCCGCCGCCACGAGTCATCTGCGGCGCTCTGATTGAGATGTTATTCTTGAAATTGGGTGTCGAGTAGTATTGGTCAGGCTTGCTTCCCTTCGGCGATTTCCTTCTTCACTGAGCGGTTTCGCTACCAAAAACCGGCGCGACTGGGAGAAAGGACAACTTCGTGATTGAGGTCTGTGTGGTCGGCGAGCTGAATCTGGACCTGATCTTATACGGTCTGCCGAAACAGCTTTTGCCGGACGTGGAATTGCTGGCGAGTGGCATGGCGTTGACGCTCGGCAGCTCTTCGGCAATCTTCGCGCACAACCTGCAAGTGCTGGGTTCAAAGGTGGGTCTGATATCGAAGATCGGCAGCGATCCTCTCGGCAAAATTGCCGTGGAGAGACTTTCTGCCGCAGGCGTAGATACTACCCGCATAAGGCAAGGTACGGACGGCACATCTACCGGCCTTACAATCGTCCTGCCACATGCGGGATCGCGGTACATGTTGACATATCCGGGAACGATGTTTGAGATGCAGTATTCCGACATCGACATGCACTTTCTTCGCGGAGCCCAGCATCTGCATCTTTCCTCCTTCTTTCTGCACCGCGCTTTGCGTCCGCGAATCCTCGACCTCTTTCGGCAAGCCAAGGAAGCGGGCCTCACGACTTCTCTGGATACGAATGATGATCCGGAAAATCAATGGGGACAAGATCTGCACGAAGTCTTGAAATATGTCGACCTCGTCTTTCCCAATGAACGTGAGGCGAAGAAGATCGCGGGAACGGACGATCTCACGCAAGCGCTAAATTTCTTGGCCGGATTGGCGAAAATAATCGTCGTGAAACGCGGATCGGGACCCGCCATTTGCCGCACGGGAAACGAGCAGTGGCATCTCGCTCCACCAGCCGTGGAGATGGTCGACGATGTCGGCGCCGGCGACACTTTCAACTCCGGCTTCATTTATCTCTACTTGCGCGGAGCGAAGCTGGAAGACTGTCTCGCCTTCGCTAATACCGCGGCTGCATATTCCGTGACGAAGGCCGGAGGAACCGAAGCATTTCGCAATCGCGAGGAATGGCTCGGCTTTCTGCATCGGCAATGGGCTTCGATGGGTCGAGGAAATCTTCCCGCGCAGGACTAAGCAGACTGCCCAGCTTGATTCGCCCGCAGCGGGGCTGAGGACTTGACGGCGTTCGATCCGATGGCGAGATCCCATTTGCACAAAGGACACCGCGTGGCCAGGGTGTAGATCACACGGCCGTGACCCACGCACTGCGGATTTTGACACGTTTTCATCGGAACCTATCCTCTTAACCTTTACATCTGCAAGTTAGCACGTGCTAACCGCGGCGACATGCCTGTTTTCTGTTCGCGCGGATTGGTTTTTCTTCTGGAAATGCGCCGCACTCATACTTGCAGTTTTACCAGCCAATTCGCGGGCTCCGGCAAGATGGCAAATTTCGGCAATTCGCCGCGCACCATCGCCACTTCGTCGCAGCAATGGAACCTGGGACACGCGTGACAGTCTTTGTAAATTTTGTCGGGAAGATCGTCGCGCTGCGCCACGGAAAATCCCTGACGCCCAAAAAATTCCGGCGTGCGGGTGAAGAGGCAGATGCAACTCACCCGATGCCGTTTCGCTTCCGCCATCAACGCTTTGACCAGACATCCGCCGCCGCCGCGCCCTTGCGCCCACGGAGCGACCGTGATCGAACGAATCTCGGCAAGATGTGTGCCATATAGATGAAGCGCACCGCACCCGATGATTCGCCCTTCGTCTTCCAGGACCACGAAATCCCTCACGTTTTCGCAAATTTCCGGCAAGGTGCGGGGCAGCAGCGTGCCATCGCCCGAATATCCCGCGATCAGTCCGTGAATCTTTTCCGCATCCGGCAAAATTGCTTTACGCGTGCGCATGGACCTCCTCGCGAAGCGATTCGATTTTCTTTTTGGCTGCTGCAATGGCTTGCCGCACACGGTTGGGCGCGGTTCCTCCCGGCACGTCGTGAATCGCAAGGACGGACGCCAGGCTCAAGAACGCATAGACATCCTCGGCAAAAGCGGGATGAATCGCTCGCAACTCATCGAGCGAAAGATCTTGAAGTTCACACTTCTTTCCGATGCAGACCTGCACCGCTTTACCCACATGCTCGTGCGCTAGCCGCGAAGGCACGCCCCGCTTAGTGAGGTAGGTTGCGGCGGCCCATGCGTTCATGAATCCGCTTTGCGCCGCATTCTGCATACGGTCGAAGTCCAGAGTCATTTCTTTCATCAAACCCGTGGCGAGTGGCAGCAAGGCCAGCATGGTGTCGGCAGCATCGAACAACGGCTCCTGTGTCTCCTGCAGATCCTTGTTGTAGGCCAGCGGCAGTCCTTTCATGGTGATTAATAATGAAGTGGCATGGCCTATGACGCGGCCGCTCTTGCCGCGAACCAGTTCGAGCAGATCGGGATTCTTTTTCTGCGGCATGGCGCTGCTGCCGGTGGAATATGCTTCCGGCAGACTGATGAAGCCATATTCCTGGCTGGAAAACAGAATCATCTCCTCCGCCCAGCGGCTCAGGTGCATCGCCTGAATGGAGAGCGCATTCACGAACTCAAGTGCGAAGTCGCGGTCGGAAGTGGCATCCACGCTGTTTGTGGTGGGTGCGTCAAAATCGAGTGCGCTAGCAATAAACTCCCGGTCCAGGACCAGAATCGCTCCCGCGACCGCTCCCGATCCCAGCGGGCACAGATTCAATCGCTCGCGGCAATCGGCAAGCCTTGCGGCATCGCGCAGAAACATTTCCACATACGCCATCAGCCAGTGTGCCACCAGCACCGGCTCGGCTTTTTGCAGGTGTGTATAAGCGGGCATCGCGGCCTCGCCACAGGTTTCTGCGCGGCCGATGAAGGTTCCGCACAACTCCGCCAATTGTTCACGCAACTCGTCAATCGCCGCCCGTACATAGAGCCGAAGGTCGGCGGCGATCTGCTCATTGCGACTGCGGCCGCTGTGCAGCTTGTATCCCGTTTCACCGATCGAAGCCGCCAGTTGCTTTTCCACGAAATGATGCACGTCTTCCGCTTCGGGATCTTCCAGGAATTTCGGAGACTCTACCGCTCGCTTGCCTATCTGCTCCAGCCCTTGCAGAATTTGGATCAGTTCATCGGACGAAAGAATCCCCGCAGTCTTCAGCGCCCGGGCATGCGCGTTGCTTGCGGCAAGTTCGTAGCGCAGCAACCTGCGGTCAAACGCAAACGAACGCTGCCAGCGTTCGAATTCGGGATCGAGCGACTGGCGAAATCTTCCCGACCACATCTTCATCGCGTGACCTCCAGTCGCGACCGGGCGCGTGAGCGCGAGGGCAGTCCGAGAATACGGATGAAGCCGGCAGCGTCTTTCTGGTCATAGCTTTCGTCCATGGTGAAGGAGGAAAGATCGGTGCGATACAGAGAGTGCTCGGACGTGCGGCTGACGATCGAAACATTTCCCTTATACAGAGAAAGCGTTACTTCCCCGGTCATCTCCTTCTGCGTGCTGTCCACGAACGCATCGAGAGCTTCGCGCAGCGGAGTAAACCACAGACCGAAGTAAACCAGCTCCGCATACTTCAGACCCACGTGCTGTTTGAAATGCGCGAGGTCGCGTTCCAGACACAGAGCTTCCAACTCCCGGTGCGCCGCGATGAGCAGCGTTCCGCCGGGAGTCTCATAGCATCCACGCGATTTAATTCCGACAAAGCGGTTCTCGACCAGATCGACGCGGCCCACTGCATTGCGCGCGCCAATCTCATTGAGCAACTCGACCAACGCCACCGGGTCGAGATTCATTCCGTTGACGGAAACCGGAATTCCCTTCTCAAAACCAATGCGTACCGCTTCTTCTTTATCCGGAGCTTCTTGCGGGGAGCGAGTGATTTGCCACGTTGTGGGCAGCGGCGCGTTAGCCGCGTCTTCGAGCTCGCCGCCTTCGTGGCTGATGTGCCACAGGTTACGGTCACGGCTGTGAATCTTCTCGCGGCTCGCCGCAACGGGAATTCCATGCTGCGCAGCATAGTCGAGACAATCTTCCCGCGACTTCAACGTCCACTCGCGCCACGGCGCAATGATCTTCAGTTCGGGCGCGAGGGTCTGATAGGTCAATTCAAACCGTACCTGATCGTTGCCTTTTCCCGTGCATCCATGGGCGACCGCAGTTGCGCCTTCGCGCAAAGCCACTTCCACCTGATGCTTGGCAATTACCGGCCGTGCCAGCGAAGTTCCCAGCAAGTACTTGTGCTCGTAAACGGCTCCCGCCTTCAGGGCGCGAAAGACATAGCCAGTTAGAAATTCATCGCGCAAGTCCTCCACGACGACTTTGCTCGCGCCGGTGGCGTACGCTTTTTCGACAACAGCGTCCAGGTCATCGCCCTGACCAACGTCTCCGACCATCGCGATCACATCGTAAGAATAATTTTCTTTGAGCCACGGAATGATGATCGAAGTGTCGAGGCCTCCAGAATAGGCGAGTACGACTTTCTCAGGCATGAGCGCTCCTTGCGGGCAGGCGAACGGCACCCCCCAACAACAAGTATAGGATCGCCTTCTGCACATGAAGTCGGTTTTCTGCCTGATCAAAGATCAGGGAATTTTCGGAGTCCATGACTTCATCCGTAACTTCTTCGCCGCGATGTGCAGGCAAGCAGTGCATGAATGCGGCTCCCGGTACGGCCAGCGACATGAGCTTGCGGTTGACCTGATAGGGCGGGAATATGCTGGCGCGCTGTTGCGCTTGCTCTTCTTGACCCATGCTGGTCCAGGCATCGGTGTAGATTGCGTCGACTCCAGAAACAGCCGCGCGCGGATCAGTAAACAATTCGATCCTTGCGTTTGTCTTCTTTGCAATTTCCCTTGCGGTGGCCACAATCTGTGCATCGGGCGTGTATCCAGCGGGAGTAGCGATGCGAATCGAAGATCCCAGGCATGCCGCCGTGAGCAGCAAGGAATGCGCCACGTTGTTGCCATCGCCGACATACGCGAGACTCACGCGGCGCAAATCTCCGAAGCGCTCTTGCAGTGTGAAGTAATCCGCCAGCGCCTGGCAGGGATGTTCCAGATCGCTCAGCGCATTGATCACGGGAATCGAAGCATATTTCGCCATGCCTTCGATCGTCTCTTGCGCGAATGTGCGCAGCACGATCACATCCACCCAGCGCTCGAGGTTATGCGCAATGTCGCTGAGCTTCTCGCGCGCGTCGAGACGGCCTTGTGTCTGATCCACGAATACCGCCGTGCCGCCGAGGCTCGACATTCCAGTTTCGAACGTGAGCCGAGTGCGCAAAGAAGGTTTCTCGAAAAACATAACCATCTGTTTCCCGGCGAGCGTCCGCTGAAACACCGATGGGCGAGACTTCATGAGTCCCGAGAGATGAAGCACCGCCTCGACGCCCTGCGGACCGAGATCGGCAGTGGAAATCAGATCAGGACACCAAAACGCACCAGGATAGGCCTCTGGTGCAACCGGCGTCCTATTTTGCAGTTGAGTATTCAAATCTCACTCCTTCTTTCATGACATCGGCAGGATGATGGAAATCGCCGCGGATCACTTCCGTTCCAACCACGTCCTTAATCAGATGAAGACTAGGCAACAAGTCCGCCTGCGTCGCGGCCAGAATTCGCACGCGTCCCACTCCTCGCTGCAACGCGTAAGAACAAGCTCGGAGTTTCGGCAGCATTCCGCCGCTGACGACCGAATTCGCTTCCAGGGCGGCGATCTCGTCTGTGCTCAATGACGGAATCACGCGCCCAGATGCATCGTTCACTCCGCTGACATCTGTGAGGAAGACCAGCATCGCGGCTCGGCACGCTGCGGCACAGGCCGACGCCATCTCATCCGCGTTGACGTTGTAGTACTCGCCGTCTTCGCCTATTGCCACGGAAGCCAACACCGCGACTCCGCCGCGATTCCAAATCGCTTCCAGCCACTGCAAATCGACTTTGTCGATCTCGCCAACAAACCCCAGATCGCGCCCAATCACTTCTTTCTTGTGCGCGCGAAACATCTTTCCATCGCCGCCGCAAAGGCCAAGCGCGGAAACGCCCGCTGCCTGAATCGCTGCGACCAGCTTTTTGTTGACGAGTCCGGCCAACACCATCAGCGCTACGTCGCGCGTTGCAGCGTCGGTCACGCGCAATCCGTCGACAAATTCCGTCTTGATTCCCAATTGCTGTAGCGTTTGCGACAGCGTCTTACCCCCACCATGAACGATCGCCACGCGATGGCCCTGGCGCACTAGCTGCGCTACAGCCTCGGCACAGACACGCAAAATGCCAGGCTCTTCAATCGCGGCGCCCCCTATTTTTATGACAATCGTCACTGCAAGCCTTCGCCTTCGCCAAATCCGAACATCAGATTCATGTTCTGCACCGCTTGTCCCGCGGCGCCTTTTAACAGGTTGTCGATGCAGGAAATCAGCACGAGACGCCGCCCCTCCGCATCCAGACAGAAGCCCACATCGCAATAATTTGTATGCAGACAGAATTGCAGTTCCGGAAGCTTGGGCGTGGCGAAGATCCGAATCCATCGCTTCCCTGAATAAAAAGTCTTGAAACAAGATTCCACTTCGAGCGATGTCATCTTCGAGCTGAGTTGCACATAAATGGTCGAGAGAATTCCGCGCGGTATGGGCAATAGATGCGGAGTAAAGGTAAACTCCTGCGGGTTCAACTCCAGTTGCTCCACGATTTCGCCTACGTGCCGGTGGTTGAAGACCGAGTATGCAGATAAATTGTCGGCGACCGAAACAAAGTGAGTCCGCGCCGTCGCCTCTTTTCCCGCGCCCGAAACCCCGGACTTCGAATCGGATACGATCCCGTGTCCCCGATCCAGACAGCCCGCTTTCAGCAACGGCGCAAGCGCCAAAATGATCGAGGTGGCATAGCAGCCGGGATTCGCCACCAACTGAGCTCCGGCGATGCCGTCGCCGTGCAGCTCCGGCATTCCGTAGATCGCTCTTGCAGTCAGCTCATCGGCTGCGCTCGCATCCAAATCCTGAAAACCGTACGCCGCGCGGTGAATCTCTTGTTTCAACCGCCAGGCGCCGCTGAGATCGACCACACGCAAGCCACGTGCAATCGCTTCGGGCACCAGCGATCGCGAAACTTCGTGCGGAGTCGCAAGAAAAAGCAGTTGCACTCCCCGCTCCTGTAGCGAGTCCCAGGAGAATGGATGCAAAGGATAGCCGCCGTTGCCTGATATCGCAGGAAATACGTCAGCCAGATCACTGGCTCCGCCATCTCCATTTCGCCGCATCAGCATCGGCTTTTCCAGGCGCGGATGTTCCGACAAAATTCTGGTCAGCTCCAATCCGGAATATCCTGTCGCGCCCAGCACCGCCGTCTTGAGTTTCGTCGGCCTCAATTCAGCATCCCTTCGATACGGCTGGCTAGCCCGCGTGCCGCCTCTTTGTCTGGGCAAACAATCAGAATCGTGTCATCACCCGCAATGGTCCCGACGACTTCGTCCCAGTCGGTTTCATCGAGCGCGGCAGCAACCGGTTGCGCGCTGCCCACGATCGTCTTGACGACGAGTTGATTCTGAGCAGTGCGAACTTCCAGTACGAATTCCCGCACCAGCCGGGAAATCGGAGGCAGCGCCAGCCCTGCGGAACCTTCGGCGGTGGGCAAGGCATAGCCGCCGCCGGTCTTGCTCAAATTCAGCTCGCGAATATCCCGCGACAATGTAGCCTGCCCTACTTTGAATCCCCGCTTGCGCAGCGCGCGCTGTAAAGTTTCCTGGCTGGAGATGGGTCCCAGCCTCAGCGCATCCAGAATCGACCGTTGACGTAAAGTTTTATTCATCATGCATAATTATTCATAGGAGTGAATAAATATGTATTCATCTTACGGACCAGCGCTGGATTGTCAAGAGGAGAAATCATGCCGGAGTGAACCGGCGGAACGGTCGGTGTATTTTGCCGCCTCCATTGACGGAAGTGGATCCTGGCAGTCGAACTGGCGATTGGCCTGCTAGACTACTCGGCGGCCTGGCTCTTGCTCTTCGAGCCAGGGGAGCATTCCATGAATTCGAAAGACGTGAATTCGGACGACGTGAATTCTAAGATGACGAAGCCGGCGGTTACGAATTTCGCGCCAGGATTGTGGGCTGAGTTGGTTGCCGAATTCTTCGGCACCTGCGTGTTGATATTATTTGGCACCGGCGTCGTGGCCATGGTGGTTCTTTTCCCCAACGGAAATACGGGCGAAACTATTCACGGCGGCTACACCAACATCACACTCGGCTGGGGATTGGCCGTCACCATGGGAATTTACATCGCGGGGAAAATCTCCGGGGCGCATTTGAATCCGGCGGTGACGCTGGCTCTTGCCGTGTTCCGGCGTTTCCCCTGGATCAAGGTGCTTCCTTATTCTCTGGCGCAGACGGCTGGCGCATTCTGCGCCGCGGCCCTGGTGTACTGGAACTACTTGCCCGCGTTCCGGAAATTCGATCCTCTGCTCGACCACTCTGCCGGAGTCTTCACCACGTTCCCTGCTTTCCCGGCGCTGCCGCAGGCAGGCTTCCTAGATCAAGTGATCGGAACCGCGCTTTTACTTCTTCTGATTTTCGCGATTACCGACGAATTCAATTCGCCGCCGGGAGCCAACCTCGCTCCGGTAATGATCGGCTTGGTGGTCGTCGCCATCGGCATGAGCTTCGGCGGCATGCACGGATATCCGATTAATCCCGCCCGCGATCTTGGGCCTCGTCTGTTTACAGCGGTCGCGGGATTTCGCAACAATGGTCTGACCGACGGAACTCATGTCTGGTGGATTCCGATCATTGCACCTTTGTTGGGAGGCTTGGCCGGTGCAGCGGCATATGACCTGGGAATTCGGCGTTTCTTGCCGCGCCCCGCAAATGCCACAACGAATGACGCCACGAAATAAAATCATGGAGTCTTCCGATCGAACCACGTTGAGAGCAGAGATCGTCACCGTCCATTGCAGCGCTTTTCTTTTTGACCTGGATGGTGTACTCGTCGATTCCACGCCGGCGGTGGCCCGTGTTTGGCGGCGGTGGGCGATCGAGCATGGTTTCGATCCGGAGGAAGTGATCGCACGCGCGCACGGACGCCCAAGTCTGACGACTGTGCGCGAATATCTTCCCAACGCCGACCACGCAGCCGAAAATAAAAAAGTTGAGCGGGGTGAAATTGAAGACATCGAGGGAGTCGTTCCCCTGCCGGGCACACTCGATCTGTTGTCCAGCCTGCCTCCGGAGCGCTGGACCATCGTGACCTCCTGCACTCGGACATTGGCCGAGGTTCGGATTCGCGCAGCCGGATTGCCCCTGCCGGCAAACCTGGTCACGTCCACCGATATCGTCCACGGCAAGCCGCACCCTGAGCCTTACTTGAAAGGCGTGTCAGTATTGGGTTTTCCCGCTGCCGAATGCATCGTAGTGGAAGACGCGCCCGCGGGAATACTGTCGGGCAAGGCAGCGGGCAGCCGCGTGATCGCATTTCAAACTACGTCGCTAGGTCCCGCGTTGCGGGCCGCCGGGGCAGACTGGATTTTGAACAACTGCTCCAACATTCATTTGATCGATCCTTCTGCCGCACTCGCACAGTCTGGACTCAGCGTCTCTTTGTCGGAGCCTTTGCTCTGACTCAGCATCTCCATCGGATTCGCAGCCACAAGACTCGACGCTGTTAGGCAAATCATGCCGCTGCCAAAAAAATCTAAGCCTGCAAATTCTAAAGTTTCTGCGTTTGTTGTCGATCAGGTATGCATATTGCAAGGGATTCTGACAGGTTCCCTGTAAGAACAGCCAATTTCTTAGGAGACACTCATGTCGACAGCAGGTATTTCCAGCAGCTCTCTCGTCCAGGGAGCACAGTATTTTCAGGACCGGAAAAGCGACTTGCAGCAATTGGGGCAAGCGCTTCAGTCCGGCGATCTAACGGGCGCTCAACAGGACTTCAGCACCATTCAAAATTTAGCTCAGAACGGCCCGTTTGCTGGCGGCAACGCCTTTGCTGTAAACCAACGCCAGCAGGATTTCACCGCCATCGGCCAGGCGCTGCAATCCGGCGACATCGCCGGCGCGCAGCAGGCATTTGCCCAGCTTCAATCCACTTTCAAATCTGGTCACGCCGTCCTCGATCCCGGTCCGTCCGTGATCATTAACATAAGCGAACCCGCGGCAGGCGGAACGTCAAGCTCCGCCAGTTCCACGCCCACAGGCGCCGTCACCGCGACACCGACGGCCAGTGGGGCGATTGGTCCAGAAATCGCTATTAATTTCGCTAATAATTCAGGGAGCAGCGCCAATCCGGAAGAAATTACCATTAGCCTGAACAACACTAACAGCGGTGAACAACTCACAATCGGTGTAGGCACCCAACAGAACCCCAACGTTCAACAACTCACTTTCAACCTGGCACAAAATAGCAACGAGCAGATTATTCTCAATCTCGGGAATCCATCTACCCTGTCCACCTCGTCCAGTTCGCCAACATCATCCACCACGACCAGTCCGACGGGTGTAACCGGTTCCACATCGTCGAGCGGCGTGAACGTAGTCGCATAAAGCATTCTTGAAGAAATAAGTCGCGCACAGCGGCTTTCATCCGATGCAGTGAGCGGACCCAGCACGTAGCCCTTCCCCCACCGCTCACTGCACCGGCGCGTTCAAGGCCGCAACCAGTTCTACAAAACTATTCGCATCCACCGCCCGGTCTACCGCCTCTTTCTGGCCGAATAATTCACTCGCATCCCCCAGCAAATCTAATTGCGATTGGTTGTCCCCTGTCAGGATCAAAATAATCAGCTTCGCGGGCTTGCCGTCGCGCGCGTCAAAATCAATGCCCGCCGCGGATTTGCCTACCACCACCAGCGGCCGAGTCAGCCCGTTGATGCGTGCGTAAGGAATCGCCAGTCCATTTTCCCATCCACTGGCCAGCACCCGCTCCCGTTCGGAGACGATGCGCAGAAAGCGTTCTGGCGCATTGCTGACAACCTCCGCCGCAACCTCGCACATTTCGTGCAATGCTCCCCGTCGAGTCGTCGATGTCAGGCTGGGCAGAAAGAGCCGACTCTCTACGACATCTTTTAAAGTTAGGTTTCTTCGCCGACTGACGAAGAAGTGGATCGCAGGCGCCGACAGAAGCGACGTGAATAGCGCCATGATTACCAGCGCCACGAACATGTGCTCTTTGATCAGACCCGCTTGCAGCGCCAGAATTCCGAGAATCATCTCCATCGCGCCGCGCGCATTCATAGCCAAACCAACGGCAAATGAAGAGTTGCGGTCCATGCCCCCTAATCGCGCGCCCCAACCCGCGCCCAGCAGTTTTCCCACGCAAGCCACGCCGATCACCGTGACGGTCAAACCCAGGTGAAAGTTGGAAGCAAAGTCGGTTCGCAGGCCGATACTGGCGAAGAAAAAAGGCGCGAACACGTTGGTCACGATCTCGTGAATGTGTTGCGACGTACGCCGCCGCAGGTGCCCCGATTCGCCAACTGCGATGCCGATGATAAATGCGCCAAAAACCGCGTGAATTCCTGCGTATTCGGTAAACGCCGCTCCCGCCAGCGTAAGGGTAAAAATAAAACCCAGCACTCCGCCCGGCCACGAAGTGTGCGCCTGCAGAATCGGCAGCAGTTTGTCGATTAGCCACCGGCCTACAGTCAGCATTAGACCCACGAACAGCAGCACCAGAATAATCGTGTGTTTTGTAGCGTCCGCTACGCTCTGGCCCGCCGATGGGTGAAGCATTCCCAGCACAAACGAAAATAAAATCCATCCCACCAGGTCGTCGAACATGGCCGACGAAATGATGACGGTTCCCATCTCGGTGCGCAGAAGATTGAGATCCATCAAAATTCTGGCAATCACCGGCAACGCCGAAATCGAAAGTGCCGTACCGACGAACAGGGCAAAGATCAGAGTGTCGGCGCCCACTTCCGCACCCATGTATGTAGGAAATGTTCCTGCCGCTGCGAAGCCGACAACAAAAGGAACCGCGACCCCGAATATGCTGACCAGCAGCGCGCTCTTTCCCTGGCGGAAGATGCTGCGTAAGTCGATTTCCAGACCTGCCGTCAGCAGAAAGAAAACAACTCCCAGCGTGGTAACCGTATCGAGAACGACGGGCATGGGCCCGGTCGTTGGAAACAATGTCGCGTAAAGTTGCGGCCGGAAATGGCCCAGCACAGTCGGCCCTAGCAAAATCCCCACCCCGATTTCTCCCAGTATGGAAGGCTGGCGGATTTTCTGCATGAGTTCAGCCGCTAGTTTGGCGCAACCTAGCAGGACTGCCAGCGCCAGAAACATGGTCATCACATCGTGAGGAGTCAAATGGGCCACGGATCGTCCCTCGTTCGAGCTTTCACTTTACCGAATTCCATTTGTTACGCGAAATGAGTTCTACATCAAACACCGTAGGCCATTCTGCAGGATAGGCCCGAGCGACAAGCGTTCGCCTGGAAATAACAATCAATACTAATGCGATCAATGCAAAAATCTCGCTGGGTTCCACATGATGGCGAGTCGTTATTCCGGAGGTGCCTTATGACTGGAGTTTGTGTCAAACGAACGACTTTGCTGTCGCTAGCCTTCTTCTTCGCCTCAACATTTACGCTCGCGCAACTACTGCCCGCGAATCCCGCGCCTGGTCAGAGTGACGGCGTAATCGGACCGCAATTGATCGCCTGGTCTGCGTTGCAAAAGCCCGAACCGGTTCCGCAAAAACCGCAGCCCATCCCCGGGCCCGACCAGACGCAACCGAGTTCGAAGAATCAACAACCGCAAGATCAGTCAGCGCAGCCGAGTCCGCAGCAGCAGCAACCGGAACCTGAAACTCAGCAAACCACATCGCAGAGCATCTCCGGAACGATCGCCAAGGTCAATAATAAATATGTTCTGCAAACATCCGACAGTGTTACCTACCAATTAGACGACCAGACAACAGCGGGTCAATATGTCGGCAAGCATGTAAAGGTTACGGGCACGCTCGACCGGAAGACGGGTGTGCTTCGCGTCCGCAGCATCGAGTTGCTGTCGTGACTAACGCTATCGCGGCAAGCAAGAAGGACAAGGAGAACGTAGAACGTATGAAACACAAATTGTTCGCCACGATTGTCGCTCTGTTCGTATTCGCCACTTTGTCCACAGCTCAAGACCAAATGGCGCAGCGAGACCAACCCACCGCTCGCTCGCAGGAGCGAATTCAGCGCGAAGTTCGCCACGAGCTTCTCATGCTGCCGTATTTTGGAGTCTTCGACAATATCGCTTTTAAAGTGGACGGTTCGACCGTCACGCTCCTTGGACAAGTCGTGAGGCCAACACTGAAATCTGATGCAGGCAATGCCGTCAAGCATATTGAAGGTGTGGAAAGCGTCGACAATCAGATCGAAGTTCTTCCTCCCTCCCCTATGGACGACCGCATCCGCATGCGGCTGTTCCGTGCAATTTACGGATACCCTGCACTGCAACGATACGCTCTGGGCGTGCAGAAGCCGATTCGCATCATTGTTAAGAACGGCCACGTTAACCTGGAGGGCGTAGTCGACAGTGAGGGCGACAAGAACATAGCCGGAATTCGCGCCAACGGCGTCTCCGGAATTTTTTCTGTAACGAACAATTTGCGGGTCGAGGACTCGAAATAAAAACTTCAGCGCGGCAGGAAAAGTTCAGTGCGGAATTGCCGTCACTTTCCTGTGACTGTTTCCCGCTTCTTAATTCTTTGAAACCGCGTTTTAAGCCCTTACCTTCATCGTCATGCCTGCGTATAATGCTCCCCGAACCCTTAACGCTTGTACCAAATCGATTCTCCCGGAGGATTCTCCATGAACCGCCGCACTTTCCTTACGACTGCCACCGCCGCCACCGCTGCTGCGATGCTCAAGGGACGTCTTGGTTGGGCCGCCGCCGATCACAAAATTCATAACCTCGGCGTGCAACTCTATACGGTTCGCGACCAGATGAAGGCTGATTTCGACGGCACGTTAGCGAAAGTCGCTGCCATCGGCTACAAGGAAGTCGAGTTCGCCGGATATTTCGATCATTCTCCGAAAGAAGTTCGCGCTGCCATCGACAGCCACGGCCTCACTTCCCCGTCATGTCACGTCCAGTACGACGTTCTTGGCGAGGACAAATGGCCGGGACAGATTGAGTCGGCGAAAATTATCGGTCAGGAATACATTGTCTGCCCCTGGATTCCCGAAGAATTGCGCAAGCAGCCGGACATCTGGAAGCGCGCCGCCGAGACTTTCAATCGCGCCGGAGAGGCGAGCAAGAAGGCGGGCATACAGTTCGCTTATCACAATCACTGGTTTGAGTTTCTGCCGGTAGACGGCAAGCTTCCCTACGACCAGCTTCTCAAAGAGTGCGACCCCAATCTAGTGAAGATGGAATTGGATCTCTGCTGGATCACTGTCGCCGGAGCGGATCCAGTGAAATACTTCAATCGGTATCCGGGGCGGTTCCCACTTGTTCACGTTAAGGACATTAAAAAGATGCCGAAAATTTCCGAGGCCGGCAGCCAGAGCTTCGGCGATTCGCTCCAGGATATGACCTCAGTCGGCAACGGTCTCATCGACTGGAAGCGCATCTTTGCCCAGTCCGACAAAGCTGGCATCAAGTACTACATCGTCGAACACGACAAGCCGGCGGATCCTTTCGACAGCATTACGAAGAGTTATGACTATCTAAACAAACTGCGCTGGTAAGCATGACAGACGACCTGGGATGAACTATGTGCGGACAGCCGCCCTCGGCCGTCCGCCGGTCGCAGACCGGCTGTTTACCGAGATAGTCACAGGATGCGGGGTGAGAAGACTTGAACTCTCGCTTCCACGCTCACGTACCTCCCACTCATGCAGACGATGGCCAAGCCCCGTTCCGACCTCGGCATCCTCATCCTTCTGGCGGTAATCTTCATCGCGCTGCACCTCGCCACCAGTGGCCCCTACGGTTTTCACCGCGACGAACTCGCCACGCTAAACGACGCGCTTCATCTCGACTGGGGATTCGTCGCCTATCCGCCGCTCACTCCCGCTCTTGGCCGGCTGGAGTTATCTTTATTTGGCATCTCGACGCTCGGAGTGCGCGTTATCCCTACTCTCGCGCTCGCGTTGGTTGTGGTGCTTTCGGGCCTGATGGCTCACGAACTCGGAGGCTCTAGGCGGGCACAAGTCTTAGCTGCGCTCGCAGTCGCAATCGTTCCCATCGTCACCATTGAGACCACGGTTCTTCAATACGTTTCATTCGATTATCTCTGGTGCGTTCTGCTGACTTATTTCCTCATGCGCCTTCTTAATACCGATGATCCGCGATGGTGGCTGGCAATCGGCGTCGCCATCGGCCTGGGCATGATGACCAAATACACGATGGCGTTTTTCATCACGGCCCTTGTCGCCGGAGTCATCGTCACCGGAATATTCGACAGGGAATTTAGGAAAAATGTAAGACGACATCTGCTCAGCCCGTGGATGTGGGCTGGGGTTGCCATTTCCCTGCTCATCTTCCTGCCAAACTTGATTTGGCAAATCCGGCATAATTTCATCTCGCTCGATTTCCTGCAGCACATCCACGCGCGAGACGTGCGCCAGGGCCGCGCCCGCGGCTTCCTCTACGAGCAACTCTATGTCTGCGTGAGTGCGCTGCTGACTCCGCTGGCTTTCATGGGCCTTTGGTTTTACTTCACCGTAGCCGGGCGAAAGTATCGGCTGCTCGGCTGGATGTTCGTTCTGACTTTCCTTTTGTTCGCGGTGGCCAAGGGACGGTCTTATTATATCGGCCCGGTCTATCCAGTACTGCTGGCTGCGGGCAGCGTAGTGTGGGAACGCTGGGTCACCGCATGCTCGCGAAATGTGTCGCTGGCGATCCAGGGAATAACGTGGGTTTTCGTAGCGCTGAGCGCGGCCGCTTCGTTCGCACTATTCACTCCGATAACACCGATCAATTCTGCAATTTGGAATGCAACCGCGAAGGTGCAGGATAACTTCGTGGAAGAAATCGGGTGGCCGGAGTTGGTCGCGACGGTGGCGAAAATCTACGACGGCTTCCCAGCGGACGAACGCAGTGGAACCGGAATCATCGTCGGAAATTACGGCGAGGCCGGCGCCATCGATCTCTTCGGCCCCAAGTACGGGCTTCCGGCGGCGATCAGTGGAACAAATTCAAACTGGTATCGGACATATCCCGCAAACGAGCCGCAGACCTTAATCGCCATTGGTCTTGACGACAGCTTCCTGAAAAGACACTTCGAACGCTGCGAAGTTGTAGCGCATAACCCCAACCCATACGGCGTAGTCAACGAAGAGAGCCGCGACCACGCAGACATTTCTTTGTGCCACCACCTGCTGCAGCCCTGGCCCGAATTTTGGCCGCACTTTCAGCGGTTTGGATGAGTCGGACGCCGGGCGTTAGACTTCGGACCTCAGACCTCGGGCCTTTAGTTTTTAGACTCACACTACGCTTGGGACCACCTCGGCATGCCTGACGTCTGATGCCCGACATCTAACTCCCAAACGGCTGTTCCAGCGACAAACTCTGCGGCGTAAACAACTCCGCGCCATTTTCCGTGACGTGCATATCGTCTTCGAGGCGTACGCCAAACTCACCGCGAATGTAGATTCCCGGCTCGTTGCTGGTCGTCATGTTCGCTTGCAATTTTGTCGTATTGCCTCGAACCAGATAAGGCCACTCGTGACCGTCCATCCCCATACCGTGGCCGAGTCGATGGGCAAAGTATTTGTAATCGGGTCCGTAGCCCGCGTCAGTTATGACTTTGCGTGCTGCTGTGTCGATTGCGCCGCATTCCACTCCCGGACGCGCCGCGGCCAGCGCCGCAGCTTGCGCGCGATGCACAATGTCGAAGACTTGTTTCATCTTGTCGGAAGCCTTGCCCAGTACGAATGTACGCGTGATATCCGATTGATATCCTTCGACAGTGCAGCCGTCGTCAATCATCACAATCGAGCCTTCGTGGATCACCTGCGGAGTCGTCGATCCGTGCGGATACGCCGTGTACTCGCCAACCTCGACGCTCGCTTCTCCGGGAAAGCCCATGCGTCGATACGCCGCATCGATCAAATCTTCTACCTGCCGCTGCGTCATGCCTTCGCGCATCGCGTGGTAAACGGCTTCGTAGACGGCGAGCGTGACTTGTGCAGCAAGTCGCATTAAAGCAATCTCATTCGCACTCTTGATCATGCGGCATCCGGCGGTCACCGGAGTTGCACTGGCAACCGTCACCTGCGGGGATGCCTTCGCGATTCCATCGGAAAAAAGAAAGCGGATCGTTTCTTCCATTCCAAGCTTTCCCGTGGCCATTCCGCGTTCTTTCAATCCCTGCGCCACCAGTTGATACGGATTCTGGTCTTCCTGCCACGTGCGCACATCCGCGTGTTCGCCATCCGGCGAGTTGGCGATCTGCTCCCGCGCTCTTCCCTCTTCAAACGCGGGACACACATAGAATGCTGCGCCTTTCGCAGGCAGCACCAGAGCAAACAGGCGCTCGCCGCCCCACCAGCGAATCCCGGTGAAGTATTTCAGCGACGTGCCTTCCATGAGCACGATCGCGTCGAGCGAGTTCTCGCTCATCAGCTTGCGGGCGCGCTCCTGCCGCCCCTGCCGTTCCTCTCGCGTGATGGGAACGGCTTCGCCTTTGCGCGATTGCAGCCGCGCAAGGGATTCGGGAAGAGACGCATCGGATTTTTCCTGTGGCTCCGCAGCGACAAACGGACTCGAAGCCGCCACCACGCCCGCTGCACCGCCAACTTCCAGAAACCTTCTCCGCGAGATCATGTGCTCCCTCGATATTAGAAATTTGTGCTGTTGTCCATCAGCTTCGCCGGGGCGGCGGCCCCAGCGGCTTCGTATCGTACCTGGGTATCATCTTGGCGATCTCGCCGCCAAATTGTAGGCCAGGAGTACATGTAACACCGGCTTCTCCCAGCAGAAATGAGGAATATACACCAACCGTGAACTGACCGGGCGATGCGAAAACCCAGCGCGCTCCGCGAGACCCGTTAGTTGAGAGATAATTTCGTAATGGAATCTGTCTTTCAATGTGGAGGCTGCGGCGAGTGGAATACGACCACCGTGGATGAATCCGCAGGGCGCTCACAGTCTTATGTCGAAGACTGCCAGGTTTGCTGCAAGCCGAACATTCTCCACATCTCCCACGACGCGTCGGCGGAAGAATACTTTATTAGAGCCGAGTTGGAGTGAAATTGCAGGCCTCGGACTTTAGACCTTAGACTTCGGACTTCACGACCGTTCAATCTTCTGAGAAGCTTTGCCTTTATGATTGAAGGTTTCGTGGCAGTGTTTAAGACGTCGGCGCTGATCTGGAGTCCGAGGTCCGAGGTCTGATGCCAGCCGTCCGAGGTCCGACGTGCGGTGCTAGAATTTAGAGTTTCCTCATTCCGTAACCTGAAGGTGCCCATGTCTGACACCGCGCTGCTGGCAACTCCTCCCGCTCCGCTGACCACGCTCACAGAAGACGAAATTCTTTTTCGCGACAACATCCGCCAGTTCGCCGACGACAAGATCCGTCCCCTGGTCAAGGAAATGGATGAGAAGGGCGTGTTCGAAAAAGATCTTCTCCACGAATTCTTCCAGCTAGGCCTGATGGGCATTGAGATTCCTGAGCAATACGGCGGAGGCAGCGCGAAGTTTTTCGAGGCGATCCTCGCGGTCGAGGAACTCTCGCGCGTGGATGCCTCGGCCGGAGTTGTGGTCGACGTACAGAACACTCTGGTCAACAATGCATTGCTGCGCTGGGGAAGCGGCGAGCAGAAGAAGCGATTTTTGCCCAGGATGGCCACCGATACCGTCGGCGCATATGCGTTAAGCGAGGCAAGTTCGGGCTCGGACGCGTTCGGGTTGCAGACACGCGCGGAGTTGAAGGGCAGCGACTATGTTCTCAACGGGCGCAAGTTGTGGATCACCAATGCGAAAGAGGCGGGATTATTCGTGCTGTTCGCCTCAATCGATCTGAGTGCAGGATACAAAGGTATTACGGCCTTTCTAGTGGAGAACAATTTTGCTGGATTCAGCGTCGGCAAAAAGGAAGATAAGCTGGGCATTCGCGCATCTTCAACCTGCGAACTGATTCTCGAAGACTGCCGCGTGCCCAAAGAAAACGTACTCGGCGAACCGGGCAAGGGATACAAGATCGCCATTGAAACGCTGAACGAGGGCCGCATTGGCATTGGAGCGCAGATGATCGGCATTGCCCGCGGCGCCTGGGAGTTCGCGGCAAAATACGCGCTGGAGCGCAAGCAGTTCGGCAAAGTGATTGCCGACTTTCAGGGCATCCAATTTCAGATTGCGCAGATGGCGACGGAGATCGAGGCCGCGCGGCTGATGGTCTACAACGCGGCGCGCATGAAAGACGCGGGCGTGAACTTTGTCAAAGAAGCCGCCATGACCAAACTGTTCGCTTCGCAAGTGGCCGAGCGCGTTACTTCGCTGGCTATTGAAATCTACGGCGGTTACGGATTTACCAAAGACTATCCCGTGGAAAAATACTGGCGCGATGCCAAGATCGGTAAGATATACGAGGGCACCTCGAATATGCAGTTAGCGACGATTGCCAAACTGCTCCTGGGAAAGTAAAGCGGCTTCGAGCTTCGGTTCTCCCATTTTCAACGGTCGTTTCGCGTGGACTGATTTCGTCCGAGAGCCTTGCTGGACAGGCCTTTTGGCTCGTTCACCTTACCCAGCGGGTGCAGCCAAGCTAACTCCAGTAACCAATTTCAGTTACTCTTTATGTGCATCGAGTTGCACTTGCCCTAACGGCATAACCCTCGTCGCGCCCAGATAAACCTTTGTTTTTCAGAGACTTCCGGCCAATCTTCCACTTGGCGTCCTAGCTGCATTCATCCCATCGCCTGCGGTTTTGAGGCAAGACGGGGTGCCACTTGACGAGTTTGTTCGGCAATGCCGCTGTACCTCACATAGATGCTTCCACAGTTTCCCCCGCAGACAAGAAACTGACCTGGCTTCCTTTACTGACTGTTCTGTTTCTGCTTTCGTACGGCCTGATGACCATGCTGATCGTAGAGCAGGGATCGACCATCGAAACGCAACGTACGCTTATTCGCGACTTGTTTCGCGACAGCACGGAACTGTCGGCAGTGAAGGGCAAGGTCGTTCAGGAGAAGAACGCTGCCGACGCGAAGCGCCGCACACAACCGCAGGCACCGTCGAGCCAATCTCCGGCGAACCAGTCTCGGAATCAAGATTCGTCCACTCAGTCTGAGTCGAACCAGGCGGCAGCAAATCAGACCGCGCAGCAGCATCGCGCGTCGAAAAAACCGCAACTGGCAGTGCCGTCACGGCCAGCCGCGGATCTGGCAGACGACCGCCGGGCATTGATCACAATTTAATTGCCTCTGGCTTTTTGCGTGATAGTTGTCGCATTTGCGGAGGTTCTGTGGAACCGAGGATTGCTGAACTGAAGATCGCTCATCGTGGACTAGAAAGTGGAGTGGAAAGATGAAGGCCCTGACCCTAGCCTTGTTGTTGAGCCTGCCGGTGCTCAAGCTGCAGCCCGTGCAACCGCCGCGTGAGCCGTCGAGTCATATGGCGGAGCGCTCGAAAGGCGGCCGCTGGTACTTCGCAGCGACCGGCCACGCGGTGTACTGCTACGGTCCGGTCATGACTGTACCTGGGGCGAACGGCGATCTGCAGAAGGTAGCGACGTTCTGTCGCGACGGCAGCGCTGTTGTACCGCTGAAAGACTAGTTCCCGCGTCACACACCTCGGACTTCAGACCTCGGATCCACCGGACTGTCTCCTGCGCAGGAATCTGATATCAACGCCTAAGGTCTGAAGTCCATTCTCTTTTTTGCACTATTCCTTGTTCGTATTCCTCATTCGCTGCCTCATTCGTTACACTGATTTCACAATGCCCGAACTTCCTGAAGTTGAAACTATCGCGCGCGGACTGGCGAAGCGTGTGACCGGGGACATCATCGAGTCTGTCTGGCTGGGGCAGAAGCCGGAGCCGTTGAAATCTCCCGCAGCGGAAATCGCTCGTACTCTAGAGGGCAGCCGGATTCGCGCCGTTCGCAGGATGGGGAAGCATATCGTCTTTGATCTGGAGAGAGCGGGAACTCGACGCGCAACCGGTAAGCCAAAAGCTCAAGGGATTGGGACTTTACCTGCGCAGTGGATCGTGCACTTGGGAATGAGTGGGCGATTACAGGTTTGTGAAAGCGATGCCGAGGTAGTCAAGCACACGCATGCGATCTTGAAACTGCAATCGGGACGCGAACTGCGCTTTGTGGATCCTCGGCGCTTTGGGCGGCTGAGCGTCGCATCGGCGGGAAACTTTGACGCTGGCGGCGTTGAGCCGCTGGAAGTCGCGTTGGATAACTTCACAGCGCTATTTCGCGGGCGCAAAGGGCCGATTAAGTCTGCGTTGCTGAACCAAAAACTGTTGCGGGGTGTCGGTAATATTTACGCCGATGAATCTCTGTTTCGAGCGGAGATTCGGCCGAGGCGGCGTGTGAATACCATCTCCCGCGAGCAGTTGCGAAGGCTCTATTTAGCTGTGCGAGAAGTACTGACCGAAGCGATCGCTCTGGGCGGTTCTTCGATTTCCGACTACGTGGACGCGGACGGCGAAGAAGGATTTTTCCAGCTCAAGCATCGAGTGTATGGCCGCGAGGACGAGCCTTGCCTGGTTTGCAAGACACCGATCAAGCGCATCGTGATCAGTGGGCGCAGCAGCCACTACTGCCCGAAGTGCCAGCGGTGAAGACAATGCGAGCTTCACCGTGGACAAGGCTAAGGTTCACAGAAGATCGCTCCGGCTCTATACTCTTCTATCGCACCTGTTCTGCCCTATGCCTGATTTTTCCATCGGAGTCGATCTCGGCGGCACCAATCTGCGGATCGCCGCCGTGAGCCGCGAAGGACAACTTCTCGAAAAAGTTACGCTCGAAGCGAACGCCGCGCGCGGACCCGACCCCGTAATCAATGAAATGTGTTCCGCGATTCAGCGGATCAATAGCCAGTACGAGCGCGACGGAAAGTTTCTGGGCGCGGGAATTGGAATCCCCGGCATCATCGATCTCGAAACCGGAACGATACGCAAGTCCGCGAATCTGCCCCGTTTTTCCGATTACCCGGTTCGCGCGGAAATCGAACGGCGGCTGGGCGCGAAGGTCTTTCTGGATAATGACGCCAACTTCGCGGCGCTCGGTGAGAAGTGGCTTGGCGCGGGCCGCAGCGTCGCCAACATGGCGATTCTGACGTTGGGCACCGGCATCGGCGGCGGCATTGTTCTGAACGAGAAAATCTTCCACGGGATGAATGGAATGTCGGGCGAGTTTGGGCACGTTCCCATCTCCAAAGAGGGACCGCCGTGCGGTTGCGGCAGCTATGGATGTGCCGAGCAGTACGCATCGGCAACCGCGATCATGCGGATGGCGCGTGAGGCGATCACTGCGGGGTCGGCGGCTCTGGCGCGGGCCGCGGATTCAGGTGCGGAGTTCAATGCCGAAGTGGTTTATAAGCTGGCAATGCAAGGCGACAAAGATGCGCAGAACATTTTCCGTAAGTTTGGCAATGCATTGGGATTCTTATTGGCTGGGCTGGTAAATACTCTGAACCTCGACATGTTTGTGATTGGCGGTGGAGTGTCGAGCGCATGGGACGCTTTCGCGCCAAGCATGTTTGAAGAACTGCGCTCGCGATCGCTGGTTTACGCGGCAACCGATCCTGGAGACTTGCCACCGGAGCGCACGCACGGAAAGACAATCATCGCGAAGGCTTTACTCGGAAGCGATGCCGGGCTGTATGGTGCCGCGCGGGTTCCGACCGTAGAAGGCTAGACAGAATCCTCACACTAAAACTTTGCTGACTGCGGCGAGGAAAAACTGATTCTGCTCGGGCGTCCCGATAGTCACGCGAATGCAATTAGGCGCGCCCCACGGCCCAAGCGGCCTCACGCTCACTCCTTCGGCGCGTAAACGCGTTGCCAACTCTGTCGCGTCCCGGCCCACATCGCAGTGAAGAAAGTTGGCGGAAGTAGGCGTCACTCGAAATCCGAACTCTGAAAGCGCCTCTGCTAGCAACGGCGCCTGAACCGCATTGCTGGTGACCACTTGCGCAATGTGATTCTGGTCGTGGAGAGCGGCCATAGCCGCGGCTTGCGCCACCGTGGAAACAGAAAACGTGTTGCGCATGTGCGCGCAGTAAGATAACAACTCCGCCGGGCCAAGCCCATAACCAACGCGCAGGCCCGCCAGTCCATGAGCTTTGGAAAACGTGCGGAGCACTACTACACTTGCGCCGCGGCGCACGTACTCCAACGACTGCGAATAAACCGTTCCGCGCAGTGAGGCAAAGTGCGTCGCGAATTCGTAGTAAGCCTCGTCGAGCACGACGACTACGTCGGCGGGAACCCACGAAAGAAACCGGTCGATAACCGATGCCTCAAGCATTGTGCCGGTGGGATTGTTAGGGTTGGCCAGAAAAACCAGGCGGGTATTTTTGTCGATGGCATCCAGCAGCGCGCCGGGATCGAAAGTGTCGTCGCGCATGGGAGCTTCAATCAAATCCGCTCCCGCCGCCTGAACCGCCAGCGAATAGACGATGAATGAACGCTGACTGGTGACGGCATTGAGACGGGGACCGAGCAGCGTTTGGCAAAGAAGGCCAAGCAGCGCAGTCGATCCGGCGGTGACCATAATGTGGTCGGCAGGCAAGTCGTGATAGGCAGCAAGCGCCCGGCATAGCTCTCCGCAATCGTCGTCCGGGTACGCGCTTGAGTTGGCGATCACAAGCTTCATGGCTTCGATCGCGTTGGGCGACGGACCAAAAGGATTTTCGTTGGAATCCAGTTTGACAAGACGGGGCTCGGTTTCAGATTGGACCGATGGCGACGGCGGAACAGGCGTGTAGAGGCCCATCTCGCGGGCCGGTTTCGAGATCAGATCAAAAAAGCGGCTCATGGTCGCGAAAGAATCTCCGGCGCATAAGTTTCTTCAGGCGTCTCAGTTCCCCAGCACGTTAAGCCGTAGAACGCTTGGGAGCAGCCATTCCCGTGGTGCTAGCCGTTCTCAGCAGATTGATTTCCTTCAGCGTAAGCGAACGAAACTCACCCGGCGGAAGATCAAGCTTAAGCGGCCCGTAGCGAACGCGCTTGATTTTTTCCACGTGATGCCCCACCGCTTCAAACATGCGGCGTATCTGGCGATTGCGGCCTTCCACCAGCGTAATCTCATACCAGGGATTTGCCGACTCCTTCACCACCCGAACGCCGGCAGGACCGGTCTTCACTCTCTTGCCGTCATCGGTGGCGATAGAAACTCCCGCGCGCAGTTTTTCGATAGCCTGCTCGTTGGGTACGCCGGCGACTTTCACGACATAGGTCTTGGTGACGTGAGAACCAGCTTTCATCAGCCGGTAGGCAAGGTCGCCATCGTTGGTCATGACCAGCAGGCCCTCGCTTGCATAATCCAAACGTCCCACGGGGTAGACGCGGCCCTTTACACCGCGAATCAAATCCATCACGGTGGGTCGCTTCTTGGGATCGCTCATAGTCGTGACGTATCCCTTCGGCTTGTTGAGCAGCAGATAAACATGGCGCTGCGCGCCTTGTAACAACTTGCCGTTGACGCGGATGTGGTCGGTCTCGGGATCGGCCTTGGTTCCAAGTTCGGTGATGACTTGTCCGTTGACCTTCACGTGGCCGGACGAGATCAGTTCCTCGGCCTTGCGGCGGGAGGTGATTCCGGCGGCGGCGATGATCTTTTGCAGACGTTCAGCGGGCATGAGAAATAGCTTTCGCGGCCGGAAGTTGTGAGCCTCAATATTCGTGAGGCGCCGCAGATTTTTCGAGCTTTTCCGGTTCGAGCATTTCCTGTTCAGTTTTTTCTATTGCAGAAGAATCGCTGTTCGGCGACAGGACACTTCCCTGTTCTTCCATCTCGGCCTCCGTTGGTTGTTCCTCGTCCACTGAAGGCTCGGCACTCTCCGTAAGTTCGCTCTCTAGGGCTTCAGCATGAGCTGACATCGGTTCTTCCGCAGTTTCCGCCGGAATCAGTTCCGCCTGAAAGGAGTCCGATACCAGCTTTTCGAATTCTTCCATGCTGGGAAGTTCGTTGACATCCTTCAAGCCGAAGCGCATCAGAAATTCTTTGGTCGTCTTATAGAGAATGGGGCGTCCGATGACCTGTTTGCGGCCAGCAGTGCCGATGAGCTTGCGGTCAAGCAACGTTCCGATAACACCCCCAGAATCGACGCCGCGAATTTCGCTGATCTCTGGCACTGTGACAGGCTGCTTGTAAGCAATGACAGCTAGCGTCTCCAGCGCCGGCAGCGACAAGCGAATCGGCGGCTTCAGGCTCTTGGCAAACGTACGCACAACTTCGTGCTGTTCCGGCTTAGTCGACATGCGATAGCCGCCGGCAACCTGCCGGATTTCAATGCCATGGTCCGGGGCATAATAGTCGGCGATCAGTTCCTCGAGCGCGAGGCGCACGCGAGACTTGATCTCGGTTCCGTCGGCCGCGCCTTCGCTCACAACCGATTCCTTGACCAGTTCGATCATATGATCGAGCGTCACGGGAGTTTCCGCCGCGTAGATAATGGCTTCGAGTTGGGCTTTGAGACTCATAAGTCAGTAGTGGTGGTCAGTGCCTACTGGTCAGTGCGCGCGGTTTATAGCCACTGCTGACCATTATTTTTCACTTCCAGTCGTCGCGAACTGCGGCCTGCTCCTTCATCATCGCCTCGAATCCTGTGTGCTTGCGTATGGCGATTTCACCGAACAATCGCTCCTGGCGCACCTGGATCGCTTGCAGCCGCACCATCTCGAGCAGAGCCAGAAACATACACACTAACGCTTGCCGCGAGGAAACTCGCATCAGAATTTGCTTGAGCCGGATGGGGCGGTCTTCAAACGATAGGCGGCGCCGCAGGTAATCGATCATCTGGCCAACCGTGACGGTTTCTTCGTCCACATTGATTATCGGCCGCGTGCGTAATCGGTCGAGCACCTGCTGAAATGTTTTCACCAGGTCGATCACATCGGCGGCAAGTTCCGGCTCTGTGCCTTCCGCATCCATGAACTCTTTCAACGATGGATTCGAGCGTACGGCGTCTTCGATCTGCTGCTTTTGCAAAAGCATCTGCGCTGCCGACTTGTATTTTTCGTGCTCCAACAGACGATTCACCAGCTCATCGCGCGGATCTTCCTGTTCCTCGCCTAATCCGGTGGGATCGCGAGGCAGCAGCATCTTGGACTTGATGTGAATCAGGACCGAAGCCATGTAAATAAAATCGGCAGCCACATTTACATCGAGTTCGCGAATCTTTTCAACGTAGGTCAGATACTGCGCCGTGATGCGAGCAATAGGGATATCGTAAATGTCGATATCCTGCTTGCGAATCAGGTCCAGCAGCAGATCGAGAGGACCTTCGTACACGTCGCCGACAGCAACGGCGAAAGGAAAATCGTTCTCTTCTTTTTTCTTGGAACTTTCTTTTGCGTATTGCAACGAAGAATGGCTGCTCGCCGCTCCGGCACCAACGAGCACATCTGCAGCCGGCGATGCGCCAGAACTCGCAACGAGTTTTATCTCTTCCGTCATCCCTTACTCAGTCCGCTTTCGTAATTCAGCGACATGCCCATAGCTTCGCGCACATCGGCCATTGTCTCCGCCGCAGCCTTGGCCGCACGCTCGGTACCTGCTTCCAGAATATCCCAGGTCAGGCGAGGATTTTCCTCGAATTTCTTGCGCCGCTCCTGCATAGGGGCGAGCAGCTTGACCAGCGAGTCGGCTGCCCAGCTTTTGCATTCGATACAGCCAATCCCAGCCGATCGGCAACCCACATTCACCTTGTCCATCGTCTCACGACCGCTGAATATTTTGTGCAAGTCGCCGACCGGACAGACATCGGGATTGCCAGGGTCGGTGCGCCTTACGCGCGCTGGGTCCGTCACCATGGTCTTCAGCTTTTGCCGCACCACCGGCTCCGGATCTGTTAGCAGGATCGTGTTGCCGTACGACTTCGACATCTTGCGGCCATCGGTGCCGGGCAACTTGGGCGCGGGCGTGAGGAGCGACTTAGGCTCGGGAAAAACTTGCTTCCTCGCTCCGTAAAATCCGTTGAAGCGGCGGGCAATTTCGCGTGTCAATTCCACGTGCGCGACCTGATCTTCTCCGACGGGAACAACATCGGCCTTGTAAACCAGAATATCCGCCGCCTGTAGCACTGGATATCCGAGAAATCCGTAAGTGCCGAGATCTTTGTCCTGAATATTTTCGCGCTGTTCCTTGTAAGTCGGCACGCGTTCCAGCCAGCCAAGGGGCGTGATCATGGAAAACAGCAGGTGCAATTCGGCATGTGCCGGCACATGCGATTGAATGAAGATCACGGATTTTTCCGGATCAAGCCCGGCCGCGAGCCAATCCAGCGCAACTTCCAGTGAATTCGCTTTCACGCGCGAAGTGTCGGCGTAATCTGTGGTCAGCGCGTGCCAGTCGGCGACTTCAAAAAAGCATTGATACTCATTCTGCATGCGCACCCAGTTGTCGAGCGCGCCAACGAAGTTGCCCAAATGAAGCTTTCCGGTCGAGCGCATGCCGCTGAGCACTCGCTTGCGAGATGTAGCGGAGACTGTCATTCGTTCAACGAAACTTTATGATCGCCATCAACACAGAATCGAAGACACCGAGCACCGGGTAGATCAAGCGTCCAATAAGTCCCGGGGCGAGATAAATCAACGCAAGTAAGCCCAGCCAACCGACAGTGTCATAAACTTTGAGCGCTGACTCCGGCAAAAAATGGCGCAGAACGTGGCTGCCATCCAGCGGCGGGACGGGAATCAGATTGAATACCGCCAGCACGATGTTCATCACCATCAGCTCATACACCAGAAGGCTGAGCGGCATGAGCAATGAAGTGGTTTGGTTCGCCAGCACTTCCAGCCGGTCGGGATAAACGTAGAGCACGATATTCAATATCCCGGCGCCAAGGTGCGACGTCAATGCAATCACGACCAGAATCAGCAGTGCGCCCCCCGCAACCAGGAAATTGCTGATCGGTCCCACGACCGCAGTCTTAATATCATCCAGCACAAGATTCCGAAAATTGCGCGGATCGACTGGGGTGGGCTTGGCCCATCCAAGCATCGGAATTCCAGTGATCATGGCGATCAGCGGCAATGCAATCGTGCCGATAGGGTCGATGTGCTTGATGGGATTCAGCGTAATCCGCCCCAACATGCGCGCGGTCGGATCACCGCAGCGGTTCGCCATCCAGGCGTGCGCCGATTCGTGAAAGCTGATCGCAAACAGGAAGGCGATCACCTTGAACACAATATCCACATGTTGCAGTGTCATGCGAGGCTGGCTTCGATACTACCATGCGAAAAGCCGCGTCCGCGTGCGGTCGGCGCGACACCACGCCTAAGGCAGAGCGGGCCGGCTAGCGCTTTTCCCATGCCTTTCGCACCTCTTCCGGTGCAATAGATTTCACCTTGATCGTCTTGGCCGGAATGCCCCCCACAATGTGATAGGGCTCAACATTTTTCGAAGCCACTCCTGCCGAACCGACGATACCATGCTCTCCCACTCTCACTCCGCTGAGCACAGTCGCGTGATAAGTAACTCTCGCCTTCGGGCCGATCTCAGTTTTGTGATTGTCGACGATCATGCCGTCGTTCAGATCGTGCGAGTGCGAGTAGACGTTGGCATAGTCGGAAACTGAACTTCCTTCGTGAATAATAATTTCGCCGCGGTCATCGAGCAGGACGTATTTGTGAATCGTGCAATTGTCTTCGACGGTTAAGTTGTAGCCAAAAGAAACCTCGACTCCATGAAAGATTTTTACGTTGTTGCCGAGATGCTTAAAGATGTGTCGGGCCAGCATCGCGCGCACACGAAATCCCAGCCAATGGTTTAGTCCGGCGGGCGAGCGGTCGTACATCATCCAGAACCAGATTAAAGGCTTGCGCTCGGCATATTTCGCCGCATCCACGTCACCGTAGTATTCGGGCTCCAGCGTGGCATTGCGGGGATCGAACGAATGCGCCAGAACGCCCGCCGCGGAGGCTGCCGCATCTGGCTCGGAGTATGGATGGCCCAGATAAAGTTGATGCAGAGCGTCGCGCACCACGTCGCTGCGATGCTCGGGGTCGCGATTCTGGAACTCCCTATCCAACTGGTCAACCCACGCGAGAAAGGTCTTTTCCGCTGGCGGAGTCGGCGTCAGAACACGGTATTGGTATCGTGGCATGGTCGTCTCTCTTCTTAAGATATTCGCATAAAGCCCGAGTAAACATAGCACAATCGAAAATGCTTTATAATGCGCGCGCTTCCCGCAACTAACGCTGGCTCTGTTCCAACAGGCTCCATGAATACTCTTGCTCGCAAGCTGCGCGCCGCCGACTATTTCACTCTGGGCTGGGGAACTATGGTGGGCGTGGGCTGGCTGGTCGTCATGGACGACTGGCTGCTGCGCGGCGGAGCGCTCGGCGCGCTACTCGGCTTCGCCATCGGCGGAGCGCTATTGTTTCCTATCGGCTGGGTCTACGGCAAGCTGGTCGTCGCCATGCCCGACGCCGCGGGCGAAATCGCTTATACCTCGGCTGCGTTCTCGCGCTCCATCAGCTTCGCCACTGGCTGGATGATGACTCTTGCGTATTTCATCGTGTGTCCCTGGGAGGCGGTTGCCGTCGGCCGCATCGCGGGCTATATCTTTCCCCAGCTCGATTCAATGGAGATCTATCGCATCGCTGGGCGGCCGGTTTATCTTCCGCATCTGATCATCGGGATCGGTCTCACCGCACTTCTTACCCTGCTGAATTATCGCGGCATTCGCCTCAGCGCCACGTTTCAGAACTGGACCAGCTTCGGAACGCTCGCGCTCTTCGTGCTCTTTGTGGCGCTCGGTGTGAGCCGCGGTTCGCCGCGCAATTTTCCTCCGCTGTTCACTCGTACTCCACTGATTTCGATTCTGCTGGTCTTGCAAATCGTGCCCTATTTCATGACCGGATTTGAATCGGTGAGCAAAGCGGCTGAAGAAGCCAGTCCGCATTTCGGTTCGCGGGGTTTCTTCCGCGCGATCTGGACGGCCATTTTAGTTGGCATTCTTTTTTACACCACCATCGTGGCTGCCGTGGGATTTGTTGCCCCTTGGCATCAGTTGACGGCTGAAAAATTCATGACGGCGGTAGCGTTTCAGCAAGCGGTACACTCGCGCTGGATCGTAAACATCATTCTTGCTGCCGCATTGATGTCGTTGTTCAAGTGCTTCAATGGAAATTTCGTCGCAGCTAGTCGCCTCCTATTCTCGCTGGGCCGCCGCGGTCTCGTCGACCAGCGCGTCGGACAGATCCACAAACAACATCAGACGCCTGCGACAGCGGTTCTCTGCATCGGCATCGCCACCGCAGCTTGTATGCTGCTGGGAGATGCCATCCTGGTTCCGGTCACGGAAGTGGGATCGGTTGCTTGCGCGCTCGGATGGTCTGCCACCTGCGCCGCGTACCTCAGTCTCGGGCACCGCACGACGAGGCAGAATGGCATCAGTCTTTCTGGCGCTGCGCGCACCATTGCCATTGCAGGATTGCTTGTTGGAATCGCGATGGTGCTTATGAAACTTCTCCCGGTCGTGCCGGGGCACTTTACGGTTTATGAGTGGATGGCGCTCGGAATCTGGATTGTTTTGGGCGCGATCTTTCGACGAAGCGAACCGTCTGCAACTTTAAGTTGAGCGTCTTACCAATCCGCATGAAGAGGAAGCAATTCATGAAACGGAAATTTGTGATGCTTTGCGCACTTCTCGCGCTCTTGCTCGGAACTGGCATCTTGTTACCGGCTCAAACGCCCGCTCTCGCCTTCGACCTTGTCATCACCAACGGCCACATCATCGATGGCACCGGCTGTCCTTGGTTTTCCGGCGATGTCGGAATCCGAGATGGCAAAATTGCGGCGATCGGAAACCTTGCGTCTTCCCCGCGCAAGCACACCATCGACGCCGCAGGCAAAATCGTCGCTCCGGGTTTCATCGATATGCTTGGGCAATCCGAGTTGACGATTCTTGTCGACCCGCGCCTGCCTTCGAAAATTTATCAGGGCATTACCACGGAGATCACGGGAGAAGGAGGATCGGCTGCACCGCTGAACGATGCCATCGTCCAGGCCGATCGTTCCGATTACGATCATTACAAGATCACGCCCGATTGGCGAACCTTCCGGCAGTATTTCGCGCGCCTGGAAAAGCAAGGGATGGGCATCAACCTGGCCAGCTACGTCGGCGCAACGCAAGTGCGCCGCATGGTTTTGGGCGACGACGATAAGCAGCCTATGCCAGATCAACTCGCTCAGATGAAGGCGCTGGTTCGCGATGCGATGAAAGATGGAACGGTCGGTGTTTCCACATCGTTGCAATACGCACCTGCTCCCTATGCAAAGACAGAGGAATTGATCGCCCTGGCCACCGAGGCAGGGAAATTCGGGGGCATTTATTCCACGCATATGCGCGACGAAGGCGATTCCGAATTCGAGGCGATTGATGAGGCTCTACGCATCGGACGCGAAGCACACGTTCCCGTTGAGATCTGGCACCTCAAAGTTGCGGGAAAAAACAATTGGGGGCGCATGCCCCAAGTCGTCGAGAAAATCAACGCGGCTCGCGCTTCCGGAGCCGACGTAACCGCCGATACCTACGCCTACACGGCGTGGTTCAACGATTTCTCGGCGTTCATTCCGCCGTGGGCGCACGACGGAGGCGCGGCCAAAATGGTGGAGCGACTCAAAGATCACCCGACCCGCGAACGGATCCGCAAAGAAATGCTCACGCCTTCGAAGAATTGGGACAACGAATGGCAAGAGATTCCCGGTCCTGAGGCCATCATGATTGGCGTGGCGCAGAATCCAAAATTTCTGCCGCTGCAAGGCAAGCGACTGTCCGAGATCGCGAAGCTGTGGAACAAAGATCCCATGGACGCGCTCTTCGATTTTCTGATCGAAGATCCATTCGCCAGCGTCGCTGTCTTCGCCATGTCGCAGCCCGATGTGACTTTGGCCCTGCAACAGCCGTGGGTCGCAATCGATAATGATTCTTCGGGAACTTCGCCTGACGGCATCCTGGGTCAGGAGCATCCGCACCCTCGCGCTTACGGAACTTTTCCGCGCATTTTGCGAAAGTACGTGCGGGAAGACAAAGCGCTAACACTCGAAGATGCAATTCGCAAATTCTCGGCCTTGCCGGCGCAGCGTCTGCGGTTGACCGACCGCGGAGTGCTCAAAGCCGGAATGTGGGCCGATGTCGTGATCTTCGACCCTGCTACCGTTCGCGATCTGGCGACCTTCGAGAATCCAAATCAGCTTTCGGAAGGAATGGATTACGTGCTAGTGAATGGAGTGCCGGTGATCGATCAAGAAAAGATGACGGGAGCGCTGCCGGGGAAAGTCTTGCGCGGCGCGGGATATACGCCGTAGAGGATTAGATGCGGTCAAGCTGCAGCGCTTCCCGGATGGCATCTTCAATCCGCACCAAAGTCTCACGGGAAATTCTGCCAAGCGGAGGATATTGAACGATATCCTTTTCCACAGTGGTGACTTGATCGCATTTCGCCCATGAGTCGCGCGTCAATCCACCATTGCCGGCGTGAATAGGCACTCGAAGAGACAAGCGTCCATGGTAGACCGAGGTGATAGGCACAACATTAACATCCAAGGCGTGCCGGTTTAGCGCATCCGAAGAAATGATCACCGCAGGACGGTTCTTATCGACGCGTAACCAGTACACCTCACCACGCCGTGGATACCAACCCGAAGGTACCGCCGGCACTTTCAATCCCGTGCCAGCGAGCGCCTGGTAGTGTTTCTGTAGGCGCGCCTCTCAGCAACTTCATCTTTATTGTTTCGCGTTTTTTCAACCGCAAAAAACTCGGACGCTTCCTGTTCCAGACGCTCATGGCGTTCGAGCAAAAGGGCGCGCCGAAGAAGTTCGTTTACGCGGTCACTCAGCGAGCGCCCCTGTTTTGTGCTGACAATCTCGGCGATCACATCTTCGCTGATAGTTAAGCTCGTAGCTTTCCTCATATGAAATATATTATGCTTTCGAGTGTAATTTGTAAAACGGTAACGCCACCATAGCCCCATTACGGTTTGAGCCGGGCTTGGGTTTCTGCGTTAGTAACAAGCGCCGCCTGCGGCTGCGCCAGTGTGCCGGTGATTGTATATGCGTGAGGCGTTGGGACTTCTGAATCGACCGGCGAGACCGGACTCAGCTTGAAGTCCAGCTCTCTCGTCAGCGATGCCGTTCCACTCAGTTGAAATGCTCCGTCTGGCGAATCGAGAGTTGCATCTTTGATTTCAATCATGCTCTCGCGCAAATGCGCGCGTCCTTCGAACAGGGTGATCTTAAGTGGATCGTTGTCACTGGCGAGCGAAAGATGGGGCAAGACTCCATCGCGCACTTCGAATTGGACCGTTGCATCCGCGGACCGCCAGAAGTCTTCCGCCGACAATCCCGAGGCCGTCAGTTGGTATTTGCCGTCTGCAAGACCGGCGATCCAGGGATCGTTCATCGAGTCGGCGATGCAGCCCATCGACACTCCCGTGAGTGTTCCGCTGCCAGAATAGACAGGCGGTTTGTGTGTGAAATCCGCTTGCCAATCGCCATGATGAGTTCCACAGAGCAACTGACCGCGAAGGTCAGAAATTCGTAGCTTTCCGGCATCAAGGCTGACATTGGCCGAAACCTGCGTCGCGATAAGATTCCTCACGAGCAGACGATTTGCCGTGATCTTGCCGGTAGCACGAAGGCTGGCAAGAAATGACGGCGAGCTTTTTGTGGCCGAGGCCAGCAAGCTATACCAAGGCCGATCGCCCTGACTCGGCTGGGCCCACTGGCGCAGATCCGCTAAACCAGCCTCGTTAGTGCTCAGATTGAAATGAACGAGGCAAGCCGCAGGCGTTCCGCAACCGCGAGGCAGTTCGAGCGATCCCGTCCACACTGCACGCGCCGCACTTAACGCGATCCGCGAAGCTTTCACCTCATCGGCGGAGAACTGTAAGTCAACTGTCGAAATTTCGACGGGCCGGCTCGTGCCGCGAATCGCCACACGAACATTTCTTAGCTTCGCGTTACCGGTGACTTGCGGTTGCACATACGATGACAAGCTGTTCGCAGACGAACCCGCCCAGTTTCCTGCAATCTGTAGATTGACATTGGCAGTGCCTTCCGCCGTCGTGGTCAAAGCTGGCAGCCCGAACAGGTGCGCGGCACGCAATCCTCGCCCGATCTCGGTTTCGCCGGCGAACGAGATGCCGTAGCCTGTGCGGGTCATCCAGCCGTTGGCATTCGCAGCCACGGTCTTTCCCGGACCTAGCGGTATCGGGCCAAACTCCAGGCGCGGTCCCGCGGGCGATACATTCAGATGCCGGCCGTTGGCCGCCTCCGCTGTGAGCAGAAACGGCACGGTGGTCGCGTCGAGTTCCGCTTTATTGCTGGCCGAGGCGAGCCGGAGATTCGCGATCTCTCCTCTGCCTTCGAAATGCGGCGTTTCGGGCGATGCGCCGTCTTGTTGCATCGAGAAGCTGCCTTCCACCGTGCCACTCGCAATCAGATCGTCGGGAAGGTTTTTCTTGGCTCGCTGGGCGAGCGCGGCAGCAGCGCTCGCTGGCACGCCTTCTGCCGTCAGCACCAGATCGTAGCTGTGGCTTCCGGGCAGGCCAAGTTCCCCATGTATTGTGATTAATCCAGTTCCCGCGGGGGCACGGCAAGAGAGGTGATGCAACGTGTGATCCCCGGAACCGTACTGTGCATCGCAATGTGCGGCCAGCCCAACGGGCTCGCCACTTAAAATGTCGTAGCGGCGGAAATCTCGAATCGTAGCGTCGGTCGTAACCTTCAATTGCGCCGGAGTACCCGCGAGAGTCGCATCCAGCAGTACGGCGCCGCGCCAGCCTTTATCGGTTCCAGTCAGAAACTTCGTGAGTTGCCCCAGTTGCGGACGGTCCCATTCCACGGCGAATTGCAGCGGCGTATCGCGAAGGCTTGCCGCGCGTTGCCACGTACCATTCACACGCAGCAATCCCGTATCGCTCAGGTTCAAATCACTGCGAAACGGCTGTGCCTTTAAGCGCACGCCCCAGGAATTTTCCGAATCCTGCCACAAGGAGAAGTCGGCGTTAGTCAAGGCATACGGTTTTTTTTCCTGGCCGAACTTGAAATTGATCCGGCCGGAACTTACCTGAATGTAGGGGAAGGCGGGACGCGGTTCAGACTTCGCTTTGGCGGTTGGCGCAAGCGGGGCATGCGCCGTGCGCTCCAGCAAGACTTCAAGATTCCAGCGGCCTCCTTCGCTGTGTACCAGATTTAAGCTGGGCTCAGTGAGATCGAGCCGCGCAATTTCCATTCGTCCGCGCACCAGCGAAGTCAATCGAAGGACCGCCGTGACCTCCGAGGCACGCAGCAGCGGCTCGGAACCAAAAGCGGGAGCATCGTATACGACAAGGTTATCAAGATCGAACCCAGGCTGCGGCAACAAGCGAATGTGGACAGAGCCAATCTCCACGGGTCGCCCCAGTGCCGCCGCAAGCGATGAAGTAATGCGCAACTTCAAACGCGAAGCGCCGGGTCGCATTACAAACAGAATCAAAACGACCGCGGCTGCCGCAGCCCACGCGCGTCGTCTGGAAAAGAAAATCTTCACTTCACTGCCCGGAATGTGCGCCGCCAACGAGTCTCGTCAAAGAAATGAATGACCACGTGCGCCAGAAAACCCAAACGGTCACCCATGGAAGTTCTTCGGTATTGATCGCTCGGAGTTTCGAACGACCAGTAAATGAACATCGGCCGTCCAATCACGTTCTCACGGGGTATGAATCCCCAGAACCGGCTATCCAGACTGACGTCCCGATTGTCGCCCATACCGAAATAGTGATCCGGAGGAATGACAATATCATCGCCTTCAATGTGCATGGGCAGTTCCTGTTCCCACGACGGATACACGTTGTAGGATTCGGAAGGAGGCACGGCGGGAAAGTTGTCACGGTACGGGTTGGGAACGAAATCCGGCGCATGGATGACGTAGGGTTCTTTTAACTCTTCGCCGTTGCGATAGACGACGGCATTACGCAAGTGAATCCGGTCGCCTGGGATTCCGATGATCCGTTTGACCACATAAAGTCCCGGCTCCGCGGGCGAAAGAAATACTACGATGTCGCCGCGATGGATTGCGCGATAAGGCAGCAGCGGGCCGACCCACGAACTGTTGGGCGCAAAAGAAACCCGGTTGACGAAAACGTGATCGCCGATAAGCAGCGTGTTCTCCATTGAACTGGAGGGAATTTCAAAGGCCTGCATCACGAAGGTGATGATGAACAGTCCTGTCACCAGCACTGCGGCCAGCGAGGATAGGAATTCGACTGTAGTTTCTTTCGGCTTTTCGTCCGTGACTTTGCTTTCGCTGTTTTCTGTTTTCGCCAATTTGATTGTCCGTTCCGATGAATTCTTGCCTGGGCCCGAGCGACTGCTCTTGTATTTACGATTTCCCTACGATTTCCCCACGACTTCGCAACTATCAGTTTACCAGCCGGAAAGTGCGATTCCAGCGGGTAATCTGAAACAGGTGCGTAACGCTATAAGCGAAATGAAGGAGCTTGCCGGAAAGTGAACTGTTGAAAGGCCGCTCTCCATCCCAGTTCCTCACCGACCAATAGATTAGCAGCGGCCGTCCAATGATGTTTTCTCGCGGTACAAAACCCCAGTAGCGGCTGTCCTGGCTGTCGTCGCGATTGTCGCCCATCACAAAATAATGACCTTCGGGGACGATGAGCTGTCCATCTTCCACCAGCTTTCTCATCTCCAGCCACCATTTTCCTTCGAGCCCGAGCGCGGGAATATCGACGCGCGGGAAATTGTCGCGAAACATGTTGTTTGGAGGTTCGAGGAACCGCACATACGGCTCGTTCAGCGGCTTGCCGTTGATCCACACCACCTTGCTCACCAGCCGCAGATGGTCTCCCGGCACACCGATCACGCGCTTTACAAAATGTTGTTTGGGGTCGACAGGATAGTGAAAAACGATGATGTCTCCACGGGCGATGTTCTGATACGGCATTAGGTCGTTGCCGGCTTTTCCACCGTAACAAAGTTTATTGACCAGAAGATAGTCGCCGACCAGAAGCGTATCCATCATCGATTCCGACGGAATCTGAAAGGCCTGCACAATGAAAGTAATGACAAAGACCGCGATCACGATTGTCCCGAGCAGAGATTGCAGAGAACTGGAAAAGTCCGTGTGTACAATTTTAATCTTTGCGGGAGTTGGGGAATTCATTCCGTCTACTTATCCCCGGAAGAGATGGCCACTGTCGCTGGCGCCTCTTTGGATCGCGCCGCCAGATGCGTGAGCAGTTGCCGAGCCGCGTCCTGCTCGGCATTTTTCTTGGTGGAACCCTGTGCCCGTCCCACGAAATCCGCCTGACCCTTGTTATCTCTCAGGTTTAGACGAGCCTCGACCGTAAATGTCTTGCTGTGTTCCGGCCCCGCTTCCTGCACCAACACATAAGAGGGTTGCGGCAGACCCAGGCCTTGCGCGGCTTCCTGTAGAGCGGACTTAAAATCGGTGACTGGCAGCACACCGCCGCTGCGTTCCATGCGCTGCATTTCGGGGGCGACAATTTCGCGCAAAACGAATGCCCGGGCCGCTTCGAGCCCTCCATCCAAATAGATGGCTGCGAGAATCGCCTCCAGCGCATCGACCAGCAAAGCGGTCTTCCCCCGGCCGCCGCTTTTTTCTTCTCCCCGGCCAAGGCGCAGGTAGTGGCCCAACTCCAACTGCTGCGCCACCTGAATCAGGTGCCGCTCGCTCACCAAGTGCGCACGCAGTTTGGAAAGTTCTCCCTCGCGGAAGTTGGGAAAACGCTGAAACAGTTCTTCGCTGGTGACCAGAGACAGCACGGCGTCTCCCAGAAATTCCAACTGCTCGTTGTCACTGACTTTGTATTTGTTGTCGGCGGTCGCCTGCTGCGATTCCTGCTCGCGCGCCTGGGAACTGTGAGTGACGGCCTGCTCAATAACGGCCCGCCGCCGGAAGTGGTGGCCTAACGCCGTTTCCAGCGCTGTGATTTCCCTTTCCTTCATGCGTGAAGACTGCTGGCTCCCCGTTACTTCGGCTGCGCTGGAGCCGGCGGCGTCGGAGCCGCGCTGCCGCCGCTCAGTTTCGCCAGGCGGTCACGCTCCTGGCGCGCCGCATCTCCCGCGGGCGTTCCTTCCTTGGTCAACTCCACCGCCTGGTTGCAATACTTCGTTGCGTCCGGATACTTGCCCTCCATATCCAGCGCCACCGCCAGCCGGAACACCGCGATCGCATCCGGCTGCTGAGGAAAAGCATCGATGGACTTATGCAACTGGTTCTCCGCATCCGGCCACGCCTTGGCATTGAATGAAATAGTTCCGAGCACGGCGTAAGCCTCGGATTTCAGAAATCCCTTGTACGCTTCCAGCCGTTCCGGCGGCGCACCGGCGGTCGGAATATCGGTATCGGCGGTCACCAGCGCCCGTTCGGCGTCTTTTTTTGCTTCCGCGAGTTTCTGGTCCTTATCCAGATCGGTGTCCCGCGTTTTTTCCGCCAGCACCTGCGCCACACCCAACAGCGCTTCCGGATCGTCGGCATCGTACTTGAGCACCTTGTTGGCCGCATCCATCATCTTGTCGCCGTTGTTGGCCTGCTGATAACCGTGCATCGCCGCTTTGTACAGCACGGGACGCAACTCGCTGTCGGGAAATTTCACGGCAAAATCGTCGGCTGCCTTTTCCTGTGCGGCCGGGTCGGTCAGGGCCGCGGCTGCTTTGTAGGCGTCAAACTCCGGCTGCGTCTTTGCCTGCGGTGGACGCTTCCCTTGCGGTGCCGCTGCGGCTGCTTGTCCGGACTGTCCGCCAGTCGCCGGCGTGCTGGCCGCTTGCCCGAAACTCCAGGCCGCGATTCCCAGCATTGCGACCATGATCCCTATGCGCTTCATGCTGTCTCCTTGGCTCATAACTTTTCTGACTCGCAAATCCTCGCGCCGCGCCTTGTAATCGTCGCGACTCTGCATTGTAACCGTAGCAGTGGCCAGTGGGCAGTGCCCAGTGGTCAGAATGGTCAAATCCCGCCGGCCCAACTCTTGCTCGCCACTGCCCACTGACCCTCGGTCACTGCGGCTGCGGTTTTGCCGGAGGCTCATAGGCATGGGCAATGCCCCGCTCCGCCGCCGCCTTAATCTCCGGCAATGCCCCCACACTATTGATCGCAGCGCGATATTCCTCAATCGCCCCGTCGCGATCTTCTTTCAAATCCAAAATCCGCCCCAGGTACACGTGCGACCATCCAACCACCATGGGATCTTTCGCTTCCTGAATCGCCTTCTGAAAATTGTCCCGGGCTCCCGCAATATCTTTGTTTGCCACCGCAACTTCCGCCAGGATAAACAGCGCGCGCCCCTGATCTCCGATCTTCTTGGTCAGAGCCTGCTGCGCCAGTTCCTGCGCCCCTTTCGTATCTCCCGCGTGCAAGCGCTTTTCCGCCGTGATCAGCATCTGGCGGTCTTCCTTCACTCGCGATAACTGCAACAGTTCCGGCGACGAGCCGCCGCTAAACTGTACGAGCGCCGCCGCCTTCTCTTCGTTGTGTACGTCGATATTATCCAGCATATCGGTATACGCCGTGCGCATTCCCGACGGATCTTTCTCAAACTTCAGCAGGGCGTTATAAAAATGACGCGTCAAAATGTAACCCTGCTTCACCGCATCGTCCACTGCTTGCGAGCGCATCGCCTCCGCCGTATGCTTGTCGCCGCTGAGGCGAATTTCAATCGCCCGTATCAGGCACTCGGTCACCAGCAGCGAAATATCCGACTTGAAATTCTCATCCAGCGAACTGCGCCGAACCGATTGCAATAGAGGTTCCAGTCGCTTGATCGCGGTAAAGTGCTTTTCCGCCATCGGATCCATCAGGTAGTGCAGATACGTATGCCGGATCTGCTCCATCTTCAGCGGAGTCTTCGCAGCCGGATCCGGCGACGGAAACACCGCCACGTAATAATCAAGGCCGTAATTACGCGCGTTTACTTCGTTGGGATCGCCGAGAAAATCCAGATAAATCGTAAACGTCCGCCCCAAATACCCCGCGGAAGCTAGTCTTAGATAGACCTCGGTATCGAAGACCATCTTGGCCAGCGGCTGGTGATAACGCTCGACCAATGCGGCGTAGTTGGCGCGATGCTTTTCCCAAATGTCATGCAGTCCCGCCTTGTCGTAGAAGCGTTCCAGCAACGCGCCGAAGCCCGTGATAGCCGCCGCATCCGGAGGTAGTTCCTCCTCCTTCACGCGCGGCATAAAATGCGGCGGACCGTCCAAGTACAGGGCGAGGGAAACATACTGCGAGAGGTCATGCGCCGCATCTATGGTCTGGTGCTTCTGGTAGTAATCGCACAGCGCCGCCGACGCCGCCTGCGCCTCAGCGGAGTCTCGAAGATTTTTCTCCATCTCCGCGCGAATGTTGCTGCGCTGCGCGTCGGAAATAGTCAGGCTCTGGTCGTAGCCACAGTTGTTCATCGCCGCGAGTACGGCGAACAGAGTCTCGCTGGTATCGAGGGTGATCGGATTACTATCCGCCGCCGCGACCCCCGCCAACAGCCCCAGCACCACAACCAAGCACCGCCATCGAAGCCGCAATCTCAGTAAAAGACTCAGGAAATCCTCCACAACATGGTGGCAAAAATGAAGGCGAAGAATATCCTAAGTGTAAGGACTTCCCGCCAGAGGGTCAAACCGAGCGGGAACTAAGAATAGGCACGATGGAATATATGCATCCCACCGAATTTGAGGTGCACATTGCCGATTCTTCCGCGTTGTCATTCAACCAGGCCCGGCTTCTCTTTACGGTGAGGTTGTCTCGCCCTTTGCCCAGGCTCCTTGCTGGCTCGGATTTAGAGGACCACCCGGCAGGATCAAACTTGACAGGTCCACCACCACCTTTTTGATTTCATCTTCCATCAGTCCCGATTTCGGCATACCGAGATCCTTTGCGGTGTCATAAATAATCTTGGCGGCTGCGGCCACCATCGCATGCTGGTCAGTCGGTGGACCCCAATGGCCTGGGAACTGCGTCCACAATGCGTCTGAGTCAGTCACATTTGTTACGTTCACTGAGGCCAGCAGCGCTCCCGGGCCACCGGCCCTTAACGGATCCCACTCAGTTCCACCGTCTGTCGTATCGAGCAGACCAATCTTGACCTCGAAATCATGTTTCCCGATCGCTATCGTCTTGATCGATTCCGTGCCTATCTTCGGATAAGTGGCGTGCGAATGAAATGCGGAATACACAATGGGCCGCTGAGTACCAGAATAGACGGGGTAGTTTCCAGTCTCCCAAGCGCCCCCACCATGCTGCGCTGTAAATACGCCAACGACATCCAGCGTCGTTGCGTCGAGGCGCACGGTGGTGTGCTCCCAGTCACCTTGATGTTCGCCGAAAGGCGGAATCTCAACTGTCTTTGATGGCCGCTTTGACCCGATTTCCAACTCCAGCCCTACACTGGAACAGCCGTTGAATGCGTAGAAGAACCAGTACTCGATGTCGTATTGGTCGGAGGAATCACCTACTTCGGTAAAGCGGACATAGAAAGGGGCGCTCGAGAGATTGCCCGGAGTAGTTGAAGCGAGATCGTTGATGGAGAGATAGTCGGTAGCGGCGGCGCTGGCAAGTACTGCCTCGGTCACGGCAGTGCTAACGACCTTGCCGTTCTGATCCATCAGACTGACCTGTGGCAGAAACCAATCGATGGACGCAGGCAAATATTCTTCCGAAGTATTGAGATAGACCACCGGAGCATACTTGTTTACCAGGTCTTGGATAGCCCCCAAATTGAGCGGAATCATGTATCACCTCTTTCTGAACTGGGTGAGAGACCGGGCAGCACCTAGCCGCGTCGCAGTGTATACCTGCCCTAATCGCGTTACTAGCGGAAACTATTCAACGATTTTCGGCGGCTGGGAATCGATGCTGCATTCAGCGTGAGGCCGTCCTTGAATCGTGTGCGTGAGTTCGAAATTTGGGCGAGAATCACTTAGTCATCGACGAGCGTTCCTGGATCTTCAATTCTTAGGTTTCACCAATCCCCACTGCAAAGATGCAAGGATGGACAGGCTCTGTCCGGCGACTTTGACCTTAGCTTTTTGACTTGGTAGATCGGCTGGCCCGCCGAGATACTACGAGAGAACATCCGAAACACTTACACATGCTCTTTCGACTACGACGCGCTCACCTTCCGGCGTCTTTCAATGCTCGGCAGCGGGGGCCTTTTGGCCCGGTCCTTGTCACGCGGTGTCGCCGCCGTGGCAGGACGCTGTGGAGCTTTGTTGACGGGGACATCATTAGCCGCCGGAAGCAGTGGCGTTCCGTCATCGTCATGAAGAACAACATTGAGCAGCGAGCTGTTAACGCGCAGATGATCGCCAAAATCGTAGTTAATAAAACCGAGCTTCCTGAATCGGTTCATAAAGAAGCTGACCCGCGAGCGCGTCGTCCCCACCATCTCCGCCAGAGTTTCCTGACTCAGTCTCGGCACCGACATTACCGACACGCCTTCTTTGCCAAATTGCGCCATCAACAAGAGAACGCGCGCCAGCCGCTTTTCGCTGGAATTGAAAAGTTGATCGACCAGGTCGTCCTGATATCGAATGTTTCGCTTCAACAGATACTTCAGAAACAGCGCCGACAACTTGGGCTCCAGGCTCAACGCCTGCATCATGGCCTTTTTGTCTACATGCAGAAGGACGCACTCCGTCATCGCCGTTGCGCACGACATGCGCTGTAGCTGGCCCGATAGCCCGCCCTCTCCAAAGAAGTCGCCTTCCCCTAAAATTCCCAGCGTCGCTTCCTTCCCTGCTTCCGATACAACGCTCAGCTGCACCTTTCCCTTTTGGATAAAAAACAGTCCGTCCGTCGAATCTCCCTGGGCGAATATCGTGTTCTTCTTTTGAAAAGACACCATCTCCCTTCCATTTCCAATGCTGGAAAGGAAGGTGTGGGGGTTGAAATCGAGTCTTTTCTTCGGTGTAATCATTGGCTGTTATCGGACGGTCCAGAGTTGATAGAGATGTAGCCAGTCTGAATTATGCCGGAAGAGGTAGATCTTCTTCTGTTCAATATTGCTCATTTTGCGCGGTATTTTAGCTTCATTTTGTCGGCGCCAGATTTAGCAATATCCCGTTGTCTGCTGACCACACATGAAGGCCGGCTGTGCAATTTTGCTCAGCGTCCCCAAACGCTGAATGCCATAATCCAGAAATTCGGAAATCAGAATCATTCTCCCCAACCGCTTCCAGGAGGATTTATGTGGACCCTTTCAAAGCACTCTCGACAATTGGCGCTCTCTCATGCGCAGCTTGAATCGATAATTTTGGAACGTACAGCCGAACTCCAGAACCTTTCCCAGAAGCTTCTCAAGGTACAGGACGAGGAAAAACGCAAGCTGGCGCGCGACTTGCACGACACTACGGGCCAAACGCTGGCGGCCCTGAAAATCAGTATTTCGTTCCTTCAGGCAAGCTGCAAACAAGATGCGGCATCAACTGCTGCTGTGGCCGAGGTTGCATCGCTGGCCGACCTGGCAATCGAGGAAATTCGCACCATGTCGTACCTACTGCACCCGCCGCTCCTCGACGAGGTAGGCTTCGCCTGCGCGGCGGAATGGTTCATGGAAGGCTTCGCCAAGCGCAGCGGAATTCACGTGAGCATGGACATTGAACGTACCAAGGAACGGCTCCCCATGAGGATCGAGATCGTTCTCTTCCGCGTGCTGCAAGAGAGCTTGACCAATGTTCATCGCCACTCCGGCGCCTCGGAAGTCAGGGTCCGTTTTCAATGCGACCCCGAAAACATCATCCTGGAAATTCGAGACAACGGTCGCGGCATCCCGGTCGAGCGCCTGAGCCGGCTTCGCGAAGCGAGCGCGGAAACCGGAGTCGGCCTGGCCGGTATGCGCGAACGGTTATACGAAATGAACGGCAAACTGGGAATAGACTCGGATGGCCGAGGAACCAGCATGCGGGCTGTAGTTCCTGTCTACGCGGTTAGCCGGCTCGGGGTCTCCGGGCAACTGACCGCGCCTGACGAGATGCATAGCCCAACCACTCTTCTCAGTTCCCGGGCTCAGCCCTGTCAATAAACTTTGGAATATCTCGCATTTGAGAATCGCCGCGAGAGTCCCATCGCCGCTCACACGTTTTTTTGTGAGCAAGAGTGCTCAGTCTCGTCCAGCCGAGGGGTGTAGCGTCGGACTGAGGGATATATGGATCACAATGAGTCACTCCGGAAACTCGAACATCTGATGCTCAAAGAGGCCGACCACGCGCACGAGGCGGCCACTGAAATTGAAGCTTTAGTTTCGCTCCTGCCCAGTGAAAAATCTCGCCAGTTTGCACAAGAGCAAATAAAGGCCAGTTACAAACAAGCCAAAGCATTTCGCGAGTTAGCGCAGCAAGTCAAAGAAAACTAGAAGTTATCTCATAAATAGGTTTTGAAAGGGCGCAGCTTCACCCATCGCTGGCTCATAAATAGTTTTTGAAGGGCGCAGCTTCAGCCGCGCCGCCGGCGACCGCGAAAATATCGGGCTTTAGCCCCTGAGGGACGTCGTGTTTTACATTCCTCGCTAAGAGATAGCTATCTAGTATCGCGCTCGTTCACTGGATTCTGGATTCATTCCCTGTCCTCCGCATGAAGTGAAGGGCGCGGTTTCAACTGAGACCCCAAAGGAGATCCATGGCTGAAAATTTAAGCGTCGCTTTATCGGGAACGGTCGAAGAGATCATTGAATCATCAGTTCCGGGCGAACATGAAAAGGCGCTCATAGCGATCACGGGGGCGGATCAACTGCGTACAGAAATCTCCATCGAGAACACGCTGACCAACAATACCGGCGAAGAAACCCACTTGAAAGCGGGTGCCAAAGTGCAGGTCATGATTCGAAGTAAAGCGGGCAACCACGGAGAGTAGTTGTGAATTCAGTCGGCACACAAGAGCGTGTGTGAGGGTGCCAATTCCCCGACGCATCTCCACACGGAGGACGCGGCCAAACGAACCAGCGATTAATAGGTTAATTATTTCTTACATTATGTATATTTTATTTGACATCATGTAACCTATTTGATACATTAAGCCTACCTTGAATTAGAGGAGGCTGAAATGTCGTACCGAGAAAAAATCGCCTGGCTATCGTTGATCGCGATGGCTATCGCCTATGGCCCGTACTTTATGTTTGTTGCGAGGGGTCCCGGCCCCTTCGAGCCATTGCCTCACCTACACCCGCTTGGCCTGTTTGCCCTGGTATCGATTGTGCGTATGCTCATCCTGGGCGCTGGCTATCTGTATCTCCGTCTCGGCTCCCCCCGGGAGGAGCGCCCGCCACTGGACGAACGGGATCGCGCAATCGAGCACCGCTCGCTCAGTGCCGCTTACTATGTGCTTATAGCCGGCATGATCCTGGTGGGCTGCTTCATGCCTTTCAGCTCCACCGGATGGACCATCGTCAATGCTGCGATTTTCTGGATCGTAGCCGCGGAAGTCATTCACTACAGCGTAGTCGTGGCGAGCTATCGCGTACAGGCATCATCATGATGCAAGGATCGATTTCTAATCGCATTCGCACCCTTCGTTTCATGAATAGCGAAATGTCGCAGGCCGAGCTTGGTCAGCGCATCGGCCTCACCCGGCAGACGATTGCCGCCATCGAGGCGGGGAAGTACTCGCCGTCATTAGAAGCCGCGTTCCGTATCGCCCAAGTCTTCAACGTCCCACTGGGAGAGGTATTCCAGTGGGATCCGAAGGCCACCGCATTGACAGTGTCGTAGTTGTCAAGAACCAAGTATGCACGTCAATTTGGCTTAACATCGCCATTTCACTCACTGACTCGACTCCCCCCGGTCGTAATTGCTCCGTGCCAGTGCGGAATCCCAATCATTACAGTCTTCCGCCGTTCGATGTGACATCTGACCTTGCCTTCCACAGGCGAACTATCCCATCATGGCTACCGAACCTGCCTCGGCGGGTATAGTTTCAAGTTTGCTCTTTGATAATCAGCTAACTCCTTGCGGCAGAATAATTTGCCAGCAAGTCCTTCGCCATCAGAAATTTAGCGGGATACCCACTTAGCTGGTATAAATATCCTTGACACACATGTGCATTTAAGATAGACTCCAATCATGGTTAAGGAACTGAAAACCCTCCAAGAAGCGATGGTCTACTTCTCCGATCCGCAACAGGCATTCGACTACGCCGTCAAGTTGCGCTGGCCCGATGGGAAGATCATTTGCCCGCGTTGCAGTTCCGAAAAGAACTCGTTCATCAAGACGCGCCGCATCTGGTTTTGCTATGGCTGCAAGAAACAGTTCACCGTCAAAGTTAAAACGATCTTCGAGGATTCGGCCCTTGCGCTGGACAAGTGGCTTATCGCCATGTGGATGCTGTCGAATTGCCGCAATGGTGTCAGTTCGTGGGAACTGCATCGGACACTTGGCATTACTCAGAAGTCGGCATGGTTTGTTTTGCAACGGCTGCGAGAGGCGATGCGTGAGGACAAGTTCGGACGCGGCAAGCTTGGCGGCGGGCCGGGGAGCACAGTAGAAGCGGACGAAACTTATATCGGCGGAAAGACTGCGAACATGCACGCGGGCCGACGCAAGGCGCTCGAAGCTAAAGGCCCGCTGATGAATAAAACCATCGTCCAAGGCATCCTTGACCGCGATATGCGGAAAATCCGCGCTACGGTTGTGCCAAACGTAAAGCGCGAAACTTTGCAAGAACAGATTCTTCGGAACGTGAAGTTCGGCTCTACCGTCTACACCGATGAGGCCGTCGCCTACAACCGGGGAATGGACTGGCGCTTCGTGCATGACGTTGTTAATCACACCCAAGAGTACGTGCGCGGCAACGTTCACACGCAAGGGATTGAGAACTTTTGGGCGCTGCTCAAGCGGACGCTCAAGGGAACTTACGTTGCTGTTGAACCTTTTCATTTGTCTCGCTACGTTGACGAACAAGCGTTTCGTTTCAACCATCGCAAAGATGGCGACCGCAAGATCACTGACTCCGAGCGCGTTGCCGCTGTCATGGCTCAAGTGTGCGGCAAACGCCTTACCTACTCCGAGCTAACGGGCAAAGATCAATCGCCGCGCCAGCAAACGACAGGGACGGGGAAAACGCTCAAATACGTTCCCTTCTAGTCCTTGTCGTCACTCTTAGACTTGCGTTCGCTGGCCTTTTTGCTAGACTTCTTTGCCGTATCTCTTCCCCCGGCTTTAGGGACTTTGAAAATGGCTGTTGCCAGCCGTTCAAAGTTCTCTACTGCTTTCGGCCCTTCGATGTATTCCGGTCGCTTCATCGGATATCCCCAATCTGAATCCTTGCGCTGTTAGGAACTGACTCGATTGTCGAGAAGTAAGCCGTCATGCCCTCCCTAGTGTAAGCGCCGGGAACCCAAAGTTTTCCAGGCTTAGAAATCTTAAGTTCCGAAAACCACCCGCCCACACCCCAAACAATACTAACGGCGTAAGTATGGCCTTGTGCGCAATCTGGACAATCGACTATCGCACACCCATATAATCTATCGCCCTGAGTGAGCGACGAACTAACACCATCGAAGACCCCCTCACGTGCGCTTTCTTCGTGTGCTCTTATCCAATCAATCCCCGTTGTGGGAATTCGCAAGGGTTGAATGTCGCCCGGTTTGCTGGCGTTCCAAAGCACTACTTGCCACTTCCCACCTGAAACTGTCGTGTCAGAATTGTTTACTACGATGAGCAACGGTTGTTCGGGAGAAACAAATCGCAGGGTCAAGTCAATCTTAGAGGCCCGTGTTTCTGTGGGACGGGCGGTAACTCGACTAATACCTGATCTTCTCTGCTCCTCGATTGCATGTTGTACAGCAGCCCATTCGGTGCTACTAGTGCGCTCTATCGTGATTTTGGGAAGCGATGGAGATAGAGATGCGGCTAACGGAAGCAAGTGAACGCGCTCGGCTAGGCGGGAATCAATCAGGTTTGCAGTAGGAGACCACGGTTTCTCGCCTTTATTCGCCACTGTCATTATGCCCAAGACAATAAACAGTACTGCTATTCCAAGAGAGCCGCCTACTGTCCTAAAGCTTGATTCACTCTCTGCATGAAGAAGACGCGACAATAAACCAAAACACAGGAAAGCGAGACAAGCCAACCCGAAGGCATATTCGTTGATCTGAACCATGCCTAGCCATCCCAGCCCAAACAAGACATCCCACGGGACGGTCGCGCTCCAATGCCACGAGGTAATAGCGATCCATCTAAGAACACGCCACAGCCGTTGCATGAAAGCAATAGTAAGCGGCCAAGCCTGTGCTGCAAAATTGATGACGGCGAAAATTGTGAACAGATAAATCGCCGCTGATCCAGACAAAATGCACACCCCTGCCAAAGTATTCTTAATATCCGTAAACCCTTGGCCCATAAAGAGTAGCAAGGCGCGACATGTGTGTCTAGTATATTTATGCCACTTAGCTAGCTCTTGGCTTAGCAGGGGTCAATTTTGTAAGTCGCTGATTCCAGATATTTTAGGCTAAAATTGTTTTTCTTTCGGTATTAGGCTCCCGACAGCCGAGTCGCTTCGCTTTTTTTACTCTACCGTACGCAAAGAGCTTCTGCGAAAAACACACCAGCGCAATCGCATTGACGCTAACGCTTCGCCGCTAGTATGGTGAATTGTTTTAAGCCTTGCGAAACGGTCACCTGAAAAACCATGGCGAAAGCGACTCCAAAGCAGATCTCTGCAAATCGCAGTCTGCCTAAAGCTCTTACCGGCATTCAAGGACTCGACGAGATAACCGGCGGCGGCTTTCCCCGCGGCCGGCCCACGCTCATCTGCGGCAGCGCCGGAGCGGGCAAAACTTTGCTCGCCATGGAATTTCTGATTCGCGGGGCCACAACCTACAAAGAGCCCGGCGTCTTCATGGCTTTTGAAGAGACTGAGGCGGAACTGGCGCAGAACGTCCGCTCGCTCGGCTTCGACCTGGAGCAACTGGTCAAAGAAAAAAAAGTTGCCGTCGATTACGTCCGCATCGAGCGCGCCGAAATCGATGAAACCGGCGACTACGATCTGGAAGGCCTGTTCATCCGCATCGGCGCTGCCATTGACGCTGTCAAAGCCAAACGCGTGGTGCTCGACACGATCGAGAATCTTTTCTCGGGACTTCAGAACCAGGGCATCCTGCGCGCCGAGTTGCGGCGCCTGTTTCGCTGGCTCAAAGACAAGGGCGTAACCGCCGTCATCACCGCCGAGCGCGGCGAAGGCGCCCTCACCCGGCAGGGTCTCGAAGAATATGTTTCCGATTGCGTCATCCTGCTCGATCACCGCGTGACCGATCAGGTTTCCACGCGCCGTTTGCGCATCGTCAAATACCGCGGTACGGCTCACGGTACAAACGAGTATCCCTTCCTGATTGATGAAGACGGCTTCAGTGTTTTGCCGGTTACGTCGCTGGGCTTGCAACACAAGGTGAGTGACGAAAGAATTTCCAGCGGCGTGCCGCGCCTGGATACGATGCTGGGCGGCCAGGGATTTTATCGCGGCAGTACGATTCTGATTTCTGGTACTGCGGGAACCGGCAAGACCAGTTTAGCCGCGCACCTCATCGATGCTGCTTGCCGCCGCGGTGAGCGCTGTCTTTATTTTTCCTTCGAGGAATCTCCCGCCCAGATGATCCGCAACATGCGATCCATCGGGCTGAATCTCGATACATGGAGCCGGAAAAAGCTGCTGCAGTTTCATTCCAGCCGCGCAACATTTTACGGATTGGAAATGCATCTGGCTATCATTCACAAAGTAGTCCGGGATTTTCAACCGCAGGTGGTGGTGATTGATCCCGTCGGCAGCTTGATTCAGGCGGGTAACAAGCAAGATGCCCACACCATGTTGATTCGCCTGATGGACTTTTTGAAGGCGCAGCAGATCACCGCATTTCTGACGAATTTGATCTCTGGCGGAACTGCGCTGGAACGAACCGACGTGGAAATTTCATCGATTGTGGATACCTGGCTCTTTGTGCGGGATATTGAACTTAACGGCGAACGCAATCGCGCCCTGTATGTCCTCAAATCGCGCGGTATGGCTCACTCCAATCAACTGCGAGAGTTCCTGCTGACGGATAAAGGAGTCGATTTGATGGATGTCTACGTGGGGCCAGAAGGCGTGCTGACGGGATCGTCCCGCTTGTCACAGGAAGTTCGCGAGAAAGCTGCGGCCCTGGTGCGGCAGGAAGACGCCGACCGCAAGGAACGCGAGCGAAACCGTAAGCGGGAAGCGTTGGAAGCGCGCATCGAGGCTTTGCGCAAGGAGTTTGAAGCAGATGAAGAAGAAGCGAAACGAAGCATCGCCGAGGACTCAGATCGAGAAAGGCTTATCGCCGAAAACCGCGACGCGATGGCCAGGAGCCGCCGCGCCGATAGGGACAAGTATCCAGCCGTAAAAAGACCAAGGAGTCGGAATGAAAAAGTCAGTAAAAGTTAGTAAGCAACGCCCCCGCAGCCTTCAGGAAATCGCCGAGAAGGAAGGGCCGGGGACGAGCGAAATGTGGGACCTTCGTCTGTACGTTGCCGGACAGTCGCCGCGCTCCCTCGCGGCTTTCGCCAACCTCAAAAAGATATGCGAGGACCATCTGCCTGGGCGATATAATATTGAAGTTGTCGATCTGATAAAGCATCCACAATTGGCTGCGGGAGATCAGATTCTGGCAATTCCTACGCTGGTGCGCAAGCTGCCTCAGCCGCTGCGCAAAATCGTGGGTGATTTGCGCGACACGGAACGAGCCTTGGTGGGGTTACAGTTGCGGCCAACCGAATCGTCAGAATGACGAGCGTGCCGCGAATGTAGATTTGGAGTAATCCAAATGATGAACGAAAACGTTCGATTTAACGCCGCTGCACGGCTCATGGATGAAGCCGAACAAACTCTGCATGCCATACGCTACGGCGCGGTTGACGCATTCGTAGTGGAAGAAGCCGATGGCCATCGTGTCTATGCGCTGGAGGGCGCGGACCTTCCCTACCATGCGCTGGTTGAGCGAATGCAGCAGGGCGCTGCAATGCTGGATTCGCGCGGCTGCATCGTTTACTGCAATCTCGGCTTGGCGCAGCTTTTGGGCGTGCCGCGGGAAACAGCCGTCGGCCTCGCGCTGCAGGACTTCATTGCGCAAGCGGACCGGACCAAGTGTCAGAAACTCTTGCAGGAGACGCAAGGTGGGTCGAGCGAAGGCGAAATGCTGCTGCATCGCGGCGACAACAGGCAGATCGCAGCCAACTTCTCTTTCAAGTTGTTATCACAGGACAAGTCAACCACCGCAGTCCTGATCACCGATCTGACAGAGCGCAAGCAGCAGATTGAGCTGGCCTCGCGCCTTCAGCAAATGCAGGATGACGAGCGCCGGCGCATTGCCCGCGAGTTGCACGACAGCGTGGGCCAATTGCTGGTCGCCATCGGCATGAACATCGCCATGGTCCAATCTCAAGCTCACAAACTCGACCCACTCGGCGCAAAGGCTGTTGCCGAGAATGCCGAACTGGTCGAACAGGTCTCCAGGGAAATTCGTACCGTTTCCTATCTCCTGCATCCTCCGCTGCTCGACGTGGCCGGCCTTATCTCCGCGCTGCGCTTGTACGTCGATGGTTTCTCGGAACGCAGCCAGATCAAAGTCGATCTCCACGTTCCGCAGGATTTCCCGCGGCTGCCTGATGCTGTGGAAATTGCCGTGTTCCGCATGGTGCAAGAGTCGTTGACCAACATTCATCGCCATTCGGGGAGTTTGACGGCTACAATACGCATCCACCGGGACGGTGAGCGGCTCGTTGTTCACGTTCAGGACAACGGAAAGGGCATCCCCAGGGAAAAACAAGCGGAGCTAACCGGGTCGGGTCATTCCGGCGTCGGCTTCGCCGGCATGCGAGAGCGGCTGACGCAACTCGGCGGCAAATTGGAAATTCAATCCGACGAAAATGGAACCGTGGTCCGGGCGATTTTGGCAATCGACTCGACGAAGCCGTGAGGCGGATGCTGGGATCGTTCTACTGCTGTTTGGCGCGTGCAGAAGGTTCCACCGCTTGTAGCGTATTTTGCGTGGCGACCTTCGCATACCACTCTCCAGATTCTTTCATCGTCCGCTTTTGCGTCTTAGGATCGACATAGGCCAAGCCGAAGCGCTGGCTGAATCCCTCAGCCCATTCGAAATTATCCATCAGACTCCAGGCATGATATCCCCGCACGTCCGCGCCGTCTGCAATCGCATGCGCCAAGGCAGTCAGGTAATCGCGATGATATTCGGCGCGGCTGGTGTCATGAATCGCGCCCGAGGAATCAGGTGTGTCCGGATACGCGCAACCGCTTTCAGTGATTTCAATCGCTGGCCGGTTGTAGTCGCGTGTAATTCGCATCACCATGTCGTAGAGCGCTTGCGGCCAGACCTCCCAGCTATTGCCGGCTTTCGGACCTTGAGTTCCACCGGTCATATTTACGGGAAACAACCACGAATGAGGATTTCCCACGCGTTCAAGAGCAGTGGGTTCAGATGCAATGGCGCGGTAGTAGAGATTGATTCCGATGAAATCCAAAGGTGCGCGCATGCTCTCGGCATCATGCGATTTGATGCCCATAACAGTTTCCGGAAGAAAAGTCAGTGCCTCGGGATATTTGCCTCTGAGCGCCGTTTCCAGAAACCAAAGGTTGGTGATGGCATGGGCACGCTCGGCCGCGAGCTTGTCGGCCTCTGAATCCGTTGCCGGTTCGCAGGGCGACATACTGAATGCAGTACCCACTCGCGCTGCCGGACGTACGCCTTTGATCGCGCGAAAGCCCGCACCCTGCGCCAGATTCACAGTATGGGAGGCGCGCAGAAAATCAACCAGACTCTTGCGCCCCGGGGCATGCAAGCCTTCCAGATAACCCAGGTCGGTGAAGGCGGAAGGCTCGTTGAAGAGAACCCAATCGGCAACGCGATCCCCAAGCAATCGCGCCATCTGTTCGACGTATTCGGCAAAGCGCGCCGCTGTGTCGCGATTGGGCCAGCCCCCGGAATCTTCGAGCGCTTGTGGAAGATCCCAATGATAAAGCGTCACCAGAGGACGAATTTTCGCTTCCAGCAATGCATCCACCAAACGGCTGTAATAATCCGCGCCCGTGGAATTTACCGGCCCGGCCCCCGCGGGCTGAATGCGCGGCCACGAAATCGAAAAACGGTAGCTATTCAAATTCATGGCCTTCATCAGTGCAATGTCTTCGGGCCAGCGATGATAAGAATCACAAGCTACGTCACCCGTATCGCCAGCTTTGATTTTTCCCGGCGTATGCGCGAAACGGTCCCAGATGGATTCACCCTTACCGTCTTCCTTCCACGCGCCCTCGATCTGGTAGGCAGCAGTAGCGGTTCCCCAGAAAAAATTCCGGGGGAACGAAGCCGCATAAAATGCATCGGGAGTTTGTTTTCTTCCGACGGCGGACACCGATGAAGATGTCGTGCCGCCTTTGGAAGAAGTGCACGCCGAGAAAAAACTGGCGGACACTCCAGCGGCGACGGCGGTGCCCAAGGCCGATTGCACAAACGTACGGCGGGTCAGACGCAATGTGGATGTAACTCCTTCAGCGGAATCGGCTGCGCTGCGACCTTTAATTGTGCTTGATGAACTTGCCGGTTTTTGCCTCGGTCAGCAAATTGTAGAGCGTTTCGATAAACGCATCTCCATTAATGAAATCCCCGGAGTATCCGAGTGTCGCTTGCATATGAATTTCCTGCAAGTGATGCCGGAACGGATCCTACAAGCTAGAGATTCTACAAGCTGAAGATAAAACGCTCACCAAAATCCCGGGAAGATTTTATTCCGGACTCAGACTGTCAAACATTTTCCACAGCGTGTCCGACGTCGCCCGATAAATAATGTAGCCGCTTCCCGCATCTGAGGTCTCACGGAAAAGCAATTCGCCGCGGCCGTCGCCATCGGCGTCCACAGCGTCGATCAACTCCAGGCGCGGCGTTACGTCGAGATGATACTTATCCGTTATTCCGACATAGAGCTTGTGGAGATTGTTGTAGATATCGGTCCGTGCCGCCATCGTGATCGAATATTCCGGCACTGGGTTCGCGGCCGCAGTTCCCACCGCCGGCAGCGCCGGATGCGCCGTTGCAGTGAGCACAATCACGGGCTGATTATTGGTCCATAAATCGAAGGTGCGGATCTGTAAGTCTTCGAGGACCAAGTCTGGCATTTTTGCCGCCGGCTTGCGCGTGCCCGGCGCAGCCTTCGGTGGCGACGCTTTCGCGGCGATGCTATTTTTCGCACGATCCTGCAGGTAAGCGTGAAGTTGCTGTTGCGCCAGCGCCAACACCTCCTTCCGCCTGTCATCTTCTTCGCTTTTGCTCCATTCATACACGAACGAACGCGGATCGGGACCACCTGCATCGGAAATCGCAGGCACTAATTGCGGCGGAATTTTGGTGGCCGCGCTTTGATCGGGTTTGGCAGGCACTGCATCAGTCTTCGTTTCAGCGGTTGCGGCAGGCGTGCTCGGCTTGGGGTCTCCCGGCTTGGCGTAGCCGGGTACATCCTCGTCGGCGGGCAAGGGCTGAGTAGGCTTTCCGCGGCGCAGCTTGGGACGATTCGCGTCGCCGGCCTGACTGTTGGTATCTTCTCCCGACGCGGGTGCGGCCTGATCGGACTTGGGAGCAGCGGAAGCATTCGCTTTGGCTGAATCAGATTTCGTTTGCGCGGGCGTGTTCTGGTCCGGTTTCGCCTGATCTGCCTTATCCTGATCGGAAGTTTTCTTATCCGACTCTGGCTGTGCCGTGTCTGCCGGCTTGGAATCTGGCTTCGAACTCGGTACTGAGCTCGTCTGCGCTCCTGCACTCGCCGGAGAAGAATCGGTGTCCTTGGAAGCCTTTCCGCCCTTGCTCAGCCGCGGCGGTTCATCGGTGGTCTCAATCCCGACTGGCACATTTTCTGCTTTGTGCGTGGTCTTTTGTGCCTCGGCGCCTTGCAGCAGCCATTGACCGGTACCAATCCACGGATTCGGGGCATTCGCATCGCGGCTGTGCAGCGCTCCATTCACTGTGAATAGTCCCAGAGAGCTGCCGGTACGTTCTCCCTCGTAAACCGTGCCCGACTCGAGCGCCATGGGAATGGGCGCCGCTTTGTAAGAGGCGGCATCGTAGAACTTGCCATTGATCAGAATCGCGATTGGCACCAGCGTCGCCTTGCCATTGGAATTTATCTGCAACAATCCCACAGCGCGCGGTTCCGGACCTTTTTTCTTTTTGTTGAGTACTTTTTCCTCAGGAGTAATCTCGGAGCGGTCTTCGCGGTTTCCCCGTTGCGCGGCGCTCCCCACAGCCAAAGAGACAACCGAAGCCAAAACTGCCGCCATGCAGCAGCCAAGGTATAAAATCTTTTTGAGGCGCAATGCGTGTTCCGCCTTCACGGCGTTTGCCACCTTGCGCTCCGATTTTTCGGAGGATTGAGATTTTCCCGAGCCGAATTTTCTTAAAACAGATTTTCCCAAGAAAGAGACTCCTATGAACGTCAATATCAATGATAAAGCCCCCGAATTTACTTTGCAGGACGAGAACGAAAAAGAAGTTTCGCTGAAGGGTCTGCGCGGCAAGGTTGTGGTGCTGTTTTTCTATCCCCGTGCCGATACGCCAGGATGCACCATCGAAGCCTGCGGATTTCGAGACACCTATAAAAAGATCCAAAAGACCGGCGCCCTGATTTATGGCATCTCTCCCGACACGCCGAAGGCGCAGAAGAAATTCCAGGAGAAGTTCAGTTTGCCGTTCCCGCTTCTGGCCGACGCCGACAAGAAAGTTGCGGAAGTTTTCGGCGTGGTCCAGGAAAAAAACATGTACGGTAAGAAGGTCATGGGCATTGCGCGGACAACGTTCATCATCGGTCCTGATGGCAAGGTCGAGCACATCTTCCCTAAAGTGAAGCCGGAAGGCCACGCTGAAGAGGTGTTGGCGTATCTGAAGGAAACCGCAAAGGGCGCAGCCTAGCTCATTTTGTCCATTTGGCGGTGGAACAAAACAGTGCGGGGTTGCGTACTGTCTAGCAGAATCTGTTCTCTACGAAATGGCGGGAGAGGAATAAGTCATGCAGAGGACCATCAGAACGATTTGGATTCCCGCGATTGTCATACTTGCTGCTGCCAGTTGTTTATCTAAGCCCGCCAGCGAACAGGAATCCGTGGTGATCGTCTACGCCGACGGGCACCGGCAGAATCTCGACGTTGCGGACATCGCGCGCATCGACCTCAAGTCTCCGGTCACCATCGTTTTCAAAGATGGGCGAAAACAGAATGTTTCCGCCAGCGAAGGGGCGCGCATTGAATTCGAAAGCTCGGCCAGTGGCCCTATGCCCGGCCGCTACCACTTTGTGGGTAAATGGGAAGTAGGTAACGGCAACGGAAGCAATTTCTTGATCACGCTGGAAGAAAATGGCGAGGCCAGAAAGACCCTGGGATCAAGCCACGGCACCTGGACCGTGGTGAATGGAGAAGCCCGCATAAGCTGGGACGATGGCTGGCATGACGCCATACGAAAGGTCGGCCCGAAGCACGAGAAGGCTGCATTTGAACCGGGCAAATCGTTCGATGACACGCCGTCCAACGTTACTGCCGCCAGGAATACGCAACCCAAGCCCATTTAGAATCTTCGCA
>Ga0209006_10000040_pt1 | contig 123317 bp, 105 predicted proteins | sample JacPin_JW_Ref_O2_FD_188567 | JGI IMG/M metagenome (GOLD analysis project Ga0209006, IMG submission 188567) | Forest soil microbial communities from Algoma, Ontario, Canada - Jack Pine, Ontario site 1_JW_Ref_O2 (SPAdes) (version 2) | ecosystem: Environmental > Terrestrial > Soil > Boreal... | reverse complement strand
TGTGTAGGAGTTCATGCCTTGCATGGTCCCCTACCACCGCCCGAAAAGCGGACATATCACTTGCTATCTCAACCGGACATATCATGTGCTACTGACAGCGAACATTAAAAATCTTGACGCGGTCGGAGGCAAGTGCCACCCTAAACATCCCCCTTCCGGCGGTAACTTCGAGAACAATCAAGATCGAAAGCTCCCGAGGAGGATTCCATGTCGAACCACGAGCGTCGCATCACCCCGCGGAAATCCTACACAATCCCTGTGCGGTTAAATGTGGTCTCTGAACAATACGCGATGGTGGGAGTGGCGAGCGTGGCGACGGCGCACGCGAATGCGAAAATATTGACGACCATTCCGCTGCCGCAACAAGGCGAAATTGTAAACTTGTCTGAGCGCGGCATCGCATTCAAGACGCGGCAAAATCTGAGCGTCGGCGAGACTGTGGAGATCTTTTTTACGCTGCCCACTGCATTGACCGCGCGTGCGCCGGAAGACGTACGATGCAGCGCGCGAGTGGTGCGTGTGGAGAAGGATCGGGACAGCAGTGGAATGGTGGCAATCGGCGCGGCTATTAACCGCTTCGAGCGTACCTCGGTGTCGCGCAATTGGGATAACTAGCGGGTTGCGAGCTGGAATTAGCCGCCCGGAATTACTTGGCGGGACGCGCAGCCACGATGAAGGTCACTTGCGCCGCCGTGGTGTTGTCGAAGCGGTCGGAAATTTGCACGGAGAAAGTGTGCGGGCCTGGTGCGAGTCCAGGAAGCTCGAGCTGATAGCTTTCCTTCGGCCCGTCCGACAGTCCCCCCGTCGGAAATAAGATTAGCCAGTCACCGGCATCCACGCTGTACTGCGCTTTGGTGATCGCCAGGCCGGAACTTACACCGTCAAAGCTAATTTTCGCGGCCGCGCCGCTGGTGTCCGCACGGAGGATTTCGATGCGCGGAGGAGTATTTTGAACTTCGAAGCGCTCGCTGGTGCGCTCGTTGGTGAGCGTCTGGCCCGGGGGATTGGAAGGCAAATCCGAAGCGACGATTTTCAGATAGTACGCGCCGTCGGGCATGGTCGTGCTGTCCCAGGAATAAAAGTGCTGCGCGAGTTTCTCTTTCAGCAGGCGCCACGTTTGTTCGTCCTCGCGGCGATAGTAAACCGAGAAAACCAGATCATCATCGTTGTCATCGTGCGCGCTCCAGAGCACGCTCTGGTAACCTTTTTCTTGGAAGCCCTGTGGCGGCACGTCCATCTTCAGCGATTTGGACGAAGTATCGAGCATCGCGCCGATATTTGGAAACGGAGTGACGCCGCCGGTGCGTTGCGGCGTTTTCAGCTGCACGGATGCGGGGGTTGCCGGGCCTCCCGGCGACGCGGAAAATCCCTGCACGCGGACGCCAGGATCTTGAATGGCGATATCGTCCACGACGGGCGCCACATTTTCCGGCTGGTAAGCCACGCTGACCCAGGAAACTTGCGGCGCATCGCGCTTCTCGGAGGCTTGAAACACCGCCTTCCATTGCAGGAAGCGCGCCGGCGGACAGCTTACGGATTCACCGCTTGCGCTCTTGTAAGGGCCGGACCACGGACTCCATTCTTTTTCTGGATTTGAGGTGTTGCCGGAACGCACGTAGAAGGAAACTTTTCCCTGCGTCGCCCCGTTTTCGCCCCACCACGTCAGGCGTCCCCAGTGGGAGAAAATCTTGGCGTCGAACGGATCGGATTCGAACGTGCCTTGCGCTTCCTGGCTGGGGCCAAGGGTGAAAATTTTTCCAGGGTTGGCGGTGCCGACGAGAAGCTGGCCGGCGCGGCCGGGGATGAGGCTGGTTACCTGCGAGGAAGCAGTCTTGGCGACGATGGAATAGATATTGTCGCCTTGGAGCTCGATGATGGCGCCTTTATTTCCCGTGCCCAGAAGGATTTTCCCGCTCGGCGAAATACCCATCGAAAAAACGAGTTCTTCGCGTGAGGTCCAGAGCGTTTCTCGCGAGCCTGTAGGTGAAATCTTTACTACTTGCGATCCTCCGGTGGTTGATGGGAAGAGAGTGAACGCGGGAGGAGGCTGTGCGGCCGCGGCGGCCTGGAGTGCCAGCGTCACGGCGCCCTGAGCCGAAAGCGCCGGAGCTGTCGGTGCGGGTTGCGGTGTGATCAGTGGCTGCGGGCTGGGGGCCGCGGGGCGTTGTTTTTCGCCGATCGCGGCGGCGTAGAGGTTTCCGCTGGAATCCGTGAGCAGCGAGGTCACTTCCTTTTTGTCCGTTTCGTAGACGACGAAGGATGCGCCGGCCTTCGGCGGAGCTTGCGAATCCTTGGAGCTGGCTGCGCGCGTGATCTCGATGCGCAGAATTAATCCGTCGGGGTCTGTGCCGACGAGGAGGTCGCCCTTCGCGTCGAAGGTGAGTGAGCGCGCGTGGCGTTCGTCGCTCTGATATAAAAGCTGGCCCTTGCCGTCGGGAGTTACGGCGAATATTTCGCCCTTGTCTCCCGTTCCCACGAATAGAGTTCCTTGGGCGTCCAGTGCCAGCGCCCAGATATATTTCGCTTTGGGATCGAAGAAGACGGACTTCTGTCCGTCGGGCGTGACTTTGTAGACTTTGCCGTCCGGCGATGTGCCTACGTAGAGATTGTCATGCGCGTCGAATGCGATGGTTTGCGCGGAAAGTTCCGGAGCTTCGAAAACTGTAGTGGGCTTGGCCGGGTCGTCGAACCGCAGCACTTTTGCATCGGAGCCGCCCGCGGCGTACACGCGGCCGCGCGAATCCGTGCGCAGCGCCCAGAGATACATCAAATCAGGGTCGGAGAGCGCTGCGAATTGCGGCGCGGGAACCAGCTTGCCGTCGCTGCGGATGGCCACACCTTTGGCTGTGCCCTTCTCGAAGTCCGTGTAATCCGATTGCCGCCAGAAATGGGTGTGCTCGGCGTACAGGAGCGCGGGTGCGGTGAGCACCATCGCCACAAGGCACGTCAAGATGCTTCGCCGTGTCATCGCTGCAAATCTCCTTTACCGCGGGGCATCACTTCACCGTAACCGTCAGCGTGCGCTCGCCCGAAATTACCTGGTGCATTTCAACGGACCATTCTCCCGCGGTGGATTGATACAACAGCCGCGCGCCCCCAGGGCTTTGCCGCTGGTCCAGAACATTGATTGCGGATGCCGGCGCATTGGGCATCACTTTGTCTTCCACCATCAGCGTGGGCGTCGGTTGCAGCAGAGTTGCGTATAAGCGGTCATTCTGATGCGCGCGGTTCATCAGTTTAATCAGCTCTTCGAGCCCGGGCAACTGCCCCTGCGAGCTCGCCGCGAGCGATTGCACAGTGCGATTCACGGTTTCCGCGTCGCTGATGACCAGTTGCAGCGGGCCGCGCGCGGCCTGCATGGGAATGGTGATGGGAAATTCCTGCACAAAAGTGGCGCCGCGATAGGGACGCAGCTGGACTTTCACGTTCACGGTTTGACCCGGGCGCACTTCATTCGCTTCGACCCAGGCGTCGTCAATTGTTGCAGCGCGGCGCAGGGGCAACGCGGTGACGCGCAGATGAATCCCGGCGACGTGCGGGATTTCGTAAGGGTTCGAATAAATCTGCGCAAAAATGCCCTGCACGTCAGTGGCGACGAAGAATCCGCCTGGCACGGGCACATCGGTCGGCGCGAATAAATCTTTCAACGCGACCGTGGTGTGCCCTTTGATGGCGATCTCGCCATCCAGTTGCAGCGTGGAACCTTCGCCATACGCCGCGTTGCCCACGATTCCGTTGTAAGTTGCGAGCGCCACCAGCACCGGAGTGAGCTGCGGGCTTTCGATGACTTCAAAGTGAAATTGTTTTTGCGCATCGCCGGCGACGAGCGTCACGTCCACGGGGATCATCGGCGGCCCATCGCCCAAATGGCCTGCGATGGCCGTGACGCGATCCTGCGTGAGCGTGCCGATGGTTCCACCGGTGGTGATGATTTTCGTGGAAGCCATTGCGGAGGCGAGCGTGGTGAGCACATGCGCGCGCGCCAGCGGCATGGAAACGTTGCCGAAGGAAAATATGGGGTGTCCGCAGGCGAGGATTTTGCCGTGGTCCACGGTGGTAACGGTGCAGCCGGGAGTGATCGAGAGATCGCCGCGAATCAATTCCACTCCGACCATGTCGCCGGGTTTCAGTTGCGCGTCTTCGGATGAGGGCGCGGCGGTGCCGCCTGCCATCATCGTCATCCCCCAGGCAGAGAGCTGCTTGCTGAATTGCGCGATCGTTTCCGGGTAGAGGCCCGTGGAAATCAGCGGAGTCTCGATGGGCACTAGGAATTGGCCGGAGCCGGCGCTGGTTTGCCGCGCGAAGTTTTCGGGGAGAGGAATGCGCGGCGCGGAGAAAATATTTCCAATATTTGTCGGCTGCGCACTGGCAGCGGAAGCTGGTGGCGGCGCAATCGCAGCGGGTTCCGGCGCTTTCTCCACATCGAGCATGTTTTCAATAGGAGTGACGCCGCCGATGGCTTCCTTGGTGAATGCGCCGAGCTTCAGCGACAGCGCGCCGACCAATTTGCCGTCGTAATAGACCGGGCTGCCGCTCATACCGGCCACCACGCCAGTGTGTTCCACTTTTTCGCCCAGTAGCTGGACGAGGATGATGTCCTGCTTGGGACCGATTGCGTTGTGCAACACGCCCAGAACGACCAAGTCCACTGTTTCGATCTCGTCGCCAGTGAAAATCGTGTAGACGACGCATTTCATCCCCGGCTGTATCTGACTGAGCGGAAAAATTACGGGCGTGTCGTCCGCTTTAGCTGTCGAAAGGCCGGTTAGTAGAATCAGAGCGGCGAGAAATTTTGGAAGCAAGCTCCGGAGGGCCACGGGCATCAGAAGTTCATGATACCCGCCGCATACCGGGGAAGCAAATCGCGCCATGCTAGAATCTTGCGATGGCTAAAAAGACGATTTCGCCGGGCGGAAGCGTCAGCGGCGTGGTGGAACTGCCCGGAGACAAGTCCATTTCGCATCGCTACGCGATTCTGTCCGCACTGGCAGAGGGCACGAGCGAGATTCGCAACTATTCTCCTGCAGCGGACTGCGCGAGCACGCTGGAATGTCTGCGGCGGCTGGGCATCGCGGTGGATGCAAAAGGCGAGCACGTGCGCATCGCGGGGAAGGGGTTGGACGGCCTGACAGCTCCGCGTCGAACGATTGACGCGGAAAATTCCGGCTCGACGATCCGCATGATGGCTGGCGTTATGGCCGGACAGAGTTTTACTTCCACGATTACGGGCGATAGTTCGTTGCGTCGCCGTCCGATGCGCCGAGTCGTTGACCCCTTGCGGCAAATGGGTGCGGATATTCGCGGCGCGGATGGCGACCGGGCGCCGCTAGAAATTCGTGGCGGTAAGCTGCACGGGATTGATTACACGACGCCGGTGCCGAGCGCGCAGGTGAAGTCGGCGATTATGCTGGCTGGTTTGTACGCGGACGGCGTGACCACCGTTCGGGAGTCGGCTCGTACGCGCGATCATACCGAACTAGCGTTGCGCGAATTCGGCGCTAACGTCGCTGTGGCGAAGGACGAAATTCGCATCGAGCCGCGGCCGAAATTGCAGCCGCGGCAATTGATCGTCCCGGGTGACCTCTCTTCGGCAGTCTTCCTGATTGGAGCGGCGCTGGTGCTGCCGGAATCGTCGCTCATGCTGCACAACGTGGGGCTGAACCCAACGCGCTCGCGCGTGCTCGATTTTCTCATTTCGATTGGAGCTTCGATCAATCTGGCGTCGGTGCAACTGCGCGATGGAGAGCTGATTGGCGACGTTTCGGTGCGCCACGCGCCGCTGATTGGCGGCAGTATTTCCGGCGCGCAGGTGGCGGAAATGATTGACGAACTGCCGATGCTCGCGGCGCTGGGCCCGTACACGGAGAAGGGAATTGAGATTCACGACGCGCAGGAATTGCGCGTGAAAGAAAGCGATCGCATCGCCACGCTCGCCGAAGGCCTGCGCCAGATGGGCGCGCGCGTCGAGGAATTTCCAGACGGATTGCGTGTGGAAGGCCGTGCGGGCGGCGCGGGCGCGCCTGCAACCAAGCTGCGCGGCGCGAAGGTGGATCCGCAGGAAGATCATCGCATTGCAATGGCGCTGGCAGTGGCGGCGCTGGGCGCGGAGGGCGACACGGTGATCAAAGACTCCGAATGCGTGGGCGTTTCGTTCCCGGATTTTTTCAAGACGCTGGAGCGTTTGCGAGGCGCTGAAAATCAGGAAGACTTGCGCAAGTAAATGGTTCCGTAGCTGGTGACGATCTGGATTTTGGGCCCCGAAGCACCGACCTTGCCGCTGAGGCGCCCTGTGCCGTTCTCATCGGCGGGCTGCAATCCGGGCGCCTCGAAATCGCTTTGAACTTCTCCTGAGCGCGAGATTGCGGAAATTTCGAAACTCGATTTCGCGGGTAGCGTCAGCTCCACTTCTCCCGTTCCATTGGCGATGTTGATTTCCTCGCGCGGCGGTTGTGCATAAGTCACCTTGACGTCGCCGTGCGTTCCGGCGATGTCCAAGCGGCCCACGACGTTTTCCACTTCGATGTCCTTGTCATGAGTGACGAGTCTGGCAAAGCCGCCCACGTCCGATACGTTAATCTGCCCCGAATCCAGTTCTAGCCGTCCGGTGAGATGCGCGACGGTGAGGTCGCCGGCCTGCGATGTGTAGTGCGTGGTCTTGGTGACGTTGCGGATGCGTACCGGACCGAAGAATTCGCCCTGCAAGGTGGCGTCGCCCGCCACATCGTTTAACTCGATTTCGTTGCCGCGGCCGGTGATGCGGACGCTGCCGGTGACGTCGTCAATACGCGCATCACCTTTCACGAGCTGGGCGGTCACGTCCGAGCCGACGTCGTGGACTTCGATATTTCCCGTCTGTGTCGTGACGCTCACTGCTCCGGCCAGGCCGGAGACAGAAACGTCGCCGTGATGCGAATCGGCGGAAAGCGATACGCTCTTGGGAAGCGTCAAGTCGAAGTCCACGGTCACGTGCCCCGCGTCCATTTCTTGATTCACGGGATGAACGTTGTAGCCGTCTCGGGTTTGCTCGATCACCACCTTCAGTGACTTCAAGAGATCCTCGGCAGCCGACTCGTTCGCTGCTTCCGCCGTTTCCGTGACGCTTACGCGGAGATCGTTGCCATCGCCGACGTGCGCGACGATGCTTCCCATCGCCGTGGTGACCATCACGTGTGCGCCGGCGGGAATGGTCTTCGGCGGAAGTTCCTGGCTTTGCGAGCTTTTGTGATTGAAAACGTCGAGGTCAATGTTCAGATCTGGATTTTTCTCGCGGATCTTGGTGTAAATTCCCATTCCCACCAGTACGAAGACCACCAGCACCAGCAGCGCTGCTTCACCACCAGTCAGCAGCGGCGGGCGCGCGTCGCCGGATCGCTGCGCGCTCATGTGGTCCGCCAGCTTGGCGATGCCCCACAAAATGATCAGCACGGGCCAAAAGCGCCAGAAGAGGTGCCAGATTCGCAGGTCTGGATGGAAGCGGGCGAGAAGAAATAGCACTCCGAGGACGATCAGGAGCAAGCCGCTGAATATCGAACTGCGTTGTGACCCGTCATTGCTCACGCGCGCCTCACGAGCCGAGATGGCCTTCTTTGGAAGCCAGCGACTGCGCGGTCAGCACAGCACCCGCAACGATCAGAAGCACCGGCCAAAGTTCCATGAAGCTGAAGCGCGTATATTCGCCGATCAGGAAAAGTACGCCCACGGTGATGATCATCAGCGGACCCATCAGGCCGCGAATTTTGCAGTGCAGGCAGTGGCACACCGCTCGATTTGGATCGCTCATTTTTCCTTCCCTCAGGAATTCTTGTGCAGACGATCCCAAAGGATCCATCCGCCGACCAGGATCAACGCCACCGGCCAGCTTTTGGAAAACCACTCGCGCTGCAACAGGCCGAAGTTCGCGAGCAGCACCAAAACGCCGATGCCTATGAGCACGAACGCGCCGATCGGTTTGCGGTCGGGTCCTTCGATCAAATTAGCAGGCTCGGGCTCTCCCTTTTTGCGGGCCTGCGCGGTGCGATAGGCCTCGATGGGCATGTAACAATAAAAGCAGCCGAGAGCGACTCCCAAGAACGCATCGTAAGCATCTGGCAGGTCGCTGTTGAGCGCCGCGATTAGTCCTGCAAAGATCAACACGTGAATCAGGGCTTTCAAGTACTGGCCGTTGTACACAGCGCCCAATCCCGGAATGATGCCCAGCGTTGCGGCGAGTCCCGGATTTACTTCGGCCTTTCCGGGTTCTGACGCCGGCGGAGCCCCGAGCAATCCCGCGAGACATCCCTCGCAATAAAGCGCGCCGCGCACTTCGCGCGTGCACTCTGGGCACAGCGCTTTCCCGCAATTGCGACAGTAACCGGTGGCCTGGAGGTCTGTGTGCACCGCACAATTCATCGAGGGCTCCTGGGGACGTCACAAATCACGATCGCGCCAAAATTTTCCGTCCAATCGCCGTTGAGCAGAGACGCCAGCATCGTGCCGTTGCGCGACTGGCTGTGACCGGGGTGCGGCGAGGTCTGCGATTTTTCTTGCGGATTCACGGAAGGCGGCTGCGAGTTCTGTTGCGGCGCGGGCGCCGGCGTGATGGAAGGAGAAGGCTCGGCATCTGGTTGCAAGCGCGTCTGGATCTCGTACACCACGCGGAGATCATTCACGAATTTAGCGCTGCGCGCGTAGGTGAGATGCACCTGGCGGTTGGCGGTGCGAAAAACGTTTGTGGGGCTGAGGTCGGCCTTCTTCAGTTTTGTCGGGGATATCCCCGTGCTGTAAAGGACGATCAATATAGTGGCCGCAACAGTGATGACTCCCATGGCGAATCGCGGTTGCCACAATTGCGGGACCCAGGCGAACCAGCGCTGCCAGCCGGCGCTTTGCGTGCGGCGCGGGCCGAGGGTGCTTTCGAGGATCTTGGGAATTAATTGCGGCGGAACTTCGAGCGCGTCGAGCGCTCGCATCCGATGGACGAGGCCGCCCACTTGCGCGACCAGCTTGCCGCACGCCTCGCAACCGCTCGCGTGCGCGGAAAAAGCCGCTGCTTCGGCGGGCGAAAGAATTCCGTCGAGATAATCGCTCAGCCTTTCTTCGGTTCGTGCGCAGTTCCAGTCCGTCATACTCTCACTCCCGCGAATCAATTCTGCGGTCGAAGCCCCATTTCTTCCAAGATGCGCGCCAGCTCGATGCGTCCGCGGTTAATTCTGGATTTTACCGTACCCTCGGGCACTTCCAGGACGCCTTGAATCTCGCTGTAATCAAGGCCCTGCAAATCGCGCAGGATTACCGCCTCGCGCAATTCTGGAGAAAGCCGCCCGAGACCCTGTTGCAACTGCGCGCTCAATTCCGAAGCCAGCGCCAGTTTGTCCGGCGTGCGAGCGGCCGATTGCTTGTTCTCCAGCTTGGGCATCGCGTCCTCGATCGAATCCGTCAGCCGGTCGCGCCGCGTGCGCCGGTAATGATCCACTAACAGGTTGCGCGTCACGCTGGTGAGCCACGTGGGAAACGCTCCGAAAGCCGGCCGGTAACTCGCAAGCGTGCGGTAGATGCGCAAGAAAACTTCCTGGCTGAGGTCCTCGGCTTCGGTGGAGTTGCCGGTGAACCGGTAGCACAGGTTGAAAACGCGCCGGGTGTGCCGCCGCACAAGTTCCTCCCAGGCCGGCCCTTCGCCCCGGAGACATCCCTGCACCAGTTGGGCGTCGGGCTCCAATCTTCTTTAGCCTCGCAGCTAGCATTGCCTTTCAGCCTCACAAGATGTAACGCAATCCCGGGCTAAAAAGTTCCGCGTGCCGGACCACGTGTGGCGCCGGACGGCCTGATAGTTCCGCGGAGACTTGCATTGTGCCGCATCTTAACCAGCTTGGCGGCGGGAACACAAGCGCCGTGATGGATTTCGGGCTCCGCCGCGAAAGAAACGCGAAACCTGCCTGTTGCGCCAAAATAGTAATGTCCCCTTTTCTCCAAAATAGAAATGTCCCCCTAAAGTAGATCTCCGAAAGGAGGTCAGATTGGGGCGGACGGGGATGAGTGAGGAGGAATTGCGGAGGGTGGAAGTGCTGGCGAGAGTGCGCAGCAACCAACTGCGGGTGGTAGACGCGAGCCGGCTGCTGGGAGTGAGTTACCGGCAGGCCAAGCGCTTGTGGAAGCGCTATCGCGAAGAGGGACCTGCGAGTTTGAAACATCGCAGTGCCGGGTGCACCTCGAATCATGCCTATGCGCCGAAGTTTCGGCAGCGGGTACTGGATCTGGTACGGAAGAAGTACGGCGGGCCGGTGGGCGAGCGTTTCGGGCCGACGCTGGCGGCCGAGCACTTGGAGGCAGAAGATGGGCTTGTGGTGAATGCCGAGACGCTGCGGCTCTGGATGCTGGAAGCCGGACAGTGGAGTCGGCAACGGAAGCGGCGGAAGCACCGGCGACGGCGAGAGCGCAAAGAACATTTCGGAGAGCTGGTGCAGATGGATGGCAGCTTTCATCCCTGGCTGGAGGAGCGCGGAGCGGAGGGCTGCTTGATCGACATGGCCGAGGATGCGACCAACACGACCTGGGCGCAATTGGGGGAACAAGAGACCATCTGGGCGGTGGCGGATGGGCTGCGCGCCTGGATCGAGCAGTACGGCGTGCCCTTGGCACTGTACGTGGACTGGAAGAACTTGTACAAGCGGCCGGCCAATGCGCGGGAGCGTTTACGAGGGGAAGAACCGATCACGCAGTTTGGGCGCATGTGCGCGAAGCTGGGGATCGCGGTGATCGCAGCGAGTTCGCCGGAAGCCAAAGGACGAATCGAGCGGATGCACGGCACGCATCAAGACCGGCTGGTGAAGAAACTGCGGCGGAAGCAGATCGGCAGTCAGGAAGCGGCGAATGTGTACCTGCGGAGGGAATATCTGCCAGAACACAACCGGCGGTTCGCCCGTGCGGCGGCGCGGCCGGAAGACTACCAGCGGCGGGCACCGCGGGCGGCGGAACTGGATGAGATTTTCCGGCTGGAGAAGGAGCGGACGATCGGGAATGACTGGGTGGTACGCTACGCGAATCACTAATATCAGCTGGAGCCGCAGAGCTGGCATTATGCCCCGGCGCGGAGCAAGGTGCTGGTCTGCGAAGGACGGCACGGGGGCATCCGCATCGAGTATCGCGGTCGTGCCCTTGGCTGGAGGCAAATAGCGGCGCCCCGGAAGCCACCGCCCCGGGCGGAAGCGGTGGGTGCGCGCGTCGCGGTAGCCATTGCGCAACGGAAGTGGGCGCCGCGGGCGGACCACCCTTGGCGCGAGGCGGCCCGGCGCGCCGTGCAGCAAAAAGCGCTGCGGGAGGTGGCCCGAGCACCGTTGGCTTAGCCCTGCGCTTCGCCCTAAACGCTCCGCCCTTCGGGCTCCGCAGGGCAGCGCTCCGGTGCAAGCCAACGGATGGAAAAAAACCAGGATGTCGCACAGGTCGAGCCCAACGCGAATCGTCGCTCCTAGGGCTTCTGGACGCGAAATTATCTAAAAAAATCTGCGGAAACAGAAAAAAACAGCAAAGAGAAAAAAACACAAAACACAAAAAGGGGACATTTCTAATTTGGTAAGGAAGGGGACATTTCTATTTTGGTTTGACAAAACGCGAAACCTGCCTTGACACTCTCAGAAGCTTGCTGTTACGGTGCGAAATCCATGCTGCACACTTCACGTAGGATTCTCCTGCTGCCGCTGGCCCTGCTTGCGCTCGGCGGTTTGATCTATAAGTTTCGCAATTCGATCACGCTGGAAGGGTTTCAGTGGGCCACGGTGGGGCAGTCGCTGCGCGACGCGCGTCTTTCGCTGCTGGTGCTTACCGTGGCGACGATCTACGTGTGTTTTGCGATTCGCGCGCTGCGCTGGATGCGGTTTTCGCGCACATTGGGCGCGACGCATTTCGGCAATGTGTACAGTGCGACGCTGATGGGATTCACTGGTACATTTTTGCTTGGTCGGGCCGGCGAACCCATTCGACCGGTGCTGATCGCGAAGAAGGATGGGCTTTCAATCCCGCGCATGTTCGGCGTCTACGTGTTGGAGCGCGTGTTCGATATGGCGGCGACGGCAGTAATCGCAGGCGGGGCGCTGCTGTTCTTCGAGCAGCAAGGTTTGACGCCCGGCGAGCAAGACATGGTGTTGAAAGTCCGTTCGGCGGGAGTCCTGCTGCTCGTCGCGCTGCTGGCGGCAGTCTCTTTTCTGATTTATTTTCGCTACCATGGTGCGGAGTGGCTGACGCGGAGGTTGCAGAATCCATCGTGGCGAGCCGGTTGGCGCGGCAAGATCATCCAGCTGCTGGAGGGATTCGCCGAAGGGTTGCAGGGCATACGAACGTGGAATGATCTGGGCGCGTTGATTGGATTTTCGGCCGTGCATTGGTTCCTCATCGTGGTGTGTTATTGGTGGGTGGCGCACGCGTTTGGCGGCACGCTCGGCGAGCTGACCCTGGCCGACGCGGCGCTGGTGCTGGCGTTTTCCATGGTAGGGTCGGCCGTGCAATTTCCCGGCGTGGGCGGCGGAGCGCAAGTAGCCACATTCCTTGTGTTGACGCTGATCTTTGGAGTAGACAAGGTGCCGGCGGCGACGATGTCCATCGTCGTGTGGCTGCTTACATTCGCATCCTGCAGCTTGGCGGGGCTGCCTTTGCTATTCCGCGAAGGATGGTCCATGGGCGATTTGCGCAAGATGGCGACGGCTGCCGAGCAGGAAGCCGAGTCCATGGCGGAAGGAATTGTGCTCGGCGCGCATCCTGCGAAACCGGGAGAAGAAACGCGGTGAAATGCCCCTTCTGCACGAACCTGGACGATAAAGTAGTGGACTCGCGCGAGGCGCGCACGGGCGATTTGATCCGGCGCCGCCGTGAATGCTTGAAATGCAGCCGCCGCTTCACGACGTACGAGCGCATCGACGAAATTCCTTACATGGTGATCAAGAAGGATGGACGGCGCGAAAAATTCGAACGCGCCAAACTGTTGCAGGGGCTCCTGAAGGCTTGCGAAAAGCGGCCTGTGCCGGTGGGCAAGCTGGAAATGATCGTGGATGAGGCGGAGCAGTTCGTCAGCGAGGCGCCGGAGCGCGAGCGCACAACGAAGGATATTGGCGAACACATCATGCAGAAACTGAAGAAGCTCGATAAGGTGGCTTACGTGCGATTCGCGTCCGTGTATCTGGATTTCAAGGACGTGAAGGAATTCATGGACGAGCTGAAGGTGTTGCTGAAGGATCGCGTAAAGAAGTAACTCCGCTAGCCCCGCCAGACGCCCGCTGCAAATTTCTTGATGGTGCGAAATCCCAGATGCTCGTAGAGCCGCACGGCGGAAGTGTTGATACTGGTGACGGTGAGGGAAAGCGATTCGTAACGCCTGCGGCGCAGCGCTTGGATGGAGCTTTCCATCAATGCGCGGCCGATGCCGTGGCCTTGATATCCGGGCATCACACAGATTTGCGTGGTGTGGCCCACGCGCTCAGCCACGGTGGACGTCAGCACCATGCCGATGGGCCGGTCGCCCGTCGCGGGACGCACCAGGAACGAAGCCTCCGGCAAAAATTGGCCGCAGCCGGGTAGCAGCACGATATTGCGCAGGAATTTCATTCCGCCGGATTCGCTGCGGTACTGGTCGTTGATTTCTCCATCCACATGATCGGCATAAGCCAGACGGATCAGCCGCGCCGCGGATTCAAACGCGCGATCCGTCCACGGCTCCAGGCGAAGGCCGGTGGAAAGAGGCGTGCCGCCGAGCTTGGCGTCCGCGAGCGTCAGCAACATGAACTGCCGTGTGTACAACTTGAAATACTGCGAGAGAAATTCAGGATCGAGTTCGGTGCCGAAGGGCATCAGCTGCGCTTCCACGCGTTCCAGGCGAGGAGTGGCATGCAACGCCGTCACCATTTCGGTTACCAGCGCGCGAGTGATAGGCTCCTGCGAAAAACGGGAGGAAACGAACAATCCGCCGATGAGTCCTTTGTGATCTTCCAGCACGTAGAAGCCATATCCGGCGGGATTGCCTTCTTCCAAGGACACGTAGCCGCCCAGCGAGCGAGAGTCGATGAATCTGCGAATCAGCTCGATCGAAGAGCGGTAGTCCCAATGCAGCTCGTCGCGCCAGTGGCGAGCTTCTTCCTGGAAGAGCGGGTCCAGGGTCCGCGCCTGAATTTGCCGGAGATCAACAATCTGCATGTATTAAAGGAAACAACCCCCAAGCCATTATAAGCATGGGCGGCGGCAGAACCCAACTGGGGGAGTTGCCGGCCCCGTGAGTGCGAAACCCGTGCATGTTCTGACGCTTGAGGGAATTTGTCTGAAATGTAACTGCCTGTACGATCAGCCTACGATGCGGTTGCGGCGAATTGTGCTACCATGCAATTCGCCGAGGCGAGAAATGCGCGCGCCCGCGCTCACCGGATGGCCGTCCTCTCAGAACTACGCTATCCAACAACGCGTATCGCTAAGCTCCTCTCGGGACTCTTCGCGATTGCGCTCTTTGTATTTGTGTCCGTTGCGGCAGTTTCCGGATTTCTTCTGTATCAGATGCTGCGTACCTCGCGTGCGGGTGCAAGCGTCGATCTGAATGTGATGATGGGGCATCCGGTGGCCTTCTCGTTTCCGGTCGCCAATGGCGGGACCCGCGACGGATGGTTTTATCCGGGATTGCGCGGCTCGCCGACCATCGTGGTTTGTCACGGCTTTCGTTCGCAGCGCTCGGACGTGCTGACGCTGGTCACTGCGCTGCAGGACCAGCAGTTCAACGTGTTCCTCTTTGATTTTACCGCGCATGGCACAAGCCCCGGCGTCACTACGCTCGGCTATCGTGAAGTGGCGGAATTGCAGTCGGCGATGCAGGCTTTGGCGAAGCGCGACGATGTGGACCCCAAACATTTCGGTCTGTGGGGCGTGGATATGGGCGGATATGTGGTACTGGAGAACGCCGTCTCCGACCCTCGAGTTTCCGCGTTCATCGTGGACGACGCCTACGCGGATCCGCGCGACATGGTGCAGATCGAAGTGAAACGCTCGGGTCTTACTGTGCTGCCGTACGTGAGCAAGTTCTGCGATCTGGGATTTCGCATGCTCAATTATCAATTTCGGAATCAGCCGCCTGTCACCGCGCAGTTGATCCGAACCAAGGGGATTCCGAAACTTTTCATTGTGTCGGACGACCGCCCCGACCTGGCCAGGGATGTGACCAACCTTTTTACCCATGCTCCGGAGCCCAAGCAGATGATTCGCGATCGCGCCAGTTATCCGGACATGTCCGATGATGACCGCAAGAATTATGAGAGCCAGGTGGTGAGTTTCTTCTTGTTGAATCTGCCGGCGACGTCGCGCGCGCCGAGGAATTAGCGCGGAGCGGCCTCGACGGGGACGTAGAGGATGCCTTGTTGCGGCGGCTCTTCGACGCCGCGAAATCTTCCCGCCTTTTGTATTTTTTCAAGTCCTTCGCGTGAAGTGAGCACCAGAGCTGCGTCAGGGTCCTGCGGCGACCATTTCGGGATTTCGCGGTGGAAATAGAAGGCTAGGCCGTAGTTCCATGTGCGTCGCAGCTGATAGGTGAAGATTCGATCGGGATGGAGGTCATTGCGGAAGAACGCCGCATGCGGCCTTGCCGAAACGTAAGGATCGAGCGCCGGAAGGAGCACGATATTTGCGATTTCCAGCGTTACGACGGCGCATAAGCTGCAGAGGACCACGGACAGACGAAAATTCCTGCGTATCCCGGCGTAGAGAATTCCCGCGGCGACCGCGATTGAGAATCCCAAAGCTGTCGCCGCCAGTAGTGGAATGGAATGGCCCATCTCCGCGAACGGCGATTTGTGCGCGGCATGCAAGAATATGGCGGCCAGCACAATCCAGACGACGCCAATTCCCGCGCTCAGCACGAGCGCGTTGGTTCGAGTTCTCTGAAACGAGCGGGTGGCGCCGATCGCGATTAACAATGCTAGCGCCGGGACAGCGGGAAGAATGTAACTCGGCAATTTTGATTGCGAGAAGCTGAAGAACACGATGGGGAAGACGGCCCAGCAGGCAACGAAGAACCCGGGAGAACTTGTGCACTTTTTTTCTCGCCACAGCCTTAGCGCTTCCTGTGCGGCGGCGATCAAGAATGCGGGCCACGGCAGAAGCGCGAGAATTGTGATCGGTGCGAAGAACCAGAATGGCTGCTGGTGCTGGAATAGCGGCGTCAAGTAGCGTTCGAAATTGTGCTGAAAAATGAAAACGTGCAGGAAGTCAGGGTTGCGTCGCGCGCAGAGCAAGTACCACGGCAGCGCGACGGCGCAGAACGCGACAATAGCGAGCGGATGCGCAAGTCGGATTGCAGCGCGCCACTGGGATGTGACGAGCGCCCAAATCCCGACGGCGCCCCCCGCGAGGATTACTGCTGCTGGACCTTTAGCGAGCACTCCTGCGCCGAGAAACGCTCCCCACAAGATGAGGATCAGCAGATTGGATGTTTGATTTTCCGCGGACGCGCGGTCCGGAGCGCGCAGCGCGCCGGCTCGCGTCAAGACGCTCGCAGCGCAGACCATCGTAAGCGTGATCGCGGCGCTGAACAGCATGTCCGGCGTCGCGGCGCGCGCGAATCCGATCGCCGCGACGCTGGTGGAGAAAATTATGGGCGCGAGGAGCGCCGGGCTTGCAGACCAATCCTCGCCTTCGCCGTAGTAGCGCCACGCGAACCAGCCAATCGCGACCGCGGCTGCCAGCGCCGCTAATGCGGAAGGCAAGCGCGCTGCCCACTCCGCCGGCAAGTGCATCAAGAATCCAATCGCCGCGGCCCAATAGTAGAGGACAGGCTTCTCAAACCACGGAACTCCCCACAACCGGGGCGTGACCCAGTCACCGGTTTCCGCCATGGCGCGCGCTATCCACGCATAGCGTGGCTCATCGGGCCCGACCAAGCCGATGGCGCCTAGGTTCGCGAACAGCGACACCAAAACCACCAGCGCCGCCACAGCGAGCGCTGCGATGTTGGTCTTCCGGCGAGATTGCGTCAATTCGTGCAAAGCGCGATGAGTCTAACATCCTCGCCGCTAATCTTGGTTCGCGAAGCGCGGTGCTGCGCGCGCCCGGCGCGACGGAATACCATAAAGGGCAATCGCGACGGACAATGGCAACGAACGATTGTGGAACGATTGCTGGCATCCACTCCGCAGCCTCTTGCATAATGGCCCGCTATGCGGGAATGGTTGGAATATGCCGTCGCCTGGACGGGGCTGAAATTATTGGGACTGCTACCGCGGCCGGCCGCGCGATGGGTGGGCGCGTCCTTCGCGTCCCTGGCGTATGCGTTCCGAACGCCGCTGCGGCGAGCCGCGATGTTCAATCTGCATCTGGCGTTCCCAGACTGGAGCGAAGCGAAACGCAAGAACGTGATCCGCGGCATGATTCGCCAAATCGGCTGGATGGCCGGCGAGTTCTCCCAATTTCCCCGGTATACAGCGCAGAACATCGAGCGCGTTGTGGTGCTGGATGGTTCTGAAAATTTCGACGCCGGGCAGCGGCGGGGAAAAGGCGTGTTGTTTCTGACCGGGCACATGAGCGCCTGGGAACTGTCTTCGTTTGCGCATGCTCTTTACGGGCACCCGCTGCATTTTCTGGTGCGGCCGATTTCAAACGCGCGGGTGGATGCGCTTATTAATCATTACCGGTGCATGTCGGGGAATCGGCCCATTGATAAGAATAAATCCGCGCGGGCGATCTTGAAGGTTTTGGCGGATGGAGGCACGGTGGGTATCCTCTCGGATCACAACACCGTGCTCGAAGAAGGAGTGTTCGTGGATTTTTTCGGCATCCCCGCGTCCACTACTTCTGGCTTGGCGCGCGTCGCATTGCGTACGGACGCGGCCGTGGTTCCCGGCTTTCTTTTTTGGGACGATTCTCTGCACAAGTACCGGCTGCGGTTCGAGCCGCCCGTGGAGCTTCAGCGCAGCGGCAACGAAGAGGCGGATGTGCGAGACAACACTCAGCGTTTCACGCGGGTGATCGAAAATTACGTTCGCGCGCATCCCGACCAGTGGCTTTGGGTGCACAAAAGATGGAAGACGCGTCCGCCGGGTGAGCCGCCGATTTATCCGTTTTAGGTTGGCGCATGCCGCCGAGCGCGGTTGTCTTACAACGATTCATTTATTCGAACGAGGTGCAGTGATGATTCACACCGCTGGTGAGCTTGCGGAGTTTCTGAGCGCAAGAATTCTTGGAGACGTGCAAGCGCCGATCTCCGGCATTGCAAATCCGGAGAGCGCGACGCCGCAGGATCTGATTTACGCGGACTCGCCGCGCCAGATCGAACGAGCCGCGGCGTCTGCGGCGCGTTGCGTCCTCGCGGTACCGAGCGCGGATTTGCCCGGGAAGACGATTCTAGAGGTCGAAAATCCGAAACTCGCCTTCGCGAAAGCGGCCGCGTGGCTGCTCCCGCGACCTCAGCTGCGCCCGGAAATTCATCCGACCGCAATCGTCGCGGCAACTGCGCGGCTCGCCCCCAACATCCGCGTCGGACCCTATGTGGTGATTGAAGACGAAGTGGAAATCGGCACGGGCACTGCGGTGGACGCATTTTGCTTTTTGGGCCGTGGCGCACGCGTGGGGGAGAACTGTTCGTTGCACCCCCGCGTAACACTCTACGCCGGCGCGCGGCTGGCAGATCGCGTGGAAGTTCACACCGGCGCGGTGATTGGCGGCGACGGCTTCGGCTATGTTTTTGGTGACGACCGTCACATCAAGTTCCCGCAGATAGGCAGCGTGGAAATTGGCGCCGACGTGGAGATTGGCTGCAACACCACGATTGACCGTGGTTCGCTCGACGCGACCCAAATCGGAACCGGCGTCAAGATTGACAACCTGGTGCAAGTTGCCCACAACGTGCGCATCGGCAGAAACTCGGTCGTAGCCGCTCAGGTGGGGATTTCCGGCAGTTGCACCATTGGCGCTCAGGTTCTGATCGGCGGCCAGGTGGGCATCGCGCCGCACTGCACGCTGGAAGATGATGCAATCGTCGGAGCGCAGGCGGGCATACCGAGCGGTAAGACGATTCGTCGAGGCCAGACGGTTTGGGGCACACCCGCAAGGCCCTTCGCGCGATTCAAGGAGCAGTATGGCTGGCTGTCGCGCTTGCCTGAGCTGGCGGAACGGGTCCGCAAATTGGAGCGAGCGAAGACCGGCGAGTAACCTGCCGCGCGAGCGAAGTCACAGCCGTTTCAGACGTGGCGTTCAGCACTAAGTTCGATTTCTATTCGCTTTTTGGTGCACCATGCCCGGCATCTAAGGAAAATCCCTAGCAATTGTTTTGCACATTTTTGCCTGGCCGTTTGCCTAATTGAAACATTTTAAGCAGCCATCTTGCCTCGGCGCACATCTACAGTTGTGGGGATGGTCAGCCCGTTTTTAGTTGACCCTGAGGGCAAACCCAAAGATAATATTAGCGTTAGCGTGAACCCTCTGGAATTTGGGTGGCAGAGGAGGCCGATTTTCCACCGTGCTCCTCCGCGGAGCAGCTATCTAGCACGGTAAAATGCCGTTTGTCGGTCGTATATGGATCCAAACAACCATATCTCGGGGGATCGCAGCAACCCGCAGTTGCTGGATTCGTCGCCCGAGGAGCACCGAGGTCCATCGTACTCGGCGCGAATGTAGTCAAATAGTACTGAGGGATTGATGACGCCGAAAGTAAGACTGCAGGTCGACGCCCCGAACGACATCGGTTACCGGGGTACGGCCACTGTTCGCAGCCGAAACATCGACTTTCAGGTCGAACAAGCTGTTGCCCGCACCACTAGCTGGCTGCTTTCCGCGCAGAGTCAGGACGGCTACTGGTGGGCGGAGCTGGAAGCGGACACCACGCTGGAATCCGACTACATCCTGTATCTCCATATCCTTGGTCAGCTGGGATCCGAGAAGACGGCGAAGCTTGCAAATTACATTCGTCGCAAACAGCTGCCCGACGGCGGGTGGAACATTTTCGAAGGTGGTCCTTCCGAGCTGAACGCCACCGTGAAGGCATATGTCGCGCTGCGCTTGGCCGGTGAATCGGCTGCGGCGCCGGCGCTATTGCGCGCGAAAGAGAGAGTTCTGGAACTGGGCGGCCTGGAAGGCACGAATTCCTACGTGCGCTTCTATCTCGCGATGGTGGGGGGCGTGGACTGGAGCATCGTCCCATGCATTCCGCCGGAGCTGATGCTTTTGCCCGATTGGTTTCCGATCAATATTCACGAGATGTCGTCTTGGACGCGAGGAATCGTGATTCCGCTGGCGCTGGTTTACGCGCACAAGCCGGACTGGCGGCTGCCCGACGGAATCACCGTTGACGAACTTTTCAAAACTCCGGGCGGCAAGCCGAAATCTTTTCAATGGGATAAGCGCGTTATTTCCTGGCGCAATGTCTTCCTGGCGCTCGACCGCGGATTGAAGTTGCACGAGCGGCTGGCCTGGAAGCCTTTCCGCGAAAAAGCGCTGGAACGCGCGCGTCGCTGGATGGTGGAACGGCTGGAACGAAGCGAGGGCTTGGGTACGATCTACCCGGCGATGATGAATTCGATTTTTGCGCTGTTGGCCGAAGGCGCCGACACGCGGGATCCACTGGTGGCGCGCGAAATCAATTTTCTGGCGCGTTATGAGATTGCCGAAGACGACACATTGCGCGTGCAGCCCTGCATTTCACCGGTGTGGGATACGGCCATCGCCATGGTGTCGCTCGAAGAAGCGGGGCTCGATCCCGCGCATCCGTCGCTTATCGCCGCGGAGCGCTGGGTCGTCGCGAATCAGATCCTTGGGCCTGGAGACTGGCAGGTCAAGAATCCGGATGCCGCGCCGGGCGGTTGGGCATTTGAATTTAAGAACGAATTTTATCCGGACGTGGACGACACCGCTTTCGTGCTGATGGCGCTGGGCCGCGTCGCCGATCCGGATTCCGAACGCTTGCGCCGCTCGATGCAGCGCGGGCTGGCATGGCTCGTCAGCATGCAGAACGAAGATGGCGGCTGGGGCGCGTTCGATCACGAAAACAATCTGCAATTCCTGAATCACATCCCGTTCGCGGACCACAATGCCATGCTGGACCCTTCGACGGCTGACGTCACCGCTCGCGCCGTGGAATGCCTCGGACAGATGGGTTGGTCGGCGAATGATCCGGTCATTCAGCGGGCGCGGGCGTTTATTCGGCACGATCAGACTGCCGAAGGTCCGTGGTTCGGGCGCTGGGGCGTCAATTACATTTACGGCAGCAGCAGCGTGCTGCGCGCGCTCGAGACCATCGGATTGTCGAACGGAGCTGATTGCCAGGCCGCGGCGAATTGGTTGCGTTCGGTGCAAAATCCCGACGGCGGTTTCGGCGAATCGATTCTCTCGTACTACGATCCCGCGCTGAAAGGGAAAGGGAAGAGCACGGCGTCGCAGACGGCATGGGCTATCATCGGATTGCTCGCGGTGTGCGGACCGTACGACGCTTGTGTCGAGCGCGCCATTGCCTGGCTGGTGGCGAATCAAAACGAAAACGGAACCTGGGACGAAGACGAATTTACCGGCACGGGATTTCCCTGCGTCTTTTATCTGAAGTATCACATCTATCGCAACGCGTTTCCGCTGTACGCCCTTGCGCGCTACGACAACATGCGCCAGGGCCGGCGCAAATTCCTCGGCGTGCAGATTCCTGCCGCGGAATTGCAGAATCACAACGGACCGCGGACTTAGGCGATGCACGCCTCGCTGGTAGCAAATCGCCGCTGCGGCTTCCGCAGCGCGAGAATCTCCAATGCGGCATTAGATGCGGCTATCCTGGATGCATCAAGCCGCGATTTCAGAGCCAACCGAGACAAAATGCTGTTGCGAAATCGGCAGTGCCACACCGTATGACTACGCTCGTAACCGGCGCCACGGGGTTTGTGGGGAGCCACGTCGCGCGGCAACTTGCCGCTGCCGGAGAATCTGTGCGCGTGCTGGTTCGCGCCAGCAGTAATCTCGCGGTGCTGCAAGGTCTTCCCCTTGAGCCTGTGGAAGGCGATCTGCGCGATGGAGCTTCGCTCGACCGCGCGATGCAAGGCGTGCGGCGTGTGTATCACGTGGCCGCGGATTATCGGCTGTGGACGCCGAAGCCGGCGGAGATTTACGAAAGTAACGTGGAAGGCACGCGGCGTTTGCTCGCAGCCGCGCAACGCGCGGGCGTGGAACGCATCGTATATACAAGCACTGTTGCGACCATTGCCGTGCCGCGCCATGGTGCGTTGCCCGACGAAGAGACGCAGGCGATGCTCGGGGAAATGATCGGTCATTACAAACGATCCAAATTTTTGGCCGAGCAGGTTGCGATCGAGGCGGCTCGCGCGGGCGTTCCGGTGGTGATCGTGAATCCCACGGCACCAGTAGGACCCAGCGATTGGAAGCCGACGCCGACGGGTCGCATCATTCTGGATTTCCTGCAGGGCAAAATGCCGGCGTATGTGGACACCGGATTGAATGTGGCTGCGGTGGAAGATGTTGCCGCGGGTCATCTGCTTGCGGCGGAGAAAGGGCGCATCGGTGAGCGATACATTCTCGGTGCGCGCAATATGACTTTGAAGCAAATTCTGGACGCGCTTTCGGCGATCACCGGGCGTCCGGCGCCACGCGTACGTTTGCCCCATGCGATTGCGCTTGCGGCCGGCTACGCGGATGAATTTTATTCGCGTCTGGCGGGACGCGAGCCGCAGATTCCGGTGGAAGGCGTGAAAATGTCCCGCCATAAAATGTTTGTCGAAAGCGACAAAGCGGCGAGGGAATTGGGCTATAAGCCGGGGAAAGTGGAAGCAGCACTGGAACGCGCGGTGCGCTGGTACGCAGAGCATGGCTACATTGCGAATCGCACGGGTGGTAAGCGTGTGGCGCACGCGGCAGCGGCATAAAGAAGCACAATGAAAATACTGGTAACCTTCGCGCTCGAAAATGAATTTGCGCCATGGCACGCGATGCGAAAGTTTCGTCCTGGCAAGTGGGGTGAGGCGGATGTGTATCGCGCGGAGGTCGGCTTCGCCGAAGTCGGTGTCGTATTGACTGGGGCCGGGCCGAAGCAGGCCCACCTGGAAGCGGCGAAGGTTCTCGGGAGCGATCCGGAGTCGATTAATCTGTGCGTTTCTTCCGGGCTGGCGGGCGCGCTCAAGCCTGCATACCAAGTCGGGCAAGTTCTGGCGGCTCGAACTATTCGCACGGAAGCCGAGCTGACTGACCCAAGCAGCAATCCTGTCGAGAGCAGCGCGCCGCTGCTTTCTTTTGCGACGGAGTGCGGCGCGACGGTTGTGGAGCAGTTCTACAGCGCTGTGCGCGTGGTTGGCAAGTCGGAGGAAAAGCGCCATTTGGGTGAGCACTCGGACGCCGTGGAGATGGAAAGCTTTGAAATACTTTTGGAGTCGGCCGCGTATGGAATTCCGGCGATCGCGATCCGAGCTATCAGTGACACGGTTGACGAAGACTTGCCGCTCGATATGAACCGGATTTTTACGGGCGAAGGGCAAGTGAGCATTCCCCGCGTGCTGGGACAAGTGGCGCTGCATCCGACATCGGTTCCGGATCTGGTACGGCTGGGACAGAACAGCAAAGCGGCGGCAGAATCGCTGGCCCGTTTTCTCGATAAATTCGTCGCATCTATATCGGAAAGATTTCAGACCCTGGAACGGCGGTCTGGGGTAGCGGCGCCGTGAACGGCGACAATCTGAAGAAGATGAGTCAAACCATAGAACAGCTCGGTTCGCATCAGGCGCACCAACCCAAGCGCGGGCACATGCGCGCGGGGGTGTACCGCGGCAAGGGGCAAGTCGTCGTCGAATCGGTTCCGATTCCAGAAATTGGCGAGGGCGAGTTGCTGTTCCGCGTGGCGGCCTGCGGAATCTGCGGCACGGACATCAAGAAAATTCATCACGGTTTTGTTCCGCCGCCACAGATACTCGGCCACGAGCTGGCCGGCACGGTGGTAAAGGTCGGCGCGGGCGTCACGAAGTTCAAACCCGGCGATCGCGTGGTGAGTTTTCACCACATTCCATGCGGCGCGTGCTTTTACTGCGAACGGAAACTTTTTTCGCAGTGCGCGGGCTACAAGAAGACGGGCCTGACCGCGGGATTCGATCCGAATGGCGGTGGGTTTGCGGAATACGTGCGCGCCATGCCGTGGATTGTCGAACGCGGAATGATCGCGCTGCCCGCGGGCGTCAGCTTCGAGGAAGCCACGTTTGTTGAGCCTGTGAATACGTGCCTCAAAGCCGTCCGCAAAGCGCGCATCGCGACGGGCGAGCAGGTTTTGGTGATGGGCCAGGGCCCCATCGGCATGCTGCTGATGATTCTTGCGAAATACGAAGGCGCGGAAGTTTATGCCAGCGATCCCATGCCGGGACGCCGCGAAGCGAGCCTGCGTTTTGGCGCGAAAGAAGTTTTTGATCCCACGACCGGAAATTTGCAGCAGGAAATTCGCCAGCGCACTGGTGATCGAGGCGCGGACGCCGTGCTGGTGGCTGTGCCCAACCCGTCATTGGTGCCGGAGGCCCTGGCCCTCGCGCGGCCGGGCGGACGCGTGTTACTGTTTGCCCATAACGACCCGGTCCTGCGGCTGGAATTTCCGGCGGCTGCGGTGGGGGTGGAAGAAAAAGAAATCCTGGGGAGCTATAGCGCATCCGTGGACGATCAAGCAGAATCCGCGGCCTTGGTGTTCGAGCGGCGCCTGCCGGTGCGCGAACTAATTTCCCATCGCTTCCCGCTGGAGCAAATCGCCGAGGCACTGGAATTGGCCGCGCATCCGAAGGATAATACTTTGAAAGTAGTCATAAGGCACGAATGAGCACTCATAGGCAGGGCAGTGGGCATATGAGCGCCGCAGTTTTGTACGGCGCCGAAAATCTGAAGATTGAGACCGTAGATATCCCAAAGATCGGTGACGACGAAGTACTCGTGCGCGTCGCCGTCGCGCTTACGTGCGGAACCGATCTGAAAGTGTGGAAGCGCGGCTATCACGCGCGCATGATTCAACCTCCATCGCTTTTCGGCCACGAGCTTGCTGGCGTGATCGAAGAAACCGGCAAGAATGTGAATGGCGGTATACAGCCCGGCATGCGCGTGCTGCCGGCGAATTCGGCGCCGTGCAATGCGTGTTTCTTCTGCCGCAAGGGCCAGCCCAATCTTTGCGAGGATTTGCTTTTCAACAACGGCGCCTACGCGGAATATATCCGCATCCCCGGGCGCATCGTGCGGCAAAACATGATCGAAATTCCCGACGGCATCTCTTTTAAAGATGCCGCCATGGCGGAGCCGCTGGCTTGTGTGCTGCGCGGCATTCGCGAGACCGGTGTGCATCCCGGCGATACGGTTGTGGTCATCGGTTGCGGGCCCATCGGATTGAAATTTATCCGTATACTTTCGCAGCGGAAGGTGCGCGTGATCGCCATCGGCAAACGCAAGAGCCAGATGCGGGCGGCTGAGCGCCTGGGCGCAACTGCCGCGTTTGACGTGGACAAAATCGAAAATCCGGTGGAACTCGTCCGGCAACTCACGGACGGCGCGCGCGGCGCGGATTCCGTCATCGAAGCCGTGGGCCGCGCGATTACCTGGGAATGGGCGCTGCAGATGGTGCGCAAGGGCGGCACGGTGAATTTGTTCGGTGGCTGCCCCACCGGCACCGAAGTGAAGATTGATCCCGCGGCGCTCCATTATTCCGAGATCACCATCAAGTCCACGTTCCATCACACGCCGCAGTTCATGCGCGAGGCCATGGACACGATTGCGCGCGGAGAGATTCGCTCCAGCGACTTCATCACCGGCGAAGTGACTCTGGAAGGACTGCCGAAAGTATTTCAGGACATGAAGAACAGAAACGGCGAGCTTAAGACTGCTGTAATTCCCTGACGTTTTCGCGAGTCAGGGCACCATGCTGCCCACACCGGAACTTGAAATCGCGCGCAATCTGCCGCAGGCGAATTGCGCTCCTGCGGAAGCCGAGCGCTACACGCGCCGGCTGGCGACGCACCACTACGAAAATTTCAACGTTGTATCCTGGCTGTTGCCGCGGGATTTACACCAGGATTTCTACAATGTTTACGCATACTGCCGCTGGTCGGATGATCTGGGCGATGAAGTAGCGGATCCGGCACGGGCGCTGCAACTGCTCGACGCGTGGGAAGACGAGTTGCGGCTAATCTATGCGGACGGCCCGGCGCCGGCGCATCCGGTGCTGATTGCGCTGGGCGAGACGATTCGCGCAAAAGATATTCCGCTGCAGCCTTTTTGCGATTTGCTGCGCGCGTTTCGGCAGGACCAAACGGTTCATCGCTACGCCACATGGGACGAAGTGCTCGACTACTGCGTGTACTCAGCGAATCCGGTCGGACGGCTGGTCCTTTATCTGTGCGGGTATCGGGACGAGCCGCGGCAGAAGCTTTCGGATCGCACGTGCACGGCGCTGCAGCTGGCGAATTTCTGGCAGGACGTGTCGCGCGATTTGCAGAAGGGCCGCATATACATTCCGTTGGAAGCGCTCGCGGAGCATGGCTTGAGCGAAGAGGATGTCGTCAACAAGCGATTCGACGCACGCTATACGGCCCTGATGGCGTCACTGATTGCCCGGACACGGGAACTATTCCGCGCTGGCCGGCCGCTCGCGCAAACGGTGCAGCCGTTTCTGCGCGTGGATTTGGAGATGTTCAGCCGTGGGGGGGTGGCAATTCTGGATGCGATTGAAGCGTCCGGGTACAACACGCTCGAGCATCGGCCTTCACTGAGCAAATGGACGCAGGGCAAGCTCCTCGCCCACACGCTCGCGCTCAGCGCATTTTCGCGCGGCGGAAATTCGCAGCGCGCGACTGCAACAGCAAGCGGCGTTCCAGAATTGGCGACTGCATCGGACGAAAATGCAAACGAGGCCGTCCCGCGCGATCGTGGCGTAATCAAGCTTCGTCCATATTCCGATGCCGTCCGCGAATCCTACGCGGAGTGCAATCGCATCGCGCGCGCCGCACGCAGCAGCTTTTATCTGGCGTTCTTCGGGCTGCGCAAGGAAAAACGCAACGCACTCTGCGCTCTCTACGCTTTTATGCGCCTGATTGATGATGTTTCGGACGAACCCGGCGATCTGGAATCCAAGCGCCAGGCCCTGGCGCGCTGGCGCGGCATGCTGGATCAAGCCATTGGCGGCCAAATCAGCGGCCACGCGGTTCTTCCGGCATTGGCCGACACGATCGAGCGATTCCAGATCCCCACGCGATATTTTCACGACTTGATTCTCGGCGCGGAAATGGACTTAACCGTTTCCACCTACGCGACGTTCGATCGCCTCAGCGAATATTGCTACCGCGTGGCCGGAACTGTGGGCCTCACGTGCCTGCACGTCTTCGGATTCAGCGATCCAAAGGCCCCCGATCTGGCCGAGCGCCTGGGACTGGCGTTCCAATTGACGAACATCATTCGCGACGTGGGCAGCGACTACGCGATGGGTCGAATTTATCTTCCGCAAGAAGATCTCGATCGTTTCGGCGGAAGCGCGGAAGAATTGCGCGGGCCCGTCACGCCCAAGCTCCAGGAATTGCTCGCGTTTGAAGCGGAACGCGCGTGGCAGATGTATCAGGAAGGAGCACCGCTCGTCTCACGCGTCAATGCGGACAGCCGCGCCACGCTCTGGGCGCTGGTTCGCACCTACAGCAGTCTCCTCGCGCGCATCGAAGAGCGCGAATTCGACGTATTCTCCGCGCGCATCTCGCTCTCCAGTGCGGAAAAAATCCAATATCTGCTGACGGCGGGCCTTGCGGCGCGACGGGCTGGCTGGTGGAAGGGTGATGTCCTCGCAAAGCGTTCTAGTAATCGGCGGCGGACTGGCGGGCCTGTCGTGCGCCGTCGCGCTGGCTGAAGCGGGCCTGCGGGTCCGGCTGCTGGAAAAACGTCCGCGCCTGGGCGGGCGCGCCACCTCTTACACGCTGCCCGATGGCAGCGAGGTGGACAATTGCCAGCACGTCACGCTGGGCTGCTGCACGAATTTGGCCGATTTTTATTCGCGCGTTGGCGCGGGCGAAAAAATTCGCTTCTACGATCGCCTGTATTTTGCGGACGCGCAGGGCCAGCGCTCCGTCATCGAAGCCGCGCCATTGCCTCCGCCGCTGCACATGGCGCCGTCGTTCCTGCTGTTTCGCGCGCTGGCGCTCGCGGACAAGCGCTCGATTGCGAATGCCATGCTGGCCATCGCGCGTTCCGGCGGGAACCCGCCGCTCATCGAGGGCATCTCGATGCTGGATTGGCTGCATCGCATGAAGCAGACTCCCGCTGCGATTGAAAGGTTTTGGCGCGTGGTCCTCGTCAGCGCGCTGAATGAAGAACTAGCTCGCACTGACGCCCGCTACGGGATCGAAGTGTTCTGGAAAGCGTTTCTGGGAAATAGCACGGGCTACCGCGTGGGAATCCCTACAGTGCCGCTCGCCGATCTGTACGAAGGTTGCCGCGAAGCCATTACACGGCAGGGCGGTGAAGTTCGCTTGCGCTGCGGAATCAACAAGATCCACGTGGTGGGAAATTGCTTCACAGGCGCCGTGATGGACGATGGCACCGAGGTTTTCGCCGATGCTTGCGTTTCCGCGGTACCGCATGACGCGCTCCTGGATTTGGTGCCGCCAGAATGCTCGGAAACGAACGCGCCCCTCGAGGGCGTGCGCCATCTCAAGGCGTCTCCGATCACTGGCGTGCACTTGTGGTACGACCGCCAGGTGATGACCGAACCGTTCCTGACGCTGCTGGACCACACCACGCAATGGGTTTTCAACAAGACGCTTTTGTACAAGTCCGCTGAAACGAATCACGGCACGGCGCGTCCAAGCGAGGAACAGGCCCCGACGGTTGAGGATCCAGGTCAATACCTGCAGCTGGTGATTAGCGCTTCCTACGATCTGATTCCGCGTTCCCGGCAGGAAATCATCGAAATGTGCCGCCGCGAACTCGCCGACGTGCTGCCACTCACGCGCGAAGCACGGTTGCGCAAGGCCACCATGATCAAGGAAGTAAACGCGACCTTTTCACCGGAACCGGGTTCGGACCGTTGGCGGCCTGCGCAGCGAATTCCACTGCCGAATTTGTATGTCTGCGGCGATTGGACGAGCACCGGTTGGCCCGCAACGATGGAAGGCGCGGTGCGCAGCGGCTATCTGGCGGCGGAGGCCCTGCTTGCGGACCGCGGTGAGCCTCGGACTTTTCTTCAGCCGGATTTGCCGTTCGAAGGCCTCTGCAAGTTTTGGGCGGGCCGAAACAATGGAGTGCGCTCATGACGAAGCTGCGCAAGGGCGACGTGTTGTTGCTGGTATGCACCGCGAAGGGCGGGCTGATCCTCCAGTCCATCGTTCCAGACGCGCACGACAAAATGAAAATGCATGTTGCAATTTACGCTTCAGAGGTGTTCTATACAGAGGATGGCTGCCGCTCTTGGCAGCCACGAAATCGCGGTACTCGCGCTGATTTTCTACCTGACAGGCATCCCGGTTTCGGCCAGTGTGTGCATAAGCTGCTCGCAGCGGCGGATGGAAAGCGCTTCCGCCGACTCGACCCCTGCGGTATGTGTCGGAGCAATTCTCCCCGCGGCGATCGTGAGATTTTTCCGCGCTCGATTCGATGACCTTTCCACACCCGATTGTGAAATCGTCATGGCCAGAAAAGTATTCGGAGCAACATGAATTAACCCCTTAGGAGGTCCGATGGACCGGAAGTATAAGCAGAGGGGCTACAGCGACCGCGACGCGCAGGAAAAGAAACGAGAAAGAAGCGATCGTCCCCCGAGCGGCGAGCCGCGCCCCAAGCAGGATTCCATGGGCCCGCGCACGCCGCGCATGGTTGGTACGGTGATGAGGGCCAGGTGCTCCAGTTGCGGTGCGGTCCTGATGCCCGGATTTGATCCCAACGGCGAATGCCCTCGTTGCCACAACGAATTGCATTGCTGCAAACAATGCGTGCATTTCGATACCGGCAAGCAATTCGAGTGCACGCAGCCGATTCCAGAACGCATCGCCAAAAAAGACGGCAAGAACGATTGTACGTTTTTCGAATTTCGCATGACCGTGGAGAAGGACACTTCACCGGTGACCTACGCCAGCGCCACTCCGGCGCCCACAAACCCCGGACGTCCTAACGACGCGCGCAAGGCATTCGAAGATCTCTTCAAGAAGTAACGGCTTCCAACCCGCGGTTTTGCCCGTCTCTCCGAGCACTGGGATATGTCTCGCCATTTTCGTGCGGAGCGCGGAGCTCCGTCTATTTCGGGGGTAGGGGGAATAGCGTCGGCGCGGCCGCAGGCTCATTCGCGATGGCTTCCAGCTGCGGATAGTGTGCGCGCAGCGCTTCCGGAACTTTCACTTTGTTTCCGCTGAGCAAATGAATCAGCTGCAACGCGTTGACAATCCCTTTTGCTTCGAAATGATTGTTGGTGACCACGAACGTGGTGCTGGCATTTTCCGCCACGTGCTCGATGCGTTTGGCCCAGGGCTCGAGTTCTTCCTCGGAATATAAATAATTGTAGCGTTCCGATGGAGGCGATGCAGGATCGTCGCTGAACCACGTATCGTAGCGTCGCCCGTGCAGGCGCACGTAGCCGATGGGAGACGTCACGCGTTCGCTGGGCCGGATCGACCGGCCGATCACCGGCTGGTCAATGTTGCAGAATCCCACGCCGCGCTGGTGCAGCAGCTCGTAGAACTCTTTTTTCGCCCAGGACGCGTGGCGAACTTCCACCACCAGCGGGTAGACGCCAAAGTCATCCAGGATGTGTTTCAGTCGCTCGAGATTTGGCGCCGTGTTGTGAAGCGAAAAAGGGAATTGCAACAGCACCGCGCCCAGCCGGTTCGCGGCGCGCAAAATATCGAATCCTGCGCGGACGATTTTCACATCCTGCGCCGTCGCGTCGTCTTGATGCGTGAATTTCTGCCAAAGCTTGGCGGTAAATAGAAAGCGCGGATTCGCGGCGACGTGCTCCAGCCACTGCGCGGCGAAATCCGGCTTCAGCGGGTGATAGAACGAAGTATTGATTTCAATCGTGTCGAAAAAATCCGCCAGATACGCCGCTTCGTGAAATCCCTTTTCGCGCCGCGACGGATATAGAATTCCTTTCCAGTCGGGGTAGGACCAGCCGGCAGGCCCCACGAGAATGCGTGCGGGACTGGGTCCTGCGCTTTTCGCTTTCGCAGCCATGGCCTGCCTATAACCTCTGCATGATCGCTCATCGAGCGTATGACGCTTCCGCGGAGACTGTCAAATTCCGCGATCGGGGCGCCACACCACACCGCGTTCCGATACGGAACTCAGGAATGGCACACTTCGCTGCCGCGTTTCCCGGCGTTGCCCTGTTGCAACTCACGTTGCGCGGCGCTATGCTGGATTCGCCTCAATGCCACGACTTTTTCCATCCGCAATTAGCTACACACCAGGGTGCCTCGATGAAAATAACTTACAGTCACGTGGATCCCGAATTTCGCGCCATCATTGAACATGAAACCGAACGTCACGCCGCAACGCTGAATCGCATTCTGAAGCGTTATTCTCCCGATCTGGTTTTGCTGCACGGTTCGCTGGAAAAAACGCCCCGCAAAATCGAATTTAATTTCTCGCTGAATCTGAATCTGCCCACGGGTACGCTGCACGCGACCGGCGTGGGCGCCGACGCGCTGGGCAGCACCAAGGCCGCATTCGCCGAACTCGAGATGCAGGTGAAGAAGCACCAGGCCAAGGTGCGCAAAGATTACCTCTGGAAGCGAAAACGCGCTATCGCATTGCCGACGCCGCGCGAAGCCCCGTCTTCGGATTAAGCGGGAGTGAGCGCCGCTCCCCGCAGTCGCTAGTCGGCAGCGATTCGCCGCAGAATTTACGCCCACGGCGGTGCATGTAGCGTTTGCTAGTGCTGTTCGCGAAATACTTAGTTCCAGCTCCTCTGCAGGTGCTTCGCTGTAGCCGAAAATCGTGCACCCCCCATTTTCCTGATAGCAATCAATGTGCTGGGGTGTACCGCAGCCTTCGCAAACATTCTGCTGCTCGGCGCCCGCTTCAACGGGACCACGGCAATAGGGGCACACGGCAGCTGCACTGATGCGCGGTGCTCCTCCGTATAGCGGAATGCGTATTTCCCGATCTGTATCAGCTCGCCGTCCTGCAGGACACGCGCTTGCACTGAATTTCCGCCGAAGGTGCGGATTTTAACTTGGTGTCGAACGGGTATTCTCTCGAACTAATCCTCCGCGCGCCCGAGCGAAGTTCTTCCGCGCTATAAATAATCATGTGAATCCGGTAAAATTCGTCGCGGGCGCGCCACCACGCGATGGCGCGCGCATCTAACGTCCGTGATGTTTCCGCGCAACCGTGACGTCCGACTCGCGCGAGGCTCAGATCCTCATTACGACGAACTCATAAAGGAGCACTGAAATGGCAGCCAGCGCCAAATTCGCCGCAAAGAAGCCCAAAGCGATTACGCCTCTTACGAAACGCAAGGCCTGGAAAGCTCTCGGCATCCATTATAAGAAGATCTCGAAACTACATCTGCGCAAACTCTTCGCGGACGATCCCAAACGCGGCGAGCGCCTCACTCTGGAAGCCGCGGGCATTTTCCTCGACTACTCCAAGCATCGCATCAACGACCAGACCATCAAGCTGCTGCTGCAGCTGGCCGACGAGTCGCGTCTGCGCGAGCGGATTGACGCGATGTTCAGCGGGGAAAAAATAAATATCACCGAGAAGCGCGCGGTCCTGCACGTCGCGCTGCGCGCCCCCAAAGGCTCCTCCATCGTCGTGGACGGCGAAAACGTGGTGCCCGGCGTTCACGCTGTGCTCGACAAAATGGCTGGCTTCTGCGACCGCGTGCGCAGCGGAACCTGGAAAGGCCACACCGGCAAGCGCATTCGCAACGTCATCAATATCGGCATCGGCGGCTCCGACCTCGGCCCAGTGATGGCCTACGAAGCGCTGAAGAGCTACAGCGATCGCGCGCTGACGTTCCGTTTCGTCTCGAACGTTGACGGCACTGATTTTGCCGAAGCCGTCCAGGGCGTAGATCCAGCCGAAACACTGTGGATCGTCTCATCGAAAACATTCACCACGCTCGAAACCATGACCAACGCGCACACCGCGCGTGACTGGACGCTCAAGGGTCTGGGCGGCGATGAAAAATCCATCGCCAAGCATTTCGTTGCCGTCTCCACCAACGCCGCCGAAGTCACCAAGTTCGGGATTGATACCGCAAACATGTTTGAATTCTGGGATTGGGTCGGCGGGCGCTACTCCATGGATTCGGCCATCGGACTTTCCACCATGCTCGCCATAGGCCCGGATAATTTTCGCGCGATGCTCAGTGGCTTCCACCAGATGGACGAGCATTTCCGCACCGCTCCCTTCAAACAGAATTTGCCGGTACTGATCGGCCTGCTGTCCATATGGTACGGCGATTTCTTCGGTGCGCAAACTTCCGGCGTCTTTCCCTATGAGCAGTACCTGAAGCGCTTCCCGGCGTATTTGCAGCAGCTCACTATGGAGAGCAACGGCAAGCACGTTACGCTCGACGGTACTCACGTGAACTATCAGACCGGAGCAATTTACTGGGGTGAGCCGGGAACCAACGGCCAGCATTCTTTCTACCAGCTGATCCATCAGGGAACTGAACTCATTCCTTGCGACTTCATCGCGTTCGCGCAGGCACTCAATCCCGTCGGCCGTCACCACGACATGCTGCTGGCGAATGTGTTCGCCCAAGCCGAAGCCCTCGCGTTCGGCAAGACACCTGAACAAGTGAAGAAAGAAGGCACGCCGGATTGGCTGGTCCCGCATCGCGTGTTTGAAGGCAATCGCCCGTCGAATACGATTCTGATGGACAAACTCACGCCTGAAGCGCTCGGCAAGCTGGTGGCACTTTACGAACACAGCGTATTCACGCAAGGCACCATCTGGCACATTGATTCGTTCGATCAGTGGGGCGTGGAACTCGGAAAAGTTTTGGCGCAACGCATCATTCCTGAAATCGAAAGCGCCACGGAGCCTAAGCTCGCGCACGACAGTTCCACAAACAGTTTGATCCGTCGCTACCGCAAGCTGAGGAAAACCGCGTCCTGACGTCTGCCCTAACCTTGACCGATGCACGCCGGGTCACGATCTCGCGGCAGCGCGCGTTATTATGCCCATCCGCGAAGAATTAATTTTCGTGTGAAGTTTCTGTCGGATGGAATTCTGTCTGGCGCAAGTGCAACCGGCGTTGGCGTTCAGCCGAACTGTTCAGTGGGACATTGAAGGCGCGTGAAATTCCTATCTCGTCGCAGCCCGCCTGGGCTTGCCCGGACTTTTACAGAAAGATACCTCGATTTACGGCCTTTTCTGCGATTCATCACAAATATCTATCGAATGCATCCATGTAGCTGATGCCATCAAATTTCTATCGGATGCATCAGCTTTGAGAGTTGTACTGTATGGCCCCGCATAAGTTAGTTATGTATCATGCGGCCTTCGCGTTCCAAACCGGAAGTGGACCACGATGCCTGTGGAGTCGGTTTCATCGCGCAACTGGGAAGCAGTGGCTCGCGAGACGTCGTTGAGCGCGCCCTCACCGCGCTGGAGCGCCTTTGTCATCGCGGCGGAGTTGACGCGGACGGACTGAGCGGCGACGGCGCAGGCATCCTGACGCCGATTCCGAAGGAATTCATTCGCAAGTGTGCCCGCGAAATAAATATTCAGTTGCCGGAATCGTTCGGCATGGGCATGGCGTTCGTTGCGCCCGGCCAGGAATTCGCCGCCCGCGCGTCGGTTGAATCATCGGCAAGAGAATTAGGATTGCGTTGTCTCGGCTGGCGCGAAGTGCCCACGCATCCCTCTCTGCTTGGCCCCTGCGCGCTGGCTACGCTGCCGTTGGTACGGCAATGTTTTTTCGCTACCGAGGATTCCTCCGCCGATCTGGAGCACCAGCTTTTCCTGATGCGCAAACGCGTCGAATCTGGCGCGACCTCCGGCATTTATTTTTGCTCGCTCTCGTCGCAATCGCTCGTTTATAAGGGTTTGCTCACGCCGCTGCAGCTTGCCGCTTTCTATGCGGATTTGGCGTGCCCGGATTTCGTCGCGCCATTTGCCATTTTTCACCAGCGTTATTCCACCAATACCAGCCCGTCATGGCAGCTCGCCCAGCCTTTCCGTTTTGTCGCGCACAACGGTGAGATCAATACCATCAGCGCCAACCGTCGCTGGACCCACGCTCGTGAGGGCGCGCTGCAACAGGAATTCGGCGCGCGGGATCGCTTTCGCGTTTTGGAAGAAGGCGTAAGCGACTCGGCCAGCTTCGATAATGCGCTCGAAGTTCGATTGCGGCAGGGTTCCAGTGTTGCCGCCGCGATGCTGCGCATGGTCCCGCCGGCATGGGAGAGCGATCCGCAGACCGGTCCCAAGCTTCGGCGCTTTCTGCAAAAAGCAACGCGCGGGCAGGAGCCGTGGGATGGTCCCGCCGCGCTGGTGTTCAGCGATGGCCGCATGGTTGGTGCGAAGCTCGACCGCAACGGACTTCGACCCATGCGCTACACGCTCACCTCTGACGGACTGCTCGTAGTCGGCTCGGAAGTGGGCATCGCGGATCTGCGTGGCAAACAAATCGCGGAACGCAATCGGCTCGGCCCCGGCGAAATATTTCTGGTTGACTCGATAGCAGGCGCAATTTTCCGTGGCAACAACGAAGTGTCCGAATTACTCGGCGCGGAACCTAGCCGCGTCGGCTGCCGTGACCGTGATTCGCGGACCCGCATCGCGCGACTGGAAAGCGCCGCCACGCAGCCACATCAATCCGAAATCGAGCCGCAACGACTGGCCGCGGCGATGGGTTGGACCGAGGATCAGCATCGTCTTCTCTTTCAGCCGCTCGGCCGGGAAGGGAAGGAGGCCGTCTGGAGCATGGGCGACGACGCGCCGCCCGCATTCCTCTCTTCCGCCAAGCGTCCGCTGTGGGATTACTGCAAGCAGCGTTTCGCGCAGGTAACCAATCCTCCGATTGATCCGCTGCGCGAAGTGCACGTCATGTCTCTCGACGTGTATCTCGACTCGAACATTGTGGCTGGTTCGCCGGTGCTCGATGCAGGCCATGTCGCGGCTCTAGCGCACCGGCTGAGCAGTCCGCTGCGGCGCATTGATTTCACATTTGACGTAGCCGGTGGAACAGCAGCCGCCCGCGCCGCGTTGCAACGCGTCCGCGAAGATATCTCGGCCGCCGTCGCCGTCAGCGCCAGCGAGAAACCCGCCGTGATTGTGCTGAGCGATCGCGAAGCCAATGAACAGCGTGCCGCGCTTCCTGCTTTGCTCGCGGTTTCCGCCGCGTGGAACGAAATGGTTCGCGCGGGCGCTCACGATGTGCCGCTCATCGTCGAATCCGGCCAGGTGATTGAAACGCACCACATCGCCCTGCTGGTCGCCGTCGGCGCGAGCGCCGTGTTCCCCTATCTCGCGATGGAGCTCTCGGAGAATCTGAAACCGGGCGGCGCGGTAAGCTATCGCGTAGCGGTCGAAGCCGGGCTGCGCAAAGTTCTCGCGCGCATGGGTATCTCGACGGTCGCGAGCTATCGCAATAGCCATCTGTTTGAAACTGTCGGCCTGGACGAAGATATCTGCGAGGAATTCTTCGAAGACGCCTCCGCGAGTCTTGGCGGCAGAAGCCTCGACGACATTCTTGAGACCAGCATCCACTCACACGTTCGCGCCTTCGCTGCGAGCGATGCTCTGATGCCAGACTCCGGGCTCTACCGTTTCCGCCACGCGGGAGAAAAACATTCCACTTCGCCCGAACTCGTGCGCCGCATGCACGCGTATCTGAAATCCCCGACGCCGGAAAAATACGCGGCGTATTCCGAGCTGGCGGACAGTCGCGACCCCGTCTCGGTCCGCGATCAACTCGAATTCACGCCAAGTTCATCCATCGCACTGGACGAAGTCGAGCCCGAAAGCGCGATTCTCGCTCGATTTTGCGCGCAGGCCATGTCCTTGGGCGCGCTGAGCCCGGAAGCGCACCGCACTCTGGCTATCGCGATGAACCGCCTGGGCGCGCGCAGCAACACCGGAGAAGGCGGCGAAGATCCCAGCGTCTATCGCTTCGAACCGGAAGCGGCCAATCGCGTGAAGCAAGTTGCTTCAGCGCGTTTCGGTGTGACCGCCGAATATCTGGCGCGTGCCGACGAGCTTGAAATCAAAATGGCGCAAGGCTCGAAGCCCGGCGAAGGCGGCCAGCTTCCCGCGATCAAGGTAAATTCCTACATCGCGCGCCTGCGACATGCGGTTCCGGGGATGTCGCTAATTTCTCCGCCGCCGCATCACGATATTTACAGCATCGAGGATCTTGCGCAGCTGATTTACGATCTGCGCTCGGTGAATCCGGTAGCAAGAATCGGCGTCAAGCTGGTTTCCGGCGCGGGCGTTGGGATCATCGCCGCGGGCGTCGCGAAAGCAGGCGCGGATGTGATCACCATCGCCGGTTTCGACGGTGGCACCGGCGCTTCGCCGCTTACTTCGATCAAGAATACCGGCCTGCCCTGGGAAGTCGGTTTGCGCGCCGCGCATTCCGCGCTGGTGCGCTCGGGCTTCCGCGAAAGAGTTCGTCTGCGCGTGGATGGCGGATTTAAATTTGGCCGCGATGTGGTGATCGCCGCACTGCTGGGCGCCGACGAATTTGGTTTTGGTACCGCTACTCTGCTTGCGATCGGTTGCGTGATGGCGCGCCAGTGCCATCTGAATACTTGTCCCGTGGGCATCGCCACGCAAGACGAAAAACTGCGCGCGCGTTTCACCGGCAATCCGGAAATGGTTATGGCTTATTTCCGCGGCGTGGCCGGGGAGGTTCGCGAACGCATGGCGGCGCTGGGAATTCGCTCGCTCGCTGAAGTGGTCGGCTCGGTGGAAAGATTGCGCCCGCGCAACAAAGCAGCGTCGCACTCGGTTGCCGGGATGCTGCAGCCGTCAACCAATGGGGCGCAACAGTCCGCGAAAGATTTGCCGCTCGAAATCCATTTGCCCGAAACCGCGAAGGACATCCGCCGCAAATTGCTGCGGGGCGTGGACGGGCTGAAGGCTTTCCCATTCGTTCACCATTCGCTTTCCATCTCGAATTCCGATCGCAGCGTCGGCGCACACCTCAGCGGCCACATTTTGCGCCGCACGAATTTCGACGGTTTGGCAGCGGGGAAGAGCATTCGCTGCGAATTTCGCGGCTCCGCCGGACAAAGCTTCGGCGCGTTTTTGGTTCCCGGCATTCGTTTCCGGCTGGTGGGCGACGCGAACGATTACGTTGGCAAGGGTCTGAGCGGCGGCACCATGGCCATCACCGCGGGCGCTGCGGCTTCGAAACGCGGCGACGTGCTCGCAGGCAACACCGTGCTCTACGGCGCCACCAGCGGAAAGCTTTTCATCGCAGGACGCGTCGGTGAACGCTTTGCCGTGCGCAATAGCGGCGCGCTCGCCATCATCGAAGGCGCCGGCCAGCACGCTTGCGAGTACATGACCGCGGGCATCGCCGTAATTTTGGGACCGGCGGGAATGAATCTCGGCTCCGGCATGACCGGCGGACTCACCTACATCCTTCGCGACGCGCTCACCGGCGACAATTGCAACCACGAATTTGTGCGTTGCGCCGAAATTGGCGACGGCGCGGGCGAACAAGAAGAAAGCTGGTTGCGCACGCTGCTCCAGGAACATTTCCGGCTCACCGGCAGCCAGCGCGCCCGGCGCTTGCTGCAATCCACTCACTCGCTGCCGCTGGTGCGCGTCGAGCCGGTGCACCTGCCGTGTTCGATTGCCGATACCTGGGCGCCCTTCCTCACGCGTTCGAGCACCCGCGATGAAGTGGAGGTTCCAGAAGTGGTCCGCGCGCTGCCGCTCGAAAACGAAAACATCCGCCAGACCAGCGAATCCGCCTGTTGAATCTTTTCGCGCGCTTGGAAATGGACGCCACGTCAAGCGGCGTGGCGTTCTATCGCGCCTAAGGCTACGCCGCCCTGGAAAATCTGCAAGTCCCTCTGAGTAACTGAGAAATGCTCCCGATCGTGAGGATGGCGAAGGAATTCAAACGCGAGATTTGAGAGCGACGCGCTAAGTTGTGGCCGCACCTGTGGCGGCGGGCGACGATACCACTCGGGTAGTTGACGTAGAAGTTGATTAGTGTTTGAGTATGCCGTTGGGTCTGCAGTTCCGGGTACCGACCCTCAGTCGCGGCGAGCGTGGGGCGCCGGCCCCGTGAAAAAGCGGGCGTTACCCTTGACCGAAAGGCTAAGCGCATGAATCGAAGAACGAAGCTGCTCGTCGCGATATTCCTCGCGTACCTCGTAGCTGCTGTATGCACCTCTGCGCAGGAAAAAGTGAATCGGGTCGAGCAAGAGCAGGCGCGCGCGATTCTCCATCAGGTGGAAGAGACGATCGAGAAAAATTACTTCGACCCGACGTTCCGCGGCATCGACCTGCATGCGCGATTCCGAGAGGCCAGTAAGAAGCTTAACGATGTTCCAAATCTCGTCGCCGGACTTGGCGTGGTCGTGTCGGCGGTCGAAGGTTTGAGTGATTCCCACACGATCTTCGTGCCTCCTGCCCGCAACGTAGTTGTCGACAGTGGTTGGCAAATGGAGACGGTAGGTGAGAACTGCATCATTACGGCGGTCGAGCCGCACTCGGACGCGTGGGAAAAGGGGCTTCGGCCGGGCGATCAGGTCCTGAAGATCCAAGGCTACGAACCGAGGCGGTCCACATTTCGAATCATTGATCAGCGAATCAATCAGCTGCTGCCGCTCGCGGAATATCGGCTGGTAATCGCCAGCCCCGGCCACGCCTCACGCGAAATCACTACCAAAAGCCAATTGGTCACTTTGCCTCAAACATCGAACTACTTCCTGGGGGGAGACGGTCAACATCAAATCCGGCGCCTCATTGAGGGTTATCAGCTCTTGACCAAGCCGCGAACGAACGAAGTAAATGACAAGCTGATGATTTGGAAGATGCCACGCTTCATCCTCCCGAAGCCAGAAATCGACCGTCTCTTCGGAACCGCTCGCAAGCATGAGGTCTTGATACTGGACTTGCGCGATAATTCCGGCGGCGCAGAGGACGCCTTGCGCTCGATGATAAGCAATGTTTTCGATCACGACATCACTGTCGGAGACATGGTCGAACGCACCGGAAGCGGTCCTCTGCGAATCTCCTCCAGGGGCGATCGAGCATTCGGCGGAAAGCTCATCGTTCTGGTGAACAGCGCCTCAGGTTCCGCCGCGGAGATTTTCGCGCGCACCGTACAACTCGAAAAACGAGGCACGGTTATCGGCGACACGACCGAAGGCGCCGTTCGCCGCGCAAAGATCTTTCCCCTGACGTTACAGGGGGCAACCACCATCGCATATTCCGTGGAGGTTTCGATCGCCAGGTTGAAAATGCCGGACGGCGGGGAGTTGGAAGGAACGGGCGTAACGCCTGACGTCAAGGTCATTCCATCACCGTCCGACCTCGCTGAAGGGCGTGATCCTGTTCTCGCGGTTGCCGCGCAGCTAGCCGGCACTCAACTCTCGGGCGAACAAGCCGGCAAGCTGTTTCCCGTCGTCTGGGCGACTCACTGACGGCGGATGGTGCACCCTTCGGATTGAAGCTGTGAAAAAACCAATTTGCCTTGTTTTTCGCACATTTTTTGGAGAAGGAAAACGTCTAGCCGAGTGCCCCATTCTTCGCGCCTTTGTTTCATGCGAAGGGTAGGGGTTTAGACGCACGTTGCGACAACCGCTCCGTCGAACTCCTACCTCGCGTGCTGGTCCGACGCTGCAGAAGCTCTCCGCCTGGGCGACCCTTCGATCCCGCGCTGCGGGCCTGCCTGCCGCAGGGAGGATCTCAGGATGAATCGCGCTGCAGCGCGATTCACAAAATCTGTACCAAACCTGTCCGTCGCAATTGGTACAGGTTTTGCGCGATTTCGGACAGGTAGTACTGGTTCTGCACCAATTCTGTCCGGTCGAGCAGCTGTTTTCCCCGCGCCTTCGCGCTACATTCGAACGGAAACTAAAATATGAAACCGTTCACAGGATTTCGGCATTTTGGGGTGCACCGGTGCTTGCCGGCGTTCACCGCGGAAGACTTTCCATTATCGAATCGCGCCGATCTGCGTGGCAGTTATGCATTATTAATCGCTAGTTCGCCAATTATTAAAAATCGGCGCAAATGACTGAAAACAAACAACAGCGACCCATTCCAATCGCTAGTTTTTCCGGCGTTTTCGGGGTCACGCGGCGAAACACCGCGAACTGGGCAGGGAATAAAACGCAACTCCGGGATACAATCCTAACCGGGGAAAAAAGTGCCAAACCTCGACAAGCTCTCGAAGCAAATCGCCGTCACCACCCTAGCCACGTTTGCAATCCTCTACGCCGCCGACTACGCGATCTTCCAACACAACCTCAGCAAAAACGGTCCCGCCGCGGCCCTGGGCTCCGTCACCTCCTACTACGGCACCGCGCTAAAAGACGGCAAAATGGAAATTTTCACCGACCAGCCGCAGACCGAAACCTGCGCCCATTCCATGTTCCCGCAAGCCGGCTACCGCCCCTGCTGGTACGCCAACCGCAACAACGTGAAACCCATCGGCTAACCCCTTCAACTTTTCCGCTTCCGCGGCTTCCGCACCCGGCCGTCCGCATCCGCAGCCGTCTGCAAAAGCCGCAAAAAAGCCTGCGCATCCCGCGTAAGAGCCCGGTGCCGCGGATAAATCACGTCCAGATTCCGCCGCAGCGGCTCCTCATTGACGATCTCGATGGCCACCAATTTGCCCTTGTGCAGCTCGTGCGTCACCGCGATCAACGGCAGAAAACTCAACCCCAGCTTCCGCTCCACCATGCGCTTGGCCGCCTCGATCGTCTCCACTTCCAGCACGGTATTCGGCAGCTGCCCCGCCCGGCGAAACAACCCCTGGCTCAAAGTCCAATCGCTCGACCCGCGATCGAAGAAAATCAGCGGCATGGCTTCCACATCTTCCAGGCGCACGCGCCGTTTCCGCGCCGCCGGATGATTCGGATGGCCCACCAGAATCAAGGGATCGTCGCGCAAAGTCATCGTCTCCACTTCCGGATGGTTCAACGAGCGCGCCACGCCAATCTCCGCCTCGCCGTCCAGCACCATCTTCAGCACCTGTGCAGACGTGCCCGAACGCAGATTCACCAGCACCTTGGGATTCGCGGCTTGGTAATCCTTCATCACGTCCGGCAAGAAATACGTGCACACCGAAAGCGCGGCCGCGATGCTCAAAGACCCGCCTGCGGAAGGCTGCAGTTCGTGGACCGCTTGCCGCGCGCGCGTGACGTCGCGCAGCAGCTGTTCGGCATGCGGACGCAGCGCCTTTCCCGCGGGCGAAACCGAAAGATTCCCGCGCACGCGCGCGAAAAGCTTAACGCCCAGACCGTCCTCCAGAGCCCGCACGCGCGCGCTAACCGCCGGCTGGCTGATGTTCAGCGCCGCCGCCGCGCGATGAAACCCGCCGTACGTCAGGACCGCCAGAAACGTTTCCAGTTGATCGATTTCCACGTGACCTCGCTGCAACCCGCAAATCCACTGTGCCCTGACGCCTGCAGCGCCCTGGCTCAGCAGCAGGGAAGCAGTTTCCCAAGTGCCGTACTACCCAACTTAGTACCGCGGTTGGAAACCACCCGATAATCGTATTCTATCAAGATGATAAGGACAATCAGTTTGACTGATTGCCTTTCTTCCTCCACACTACGCTTCAGTCGCCAGTAGTTCCACGGATCGCGAGCGATTGGCAATCCCGCTCAACTCCAGCCTGGCTGCTCCGGCCCCCAAGACCCAGCACCTGCATCTCGAGAGAAGGCTCGCGCCACACAGGCTTTCTCCATCGAAGAGGACGCAACCCATGACTACGAACGGCAATCACCGCAACCTGGAGCATCACTGGAAGACCGACCTGCGCTGGGAAGGCATCACTCGCCCCTACTCCCAGAAAGACGTCGAACAGCTCCGCGGCTCCGTCCGTATCGAGCACACACTTGCGCGCATGGGCGCCGAGCGGTTGTGGCAATTGCTGCAGGATGACCTATTCGTTTCGGCGCTGGGAGCCTTGACCGGCAATCAAGCCGTGCAGCAGGTCTCCGCTGGTTTGCAGGCGATTTACTTGAGCGGCTGGCAAGTCGCGGCCGATGCCAACGACGCCGGCCAGATGTATCCGGATCAGAGTTTGTATCCCGCCGATAGCGTCCCCAACGTGGTGCGCAACTTGAATCGAGCCCTGGCGCGCGCGGATCAAATCCATCACGCCGAAGGCAAGAACGGAATTCATTGGTTCGCGCCAATCGTGGCCGATGCCGAAGCCGGATTCGGCGGCAATCTGAACGCCTTCGAACTGATGAAGGCCATGATCGAAGCCGGCGCCGCCTGCGTGCACTTCGAGGATCAATTGTCCTCTGCGAAGAAGTGCGGACACCTCGGCGGAAAAGTGCTCGTCCCCACAGTCGAAGCCATTCAGAAACTAGTCGCCGCGCGGCTGGCCGCCGATGTGATGGGTGTGCCGACGCTGATCATGGCGCGCACCGATGCAGACAGCGCGCACCTGATCACTAGCGATATTGACCCGCGCGACCGCGAATTCCTCACCGGCGAGCGCACCAGCGAAGGATTCTACGGCATTCGCGCCGGACTGCCTGCCGCGATTGCCCGCGGCCTGGCCTACGCGCCGTACGCGGACTTGCTCTGGTGCGAAACCTCCAAGCCGCATCTCGGCGAGGCCCGCCAATTTGCCGAAGCGATTCACGCCAAGTATCCGAACAAAATGCTGGCCTACAATTGCTCGCCTTCCTTCAACTGGCGCAAAAATCTCGACGACGTCACGATCGCGAAATTCCAGCGCGAACTCGGCGCGATGGGCTACAAGTTCCAGTTCATCACCCTGGCGGGATTCCACGCGATCAATCTTTCCATGTTCGAGCTGGCGCGCAATTACAAACAGGACGGCATGACCGCCTACTGCCGTTTGCAGGAAGAAGAGTTCGCCAGCGAGAAGGAATTCGGCTACGCCGCCGCGAAGCATCAGCGCTTCGTCGGCACCGGTTATTTCGACGCCGTGCAGCAGGCCATCACCAGCGGTACGGCTTCCACCACCGCGCTCGCCGGTTCCACCGAAACCGCACAGTTCCAGGAAGCGAAGCCGCTGCATCCATCGACGCACGCGAAACAGGAAATGCGCCACGCAGCTTCCGCGGACTAGGTTCCGTTCACGCGAATAGGTTAGGTGCAGACAAGCAAAAACGGGCGAGCTCATCGAGCCCGCCCGTTCGTTCTTTCAGCCACTCGTCAACAAAAGCCGCCTCAGAAATGGGAGACGGAAGGGCGGGGCTTTAGCCCCTGAAGCCACGTCCTCCAATCATGGCCTAGCCTAGAACGTTTCCAATCCGCCGCGTCGCGCAATCACAATCTTGGACGTGGTAATCGCCTGTCCCACATGCCGTTGCGTGTGATCCGCTACGTGCACCAGCAACCCGCCCACAGTCGTTGGCAATCGTTTCGCGCCCACCTGCCGCGGTTCCTGCAAACGATCCGGAACGAATCGCCGGATGCGCATCGCGCCGCGCTCCAAAGCCGCTTCCAACTCCGCGAATAGCTCGTCGCGCGTCGCATTGCCGTCAAGCTCGGTCTTCAGCGCCGCAATCTGTTCGTCGCTCAGCTGCTTTCCTTCCGCGTAGCTCACCAGCCGGTCAATGCTCCGCGCAATATGCCGGATATGGAACGCCACCGGAGCAAGCCCCTCCGGCCGGGCATTCAATTCCGCATCGGTCAGATGCCCGCACCAGCGCGCAATGTCTTCCTGCGCAAGCTCCAGCGCGTGCAGCACAGCTCTGGGCACCGCCACTACGTCCATCAGCGTTCCGCGTAACCAGGGTTCCGGCGTCCTAACTTCACTCATTCGCGCGCGCCTCCCATCTCTAACCTACCTGAAATCGCGCGCGCGATAAATGACGACGCCGAGCACTAGAAGTTGTTCAATGCGGTGGGGAAGCAGACTTAGCCGCGGGTGTCTCGGCAGGTTTTGTCGCGTGCGGTGCTTTTTGATCGGAGAGTTTCGCCTCGGCAGCTACCGCTTCCGGTGCCGCTGCGGCACCGGCAGCATCCGCATTCTCCGGCTCCGGCTTCACCAAATATTGCACGATCAACGATATGCGGCGGTTCGATGGATCGAGCGGGGCGTCGAGTTTACGCAGGCGCTGGTCCGCGAATCCCCGCACCTGGGCCACTTGATTTTCCCCGATTCCATTCAATTGCATCAGTCTCCGCGCTGCATTGGCGCGGTCCGACGAAAGTTCCCAGTTGCTATAATTACGTCCTTCCGCATAGGGCTTAGCGTCCGTGTGACCTTCAATCGCCAGCTTGTTAGGAAGCTTCCCCAATTCCTCCGCCAGCACGATGACGATATCCTGCCCATCGCTATTCAGCTTGGCGCTGCCCATTTCGTAAAAAGTTCCTTTTGCGGATTCCATCAGTTCGATTCGCAATCCTTCGTTCGTCACCGTCATATCAATATGGTTCTTCAATTTGTCAAAATTCGGCACTTCCCGGATGGCTTTTTGCAATTGTTCCTTCAGCTGAGCCATGTTGGCTTTGTTCACGAGGAAGTTTTCCCCGGCCCCCACCATGCCGCTCCCGACCTTTTTCGATGTCCCTGTGGGATCCTTGAAATATCCGCCGACGGCCTCTTGCACCTGTTTGCTGCTGTTCAGCAGCCACAACACAATGAACAATGCCATCATGGCCGTCACAAAATCCGCGTACGCGACTTTCCACGCTCCACCGTGGGCTCCGCCGTGGCCGCCTTTCTTCTTGATGACGATTATCGGAGCTTTTGCCGGCATGTGTAAAAAGTTATGTTCTTGTTAGAGTTATGCTGCCGCAGCTGCCGCCGGCGCGTCGCCCTTATTCTTGATGAACGCTTCCGCTTCTTGGAACGGCGGCCGAACGTTTCCCGGAATCGCGCGTCGCCCGATCTCCACCGCCATAGTCGGTGCTGTGCCTTTCATAAATGCCACGATCATCACGCGCAGCACCTGGTAGTACGCGTGTTCGCCGTCAACAGACTTGGACATGTTCGCGGCCAAGGGTCCCACCAATCCGTAACACAATAAAATCCCCAGGAACGTGCCCACCAGCGCGGCGGCAACTTTCTTACCGATTTCTTCGGGCGGCCCGCCCAATGATCCCATGGTGATCACTACTCCCCAACACCGCCGCCACGATCCCTAGGCCTGGCAGGGAATCAGCCACCGTGGACAAGGCTGCGATCGGCATGGTGGCCTCGTGATGATGGACGTCCATATCGTTTTCGATCATCTGATCGGCGTCAAACGGCTCGATTCCGCCGCTGGACGCCATGCGAATCGAATCGCACACGAACGCCAGCGCGTGATGGTCCTTCAGGAATTTCGGATATTTCGAAAAGATTGTGCTTTGCTCGGCGTTGTCGCTGTCGGTTTCCAACGCCATCAGTCCGTCGCGTCGCGCGCGGCTGAATAGTTCAAACATCATTTTCAGCGTGTCCAGGTATTGTTGCTTGCCGTACTTTGATCCTCCGAACGCGCCGGCCAGGCCGCCTACGAGTTTCTTCACGATGTACAGAGGATTCGCGACGAATATGGTCCCAAGGGCTGCGCCGCCAATGGTGACCAGCTCGGCGGGCTGCATCAAGACCTTCAGATTGCCATGTTCCATTAGGAACCCGCCCACCACCGCGCCGAATACCACCACGATTCCGATGATTATGAACATCGCAAGCCACGCCTCTCGTTGATTCCTGTTACTCCGCCATCGTCACGCAATGCCCATCCGCTGCGGCGTTTTCGGCCAGCACTTTCTCCGCTCTTTCAATAATCGATTTTTCGTCATCGCCCACTTGGACCGTCGTACCCCCGAACGTCGGGTCCACCGGTAACTCATCGCCCCACCACTTGATCTTCGTGCTGTTCACTGTGTTTTTCACGCGCTCCGTGGCTCTGTAAAGTTCAGATTCGTTGCATTCCGTCAGGACCGCCAGGAAGCTGCTCCCTCCGGAGTGGCCCACGAAATCGGTTGGGCGCAGGTTGCTCTCCACCGTTTGCGCCACCACGCGCAGCGCTGCATTCACCGCCCCGGTTCCGTATGTCCGCTTGAAGCGCCCCAGCGAGTCAAATTGGAAACACAGAATGCTGAATGGAATGTTGTGTTCGACAAACGTCGTCAGGTTCTCGCGCAGGTGCGTCTGGATGTAGCTGCTGCTCAACACCCCGGTTGCTTCGTCCAGACACCCGTACGAAGCCAGTTTCCTATGCCGCCGGTCGGCCTCGAATGCCCAGGGATCAGCGTCAATGGACTCGGCGGCGCCAATCACCATGCCAGCCGCGTCCCGGATCGGAATCGCCCGGATCCGGACCAGCACTTGATGGCCGGCCTTGTGCCGCAGGGTTATCTCTGCGATAGCAGGCCTCCCGTCGCGCAGCACGCTCGCGAGCGCGCCGCCAATCTCGCAAATCCCATTCTTGCCACGTTCCATTTGCGGCGGAAACAGGTCCCGGCAAAAATGTCCCACCACGTCCTGCCGGAAGTACCCGGTAATCTTTTCCGCCCCTTCATTCCAGAACTGAATTCTCTGGTCGCGGTCCACCATGTAAAGCCCCGTCTGCATGATTTCCAGGACGATTCGGTAGATTTCAGGGTCTTTGAAGACGGACATCGGACCACTCCATAATGAATCATCGGTCAAAAGCCAAACAAGTTTAGGCCGCCACCCGCTCTAGGGTTCGTCGTGCACGGAGCGCTCCGTCGCCGGTGAAATCGTCACACGCGCTCGAAAAAATCATCATTCATGTCTCCGTAACACTCCGCTAATAGTATTCTGTGGTTCTGAAATATTCGCTGGTGCGCGGCTCGCCAGGTTCCGAGGAGAGAATTCCGGATGGAAAAAAGAAATTTCCTTTTTGTCTCGCTCACCGGCCTTATCAGCGACATCGCCTGGCAAGTTTCCAAGGAAGGCCACGAAGTCCGCTACTACATTCAGGACAAAAAGGAGCGCGACATCGCCGATGGCTTCGTCGCCAAATCGAAGGACTGGGAGAAGGACGCGGAGTGGGCGGACATCCTCATCTTTGACGACACCCTGGGCCAGGGTGAAAAAGCCAAGAATCTGCGCGCCGCCGGAAAAAAAGTGATCGGCGGCACGCCTTACACCGATCGTCTGGAAGACGACCGCTCCTTCGGCCAGGAAGAACTCAAAAACGCCGGCGTCAGCATCATTCCCTACGGCGAATTTTCATCCTTCGATGATGCCATCGAGCACGTCGAGCAGAACCCCGGCCGCTACGTCATCAAACCCAGCGGCGAAGCGCAGAACGTCAAGCGCCGCCTCTTCGTCGGCGAAGAAGACGATGGCAAAGACGTAATTCACGTGCTTGAGGCCTACAAAAAAGCGCTCTCCGACGAAATCAAAGTTTTTCAGTTGCAGCGCCGCGTCACCGGTGTGGAAGTAGCCGTTGGCGCATTCTTCAACGGAAAAAGTTTCGTCTATCCGATCAACATCAACTTCGAGCACAAGAAACTTTTCCCCGGCGAAAATGGCCCTCCCACGGGCGAGATGGGCACCACCATGTTCTGGAGCGAGGCCAATCACCTCTTCGACCAGACCCTGCTGAAGATGGAAACCCGGCTCGCCGAAGAAGGTTACATCGGCTACATAGATTTAAATTGCATCGTGAATCATCATGGTATCTACCCGCTGGAATTCACTTCTCGCTTCGGCTATCCTACCATCAGCATCCAGCAGGCCGGAATGATCACTCCCATCGGCCAGTTCTTCTGGGATCTCGCCAACGGAAACGATCCCAAACTCAAAGTGCGCAGCGGCTTTCAGGTCGGCGTGCGAATCGTCGTCCCGCCATTTCCTTTCGACGACGATGAAACCTTCGATTCCTTCTCCAAAAACGCAGTCATCGTTTTCAAAAAACCTCCCACGGACGAAATGCACATCGAAGACGTAAAACAAATAAACGGCCAGTGGCTGGTAGCCGGCACTTCCGGAGTGATTCTGGTAGTCGTCGGGCTGGGTCAAACCATGAAACAAGCACAAACCCAGGTTTACTCTCGTATCAAAAATGTCCTAATCCCCAACATGTACTACCGCACCGACATCGGCGACCGCTGGGTAGAAGACAGCGACCGCCTCCACACCTGGGGCTATCTCCGCTGAACGTTGCAGTTTCTAGCGCCGGCGTCCCGCCGGCTTCGTTGCTGTTGCCGCTGCTTTTGCCGTCGCCTTTGAATTTGTAGCGGCCACCTCCTCGGACTGGGTTCGCGCTAGCGAACTCAGGGCAGGCGGGCGGTTTAGACCAAGCTTCAATCCAGACGTCACTCGCCGCCCCGAAACCTTTCCGCGACGCACAACCAGATGGTCGCACTTTCCTTGTCAACCACCCCACCCTACGCTAAAGTAACCGCTCTTTCAGGGAGCGCGCCAAAAAATGCCAGTCGTCGCCGGAAAAGAAAAACTGAAAGTCCTAATCCGTCGCGCGGCCATCCAAAAACGCGTGCGCGAAGTAGCCCACCAAATCACGAAGGACTTCGCAGGCCAGCGCATCCATCTAATCGGCGTGCTAAAAGGCGCGTGCATCTTCCTTTCCGACCTGGTCCGCGAAATCAACCTGGAAACCTCCATTGATTTCATCGCCGTCTCCAGTTACGGAAAGAACAAAGAAAGTTCCGGCCAGGTCCGCCTCTTAAAAGATCTCGACAGCAGTATCGAAGGCCTCAACGTCATCGTCGTCGAGGACATTCTCGACACGGGCATCACCTTGACCTATCTATTGCGCGTGCTGGAGCAGCGCAAGCCCAAATCGCTGCGCATCGCCGCGCTGCTCGATAAACCGTCGCGCCGCATCAAGCAAGTCAAAGCCGATTACATCGGTTTCCAGATCCCCAACGATTTCGTTGTCGGCTACGGCCTCGATTACGCCGAACGTTATCGCAACCTGAAAGACGTCTGCGTGCTGACGCTCCCTCCGGAATGAACATGCCCCTCACCGAATCCGATATCGCCCGGCTGATTGATCACACGCTGCTGAGACCGGATGCCACGCGGGACGAAATCCGCAAACTCTGCGAAGAAGCCCTGCAATACCAATTCGCATCCGTTTGCGTGAATCCTTGGAACGTCGCGCAAGCCGCCGAGCTTCTCCGCGGCAGCACTGTGAAAGTCTGCACCGTCGTGGGATTCCCGCTAGGCGCTACGCTGCCGGAAGCAAAAGTTTTCGAAGCGCAGAAGGCGATTGAGCGCGGCGCGCAAGAAATAGACATGGTCATCAACATCGGCGCCCTGAAGTCTGGCCTGCTGGACGCGGTTCAGGCGGATATGCATGGAGTAATAAAAGCCAGTCACCAGGGTGGCGCGCTTTGCAAGGTCATCATCGAAACATGCCTGCTCACCCGTGACGAGAAAATCCAATCCTCGCTCGCCGCCAAAAATGCCGGTGCCGACTTCGTGAAAACCTCTACCGGCTTCAGCACCGCCGGCGCGACTCCAGACGACGTGAGGCTCATCCGCGAAACCATTGGCGCCGATACCGGCATCAAAGCCGCCGGAGGCGTGCGCACGCTCGAAGACCTGCAAAAAATGGTCGAGGCTGGTGCCACCCGCATTGGCGCCAGCGCCGGCGTCAAAATCATCCAACAGATGCGCTCCGGAAAAATTGCGGGAGCCCCCGGCGCCTCCTCCGGCGACAAATATTGAAAATTTCAAAGCAGGCTCATCTTGGCGGCAAGTGCTCCACACCTGCCTGCTATAATGAATTGATTCTGTGCGCGCTCTTTCCGGCGTGGTGAAAATATCGAGCGCAGATGCATGCATTTCTCCGGCGGGGGCCGGGGAGTTCCAAAAATACGAAATGGACGCGGCAAAACTAAATCCCAAACTCGACGTCCCGGCCGACGCTCTCAAAGTTCTGGCCGAGCTTAGCCAGGAGATCAACGCGTCGCTCAATCTCGATGAAGTGCTGCCCAGCGCCGCTGCGCTGATCAAGCGCCTGATTGATTACGAAATTTTCGCGGTGCTTCTGCCGGAAGAGGGCACCGACCAGATGTACTTCCGCTTTGCCATCGGTCACCGTGCGGAAGTTGTGACCCACTGGCGCATTCCCTTGGGTGAAGGCATCATCGGCGCCGCCGCCTCCACTGGTCAGGCAATTCGTGTCGGTGACGTGCGCTCGGATCCGCGTTATCTCAACGCGCTCGATGCCGTTCGTTCGGAACTGGCCGTCCCCCTGATCGTCCGCGGCCGCGTGATCGGCGTTCTGGACATTGAAAGCAGCCAGCTCGATTATTTCACTCCCTATCAGCAATCGATCCTGACGCTGGTTGCCTCGCGCATCGGCACCGCCATTGAAAACGCCAAGCTCTACGAACACGAGCGCAGTCAGTCCGAAACTCTTTTGCTCTTGAACGAAGTCGGCCGCGAAGCCAACTCCTCGCTCTCCGTCGAAGAAGTGCTGCGCCGCGCCGCGGAGCTCACCAAGCGCCTCATCAATTACCAGATTTTCAGCATCCTGCTCTACGACGAGGCCGACAACGTCTTTCGTCACCGCGTCACCGTAAAATTCGGCCAGCGCGTGCAGGAAAAATTCGCCGTCCCCGCCCACGAAGGCATCGTCGGCGCCGCCGCATCTCTGAAACGCGCTGTCGTCGTGCCAGACGTCACTCTCGACCCGCGCTATCTCCTCATCAATCCCGAAACGCGTTCCGAGCTGGCCGTCCCCATGCTCAATAAAGATCGCGTCATCGGCGTGATGGACCTCGAAAGCCCGCAGCTGAATTATTTCACTCCGGACCACGTGCAAGCGCTCTCGATTCTCGCCGCGCATCTCGCCGTCTCCATCGAAAACGCGCGCCTCTACGAACAGCTCGCCCGCGACGAAGCGCGCATGGAGCGCGACCTCAGCGCCGCGCGCCGCATTCAGGGCGCTCTGCTGCCGCGCTTGCCCGGACCCGAATTCGGCCTGGAGATCGCCGCGCGCGTGGTTTCTTCGCGAGAACTCAGCGGCGACCTCTACGATTTTCTTCGCTACGGTCCGCAAGAATTGGCGATCGCCATGGGCGACGTGAGCGGAAAGGGAAGCGCCGCCGCGCTTTACGGTGCAGTCGCGATCGGCACGCTGCGCAGCCTGGGCCCGCAGAAGCATCGCCCCGCTGAAATGCTTCGGGCCATCAACGGTTTTCTCGGCGAGCGCCGCATCGAAGGCCGCTTCATGACCCTGTGTTTCGCCACCTGGCATCGCGGCCGTCACAAATTGCGCATCGCCAACGCCGGGCAGGAAGAGCCGTTCCTTTATCACGGCGGCCGGTGCGAGCGAATCATGCTCGCGGGTTTTCCCCTCGGAATGTTTGAGGAATCAACTTACGATCAGCGAAGCTACATTCTGGATGAAGGCGATGTCGTGGTATTTCATTCCGACGGCATCGGCGATACGCAAAATCCTGCCGGAGAGTTCTTCGGTCACACTCGTCTCGCGGAGCTAATTTCCGCCAACAACCATCTCAACTCCGATGGCATCGCCGACCGCATCCTGGAAGAAGTGGACGCCTTCTCCGGCGGCGCCCATCCCTTCGACGATCGCACCCTGCTCGTCCTGAAAGTAAAGTAGCGTCGCCCTAATCCACCTTCGTCGCGGCCACAGGTGTCTTCGGCTTCTTCAAATGCACGAATGTGTTCACCGAGTCATTGAACATCCCCTGTTGATCCACAAACGTCATATGCCCGCTCTTCGGCAAAATCACAATCTGCGAATCCGCGATCTTTTCGTGTATTTCCTGCGATAGCGATGGGTCACACTCGTCGTGATCCCCCGCAATAATCAGCGTGGGAACATGAATCGTATGCAGCCGCTCCACATACTCCACCGACTTCAAATTTCCATCAATCACGAACTCGCCGTTCGAGCCCCACATCTCGCGATACAAATCCCAGGCGGTATTGCCGGTCGCCGTCGGGTCGTAATTCGCGTCCGGATGATTCTGATAGAGATATGGAAAATACGCTCCGCCCCACGCCGCAATCATGTAATCGTTCGTGTAGCGGTTTTTCTCGTATTCTTTGCCGTGCCCGTAGAGCCCCGCCTTTTCCTCGCGCTCGATTTGTTCCCGCACTTTCGCCGGTGCCGCCGCTTTGACCCGCGCCAGCACCTGATTCATCTCCGCCGTACTTGCGAACGTGCTGCACAAAATCAAATGGCTCAGATTATTCTGATGCTTCAGCGCGTACGCCTGCGCCAGTACGCCACCATAGGAATGTCCCAGCAGTGTGATTTTGCCCAGCACCAGCCCTTGCCGCACTGCCTCCACATCTTCCACCATATTTTCAACGGTGTATCCGGCAGTATCTTCCAGCTTCTGCGACCGGCCGGACCCGCGCTCGTCAATAAATATCAACCGGTTCTGCCGCGTCAGCGGCAGCAGATATGGCAGAAAATAATCGTGCGATGCGCCGGGCCCTCCGTGCACGATCAAAATCGGCGCACCGCGCCCAATCGTCATGTAATAAATTAAGACGCCGCTCGAATCAATGTAGCCTTCCTGAATCGGATAATCCGCCACCGGAACTCTGCGCGGCGGCACCGCCGTGTCGCTCGCAGCTTGTTCCGCCGGCGCTTTCGCTTGCGCAGTTCGATGCGTCTGCGTTCTCTGAGTAGCAGGTGCCGCCTGTGCCAGCAGCCGGTGGGCGCCACCGCATGCACACACCAAACCCGCCAACGCAAAATAAACCGTCAATCGCATGTTATTTCCTCCGAGGACGAAACTGCTGCTCAGCGCTCTCCCCACCGCAGCTTGTTGCGCAGAATTTCGTAGTACGTCTTGCGAGGTGGGTTTACCACTTGTACTTTCGTCGCGGCCTTGGTGATCACCACGCGATCCTGTGGCTGCAACTGGAATCCAATCTGCCCGTCTAGCGTCAGATAAACCGGCTCGCCCGACGCCGAAAAATCCAGCTCCACATGCGCCGTGTCCGGCACCACCAACGGCCGGTTCGTCAGCATGTGCGGGCAAATCGGCGTAATCACAAACGCATCCAGATCCGGATGAATGATAGGCCCGCCCGCCGCCAGCGAATACGCCGTCGAGCCCGTCGGCGTCGCCACAATCAGTCCATCCGCGCGATACCGCCCCACGTGGTGATGATCCACGTGCACGTCAAAATCCAGCATGCGCGCCAGCGCGGCCTTGTTCGCCACTGCATCATTCAAAGCCGTCAACCGCTCCGCCGGTTTGTTGCTGTGCACGATCTCTGCTTCCAGCATCATCCGCTCGCTGGTACGGTGTCCTCCCGCCAGAATCGATTCCAGCACAGGGTAAAGTTCATCCAGCGTCACGCTACTCAAAAATCCCAGTCCGCCCAGATTCACCGCGAGAATTGGAACGTCGTGTCCGCCCAGTGACCGAGCCGCCGCGAGCAAAGTTCCGTCGCCGCCCAAAACGATCAGCAAGTCAACTTTTGCCGCCATTTCTTCCCGCGTCATCGCCGGGCCGTTCGGATCAATCGTCGTTCGCGTCCGCGGATCCACGGAAACTTCGACCTTGCGCGACTCCAGCCATCTCCGCAGTTCCGGAACGACGGCCGTGACCATTTCGGGGATTGGTTTGCAGACAATGCCAGCGGCGCGAATCATAACTGGAGGCAGAATTCTACTCTACCCGCGAGCGCGGGCGTGGAGAAAAAACTCCTGGTTGCCTTCCGTCCCCGGCAGGTGGCTTGGGCGGACTCCTAGAATGTCCAGGCCGCATGCGGTGGCCGCCGCTTGCACCCGCTCGATCGCTTTCTGGTGTAGCGATGCATCCCGCACGATCCCACCCTTGCCGATTTCGCTTTTCTCCAGCTCGAATTGCGGCTTGATCAATATCAAAAAATCCGCGCCAGTCGCTGCGACGGGCCCCACCGCCGGCAAAACCTTCGTCACCGAAATAAAAGACACGTCCATCGTCACCAATCCAGGCCGCTCCACAATATCCTCAGCTTTCAGATAGCGCGCGTTGCGTTCAACAGTCGTCACGCGCGTATCCTGCCGCAATTTCCAATCCAGCTGATCCACCGTCACGTCCACCGCAAAAACCCGCGCCGCTCCACGCTGCAGCAAACAATCCGTAAACCCGCCAGTCGAGCTTCCCACGTCCAGGCAAATCGTACCTTGCGGCGCAATTCCGAAATCGTCCAGCGCCCCCTCCAACTTCAGCCCGCCGCGGCTCGCATATCGCAAAGCCTCGCCGATGATTTCCACGCGCGCATCCGCCGCCACCTGCGATCCAGGCTTTTCCATCTTCTGCCCGTTCACCAACACATTCCCAGCCAGCAGCAAAGCATGCGCGCGCTCCCGCGAAGGAGCAAGCCCACGCTCGACAATCAAAACATCCAACCGAATTTTCCCAGGTTTGCGATTCGAATGAGACTTGCCGGAAGGAACTATCTCAGAGTTAGGTTTGGATTTCATGCGTAAACAGAACCGCGGCCGTACCAACAGTTTTCTCTGTGTTCTCCGATTTTCTCTGTACCCTCTGTGCTAATGTTCTCGCCCTTCTCCGTGCCCCAACCTCTGGGTGCTGCGCGTTAAATCTCTTCGCCTTTCTCTTCGCTCGCCGTCATCACTGCCTTTATCAGTGCTCATCAGCGTTCATCAGTGGTGATTCTAGCAACCGCCACGCAACCGACCAACCCTTACGCCCGCCGCGCCACCAAAAATTGCGCCAACGCCCGCAATCTCCCCGCCCGCTCTCCATAAAAATCCAATTCTTTCAAGGCCTTCGCCTCCAGATCCGCCGCAATATCTCGCGACACCTCCAACCCATGCAAAGCCGGATAAGTCGCCTTCTTCTGTGCCTGATCCTTGCCCGCGGTTTTCCCCAGCGCCGCCGACGATTCCTCCACATCCAAAATATCGTCCACCACCTGAAACGCCCAGCCGATATTTTCCCCAAACGCCAGCAGCCGCGTGACGTCCCCGCGATCCGCGCCACCCGCAATCGCCCCTGCCACAATGGACGCGCGAATCAAAGCCGCCGTCTTCGACCGGTGAATGTACTCCAGCATTCCCTTGTCCGGCGCTTTGCCCTCGGCTTCGAGATCCGCCACTTGCCCGCCAATCATTCCACGATCCGTCCCCGCCGCTTCCGCAATCATCGCCAGAATCGTAAGCCGTCGCTGCGGTTCCACGGGCGCAAGCGCCAAAGCGTGAAACGCCAGAGTCAGCAGCGCGTCTCCCGCCAGAATCGCCATCGCCTCCCCGAACACTTTGTGGTTGGTCGGTTTTCCGCGCCGCAGATCGTCGTTATCCAACGCCGGCAGGTCGTCGTGAATCAGCGAATAGGTGTGAATGAACTCCAGCGCGCAGCCCACCTGCACCGCTCCGCTCTGCTCTGGCGAGAACATCCTCGCGGCTTCCATGCACAGGATCGGCCGAACCCGTTTTCCCCCCGCAAACACGCTGTACCGCATCGCTTTATGGATGGTGATCGGAAGCGCATCTTCCGGCGGCAATAGCTCCTGCAATGCCGCTTCCACTGTGGCTCTGTCCTGCTCGAAGAAATCGGGGATCGTCATAGGTTCAATGCAGATCTCTGGGATGCCAATCGCTGTGCAATAACCAACCGGCGTAGGTTAATTATTTTCGTCTTCCGGATCAAACGGCTCCGCCACAATCTTTCCGTCCGCCTTCTTCAGCAAAATTTCCACGCGCCCTTCCGCCTCTTCCAGCTGCTTCTGGCACTCGCGCGAAAGTTTCACGCCTTCCTCAAAGAGCCGCATCGCCTCGTCCAAAGACAAATCCGCGCTCTCCAGGCGTTTCACCACTTCCTCCAGCCGCGTAAGCGACTTTTCAAAATCACCCTTCTTCGGCGCTTCCACCGGCACAACCGATTTATTCGGTGCTGGACTCATGCCGCCTCGTTCCGCGCAACCTGCAAGCGCTTGAAATGTCTCACCACTGTAGCAGCCAACCGGATTCTATCGCGATGATTTTCTTGCAGCAACGCCAGACTGTCGCCGGGCGCGGCTCAGTTTCCGGTTTTCCGGCTCGCCAGGCCTTACGACGTTCTGTCGTTAGCAATTTCAGAAAATCCTTCGAGACAGCATCGGTGTCACCACGGGCACGCGCTACCCGGCACGCCAACAGCGGCACACAAATCGCGGACGCCGGAAAGCAATGCTCCTGCTGCCATGAAGGTCAAGGTCCAGCTGAGAACAATCGAATTCGCTGGCGACGCGACCACCAAGCTCGAAGGTCCAGTCCACCACACGCGCAGTACCGGGACGAGGCAGGCGACCGCAGCCCCATACACAATTCCCATGATACCGTGCATCACGCGCTCACCCGGATAGACGCCTCCGAGCGGTCTGCGTATCAAATCCTCGACGACAAAATCCCACAAAGTCAGAACGATTTCGACGAAGAGAAGTGCGATCAACAGCACGACATAACGTCCTTGCCAAACCAACCATGGTAACGTGCCGAAAATTATGGCGTAAATGAAGTCACGACCCGCATGAAGCCGTAATTCGGAACGTGCGAGAGGACCCATCGCAGGAAGTCTGGCCCTCCATTCGTGATAATAAAGCGTATCGAACGCGCCTAGGCAAGCCAGCACGACGAAGAGCCTAAGGGCAAGGGTCACGGCAGCTTAGAGACGTCCGCGAGAGTATAGCTTCGGTACGCATCGGCGGCGAAGCATCTGATTAGGGCGGTGATCTCAATGGGTCGACGCAACACTAAGTTAGAACCCGCCTGGCATTGAAAACAGAAGCTAAGATAGCTTGCTAAGGTTAGACCAGCCGGAATACTGCTCTGGCTAGGTTTTTACCGAGTACAGCTAAATAGATGGTTCTCGCGCAGAAGCATTGTCGAATCAATGCACTGGATGGTGTTGCATCGACCGGTTGAGCTGGCAACGCTAATCAGAACCTTGCCCACTACCTGCTTTCGGTCGGCAACAGTGTCAGCCGATGCGCGTGCACGCCATCCTCGACCGCAATCGTGAACGCTGCGGGAATTCCGTGCCCGTCAAACCATTCCGCGAATTGATCTCGATAGTATGGGCTAGCGTACTGCCCCGATTCACCTGTAGGAATCTCCATCAACGACTGATCGAAATTCGAAAGGTCCGACACAAAACGCATCGCCGGCCCATGTCCCACGCCATCGCCCGCACCGTATCAATCGTCCGACCCTGCTCGTACGGCCCAATGTTCAGCAATCCGAGCAACAATCCTGCACGGCCCAGCGGATGAATCATGTCCAGCGGAGGCAACCGTCCCTAGTTCCACCCGGACTCCGTCGCTTGGCCTGCATCCTTCTCGGCCCTTGGTCACTTGCTCCAACAGCGGCGGAGTGTAGCCCACACAATCACTAGCGTGCAATCCAGCGAACCGCCGATGCAGCCGCAACTTGCCCTCCGCGCCACGACTGACTATTGCCTCCGCGCCCCCAAACGATGCAAAATCCGGCCATGCCTCACGAATTCACAGACTCCTACCTCACCGACGCCACTCGCGTGCTCCGCTATTACAAACACCTCGGCGAACGCGCCATCGCCCAAGCTCCCGACGACGCGCTCACTATCTCCCTCGACGCAGAATCGAATTCCATCGCTATCATCGTCAAGCACCTCTACGGCAACATGCGCTCCCGCTGGACCGATTTCCTCAACAGCGACGGCGAAAAGCCCGACCGCAATCGCGACACTGAATTCGAAGCGCCAGCCGCAACCCGCGACCAACTCATTGCCCAATGGGAAGCCGGCTGGAAATGTCTCTTCGACGCCCTAGCCGCTCTCACCGACGCCGACGTCGGCCGCAAAGTCCTCATCCGCAACGAACCCCACTCCGTCATACAAGCCATCAATCGTCAAGTTGCGCACTATTCCTACCACGTAGGCCAAATCGTATTTCTAGCCAAACACTTCGCCTCCGCGCATTGGACCACGCTAACGGTCCCGCGCGGAAAATCCGCCGACGCGACTGCGAATATCCGCACCGCCCAAGACTCAAAGCAACCAACAAAGTAGTTGAGCGAATCTTCGACGAAAATCCGCCGGGATGCGGCCAGACGTCCGGTTCTCAATCGGCGCCACTAATCACTAATCACCAATCACTAATCACACATCACTCACCATCGCTTTTCCCCCATTACCCCGCGCCTCTTGCTAAAATCAACCAGCAATGATCGCCCTGCAACTTTTCGCCGTCCTAGCCCTGGTCGGCATCAACGCCTTTTTCTCCGCCGCCGAATTTTCCCTGATCGCCGTCCGCCAATCCCGCGTCCGCCAGCTCGTCGAACAAGGCGACGCTCGCGCCAAGGTCGTCGAAATCCTGCTCACCGACCTCACCCGCGTAGTCTCCGGCGTGCAAGTCGGCATCACTCTCGCGAGCCTCTCACTCGGCTACCTCGGTGAAATCACTCTCGCCGGAATTCTCAGCCCGCTCGTGCAAGCGATCCCACGTCCGTGGGCCGCGATAATCGCTCACGGCACCGCGCTGGCGATCGCGTTCGGCATGCTCACCGTGCTGCAAGTCGTTCTCGGTGAACTCGTCCCCAAAAGCCTCAGCCTAGCGCGCGCCGAACGCGTGGCACTGCTCATCGCGCGCCCTTTTTCCTGGTTTCTGAACACTTTTCGCTGGGCCATTGACCTTCTCGACGGCTGGGCCGAAAAAATCGTCGGCGCGCTCGGCGTGATTTCGCCGCACAGTCACACGCTCGTGCGTTCCACCGAAGAATTGCAGGTGATGATCCAGCAGGCGCGCGATCGCGGTCTTCTTCCCGCCGCCGAAGTAAAATTCATTCAAGCCGCGATGGAACTCGGCCAGATCCAAGCTCGCGAAGTCATGGTCCCTCGCCCGGACGTTCACGCGCTCCCCGCCTCCGCCAGCCTCGAAGACGTCATGACCATGTTCGCCACCACGCAGCGCTCGCGCATTCCCGTGTACGAAGGCACGCTCGACCACATTCTCGGCTTCGTCCACATCAAGGACATGATTTGGATCCTTCTCGATCGCGCCCGCCGCGCCGAAGATCACCAGCCGCTACCCGAATACAATCTCCGCACCGTTCTGCGCGACGCGCTCATCGTTCCCGAAACCAAGCCCGTCAGCGAACTGCTCCTCGAGTTTCGCGCGCGCCGCACCGGCCTCGCCATGATCGTTGACGAATTCGGCAGCATCCTAGGCCTCGCCACGCTCGAAGACATCCTCGAGCAGATGGTCGGCGAAATTCACGACGAATTCGACGTAGTCGAGCGCCCGCTCACTCTTCCCGACGGCGGCATGATCTTCGACGCCGCCATCAAAATCCGCGAGCTCGCCGCGCGTTACAACATCGTGCTCCCCGAAGATCCCTCCTACGAAACGGTCGGTGGTTTCGTGCTGACCCGCTTGGGATTTATCCCGCGCGGCGGAGAAAGTTTCGAAGCCGACGGCTATCGCTTCACGGTAATGGAAATGGATCATCGCCGCGTCTCGCGCCTGAAAATCAAGCCGCTGCCCCCCGCAATTGTCCCGTCGCCCACGCCGGAATCTGCGCCGGAATCCGCAGAAGTCGCGCAGGCCGAGCAGCAGGACTCCAGTGCAAATCACAAAACACCAGCCGAAGTTTTAGAGATGCCCTCATCAACCTCCGCTGCCGATTCACGCAGCGTCAAAAAAGTCCGCCGCGCAGCCAGAGAAAAATCCCCCAAGCCTCCCGCCGAAGCTGCGGTACCCTCTCCCGACGAGCCCGCCGCGGATGCGCCGTCCTCGAGGCCAGCCCATAAATGATTCGTTACATTTCAATCCGCTTGCTGTTTGCACTACCGGCGCTATGGCTCATCCTCACCATGGTTTTCCTTCTCGCGCACATCGTTCCCGGCGATCCAGTCGCGCAAATGCTCGGCGAAGGCGCCCGCGCCGAAGACCTCACGCAACTCCGCCACGCGCTGGGCCTCGATCTGCCGCTTCCCGTGCAATACGGCCGTTATCTCGCGGGCGTCCTGCACGGAAATCTCGGCGAATCGTTCCGCTTCCAGCAGCCCGTGCTGAAAGTGGTCGCGGAACACTACCCCGCCACTCTCGAACTCGCCATCGTCGCGCTACTGATCTGTGCGTTAATTGGAATTCCAGCCGGTGTGCTCGCCGCGCACAAACGCGGCGAAAGAACCGATCACGCCGTAGGCGTCCTCACTCTTTTCGGCCTCTCCGTCCCGAATTTCGCGCTGGGTCCCGTGCTCATTCTTCTTTTTTCAGTTGTGCTCGGCTGGCTTCCTGTTTCCGGACGCGGTGGCATCTCGCATCTCATTCTTCCCGCGTTCACGCTAGGCGCAGCGCTCGCGGCCATCCTTACGCGCATGGTGCGCACCTCCGTGATCGAAGAACTTTCCGCCGACTACGTCCGCACCGCGCGCTCGAAAGGCGTCTCGGAATCCGGCGTGCTCTTTCGTCACGCCCTGCGCAACGCGCTGATTCCCATCCTCACCATTCTTGGCCTGCAATTCGGCACGCTGCTCGCCGGCACCATCGTCACCGAATCCATTTTTTCCTGGCCGGGCATCGGACGCCTCGCAGTGCAAGCCATTGGCGCGCGTGATTATCCGTTGCTGCAAGGCTGCATCCTGCTGATCGCCGTGTCCTATGTATTCGTCAATCTGCTCACCGACCTGGTATACGCGCTGGTTGACCCGCGGGTGCGCTTCGAATGAGCACGGCGCAAGAGAAATCTCTGCCGCGCGGTCTCGTGCGCGAACTTCTGCGCGAACTAATCGAATTTCTGCGCCGCAGCGTTCCGGGACGCTGGGGATTTGCGCTCACGTTACTGCTGGTGATTGTCGCGCTGGCCGCGTCCTGGCTCGCTCCGTACGATCCCGTCGCGCAAAATTTGCCCGCCCGCCTCGTCCCGCCCACCGCCGCGCACTGGATGGGCACCGACGAGCTCGGCCGCGACATCCTCTCGCGCATCATCTTCGGCACGCGCGTCTCCATGCTCGTCAGCATCTGCGTGGTTTTCGGCGCGGGAATAATCGGTCTGGCAATCGGCGCGGTCGCGGGTTATTTCGGCGGGTGGTTCGATCGCTTCGTTAACATCATCCTGATCAATGCGTTTCTCTCGTTTCCCGGAATCCTGCTGGCCATCGCCTTCGCCGCGTTTCTGGGCCCGGGCCTCGACAAAGTAATTCTCGCGCTGGTCGTCACCGGCTGGGCCGGCTATGCACGCCTGGCGCGCGCGCAAATTCTGCAGGCCAAGGAAATGGAATACGTGCTGGCCGCGCGTTCTCTGGGCGCTTCGCACGCCCGCATTCTAATTCGCCATCTCCTCCCCAATATCTTGCAGCCCATTCTAGTGCAAGCAACCATCGCGATGGCTGGCGCCATCCTCGCCGAATCCACACTGAGTTTTCTCGGCGTCGGCGTTCTAGCCCCCATGCCCAGTTGGGGCGCCATGCTCAACGACGCGCGCGGCCACCTCTTCGACGCGCCGCACCTAGTGATTTTCCCAGCCCTCGCCGTAATGACCGCCGTCCTAGCCTTCAACCTGCTAGGCGACGCTCTCCGCGACTGGCTAGACCCCCGCATGCGCTCCTATCTGATAATCACCTCGCTCGCCCGCTAAACGCGCAAGCGATACTCGGTAGGGACGCTGCTTGCTGCGCCCCAGCTTGCCACGATGTCAGCTCCGCCACGGGTTCGTAGGGGCACGGCACGCCGTGCCCGCGAAAACATGGTGGAAGCCCGCAAACACAGCCACCCGTCAATCAATTCAGAATGAAACCACAGGAAAAATCTGCAGAGAATCACGAACAGAAGAGCGCCACCATCATTCCAACTCCACCGTAACCTCAGCCCCCCGCCCAATCCCCATCACCCTCGCCGCATTCCCCTTATTCACGCACAATTCCAAATACCCGCCCGAACCGATAATCGCAAACGGTTCGCCCGCTGTACCCGACGCAAACGTCGGCAGCAATTTCTTAATCTCCGCATTCCCAGCTCGAATCGTGAATTTCGCGTCCGGAGCAACCAACGCCGGCGTCTCCTCGCCCTTCAAATTCGTGATCAAATTTCCAAAGTTATCCAGCTTCAGCACCACGCACTTGATCGAATTTCCGTTCACCTTCGGCTTCGGAATGCTGAACCGCACGAAATCCTCAATCAACTCTCCAAAACTAGCCGTCTGCCAGTTCTTCGAAAGCCATCCCGCCACTGGCGCGAAAATATCGCGCCCATGAAAAGTATTGCTCACCGGCTGCCGAAAATAGTGTTCCGAAGTGATGTGCCACGCAAAAAGCGATTCCGACTGATCGTAAATCGCGGAAAGCACGCCGTTATCCGGCGCCACAAAATAATGCTGGTCGCCAGCCACCAGAATTGGTCGCCGCTGTGTACCCACTCCCGGATCCACCACCACCATGTGAATCGTCTTCGACGGGAAATAGCGATAGGCCTGGCTGATCGTGAGCGCTCCGTCCAGCACGTCGTGCGCAATCACGTTGTGCGTGATATCCACGATGCTCACCTCGGGATTGATGCTCAGGATCACTCCCTTGATCACTCCCACAAGGTGGTCGCTCGTCCCGTAATCCGTCGTCAGAGTAATGATTGGCCGCGCCAAGTTTTGCCCCCATGAATTGCGCGGCCGAACCGCAAAAATCTATCCTGCCACGTTCTTCGACGCTATCGGACGCCCGCAACCCTGTCAAGGCAACCCGCGCGTACCTGTAACGCACTCGTACTACCGTCGTCGCGCGGCCAGCAAGGGCCTCTGCTTGACCCCTCCGTCGCGTACCGCTATTCTGAATACTCTCAGCTTCTCAACATGCGCATTTACCTCGATTACAATGCGACGACGCCCGTGGACCCTGCAGTCCTCGGCGCCATGCTGCCATATTTCGCCGAAACTTTTGGCAACGCCAGCTCGATTCATTCGCCTGGCCAGCGCGCGCGCGGCGCTTTGGATTCCGCCCGCGCGTCGGTGGCCGCGTTTCTCGGCGCCAAGCCGTCGGAGATTGTCTTTACCAGCGGCGGGACGGAATCCGACAATCTCGCGCTCTTCGGCGTCGTCGCCGCATCGCAAGAGCCGCGCAGGCACATCATCACCACCGCCATCGAGCATCACGCGGTGCTCAACGCCGCCCAGGCGCTCGAAAAACTTGGAGTCGCAGTCACCTACATTCCCGTCGGTCGCGAAGGAATCGTCGATCCCGACGATATCCGCCGCGCGCTCAAGCCGGAGACAATTCTCATCAGTGTGATGCACGCCAACAACGAGCTCGGCACCATCCAGCCGATCGAAGAAATTGGCCGGATCGCCGCTGCCGCGGATGTTTGGTGCCATTGCGACGCGGTGCAGTCCGCCGGAAAGTTGCCGCTCGACGTAAACTGCCTCGGCGTGGACCTGCTCTCAATTTCCGCGCATAAGATTTACGGTCCCAAGGGCGTCGGTGCGCTCTACGTCCGCTCCGGCACGCCCCTCGAGCCGCAATTCCACGGCGGTCATCACGAACGCGATCGCCGCCCCGGCACGGAAAATGTACCGGGCATTGTTGGCCTGGGCAAAGCGGCGGACGTTGCGCGAACGAATCTGGCGGCAGACACAGCGCGCATCGCAACTCTGCGCGATCGTCTGGAAGACGCGCTGCTGGCGACCTGCGGCGACGCGCTTGTAAACGGAAATCGCGCGCAGCGCGTGGCCAATACCTCAAACGTATCGTTTCACGCCGCGGGCGGGGAAGCGCTGGTGATCGCGCTCGACCTGCAGGGAATCGCTTGCTCCACCGGCGCCGCATGCTCGTCCGGAGCTGTCGGCCCTTCGCATGTGCTGATGGCCATCGGACTTTCGTCCGACGAAGCGCGCAGCAGCCTGCGGTTTAGTCTCGGCCGCACCACTACAGCCGAAGAAATTGAGCAAGCGATTGCGTTAATCCCGCAAGCGGTCGAACGCCTACGCGCCCTCTCGCCGCTGAGCGCAAACGCGGCGATCTCGGCATGATCTCGCGAAGCTAAAGGAATGATTCGTTGTCGTCACTAACACAACTAGAAGCTTCAATCGGCGTCGCAGCCACGCAAACCGCGACCACCGTCGCCGTAGCGATGAGCGGTGGTGTGGACAGCTCCACGGTCGCCGCGATCCTCCACGACCGCGCGCAAACCATCGTCGGCCTCACTATGCAACTCTGGAATCAGCGCCGCCTGCCGCAATTGCAGAATAACGGCCCCGCGCAGCATCGCTGTTGCTCGCACGACGATGTGTACGACGCGCGCCGCGTCGCCGAACATCTCGGGATCCCTTTCTACGTCGTGAATTTCGAGCGCGAGTTCGAGCTCAACGTCATCCGTCCCTTCGTCGCGGATTATCTCGAAGGCCGCACGCCCATCCCGTGCACCATGTGCAACAATCACGTGAAGTTCGATCAACTCCTCGTCACTGCGCGCCAGATTGGCGCCGAGCGCATTGCCACCGGCCACTACGCTCGCGTGCGCCACAATCCTCATACCTGCCGCTACGAACTTCTCCGAGCCGTGGACGAATCCAAGGACCAAACTTATTTCCTCTTCGGCCTTACGCAGGAGCAGCTCGCGCGCACCGATTTTCCCCTCGGCGAACTGCAAAAGCACGAAGTCCGCGAAATCGCGCGCCGCCTGCAGGTTCCCGTCGCGGAAAAGCCCGAGAGCCAGGAAATCTGTTTTGTCCCGACGGGAAATTACGTGAAGTTTATCGAGGGATATCTGCAGGAGCAGGGAAGCGATCTGCCGAAGGAAGCGGGCGATATCGTCACCACTTCCGGTGAAGTTCTGGGCCGGCACAATGGGCTGCATCAATTCACGGTAGGTCAGCGCAAGGGCTTGGGACTTTCCGGCGGACAGCCGCCGATGTACGTCGTCGCGCTTGACCGCGCGCGGAATCGTCTCGTCGTGGGCGAGGACCAGGAACTCCGCCGCGCGATCTGCGAGGTGCGCGACGTGAACTGGATTCCCTACGTCGTTCCCGACGCGCCGGTGCAAGCGATGGTCCGCATCCGCAATCGCCACGAACCCGCCGAAGCCGAGATCACGCCGCTCGACGCCACTACCGCGCGCGTACATTTCCGCGAGCCGCAGCGCGCCATCACTCCAGGCCAAGCGGCCGTGTTTTACGCAGGCGAGAAAGTCCTCGGCGGCGGCTGGATCCGCTGATTTTTTTTCACGCATTAATTTTCAGATTGAGGCTGCGGAAAAATCAGAACGCGGAAAATATGCCTGAAGGAAAATCACAACCGCGGAGTGACACGTCAGATAAAGAGTTCTTCGTCTTGCGATACTGAATCCGCATCCGATTCCGGCTTATTGTTCTGCTGGCGGCGCAGCATATCCAGGCCCACCTTGATCCCCTTCATTACCGCCGAAGCCTGCCGAATCGGCCCCCACAAAGTATTGCGGAATTTCGTGCCGGCCTCGTCCACCACTTCCAGCGCGCCGGTTAGAATCTGGTCCGCGCGAATCACCTGGACGCGCAAACGCTCCAGCCCTTCGGTAACGACGCGGTCCACCTTCTGTGCCTGCCCGCGCGCTATGCGCGTGATTTCCGCGGTGTCGCCCATCACGCTGGAGATGCGTTCTTCGGAATCTTCCAGTATGCGGTTCACGCGCAACAGGATCGGGTCCACGCGCCCCTGCAAGTCATTCGCGATGCGCGTGAATTCCTGCATGGACATCTTCAACTGCAGGAACATCGCCACCAGCACAGCCATCTGCACAACGATAGCTACGGCGGCGATGATGATGAACGCCTGGACCCAGCCCGTCATGAAGCTCCTTGCGCTGCCTTAGGAAGCCTTGGATTCCTTGCGGTACGTGTCCTTCCCCGCGTCGACAGCCGAGGAAAGCGCATCCTTCTGCCGCGACATGATCTCTTTGCTGCGTTCGATCAAGTCTTCCGCGCGTTCGCGCAATTCTCGCGCCTTCTTCTGCGCGAACTCGCGGCCCTCGTCGGCCTTGCCCGTCAAATATTCACGGGTCTCGTCGCCCGACTTCGGCGCGAAAAGAATCCCCACCAATGCTCCAATTCCCAGCCCCACCAAAAATACGCTAACCTTTGAACCTACACTATTATTGTCGCTCATAGGCCACCTCAGAGCTTGACAGTAGCATAGCCGTCCCAATCGAGGCAAGAAAAGCCGTAGCATATGCCTGTCTGCTGCCTGTTCGCATTTGATCTGAATGACTTCGTAGCGCCCCAATGCAAGACCGAAGAGCACGAGTAGGATTTCCTATGCTACGAACGCCAAATTTGTATCGAATAGAAAACTGTTTCTCCTTTGTTTTCATCAGAGCTCTCGTCAGAATGATGATTTTGTGAGCTTTATTTGAATCGAATAGAAACGGCGCGATTCGTGGGTTGTGATTGGTGAGATGATGCGGCGCGGGCGCCGAAATGGCCGAAAAACTAGCGATTAGAAAAAGTTTTCTCGTTTGTTGTGAGCGGGTTAGCTCGATTTCTAATAATTGACTAGCGATTAGAATTGCGCGTCGCGCGCTCGCACATTGCGCGCCCACGTTCACGCTGTGCGCCGCCATTCGGGTGCAAGCGCTTGGCACCTTGGCCGCCGCGACCCGGCGCCCGCAGACACCATCGCCAAGCGCGCGCTCGCGCGCCCAGCCAGCCAAGCCCCTCGCCCGTGCCCCAGTCTCCATGTCGCGTCCTCAGCAGCGCCGAAAAGCGCCCCGACTCACGCTAACACAATTGTCGGTCGCTGGATGTTCGTAGAAATACGCACAAGGGTAAGCGATAGAAAAATTGGGTCGTACTTTGCTGTGAGGGCCGATCGTGGGAAATCTAAACCCCCACCCTTCGCATGAAACAAAGTCGCGAAGGATAGGCACTGCCTGCGGCAGGCAGGAACCCGGAAATTCAACTGCGTTCGTTTGGTCGGTGTGGAAGGGTGTGCCACGCGCCAAACGGATGGTTCTCCCGCGGAAGCATTGTCGAATCAATGCACTGGATAGTGTTGCATCGACCGGTTGAGCTGGCAGAACTTATCCGGAGTTGACCATTCGACTTCCATTAATTATGCAGCGGGTTAGTCAGCGGGTTGCAAATTGAAATCGACTGGGCTGGCCGCGTCGATATCTTTGCGCCGAACCCCTGGAATGTTATTCAGTAAGACACATATCTGTGGTGTGTACCGTTCCGCACAGTTCCTGATGGCAAGTGGCCAGACACTATGTTCACTCAAACTAAAGGACATCTAAATGAAACCACTTCTCGCAATTGCTTGCATGCTGACTATCGGAAGCGTTGTATGGGCGCAGTCGGCGCCACCACTCGCCTCCTCGCAGACCTTCGCCGTCTTGGGCGCCACGACGGTGACTAGTACCGGCCTAACGGTCATCAACGGAGATTTGGGTGTGAGCCCAGGGACGGCCGTAACCGGTTTTCCCCCGGGGACGGTGATACGAGGCGCAATTCATGCGGACGATCCGACCGCGGTTACCGCTCAGGCCGATGCGCACACTGCCTACGCTGATCTAGTAGCTGAGGCGTGCGGCACGAACTTGAGCGGCAAGATACTGGGCACAAGTCCTGGCGCGGTCGTGCTCGCGCCTGGCGTCTATTGTTTTGGTTCCTCTGCGCAGTTGACAGGAACCCTCACCCTGAGCGGCAACGGTGTCTACGTTTTCCAAATTGGGAGCACGCTTACGTCTGCCAGCAATGCCTCTGTCGTGCTGGCCGGCGGCGCGACAGCAGAAAATGTGTTCTGGCAGGTCGGCAGTTCAGCCACTCTTGGCGATAGCACCTTTCTTGAAGGAAGCATTCTCGCCCACACCAGCGTCAGCGTCACCAGCGGCAGCAGTGTCGCCGGACACATCTTTGCGCTCACAGCTGCTGTGACCTTAGACACTAACGCGATTGATACCGCATCAAATCAACAGTTCACCATTGAATCGGACCATACTTCCCTAAGCGCGGAACTCGCTACGTCTTCAGACCCGAATGCGACTGTCCAATGCACGGTCGCGGCGCCGTGTCTCCAAGACCTGTATCTAGCTTTTAACACGATAAGCCAACAACCAGCGATATTGGGTAATCCGAATGTTCTATGGGCCACGAACTCGATCGACGATCCAGATCAACTTATTAGCCTAACGACGAGCAATCTTTGTGGCAGTAATTCCGTAATTCAGGTGGGAAATGAAGATGGGACCAGTTACACGTTTTCAGGATCGAGCATCGTAAATGGTGCCGGCAATAGCAACCCATGCCTGAGTTCCCCGGGCAGTCCTACGACAGGCAGTTATAGCCTCTCCACCGGTGAGATTGGCAACTACACCATTTACGCCCTCCCCGACCCAAGCGGAATCTACACCGGAACTTTCAATGACAATGGCAGTAGTGGCAACAATCACAAAAATGCTACTGGAAACGGCTCGGATACGCTTTCGTTGAATGTTAACTCTGACTTTTCTGTCACGGCAACCTTGGTGGTGGCCCCGGGCGAACTTTGTCCGGCACAAACTACCACGCTTACCTTATCTTCTTCGGACCCGGTAGCCATTAACAACGGAGTTGATCCAACGGACGGGATTTCTAGCGTGAGCGTGGGCGAATCCGTGGAGCTCAGTTTGGCGGACAATGTCGGTGATTTGGAATGGGTAATTATGAGCGATCAGGATGCCAACGGGAATGTGCTTCCGGTGGGAACTCTTTACGCGACTGGATTCTCAGCCGCGGGAGTTTGTGATGGAACACTTATTTACGACAAGCCGTTCGCTCAAAAAGGCGTCAGAGCCAAGCCGCGGCCTGGAAATCATCACCATCGCCGGTACCTGACTGAGCAGATGCGTGAATTCGAAGAGAGAGTCGAGAATGGCCAACGGCGGTAGAGGGGCTTGATTTCCAGTAAGCCTTTTTGCCGAGCGCATACTAATAGATTTGGAACTGGCGCAAGTTTCGAATCTGCTGCGCCTTAGCAAAATAAAGTTTCCTCCAGCGCCTGAATAACACGGACCAGTGCAGCACTAGAAGGGTATCTGTTCGATGACGCGACGTCTTTGCGCCGAATATCTGGAGCATTATTCAGCAAGGCACAGGCCTACCGTGTGTTCTGCTCCACACAGTTTCTGATGGCAAGTGGCCAGAGACCATATTCGCTCGACCTTCGGCCTTTTAGAGTATTCGAAATGAAATCTTTTACCATCAAGCCGCCAAGAAGAGACGCAAGCGATCCATCCACACTTATCTCGCCTCCGCTTCGCAGGCGAGAAAGCAAGATTGGAGATGTGCAGTGTCAGGCTCTGGTGCAAGCGGCGCCTGACGCCATTGTCGTCGTGAATCAATTCGGCGTGATTGTCTCGGTCAATGCGCAGGCAGAAAGACTCTTTGGGCATCGCGGGGACGAGTTGATTGGTCAACCCGCTGAAATTCTCGTTTCCGCACATTCCCGAGGTCAGCATACCGATCAGCACCCTCGCTTCCTAATCGCCCCTCTGGAACGGCCGACGGTGGCAGCCCTGGAGCTTTTTGGTTTGCGCAAAGATGGCAGCGAATTCCCCGCCGAGATTAGACTGAGCCCAATGCACACTGAGCAAGGAATATGGGTTTCTAGTGCCATCCGCGATGTCAGCGAAAGGAGGGGGACCGAAGAAGACCTTCGCCGACTAGCCTCGATTGTTGCTTATTCGGATGACGCGATTATTGGCAAGACGCTCGACGGGATCATTACTAGTTGGAACGCCGGTGCCGAGCGAATGTATGGCTATTCGGCCAACGAGGCTATTGGGATGTCCGTGAATAGGCTCGTTCCCGCCAATCATCCGGATGAAATTCCCGAAGTGCTGGAACGTCTGGAACGGGGTGAAATCGTCGATCATTTTGAGACCGTTCGCGTACGAAAAGACGGGGAAGAATTCCACGTTGAAATCACCGCATCACCCATCAAAGACGCGATGGAAAGAATTGTGGGTGCCTCCACGATTGGCCGCGACATTTCTGTGCGCAAAGCGGCCGAAAAACATATGGTCCAGATGGAGGCCAGGTACCGCGGGCTGCTGGAGGCGGCGCCGGATGCGATGGTGGTGGTGAACCAAAGCGGAGAGATCGTCCTACTGAATCGTCAGGCGGAGAAACAGTTCGGATACCACCGCGATGAACTCGTAGGCCAGAAGGTGAAGAACATTATTCCCGAGGGCTTCGGGAAACGCCTGATGCAGGACGCTACCCGAACCGAGGAAGAGGCGTTGGCGCAACAGATCGGGACGGGAATTGAACTTACCGGTCAGCGGAAAGACGGAAGCGAGTTTCCAGTCGAGATCATGTTGAGCCCGCTGGAAAGTGCCGAAGGAATCCTAGTAACGGCAGCAATCCGCGACGTAAGCGCGGCCCGAGGTATCGCGCAGCAGATGACCCATGCGGCCCAGCACGACTTTCTTACCGGTTTGCCCAACCGAACACTTCTGAATGACCGGGTTAGGCAGGCTATCGCCTTCGCGCAGCGTCACGAGAAAAAGGTCGCGGTGCTTTTTTTGGATTTGGATGGTTTCAAACACATCAACGATTCCCTGGGACATCCGGTCGGCGACAAACTTCTTCAATCCATCGCAAAAGGCCTGGTGAGTTGCATTCGCAGCGTGGACACGATAAGCCGTCAGGGAGGCGACGAATTCGTCGTGCTGCTTTCAGACGTGAAGCGATCGGAAGATGCTGCCGTCACGGCGAGAAGATTGCTGCAGGTCGTGGCGGAGGCTCATTCCATAAACCAGCACGATCTTCACGTCACGGCAAGCATTGGCATTAGCGTCTATCCCGACGACGGCCCGGATGCGGAAACGCTCATCAAGAACGCAGACACCGCGATGTATCAGGCAAAGGAAAATGGGCGTCAGAACTATCAGTTTTTCAAGGCAGCCATGAACGTTCGAGCCGTGCAGCGGCAATCTATCGAGCAGAGTCTGCGGGGCGCCCTGGAACGGCAGGAATTCACGCTGCACTACCAGCCGAAGGTCAATCTGAAATCAGGGGAGATTACGGGGGCTGAGGCATTGATCCGCTGGACGCACCCCATTCGAGGGCCGGTTTCTCCGGCACAATTCATTCCCATTGCGGAAGATTGCGGCCTGATTCTGCCGATTGGCAACTGGGTCGTTCGTGAAGCCTGCAAGCAAGCACGGAAATGGTTGGATGCAGGCCTGCCACTAGGCACGATGGCGGTCAATGTCTCCGCAGTGGAGTTTCGAGACGAAAACTTTCTTGACGGTGTATTCGCGGTGCTTAAGGACACGAGCTTGGATCCGAGATTTCTTGAGCTGGAGCTGACTGAAAGTGTTCTTATGAAACATGCCGAGTCGACGGAATCCATCCTCAAGACACTGAGAGCGCGAGGGGTGCAGCTGGCCGTCGATGACTTCGGCACGGGTTTCTCCAGCTTAAGCTACCTTCAGAAGTTTCCGATCGATAGCTTGAAAATCGACCAGTCGTTCGTTCGTCGGATCACCATTGCTCCCGAGGAAACAACCATCGTGAAAGCAATCATAAGCATGGGCCGAAGCCTGAACCTCCGGATCGTTGCCGAAGGCGTGGAAACGCATGAAGAACTGGCATTTCTTCTGTCTCATCAATGTGATGAGGCACAGGGCTTTTACTTCAGCCGACCGGTGCCTGCCGAACAGTTCGCCCATTTGCTACAGTTGGGCATAATAGAAACGGCCGTCCACTGAGGGGTCGGACCTCGTTGCATACTTGGCGATCTGAGTGAGGACTCGAACATTCATGTGGAATTGGGCCAAGAGTGCTTATTCGGTTGTGCGACAATTGGAGAACACTTAGCTGATCTTCTTCCCAACCGCCATTGCCCTCGGTTGACGGGTGGCCGGCCCTTGCACATCAGGCGGTGGCCAACCCTTTCAAATTACCAAACGAACGCGGTTGAATTTCCGGGTGCCGATTCTCGCCGCAGGCGAGGGGGCGGGATTAGACGCCCTTCTAACCGGCGCTGTCGGTTCTCACGATGAATTGCGCTGTAGCGCAATTCACGGGCGGGCCACCCGTTAGCAAAAAACGAAGGCGCGAACCGGTTGGCCCGCGCCTCCTTTTATTCAGCTACCCAGCTACTTCTAGCAGCCGTTACAGTTTGCACAGCACTCGGCGGAATCGCAGCAGGATGCTTGCGCTGCCTTCACTGCTCCTGCAAAACCGAGTGCGATTACTGCCAGCAACAGAACTGCTCTTAGCTTCTTCATGGATTTTTCTCCTTTGAAAAATCAAATGGGTTTTTGCCGACCGATGGCGAGGCCATCAGCGTTAGACCGAGGCAAACGTCTGCGTGGATTTCTAGATGCGAAGCAGGTGGGTTTCGAGGAGTGTGTCTCTGCCGCTATGCCATGCGGGAGCGACGACCTCGAGTGAATGGTAAAGCGAAATCGTGGCCAAGCTGAAAGGGGATTGCAGAACGAAGGAGCGCGCAGCAGAAATTTGCGGCGTCGCTGTTTGCGGCTTCGACGCGACAGTCACTTCCACGGGGCAGCAGGACATCCCGCCGCGGCGAGCGGGCTTGGGATCGTTTGGCTTCGTGGGAATATTGCCGCCGGAATGGTGGGGGCAATTCTCCATGCCTGCCATCAGGTCAGGCTGGGCCGGTTCGGCGGAAGCGTTGTGGTCGGAAAGCGCGCGGGGCGAAGCCGAACTCGCGAGTTGGGGAAGCGTGCAACCCATGAGGCACGCCAGAACGGCCATCCACAGAGACATTACCGTGGCGATTCCCGCTTTGAAGGTGTGGATCGGCAAACGCATCACTTCCAGCGTATACCGCGCGATTGTCAAAAACAATGCGATTTGGCAGGTGGCCGGGTGGTGCGTCCTTTGCGGGACAGCGGAGTGATGCGAGCGAAGAGCGATCTTTTTGAGGCGGGCGGTTCGCGAACCGCCCCTACGAACGAGAGGCTTGGCGGGGCGCGCCCTGGGCCAGCGCCACAGCTGGCCGCGCGCAATCGAACTGATCGCGGAACCCGAAAACGAAGTTGATGCGTCGTTTATGTTCCGGGAGGCGGAGTGCCGGTCCATACGTGTTGGACGATTTGCCACGCGCCGTTGGCCTGGCGCTTATAGATGATTACGTAGCTGCCTTTGGAATTCATTTTGGCGGCGGTGGCGATGTTGGTCAGTGTTTCCTGGAAGTCGCCGCTGTCGTAGGCGAGGTCGCCGGAAGACTCGAGACTCCAGCTATGCAACGTGAGGTCGCTGTTGAAGGTGGCCATGATCGTTTGGAAGAGCGTACGCAACGCTGCGGAGCCGGTGATGCGTTCGCCGTCGGGTTGCAGAAACGCGGCGTCCGTGGCATAAAACTTCAAAATCGGTTCGAGTTGTTTCGTGCGCAAATCTTGCACCCAAGCTTCACGCAGTTTGGCGAACGCTTCCGGTGTTGCGGTCTCAGGCGCGGCGGTGGTAGCCGGGCTGCCGAAAAAAGCCGGCGCGACGAGCACCGCGACAACAAGGAGCGCGACGACGGCGCGGCGCGAGCAGGAAACTCGCGGCGATCGGGTCTGAGGTGTGTAGCGAGTGTTCATGGCGGCTCCGATCAACCAGAAATTCACTTTAAGTTCGAACGTGGTGGCGATCCTACATCGATCTTGTTATTTACCGAGAGCGCAAATCCAATCCCCATTGCAGCGCCGCTCGCACTTTCACGCGGGTGGTGCTTCGGGGGACTGGGTTTCTCGCAATGCTTCGAACACGCGCTGGGCTTGCGCTCGCGGGACTTCGGCGGCTAGCTGGTCCAGAGTGAGTTGCCGGAGTTGCGCGACGCTGCCGAATCGCAGCAGGAGTTTTTGCGCCGTGCGCGGACCTACGCCGCGTATTTCCGTGAGCGCGGTGCGCAGACGGCGGCTCGATCGGCGCTGGCGATGAAATGTGACCGCGAAGCGATGCGTCTCGTCGCGAATCTGCTGGATCAAGTGCAGCACGGGCGAATGCTTTTCGAGGACCACCGGCACATCTTCGCGCCCCAGCACGTAAAGAATTTCTTCCTTCTTCGCGATGCTGGCCAGCGGCTGATTGATGATCGCGAGCTTGTCCAACGCCTTCGCCGCCGCGTGCAATTGGCCGATGCCGCCGTCAATCAAAATCAGGCTCGGCATTGGTTTCTTTTCCTGCTGCAGGCGGCGATAGCGGCGTTCCACCGCTTCCTGCATGCTGGCAAAATCGTCGCGCAGAATTCCAGCGGATTTGTCCGCGCTTTCCGGCATCGCTTCGCCGCGAATGATTAATTTCCGGTAGTCTGCCTTTTTCATCTTTCCTGATTCCCACACCACCATCGAAGCCACTGTGTCCGAACCCTGTATATGCGAAATGTCGAAGCACTCGATGCGCTTCGGCGGCTCCTGCAACCCCAGCGCCGATTCCAGTGCGTCCACGATCGCCGCGGAGCTAGGCTTCAGAATGCGGAAGCGCTGGATGAACGAATGTTGCGCGTTCTTTTCCACCAATTCCAGAAACGCATGTTTTTGGCCGCGCTGCGGATTCACAATCTCCACGCGGTGGCCCGCTTGCTCCGTCAATACTTCCTCGATCAGGGCGCTATCCTCAAATTCCATTGGCGTGTGAATGTAACGCGGCAGGTAGGCAGCATCCAGGTACAGCTGCTTGATCAGCGACCGCAGAAATTCCTGCGGGTTGAACTCCTCGAGGTCTTCCCAGTAATAATCGCGCCGGTCCACGACCTTGCCGCCGCGCAAGTGAAATAAGTTCACGGCCACTTGCGGCGGCTCGGCGTACCACGCCAGCACGTCGGTGTCGTCGCCGGAGGCCGCCGCGATTTTCTGGCGCTCCTCCATCTCGTTGAGCGTGCGCAGCAGATCGCGATACCCCGCGGCCTCTTCGTAACGCTCCGCTTCCGAAGCGTGCTGCATGCGATCTTTCAGGCTCTGCACCAAATCGCTGCGCCGGCCTTCCAAAAATAGCCGCACGTCGCGAGCCGCCTCGCAGTAGCGCTCGTCCGTCACCAGTCCCGCGACGCACGGCCCCAGGCAGCGGTGAATGTAATATTGCAGGCACGGCCGCGGATGCGCGCGCGTCAGATCCACGGTGCAGGAAGGCACCAGGAAATGTTTGTGGATCAGATTCACCATCGAATACGCCAGCCGCGCGGGAAAATACGGCCCGAAATAAATCGAGCCGTCTTTATTCAGCCGCCGCGTCACGTACACCCGCGGATATTTTTCAAACGCGGTGTAGCGAATGTAGGGATAGGTTTTATCGTCGCGCAGCAGCACATTGAATTTCGGCTTGTGCTGCTTGATCAGATTATTTTCAAGCGCCAGCGCTTCCTTCTGGTTGTCCACGACGATGTAATCAATATCCGCAATCTCGCGCACCAGCGAGCCGGTCTTGGCGTCCTGCCAGTGCGATTCCAGAAAATAAGACCGCACCCGGCTGCGCAGGGAGTTGGCCTTGCCCACATATAGAATCTTCCCGCCGGCGTCCTGAAACATGTACACCCCGGGCTGGGTAGGCAATTGCGCGACTTTTTCGCGGAGTTCCATGGCGGCGAGTTACAATAGCTGGCAACGGCCTGGGTGATGCTTCATGTTTGATGCGCACGGCCGCGTGCAACATTCATGATACCAAACGCAATCTAATTGCAGCAGGAGCGTGATGCATCGCAAGGTCTCACAATTTGGTCTGCAGATGCTTTTGGCGGGAATTGTGCCCGTGGTGGCGCTCGTCTTGGCTCCCGTCGGTTACGGGCAACAAGATCAACAAGAGACGCACGGCCAGCAGCCCGGTCAACCTGCAACGCCGCCGCAACAGCAGCCGGCGACGCCTCCGCGCCCGAGCTCAAACCCCGACGCGAGCCAGGACCCCTCGCAGGAGTCGTCCTCGAAAAAAGCGCAGCCTCCCGACGACCCCGGGCCTGGGAAGCCTCCCGCCGACGCTGCGAAGAAATCCAAGCCCGGCGTGCTGCCTCCCGAAGACGATCCAGCCTGGGATCCCTTCCACGCGCAGCAGGATGTTGACGTCGGGATGTTTTATTTGCACAAAGGCGACGTGGACGCCGCGATCACGCGCTTTGAAGATGCCATCCGCCTGCGCGCCAATTTCGCCAAGCCGCGTTTGTTGTTGGCCGAAGCCTACGAGAAGAAGAACGATCCGTCCGAGGCCCTACGCTACTACAAGGAATATTTGCAGGTATTACCGAACGCGCCCGACGCCAAGAAGATCCGCGAGAAGATCGAAAAGCTCTCCAAGAAGTAACACTTCTCTCAAAAAAGTGCTTATATTGTCATCCCGAACTGAGTCCCGCGCTTTTTCCTTCCCGCCGCATTCCGGAGGGCGCGGGATGCAGAGAGGGATCTGCTTCTTCGAGAGGGTTGGGAAAAAGTCAGATTCTTCGAGCGACGAGAGCCCGCTCAGCGCCCTGGGAAGCGATCCAAAAATCTCATAGCCCGCTGATAATCCACGAATTTCTTTTCTTCGCGGCGAAATTCCGTCCCATGAGATTCCCGCCGGCAGCGCGCGAACTTCATCGGATGCTTCACGTGCAGCATTTCGTGGTACATCACGTAAGCGACCACAAATTCCGGCACTCCCTCGCGATCCAGTTGCCGGTTGATCACAATCTGCTGCAGCGCCGGATCGAAGCAACCCAGCAAGCTGCTCCACACGCGACGGCTCCAACCCAGCCGGGGCTTCGCGAGCGCTCCCGCAAAATACCGCGCGTTGAGCCGCTCGAAAAGTTCGTCGAGGTCGTGATGCGTCCCGGCCGGGCGATGCTCCACGCGCCGCGCGCGCCTTTGCCGCAGGGCCAGCAAGCGCCGGCGCGTCGCTCCCGCGTACGAAAATTCGCGATACGTCTGCAGCAATTCCTTCGGTGGCTCGCGGCGATATAAACGCCCCAGCAAAATCGCAGCGGTCGCTTCCACCACAGGATGCGGCGCATCGTCCAGTGCATCCGACAAACGCACATATGCCGTATCGTCTCGCAAACGGATGGTGTGCGTCAGATCCGTGTAAGGATGAAACTCCACCACAAAATGCGGCGGACGCCCTTCGCACCCCAGGCGGGTATAAATCCGCTGGAAAATCCGTTCGCCGCCGGGAACGGCGTTCTTCATGCGGCGTTTGGTCACGACGGCTTTCTCCGCACCGGCGCCGGATTCAATTCCTTCAACGCTTTATCCACATCGCTCAAAGCGTCCTGCGTTCCTTCGATCGCGTCTTGCAACGTATCCTTGTACGTATCGAATTCCGGGCCGCCCTGATTGATTTTCTGCAGCGCTTCCAGAAATTCCTTGCCCTTCGACTGCATATTTTTCAGCGCCGCGCGAATATCCACCTGCTTTTCCCGCGCCACTTCGATCTGGTCCGCGGCATCGTCAATGCATCCGGCGTAAGCGTTCAGCAGGCCGTTCAAGATTTCGGCCCGCCTGCCTTCTGGCGTGGTGCGCGTCAGCTCGTACTGGAATTTCTTCAGCCGGTCGTCCGCGAAGATCACGAAGAGCTTCATCCGCTCCGGAGGAGTCACGGCATCGCGAATGCGATCGCCTTCCGCATCCGTCAGATAATCTTTCTTCGCTTCCTGCGCGTGAACATTGCGCGCGTAAATCACCGTCGCCGCCATCAGCAGCATCGTCCAGATCCCGAGGTTCCGCGTCTGCCGCAACATTTCGCGCTCCTAAGTCTTGGGCTTCTCCGGCGGCGTCGTCGGCGCCGGTTCCGGCCGCTTCGGAAAGAGCTGATGAATCATTTGCCGGTCTTGTTCGTCAAGGTCCTTACGAACCTCCGCCAACGGCGCCTGATCGTCCTTCGCCAGGCCCACCATGATGTCGTCCAAACGCCGTACGGATACGCGCACGGAAATTTCCAGTTGCTTGTAGCCTTCGGGGTGCGCCTCCGGGTCACGGCTCTTCGCATCCAGCGATTTCTTGCTGGCCGCCGCCTCATCGCGCACGCGTCGAGCGATCTCTGCCGCAGCCGCTAAATCTCCCGCGTCAATCTTCTCGTGCATGTTGCGAAATTCCGCGTCCGCCAGCGGCTCCACCAGGCGCGCCTTGCGCACCGGGTCAGTCTCTTTTTCGAAGCGCGCGCGCAATTCCGCCGTCCGGTCCTGGGCCAGCAGCGACCCTGCAACCAGCGCCACCAAAAAAAAAGCTAGCCAACAGCTGCCACGTGCCGGCAATGTACTACCTCTTCTTGTTCGCGAGCTCGCGAGTGAGCGTTCGAACGCGTGCGCTGGCCTCGAAGTACATGTCGCTGTTCTCGTCCTTGTTCAGCTCCAGAAATTTCTTATAGGCATCGAGCGCCGGCTGGATCAGCCCCAGTTTATCGTAACAAGTGGCGCGCACGAACCAGCTTCCCAGCGGCGGTGTTTCCTTTTGCGCCAACAGGTCCAGGCCGTGCAAAGTTGCCGGGTAATTCTTGTTCAGATATTCCGCCGTCACCAGATCCTTCAGCACGTCAATTGACTGCGGATTCATTTTAATCGCGACGACGAGCGTGTTCACCGCATTCGGGTAATCCTTTTTGTCCAAGTAAACATGACCGAGTTGCGCGGGAAGGTCGGGATCGTGTGGAGCCAGCGCGATGGCTTTCACCAGCACCGGCACGGCGTTGTCGTACTGCTTCTTGCGAAAATAAATCAGCGCGCGCAGTTTCAATGCGCGAAGAGATTCCGGCCCTGCGCTCGCGGCTTTGTCCAGTTCTGCCAGCGCGTCATCATCTTTTCCGGCATCTACGAGCAGGGAAGCGTGCTCGAGCTGCATGGCCGCGTCATTCGGATGTGCCGCGAGATAAACACCCAGCTCCGTCGCCGCCTCGTCGTTCTTTTTCTCCGCGAGCAGCGTTTGTAACAAGCCTTTGTGCGTCTGATCGGCCGCCGCGCCCGTGGGTTGCAGCGCCAGCGCCTCGCGAAATGCAGTTTCGGCGTCGCCCGCTCGCCCGGTCCTCAGCAACGCGAAGCCCAACGAATTGCGAACTTCAACATTCTTCGCGTCCAGTTTTTCCGCGGCTTGATACTGTTCGATGGCCAGCGCGTCCTTCTTCGTCGCTTCCAGTGCGATTCCCAACAGCCACTTCGTCCGCGCATCTTCCGGCATCAATTCCGCCGCGCGCTGCAACGGTTCGATCGCTGCTGCAGGATCGGTGGGGATCAGGGTCACCCCCAAGTTCTGATACGCCGCCGCCATTTTCGGATCGAGCGCAATGGCTCTTTCATACTCGCTCTTCGCGTCCGCGGGTTTCTGCAACGCCGTGTACGCATAACCCAAATCGTAATGCACCACGGCGTCATCCGGTTTCTTCGCGAGGTAAGCCTGATAATCCTGCGCAGCGCTGGCGTAATCCTGTTTGTTCACGGCGTCCTGAGCGGCAGTGAGCAGGCGATTCAGTTCGATTGCAGCAGGGTCTTGCGGGATTTTCGTTCGAGAAGTTCCAACGGTTTGCGCAAAAGCAGAGCCCGCGAATGGAAGCAGCGCCGCGCCCAAAATGACGCTGCATGCGCCAAACACCAGCGGCTTCAGCAATAGAGTACTCCGCCGTTTCATTCCGTCGGCAAATCAAGCGGCGGCAGCGACGGCGCGGCGGGAGCATCGCCTTTCTCCGCCGTATGATTGCCATGATTCGCGCCGTTGCGCCCGCCATTCAAAACGCGCGCCAGATATTTTCCTGTGTGCGATTGCTGATTGCGCGCCACCTGTTCCGGCGTTCCCGCCGCGACCACGTGCCCGCCGGCCTCGCCACCCTCCGGGCCCAGGTCAATCACCCAATCCGCGGATTTGATCACGTCCAGATTATGCTCGATGATCAGCACCGAAGCGCCACCTTCGATCAATTTGCGGAACGCCGTCAGCAATTTCTGTATATCGTCAAAATGCAGCCCAGTGGTCGGCTCGTCGAAAATATACAGGATGCCGGTATTTTCCTGCCGGGTGAGATGCGCGGCCAGTTTCAAACGTTGCGCCTCGCCGCCGGATAGCGTCGTGCCGGATTGCCCCAGCCGCAAATAGCCCAGCCCCACTTCATCCAGCACGCGCAGCTTCGCCGTCACTTTCGGATTCGCGGCAAAGAAAGTAATAGCCTCGCGCGCGGTCATCTGCAGTACGTCGTGAATATTTTTATCCTTATAGCGCACGTCCAGCACGGCGCTCTTGTAACGCGTGCCGCGGCACTCCTCGCAAACCAATTCCACGTCCGCAAGGAATCGCATTTCTACCGTGACGGTGCCATCGCCCTGGCACGCCTCGCAACGCCCGCCCGGAATGTTGAAAGAAAAATGTCCCGCGGTAAATCCGCGCTTTTTTGCTTCAGGCGTCGAAGCAAATACTTCGCGAATCGGATCGAACGCTTTCAGGTAAGTGGCGGGATTCGATCGCGGAGTGCGGCCAATCGGAGACTGGTCCACCATCTCCACTCCCACCAGCAGATTATCGCCGTCGAGCCGGTCGCAACATTCCTTCCAATTTCCGCCGGTGCGTTTCGCCTGCAGCGCTTTGTAAAGCACGTCGTACACCAGCGTGGATTTCCCCGATCCCGAAACGCCCGTCACCGCCACCAGCAGGCCCAGCGGGATCATCACGTCCACGCCCTGCAAATTGTGGCTGTGTGCGCCGAGAATTTTCAGGAATTTTCCGGTTGGCTTGCGCCGCCGCGCCGGCACCGCGATTTTCAGTTCGCCGCGCAAGTAACGCCCCGTGAGCGAATGTGGGTCCGTCATCATCGCGTCGCGCGTGCCCGCAAAAATTAGTTTGCCGCCGTGCTCGCCCGCGCCGGGGCCCAAATCGAGCATGTAATCCGCGGCCATGATCGTGTCCGGATCGTGTTCCACCACCAGCAAAGTGTTTCCCAAGTCGCGCAGGCCCTTCAGGATTTCAATCAGGCGGGTGGTATCGCGCGGATGCAATCCGATCGAAGGTTCATCCAGGACGTACAAAGCGCCCACCAGATGCGACCCCAGCGAAGTCGCCAGCTGGATGCGCTGCGCCTCGCCGCCCGAAAGCGTGGAAGTCAGCCGGTCCAGCGTCAAATAGTCGAGGCCGACGTCATCCAAAAACCGCAGCCGCTGCTGCGTTTCTTCCAGCACCTTCTCGACGATCGCCGCCTCGGTCTCGGTCAATTGCAAGCTCTGAAAAAACGGCCGCGCGTCCTTTACGGTCATCTGGCAGACTTCCGTAATCGAGCGTCCTGCAATCTTCACCGCGCGAGCTTCCGCGCGCAGCCGCGTGCCACGGCAATCCGGGCAAGTCGCGTAGCCGCGATAGCGGCTCAAGAAAACGCGAACGTGCAGTTTGTATTTCTTGCGCTCCAGCCAGCCAAAAAATCCCTTCACGCCCACATAATCTTCGGATTTGTCGCCATCCAGTATTGCGTGGCGCTGCGCCGACGTGAGATCGCGAAAGGGCACGTCCATGGGAATCCCTTTCGCGCGCGCGTACCGCCGCATGTCCATCGTCAGTTGCCGGTAACGCGGCTTGGTCCACGGCTCGATCGCGCCTTCGTTCAGCGTTTTGCTTTTGTCCGGGATCACGCGATCCAGATCGAAATCCACGGTATTTCCGAATCCCTGGCAGCGCGGGCACGCGCCATAAGGATTGTTGAACGAAAAAAGCCGCGGCTCCGGTTCCTGGTACACCGCGCCGCATTTTTTGCATTCGAAGCGCTCATTGAAGACCATCCGCTCCGGCTTCGCGCCTTCGGTTTCCGGCACAAATTCCAAAATCGCTTCGCCGCGGCCTTCGCGGTAGCAGATTTCGATGGAGTCCATCACACGGGAGCGGACTTCGGGAGAAAGTTCCAGGCGATCCACCAGCACGTACACCGGCTTGGTGAAATCTACGTCCAGCAATTCTTCCGGCGTGGAAAATTCGAATACCCGCCCCGCCTGATAAATGCGGTTGAAGCCGCGCCTGCGCAAACTGATCAGCGCCTCGCGGACTGCATCCGCACCTAGACGCACCGGTTTGCGCGCACGCGGCGCTTGCGGTGCGTTAGTCGCCGCCTCTGGCGTCAGTTTCAATTCATATAGAACGTAAAACCGTCGCCCCGCCGGCAGCGCCAACACGCGCGTCGCGATTTCGTCGAGCGTGTCTTTGCGCACTTCCTCTCCGCAGCGCAGGCAGAATGTGCGCCCGATGCGCGCGTACAGCAGGCGCAGGTAATCGTAAATTTCCGTCGCCGTCGCAACGGTCGAGCGCGGATTGCGCGTGGAATTCTTCTGCCTGATCGAGATTGCCGGAGCAATCCCGGTAATCTCATCCACGTCCGGCTTCTCAATGCGCTCCAAAAATTGCCGCGCGTAGGCCGAAAGCGATTCGATGTAGCGGCGCTGGCCTTCGGCGTAGAGCGTATCGAACGCGAGGCTGGATTTTCCGGAGCCGGAAACGCCGCTGACGACAGTGATAGCGTTATGCGGAATCACAAAATCTATATTCTTAAGGTTGTGCACCCGCGCCCCCCGCACGCGGATCTCCTCAATATCGCCAGGGAGGGGAGCTCCGGCAGCTGCGCCAGCAGCCGCTCTGCCGGGCGCACTCCGGCCGCCTGCAACAGCGTCAGGACTCGCCCCGTCTCGAGGCAGCTTCTCTATAGGTTCCGTAGCCATGTGTGTAAACCAAAAATTATACGCCCCACAGTCAACCCCCGCAAATCGCCCTTCGTTTTCGCTCATGTTAAGCGGAACGGCTCAGTTTTCGATTTCGAAACTAACCAGGCGCTGAGCTGAGAAGCGCTCTAGATTTCTGATAGTCTCTTTGGAGATGCGCTTCACACTCTTACCGCTGATCTCAATATTCGCCCTTGCCTTCGCCGTCTATCCCCAGGGAAAACACTGGACGGAGACGCCAGATGAAACTATTTGGCGAGAAAAATATGGAAATTGCGACCACGGGTATTTCTTAAAACTACCTACAGGAGTCATCGGGCACGGCGATCGTTCGCCGAGTCCGAACCATGGAATTCTTATTTCGGCGAAGAACCCGGGTATCACGACACAAGTGACGCTCAAAGAGCCGAGACTGGTGGAAGTTTACGATTCATCTGATGGTGCGGATCTCGGAAGCCCAAGGGCTTACCTCGAGGAACACGACTTCAAGCAAGAGAATGCGTCGGAAAGAATCACGGTTCTCGAACGCCGCGACAGCAAATTCAGTGGATCTGCGGCGCTATATGTCCACTTTCGTAGGGCAACGGAACGTGCGACGTCAGAAGTCGAGGAGTTGATCGTGTACAGAGCGACGACGGGAATTGGGCCGTCGTTTTATGTAGTCATGCTGCGGACTACACCCGAATTTTACACTCGAGACCATGCACTTTATAATGAAATCCGAAACGGGCTGCAGTTCGTCCCCGTGCCCGGCGGGGAGTGCTCGAACGACTAGCGCTCGATTAAGCCCCCAACCGGGAACCGACCAGCGTCGCACCGTCCACAACAACAGCGTTTAAGTTTTCGACTCACCTGAACTTCGGTACAGTATCTCTACCGTACCCGCCTAGTTATCATGCCGCATGCTCAAACGACGCAGCCGCACCGCATTGCGAATCATCAGCCTCGTCGCGCTCTTGATTCCTGCGCTGACCGCAAGCTCGTGCAGTCACTCCGGCACAGTTTCAGTCGCTGCCCGTGTCCCAATCGAAACCGTAATGCAGGCGGTTCAAGACTACGGCCGCGGCCACCTAGCCTTGCCTGGTCCCGCCGCGCCCAGCGCGGATTCAGAATCAGATGAGGCCTATCGCGCCGATGTCAGCCTGCTGCTTGCCGAAGAAAATTTCGCGGAGCTTGAAAAAATCGCCGAGCAGAATCGCTCGGAGCGAGGTCTGTTTGTCGGTGGCGCCTGGAAAAACAATGACTTCTTCTACGCCATGGGCTCCCCGGCTCATGACGGCAAAATAAAGGATTCCGACTATAAATTTCAAATTCGCCGCATTGAAAAATGGATTGCCGCCTATCCGCAATCCTCTGCCGCTCGTATTGCACTCGCGCGCGTCTATACCAACTACGCCGGTTTCGCTCGCGGCGATGGCACGGCCGACACAGTGTCGAATTCGCAGTGGGATCTTTATCGCGAGCGAGCCGCCGTGGCCAAGGACGCCCTGCTCGCGGCCGCCAGCCTCAAAGAACGCGATCCCCATTGGTACGAAGCTATGCAGCAAGTCGCCTTCGAAGAAGGTTGGCACAAGCCACAAGCGCGGCAGCTGCTCGACCAAGCCGTCGCCTTCGAGCCCGGCTACTATCATTACTATCGCGAATATGCCGACTACCTTAAGCCCCAGTGGTACGGCGCACGCGGCGACATCAAGACCTTCGCTGAGGAAGCTTCCTCTCGACTTCCCGAACCCGAAAGTTCGATACTCTATTTCCGCATCGTCAGTTCGCTCGCTTGCAATTGCAAACCGGAGATGGAAGATTTGCCGTACATATCACTCGCGAAAATCAGAGACGGTTACAACGGTGTGGATCGCATCTATGGCTATTCGAACTTGAACGCCAATCGCTTTGCATTTATGGCCGTGAGGCTACAGGCCAAGGCTGTGGCCGTGCCAGCCTTCGCGGCTATCCAATTTATGGAACCGGACGTCTGGGGTGGACCCATCACATATGAATCCTCCCGCGCATGGGCTAATACCCCCTAGCTCTGGCCTTGCTTCGGATCGACTTCGACCTTCTTGCCACCGTCTGACTAACGCTTCGACCAGACGCCATTCCGCGTCCCAAATCCGGCCGCACTGACGCATGCACGCGTGTGGAGTACAATCTCAATTTCGCAGAGGCGGCAAGCTAGCAGGGAGGCATAAGTGGGGCAGGGCATTACGCACTTCGCTCGGGTGATCTGGATCGTTCTTGATAGCGTCGGCATCGGCGAACTCCCCGATGCCGCCGATTACGGCGACGTGGGCCGAGACACGCTCGGACACATTGCCCGCTCGCGCTCGCTGCGTTTGCCCAATCTCGTGCGCCTGGGCCTCGCGAATATCAAACCGCTCGACCATCTCGCCCCGCCCACGCATCCAGCCGGAAGTTACGGCAAAGGCGCCACGCGCTCGCCGGGAAAAGACACGACGACCGGCCACTGGGAAATGGCCGGCATCTGGCTCGATCAGGCATTCCCGGTTTATCCGCACGGATTTCCTGCGCCGCTGATCGCCGAATTCGAGCGCCAGATCGGCCGCCGCACGCTGGCCAACCAGCCCGCCTCCGGAACTGAGATCCTCAAAGAACTTGGCGCAGAACATGTGCGCACCGGCTACCCGATCGTTTACACCTCCGGCGACAGCGTCTTCCAAATCGCCGCGCATGAAGACGTCATCCCCGTGCCGGAACTTTATCGCATGTGCGAAATCGCGCGAAAACTTCTCGATGGACCGAATCGCGTCGGCCGCGTAATCGCGCGACCGTTTACCGGCACGGATGGGAATTTTCGACGCACCGAGCGCCGCCACGATTACGCCGTCGAGCCGCCGCACCCCATGCTGCTCGACGTCCTCGCCGAAAACAAAACGCCCGTCTTTGGCGTGGGCAAAATTCACGACATCTACAACGGCCGCGGGGTCGCAGATTACGTCACGACAAAAAATAATGCGGACGGCATGGCGAAGCTCACGGAAGCGCTGGCGGGGCAACCAAAAGGCCTGATCTTCGCGAACCTGGTTGATTTCGATATGCTCTACGGCCACCGCAAGGACGTAGAAGGTTTCGCCCGGTCGCTAGATGAACTCGACGAGCTGCTAGGCCCGTTCCTGGGGGCGATGCGCTCGGGCGACCTGCTCCTTATCACCGCCGACCACGGCTGCGATCCCGACTCTATAAACCCCACCACCGATCATTCCCGCGAATACGTTCCAATCGTTGCCTACAGCCCCGGCGCACCCGGCGGCGCAAATCTAGGCATACGCGAAACCCTGGCGGACATGGGCCAAACAGTAGCGGAAAATTTCCACACCAAAATCCCCCACGGCGTCAGTTTTCTGAATGAAATTTCAGAACAAAGCAGGAAGAACTAGCAGCCCCGACCGAAGATTCGTTCGCCCGCCCACCACGATCGCCGCATCGAGAACTCTTGGAGTGCGGCGGCTTGCCGCCGCTTTCGTCGAAGCGTAAAGTATCGCAACGAAACGCCCCAGGCGAGGTTTGCCTCGCCCGCCACGATTGCAGATACCCGGTAGGGGCGCTGCTTGTGAATCGCGCTGCAGTGGGATTCATCCTGAGATCCCGCGGTGCGGGATCGAAGGGTTGCGCCCCAGCTCGCCAAGTTGTCCGGCCGACCGCTCGCAGAACATTGCTGTGCAGCAGGGTCATTTGGGAGTGCGGCGGATTGGCGCCGCTTTGCGGATCGAAACGTTCATCGCAAACCGTGGCGGGCGAGGCAAGCCTCGCCTGGCGCGATTGCTGCCAGAATATTGAACCTCGTCGAAAACGGCGGCAAGCCGCCGCACTCCAAAAACATTCGATCAGTCGCCCTGCGCAGCCTTCTGCGCGTAATAACCAGTCCGCGTTCGGACCGCCAATTTCTCGCGCGCCTTCTGCGGATTCAAGTCCACCTTAACGCTGCGAAACGTCCCATCTTTCGCCGCGTTCGTCGGGTAGTAGCCCAAGGTGTACTGGTTGCGAATATCGCGCGCCACTTGAATGCATACGGGGTCCACATCCTCGAGCCGGTCCGGGAAAAAAGCCAACCCCCCGGTGGATTCCGCCAAGGTAGCCAGTTCCTTCTTCGATTTGCGCACCATTTTCTTCTGATTCTTGCGATCCTCGTCGCTGAAGACGCCAATCGCATAAATCACCGCATTCGATTCCACTGCGGCCTTCACTGTGTACGTAAAATCCTTGCGGCTCGCGTCATCGTCGCCGTCGGTGATCACCAGCAGCACGCGCTTGTCCTTGTGGCCCTTCTTCAAGTGGTCCAGCGAGCCGATGATCGCGTCATACAACGCCGTGCTGCCACGCGTGTCGATGCGTTCCAGCGCTTCATGCAGTTCCTGCGGATTGCTCGTGAAATCTTCGTCCAGGTCCAAATAATATTCGTCGTTAAAATTCACCACAAAAACTTCGTCCGCCGGGTTGCTGGTGCGCACAAACGAAAGCGCCGCCGCGTTCACCTGCGGGCGCTTTTCCTTCATGCTGCCGCTGTTGTCAATCACGAGGCCCATCGTCACCGGAATATCTTCTTTCGAGAATACCGAAATCTTCTGTTCCACCTTGTCTTCGAACACCCGAAAATCATTGCCCGTCAAACCGGGAACGAATTGCCCCTTGTCATCCACCACAGTGGCATGCAGCACCACCAAATCCACCACTGATTTTAGATGATGGCTCTGATCCGTCTGCGCGTTCGAGCCTGCGGCTCCAGGAGGAGGCGGTGGCGGCGGAGTATTGGGAATCGGATTCTGCGCGCAAGCACACGGCCCCGCGAAAATCGCGAGTGACAGTATCAGAAGAATATTAGAAAGAAATCGCCTAATGTCCCGGCGCGTAATATCCGGTCTTGGCATAGACGGTGAGTGGAGGAAGTCCCTTCGGTGGGCGCAGCTTGATTTTAATCTTGCGCCATTTTCCATCGCGGTTGTGATCGCTCGGTCTGTATCCCAAGACATATTGATTGCGCAGCTCCATGCTGATTTTTGTCGCGACATCCGGCAAATCCTTCAGGTTGTTCACCGCGAACGCGCGGCCGCCCGTCATCTGCGTCAAATCCGCCAGCAAGGATGGCCCCATTTGCTCTTCCGGCGTCGGACCGCCGCTGGGGTCGAAAAGTCCGATCGCGTAAATCTGTACGTCCGCTTCCCGCGCGTACCGGCGAATGTCCGTTTCGGAGTACCGGCTATGATTATCACCTCCGTCCGATATGATGAGCAACGCCTTCTTTGTGTTGCGTGCTCCTTTCATCTCGCTCAGTCCCAGGTAGATGCCGTCCAGCAGCGCCGTCTCTCCGCGCGCCGCGGTAAACATCAGGTGATTCTGCAATTCCTCAACGCTTCCCGTGAAGGAACTCGCCAGTTGCGCGCGGTCGTTGAAATTCACCAGCAGAAATTCGTCCTGCGGATTCGCCGTGCGGAAAAATTGTACCGCCGCGAGGCGCGATTTTTCGATTTTGTCCGACATGCTTCCGCTCATATCGAAAATCACGCCGATGGAAATCGGCACATCTTCACTGGTGAAGCGCACAATCTCCTGCTCGCTGTTGCCCTCGAACACACGGAAATTTTCCTGCTCGAGCCCGGTAACCAGCCGCCCGTAGGGGTCTGTCACCGAAATGGGAACCAGCGTAATCTCCGTCTCAGCCTTGAGAGATTTACCTTTTTCGATTTTCTGGGAATTTTCTGGATGCGTGGGGCCCTGCGTTTGTGCCCCGGTGGGAATTGCAATCAATCCATTACAGCAAAAAATCAGCAACGCGCAAAATCGCGCAACGCTTGCACTTCCAGCTGGCTGCGGTGCGCGGTGTCTCAACTTGGCCCCCACCTCTGCCGCGGGACTCGCGTCGCTCTGGGTAGCTTTGCAGGTCGCTTGCGACGATTCTATCACCGGCCTCGGCCAAAGCAAGCGCCACGTGTCACTTCTATGTAACTTCTGACCCGTCCGAGCCGAGCGGATTCCAGCGCTGTGTCGCTGACAATAAATGTTAAGATGCGAGCGCCCGCAAAAGGTGAGCAACCCGCATGCCAAATTCTGGCGAGCCGACGGTCCTGGTAGTAATCCCCGCGCGCTACGCCTCCACCCGTTTTCCCGGCAAGCCGCTCGCGTCCATCTCTGGCAAGCCCATGATTCAGCACGTTCTTGAGCGCGTCCGGCTAGCCAGCCTCCCCTCGCGGGTAATCGTCGCCACCGAGGACGACCGGATCAAGGCTGCCGTCGAGGCCTTCGGCGGCGAAGCCATTTTGACCCGCCCCGATCACCGAACTGGGACCGACCGCATCGCCGAAGTCGCCACCCACATCCGCGCGGACATCTATATCAACGTGCAGGGCGATGAACCTCTGATTGACCCCGGCACCGTGGACGCCGTCGCCGCCGCCATGGCCGAAGACGACTCTATCCAACTCGCCACCCCTTGCTCCGCGATTACTTTGCCCGGGGAAATCATGGATCCGAACGTCGTCAAGCTCGTGCAGGACTTTGACGGCCATGCGCTTTATTTTTCCCGCGCCCCCATCCCCTGGGTTCGCGACACCGGCGACCGCGTCGCCGCCCGCCATTGGAAACACATCGGCCTCTACGGCTATCGCCGCGACGCGCTCCTGGAATTTCCCACGCTGCCTCCCGGCGAACTCGAACGCATCGAACACCTCGAGCAACTCCGCTGGCTGGAAAACGGTTTCCACATGCACGTAGTGGAAACCATGTACAACGCCGTAAGCGTGGACGTCCCCGGCGACATCGAACGCGTAGAAAAACTCCTGCACGCCCGCGCTAAATCCTCCACCCAGTCCACCAACTAGGATTTGGTAGCGCCGGCCTGCCCGGCCCAGGAGGACGATCTTGGCTGTGCCCCCGGTTTGCGTCCGATGCGACGAGTATCGTCATCCTGAGCGGAGCGAAGGATCTCTCTTGTCTTTCTCAGATTTTTCTCCGCCTTACTCTGTGATCTCCGTGTTAAATCATTCCGCGCCGCATCTCTCAACAAAAAAATAAATCCACTCATGAAAAAATCGCGATTTGACACTCACCGCAAATCCCCGCATAATGTTTCGTACGCAGATTGTCCCGGAGGATTTCACCCGACTTGCGCACCGCCCCAAAATACATTTTTGTGACGGGTGGCGTGGTTTCTTCTCTCGGGAAAGGCGTAGCGGCGGCCTCGATGGGCTGCCTGCTTGAAAGCCGCGGTCTTCGCGTCACCCTCCAGAAGTGCGATCCCTACCTGAACGTCGATCCCGGCACAATGTCTCCTTATCAGCATGGTGAAGTCTTCGTCACCGACGATGGCGCCGAAACCGATCTCGACCTCGGCCACTACGAACGCTTCACTTCCGCGCACCTAACGCGGGACCACAACTGGACGACCGGCCGCTTCTACGAATCCATCATCACCAAAGAACGCCGCGGCGATTACCTCGGCAAGACTGTCCAGGTCATCCCGCACGTCACAGACGAAATTAAAGCCGCGTTCCGGAAAGTCGCCGAAGGCGTGGACGTCGTGCTCGTCGAAATCGGCGGTACCGTCGGCGACATCGAATCTCTGCCATTCCTCGAAGCCATTCGCCAGATGCGCCTGGAACTCGGCCCCGAAAATGTGATCTTCGTGCACCTAACGCTGGTGCCATTCATCCCCACCGCTGGCGAACTGAAAACTAAGCCTACGCAGCACAGCGTCAAGGAACTTCTCAGCATCGGAATTCAACCGGACGTGCTGATTTGCCGCAGCGATCGCCCGCTGAGTACGGACCTGAAAGCGAAAATCGCGCTGTTCTGCAACGTCGCGGAGGCCTGTGTCATCTCCGCTCCGGATGTCGGCAACATTTATGAAGTTCCCATGACTCTCGCTTCCGAAGGGCTCGACGAGCAGATTCTGCGCCTGCTGCGCCTGGAAGCTCCTCCTCGCGATTTAAGCCGCTGGCTGGCCATGCTGGAAACGCTCGAGCATCCCACCGGAGAAGTGCGCATCGGCGTCGTCGGCAAATACGTCCAGCTCGAAGACGCCTACAAGAGTTTGCGCGAGGCGCTGGGCCATGGCGGCCTCGCCAATCGCCAGCGCGTGGTGATCGAATGGATTGAAGCGGAAGATATCGATTCGCCCGCGACCGCCGAGCGCCTGCTGCGCCACGTGGACGGCATTCTAGTTCCGGGCGGTTTCGGCAAACGCGGCATTGCCGGAATGGTTCACGCCATCACTTACGCACGCGAGAATAAAATCCCGTTCTTCGGGATCTGTCTCGGCATGCAATGCGCCACCATCGAATACGCGCGCCAGGTTTCGCACATTGAGCATGCCGATAGCACGGAATTCGATCCCTCCACTCCCAATCGCGTAATTTACAAACTCCGCGAATTGCTCGGCGTGGACGAAATGGGCGGCACCATGCGCCTGGGCGCATGGCCCTGCAAACTCGAGCCCGGCTCGTTTGCGGCCAAGGCCTACGGCCAGCTTGAAATTTCGGAGCGCCACCGCCATCGCTACGAATTCAATTGCGAGTACGAAGAAACTCTCACGCGCGCCGGCTTCCGCATCACCGGACGCACCCCCGACGGCGTTTACGTTGAGATCATCGAAGCCCCGAATCACCCGTGGTTCGTAGGTTGCCAATTCCATCCTGAGTTCAAATCCAAACCTTTGGCTCCGCATCCGTTGTTTGCCGCCTTCATTCGCGCCAGCCTGGAAAATCGCCACCACCGCCTGGGTGCAGCAACAGAATCCCGGGTAACAACCGCCGAACCCGCCACCGATTAGCGGCCGCTTCCTCATCCTTCTCGGTGTTCTCCGGTTTTCCTCTGTCTCCTCTGAGTTAGTCTTCTCGCGTTTCTCTGCGCCCTCCGTGTCTCTGCGGTACTGTTTTCTCCTCGACACAATTCAAAGTTGAATTACCTTCCATTCCCGCATAACCTGTTCCGGCAACCAGACATGCCACCAACCACCAGTTTCAGCCTCGCCGACATCCGCTTCGGCCCCGGCGCCCCTCTATTCCTGATCGCCGGCCCCTGCGTGATCGAAACTGAAGCCCACGCCACCACGATGGCCGAACGCATCGGCGCCGTCGCAGCCGAACTCGGCATTCCCTACATCTTCAAGGCCTCCTACGACAAAGCGAATCGCTCCTCCGTCTCCTCGTTCCGGGGCCCGCAACTCGAAGAAGGCCTGCGCATTCTGGCTGCCATTAAAAAACACACCGGCCTGCCGATCCTCACCGATGTGCACGATGTCTCCCAAGTCGGCCCCGCCGCCGAAGTCTGCGACATTCTGCAAATTCCCGCGTTCCTCTGCCGCCAGACCGACCTGCTAGCCGCCGCAGGCCGCACCGGCCGCGTCGTGAACGTGAAAAAAGGCCAGTTCGTATCGCCCTGGGAAATGTCCAACGCCGCGGAAAAAATCGCGAGCACCGGCAACGAAAAAATTATCCTCACCGAACGCGGCACCTCCTTCGGCTACCAGAACCTGGTCGTGGACATGCGCTCGTTCCCCGTCATGCACAAATTCGGCTATCCCGTAGTCTTCGACGTCACACATTCCGTGCAACTTCCCGGCGGAGCAGGGAAGTCGAGCGGAGGCCAGCCGGAATTTATCGAGCCGCTCGCACGCGCCGGCACGGCCGCAGGCATTGATGGATTGTTCCTGGAAGTGCACGATAATCCCGCGCAAGCCCTTTCCGACGGCGCGAACGCACTGCCACTAGAAAGACTCCGCCCGCTGCTGAAAAAACTTCTGCAGCTCGCGGCCCTGACGCGCGAATGGGACGCCCAAGCCCAATGAGCCTCGAAACCGCCAAGCGCGTCCTCCGCGTGGAATCCGAAGCGATAGCCAGCCTGATCGATCGCCTCGACGCCCGCTTCGAAAAAGCAGTCGAACTATTGCACGCCTGCAAAAGCCGCGTCGTAGTCACGGGCCTGGGAAAATCCGGCCTCGTAGGGCGCAAACTCGCGGCTACATTCGCGAGCACCGGCACCCCCGCGCTTTTCCTTCACACCGGTGAAGCGCTGCACGGAGATCTCGGCATGTTGACCGCCAGCGACGTAATGCTGGCAATCTCCTCCAGCGGCGAAACTGCGGAATTGATCGAGCTGCTCGAGACCGTGAAACGTCTCGGCGTTCCGCTCCTAGCGCTCACCGCAAATCCGAAATCCACTCTCGCGCAAGCGAGCAACATCGTTCTCGACATCGCGGTGAAAGAAGAAGCCTGCTCGCTGAATCTAGCGCCCACAGCTTCCACCGCCGCGGCCATGGCCATGGGCGATGCTCTCGCCATCGCGCTGCTAGAACGTCGCGGATTCAAGGAAGAAGATTTTGCAGCGCTGCATCCCGGCGGGCGCCTGGGCAACAAACTCCGCCGCGTAGAATCCCTGATGCACGCCGGCGAAAACGCCCCCCACGTCCTGCCCACCACAAAAATGCCCGACGTAATTTACGAAATGAGCCGCAAAGGCTTGGGCCTGGCCGCCGTCACCGAGCCCGACGGCAAACTGCTCGGCATCATCACCGATGGCGACCTGCGCCGCGTGATGCAAAAGCGCCAGGAAAACGTGCTAGCGCTCAGCGCCGCCGATTGCATGACCAAAAACCCCATCACGCTATCGCGCCACGAACTAGCCGCCAGCGCGTTGCGCGTAATGGAAGAAAAAAAGATCACCAGCCTCCTGATCACGGACCCCGCAGGCAAACTAGAAGGCGTCCTGCACATCCATGATCTATGGACCCTGCAACTGCTCTGAGGTGTTCACGTAGCGCCGGCGTCTCGCCGGCTCTTTGCCGTTGTTTTTGAAGTTGTAGTGGCCGCCTGCTTTTGCTTTTTAGGCGGGCGTCTTTGACGTTGCTTTTGACTCTGTAACGCCACGAACAAGAAGGAATCGCACCATGCCAATCAAAGAAATAAAATTTCCCGCGAAAGTCCTCCGTCGCGCCAAACCCATCCGCGTCCTCCTGATGGACGTCGACGGCACCATGACCCCCGGCTACGTCTGCCTGCAAACTTTCCCCGACAACAGCGTCGCCGAAATGAAAATGTTCCACGCACACGACGGCGCCGGCATCAAACTCGCCAGCATCATGGGCATCCGCACCGGGCTAATCACCGGACGCGATTCTCCCGCCAACGCTCGCCGCGCCCGCGAAGCTTCCATGGAATTTATTATCCAAGGCCAGCCGAAAAAACTGGAAGCTTACAAAGCCATTCTAATTCGCGCAGGCGTAACCGACGAAGAAGTCGCTTACATCGGCGACGACCTACCGGACCTTCCAATCCTCCAGCGTGTAGGCCTGGCCGTTGCAGTCGCTAACGCAGTCTACGAAGTAAAACGGGCAGCCCACTACATCACCACAGTCCGCGGCGGCGAAGGCGCCGTCCGCGAATTGGTCGAACTAATCCTGAAAGCCCAAGGCCGCTGGAAAAAAGCCATCCCGCAGGCGATTGCGTAGTTATGCGATTTGAGGCTCGAGAACTCAAATCGTACGCCGAGCCGGTGCTCGCCGCTGACCTTCGCGTCGGCGAGGTTTACTTTACCGTTCAATATGCCGACGACAAGTTATTCCAATTATTAGCCCGCTCACTTTCCTGGGTAAGAATCTCAGCGAAGGCGACACGGACCTTTTGTACTTCCAGGATTTTGAATCCTATGCGACGGGCATCCGTTATGAGTCGGCCAAGGAAGAGGAGTCAGTCGTTTTCCACGTATACGGTTCGAACGAAATCAACCATATTTTCGAGTATGAACGTGCGTTGGACCAGCTTATGAAGTGTTCATTGAGACGGCAGGCGTTTCGCAAGAGTCCTTGACCTGAGCGAGCGCGATTCATTCGGCAGCGCTACTCCTTCTGCCTCTCCTTCCGCATCTGCTCGAAAATCTGCTCCGCCCACGCCGGCGGCTCCGGCCCCTTGCTCAAATCCAGTTTCATCCCCAGCGCCAATTTCCACCGGTCCATCCACAAAATCCCGGTTCCCACATACAGATCCGACGTGGCATAAGCCGGATCCGCCATAGCCGTATCTAACGACACAAACTTGTACCCGCGCTTCTCCAATTTCTCCAGCAGCGCGCCCAAGCATTCCATATTCAAAGCATTATCGTGAAACAACAAAATCTGCGGAATCTGCCGCCCAAACATCTCCGCGGATTCTTTCTCGGCATAATCGAAAACCGTATCCACATACTCCAGATATTCCTTCTTCGCCCGCGCCGCCATCTTCTTGTCCTTCTTCTCTACAGCGTGCCCCAGCGCATCATTAAAAACGTAATCCGCGTCCTCGATCGTCACCGGCGCAATGGTGTAACTGCGGTCCTTTAGAAATGCGTCGAACGCGGTCTTCACGTCCATCGTCATGCCAGTGTTCAAATAAGGATGGCGAAAATATTTTTCGCTCTGTCCCGCCGCCTTCAACAGCGCGCTCGTCACCACCTCGCCGCGAACCAGGTCATCCTCATATTTCTGCAGCGGCGTGTTGCTGAAATCATCGTGCGCGTAGTTGTGATTTCCTAGTGTGAGCCCCGCCTCCAGCCACATCTGCAAAAGTTCCGCCCGCGCATCTCGCTCTCCCGCCACCTGCAATTTCCGCTCGTTCACGAAACCAATCGCCCAAGCGTGATGCGCCTTCAACGCCGCGGGTATCCCGCGATTAATCTTCTGCAATTCCTTCAATTCGCCGTATGCAAAATCGTCGCCCGGAAGCGCCCCGGGCAAATCGTCCACCGTCATCGCGATGCTAGGTTGCGCGCCACCTCGGGCAGCGTTTTGCGCTCCGCCTTCGCGAGCCACCGCCCCCGTTCGCCCAGCATGCGCGCCCCACGCAACTGCGGCGCAAAGCAGCGCGCCAACGCAAAACATCCGCAATCCCGTCGGCCCAGTCATCAAAAGTTCCTCGCTTCGCATCAAAATGAAAAAATTACAACCGCCAATTCGCAGCGCTCACTTCTTCCGCACCGAACGCAAAAGCGCCTCGGCGCGCAACGCTCCCACCGGCGTCTCCTCATGCTTGAAATAAACAAACACATTCCCGCTCAACGCCAGCCGGCGCACCCTCTCCGCGACAGCCTTTCGCGAGTATCGTTTCTTTCGCAACCGCAAATAACAAAAATCCGCAGTCACCACTTCGGGCGTTACGAGCTTCTCGTCCTCTGCCAGACAAAGTGCCGCCCCAGCCTTGCGCAGCGTCGCGTAAACGTCCTCGCTGAACCACGACTCATGCCGGAACTCAAACGCCGCGCGTACCCACGGCGGCAAAACCGCCAAAAAATCGCGCAACCTCACGACATCGCACTTGAAATTCCCCGGCAACTGAAACAGCACCGGCCCAAGCTTGCCGGACTGCCGCAGCGGTTCCAGAGAAGCTAAAAACTCCGGCATAACCGCAGCCGCATCGCGCAAGCGCTTGCTGTGCGTGATCCGGCGGTGCGCCTTCACCGCAAACCGAAAATGTGCAGGCACCGCCTCCGCCCAGCGCCGCAGCAATTCGTCACTCACCCTGCGCCCAAACGTATAATTCACTTCTACCGAATTCAGCCGCCCAGCATAATGATTTAGAAATCGCGCCGCGCCCAGCTTCGCCGGATAAAACCCCGGCCGCCAGCTCCCGTAAGCCCACCCCGACGTCCCCGCATAGATGTCACTCATACGCACGACATTCTAATCGTTCATTGAAAAGTTTCGCGCACAATCTGCTCGCATACACGAATCACTGCATTCTCGCAGTGGCATTCAAAGTGCTAGAATCCCAATCTGCAGGCAGGCAGCCGCCGTAAACAAATCAGCGCCCCGAGGCCCCATGGCTCCGCCACTCGAACTGGAAATTAACGGCACGAAATATCTGGTCCACTCCGACCCGGATACCCGCCTCCTCACCGTTCTGCGCGACGAGCTCGGCCTCACCGGCACAAAATACGGCTGCGGTGAAGGGCAGTGCGGCGCGTGCACAGTCCTGCTCGGCGGCTCGCCACGGCGTTCCTGCCAAGTTTTGCTCGGCGAAGTAGTGCAGCCGGTCACCACCATCGAGGGCCTCGAAAAAGACGGCCATCTTCACCCCGTGCAGCAAGCCTTCCTCGATCTCGACGCTTTCCAATGCGCCTATTGCACCTCCGGAATGATCATCAGCAGCGTCGCGCTTCTCGCGCAGAAGCGCAACCCATCGCCCACTGAAATCGCGCAATTCATGCAAGGCAATATCTGTCGCTGCGGCACCTACCCGCGCATCGTGGACGCCATTCAGCAAGCAGCGAAATCCATGGAGAAGCAATTGCGATGAGCACTCTCGCCAATAAATTTACGCGCGAGCCCGAGCTCGAACCCGAGCGCTACGAATTCCGCGAGGCCCCCATTCATCATTTCGCACTCGACCGCCGCGATTTCTTTAAGTTTTTCGGCGCCGGAATTATGGTCTTCGCAGCCGCCACAGACGCGCTAGCCCTGCAGGAATCGGGTGGCAACCGGCAAAATCATCCCGAAGAGCTGCCGAAGGAAATTACCGCGTGGCTGCACATCGGAGAAGACGGCAATGTCACCGCCTTCACCGGAAAAGTCGAGATCGGCCAGAATATTCGCACTTCGCTCGCGCAAAGCGTTGCAGATGAACTGCGCGTCCCGTTCGAAAGCGTGCGCATGGTGATGGGCGACACGCAACTGACGCCTTTCGACATGGGCACGTTCGGCAGCCGCTCCACACCCACCATGGCGCCGCAACTGCGCCGCGTCGCCTCCGCCGCGCGCGATCTTCTGCTGCAAACCGCTGCGAAGGAATGGAACACCGCGCCCGAAAAGCTCCTCGCAGCAAACGCAAAAATCAGGGACGCAGCTTCGGGCCGCTCCACAACCTACGCAGACGTCGCACGCGGCAAAACGCTCGCGCAGAGAATCCCAGACGAAGACCCAGTCACGCCGGCATCCGAATGGACGATCGCGGGCAAATCGCTGCCGAAAGTAGACGGCCGCGCATTCGTCACCGGCCGTCACCAATACACTTCGGATCTGCGCCCCGCCGGCCTCATGTACGGAAAGATCCTGCGCGCGCCCTCCTTCGGCGCGACGATGACTTCCTGCGATGTAACCGCCGCGCAGAAATTGCCCGGCGCGGTGCTGGTTCACGATGGCGACTTCGTCGGGGCAGCCGCCACCAGCGAAACCGAAGCCGAAGAAGCCATCGCCGCAATTTGCACCCAATGGAAAGAAACTCCACAGCCCTCCAGCAGCGAACTCTTTCCGTACCTGAAACAAAACGTAGACACTACCGACCCCGGCTCGCTCACGCAATCTGGCTCGATTGAAGATGGTCTCGCCCGCGCAGCGCATCGCCTCGAAGCGTCCTACACCGTCGCCTATATCGCCCACGCTCCACTCGAACCGCGCGCCGCCGTCGCCGAATGGAAAGATGGCAAGCTCACCGTGTGGACCGGAACGCAGCGTCCCTTCGCCACGCGCGACGCTCTCGCCGAAGCCTTCCATCTCTCCAGAGAAAACGTACGCGTCATCGTGCCGGACACTGGCTCGGCCTACGGCGGCAAACACACGCCCGACGCGGCGCTCGAAGCCGCGCGGCTCGCGCGTGCCGCAGGCAAACCCGTGAAAATTGTCTGGACGCGCGAAGAAGAATTCACCTGGGCGTATTTCCGTCCAGCCGGCGTGATTGAAATCAAGAGCGGCGTCGCCGCCGACGGCACACTTACCGCCTGGGAATTTCACAATTACAATTCCGGCGCCTCAGGCATCGCCACTGCTTACACCGTCGCCAACCAGCACATCGAATTTCATCCGGTACGCTCGCCGCTGCGCCAAGGTTCTTATCGCGGCCTCGCCGCCACCGCCAATCATTTCGCCCGCGAATCGCACATGGACGATCTCGCGCGCGCCGCGAACATGGATCCGCTGGATTTTCGCCTGAAGAATATTTCCGACCCCCGTCTGCGCGACGTCTTTCAAGCCGCCGCGAAATCATTCGGCTGGCCAGCCAAGAAAACCAAGCCCGGACAAGGCTTCGGCATCGGGGGCGGAATCGAAAAAGGCGGATACGTTGCGACCTGCGCGGAAATTTCCACCGACGACGCGCGCGGTGCGGTGCGCGTAGTGCGCGTGGTCACCGCATTCGATTGCGGCGCAATCGTGAATCCCGACGGCCTACGCAATCAGATAATGGGCGCGAACATCATGGGCCTGGGTGGCGCGCTCTTCGAAGCGATGGCCTTCGACGGCGGCCGCATCACCAACGCGCGTTTTTCGCGCTATCGCGTCCCGCGCTTTCGCGATGTCCCCGACATGGAAATCGTCCTGCTCGATCGCAAAGACATTGCCTCAGCCGGAGCAGGAGAAACTCCGCTAGTTGGCCTCGCCCCCGCCATCGGCAACGCCATCTTCGACGCGACCGGCGTTCGCCGCACCGCCCTGCCGCTCGCCCCTCGCGCCTAGCCCGGATTTTTCGGCCTTCCTGCGCCACCGGGGGCGCGGCGACCGCCAGCGCAAATGCCTCACTATCGCACCAGCGCCTCTTCCTTGACTTCCGCCGCGTGCAACGGCAAGCGCACCACGAACGTAGTTCCTTTGCCCATTTCCGTTACGAATGTCAGCGTTCCGCCGTGATTATCAACCACGACCGCGCGCGCCAGCGCCAATCCCTGGCCCGTTCCTTTGCCCACTTCCTTCGTGGTGAAAAATGGGTCAAACATTTTGTCCCGCACTTCTTCCGGTATCCCCGTCCCGGAATCGGTAATGGCGATTTCCACCCAGTCTCCATCGGCGCGCGTCACGATGCGAATCACGCCCCGCGCTTCCGTGCCTTTCACCACGTCCCCGATCGCATGCGCCGCGTTAATCAGCAGATTCAGAAATACCTGATTCAGATCGCCCAGCTGGCAAGGCACCGCAGGCAGCTCGCCCAATTCCGTTTCCACGTCCGCCACGTGCTTCAATTCGTTGCCGACGACGATCAAAGTGCTTTCGATCGCGCGGTTGATGTCACCCGCGGATTTTTCGTTGTTGCGATCCACATGCGAGAATTCCTTCATCCCACGCACGATCTTTGAAACTCGCCCCAAACCCTCCAGCATTTGTTCCATCGCCCGCGGAATCTCTTCCTTCAGGTAGGGCCAGTCCGCGTCGCGCCACGTGGCCGACACCTCCTCCAACAGCGTCGCGCTCACCGAACCGTCTGCGGCAGCCTGCAGCAGCTCTTCGTATTTGCCCATCAGCTTCAGTTCATGCGGGGAGGAATTGGCCAGAAAACGCGTGTTGTCTCCCACGAACTGAATCGGAGTGTTGATTTCGTGTGAGATGCCTGCCGCCAGCCGTCCCACCACCTCCATCTTCTGGCTATGGCGCACTTCGATTTCCTGGTGTTTGCGATCGGTGGTATCCACGAACGTCACCACCGCTCCTACCACCTCGCCATTACGGCGAAGGCGTCGTGAGCTGTACTCGCCCGGGAAACTATCGCCGTTCATCCGCCAGAAACTTTCTTCGATGAGGTGTGCATCCGTGCCCGTCCGCATGCTGCAGAATACGGGGCACTCTTCCTGCTGGCAAATCGAGCCGTCCGCGCGGGTGTGATGGATCAGACCGTGAATTTTCTTGCCGAGAATTTCTTCCGCGTCGTCGTAACCCAGCAAGCGCAGGGCCGCGGGATTACAAAACGTCCAGTTTGCCTCGAAATCGATTCCGTACATCGCGCCGGACGTCGAATCCAGCAGCAACTTCACCAGTTCGCCGCGTTCCGCAAGTTCCGCCGTGCGTTGCGCCACGCGCTCTTCCAGGCAGCTCTGTGCGTGGCGCAGCGCCTCTTCGGTGTGCTTGAAATCGGTGGTGTCTTCGGTGAGTCCCGCAATTTGCTTCAGCAGGCCGCTTTTGTCGCGCAGCGGAAACGTCCGTTCCCACAGCCACCGCACGCCGCCGCTCGGCGCCACAATGCGATACTGCACATCCGTCGGGCTGCCGGCGAACTGCTCGGAAATTGCGCGCGCTGCCAGCGCACGATCTTCCGGGTGCAGCAGTTCCAGCCCGCTTTGCGGATTCGCCGATAACAAATCGCGCGAGCGTCCCCGGATTTTCTCAAAAGCGCTGCTGGCGTAGTCGTACGCGCCGGATTGGGCGTCGCGAATCCAGAAGGCTTGGTCAATATTTTCCGCAATCAGCAGCACTTGTTTTTGGCTTTTTTGCAGCTCCCCGAGCATTCCGTTGATGGAATTTCCCAGGCTCGTCAGTTCATCCTGTCCGCTGACGTTTACGCGTTCATCCACGGCGTTGCGCTTTCCGATGTTGTGTACTTCGCTGCTCAGTGCGCCAATGCGCGACAAAATAAACTTCTGCATGAAGAAAATGATCGCCAGCGAAAAAATCAATGCCCCGCCTAATGCCGTGCCAAATAGATAGATCTCGCTCAGTTTGCCGCGCGCATAAATCGGGCGTGGTGTATCCACCCGCATCAGCAGCAACGGAGAACGGAAGAAATCCTCCAGCGCTATGTAACCCGCGACTTTGTTCTCGGAGAGCGCCTCGATTGCAATATCTGTCCCGCCGCGCAGTTCCCTCTGCGCCCGCAGAAAATCGTCAGACAGCAACGCCGAATCCATACGCTCAAACGTGATGGTGGTGCGCGTCAAGTTCGTCAGCCGCTCGATTTCCGTTTTGTCGAACTTGCGCGCCAGCATGAACACACCCCGCGAATCGCCGCTCCGTTGCGACGTCAGTATCGGCCGGGCAGACACGATGTAAAGTCCGTCGGCGAATTCCACGATCCCTTCCTGCGGCATTGCCGCCGCAGCCGCCGGTTCCATTTGCCGTTGGGAAAAAATCCCGCGCAGAAACTCCGTCGGCACCGCCGCCTGTTGATGTTTCTGCCGGTCGTAGGCCCGCGCAAATACGATCCGGCCTTGCACATCCCGGATCACCACCAGGTTGAATCCTAGCTGCTCCATCTCGTTGTCTTCGAACTCCGTGCGAATATCCGCCTGCTCCGGCGTCACCATGAATTCGCACATGCGGTCCCAGTAGGCGTAATCGTTGGTGCTGTCCGTCAGGTTCCGAAAATCCAGATGCAGCCCTGCCACCGCGAATCCCACGTCTCGCTTCATCTGCTCGTCTTCCAGCTGCCGGAAGCTCGCCAGCACCATCTCGCGCGATACCACGTACACGATCGCCGTGCCGATGGCCAGCGTCACCGCAAAAATCAGCAGCATTCTCTGTCGCAATCTCACTGATGCTCCCGCGCCTCAATCCACACACCTATAAGGAGGATATCGTCCCAAAATGAACGAAGTTTAGCTCGTGGCGAGCAACACGCGAGCGGTCCGCTTTTCGTATGGATACAAAGGAAAGGGAAATTCCTCAGCCAGAACTTTCCGCCGGCACGAAGGTGAATTTTGCGAACGACGGATCTTGCGGATAAATGGAGCGGGCGATGGGAATCGAACCCACGTCCGAAGCTTGGGAAGCTTCTATACTGCCATTGTACGACGCCCGCTCATCCCGACTGTCCGCGATTATACCTAATCAAGCAGCCCGGTGAAAAGCTCATAGCGCGGATCCTGCACGCGGCACAATTTCAAACGGTCCCGCGCGCCGCGCCCACGCGCATCGGAAAAAACTCAAATCGGTTCATTCCCGCCTTGATTGACGGATCCTCATCGCCGAATTTCTGCACTTCCGCAGCGTCATCCATCTCCAAGATCGCGACGCCAAAAGCTCCCGCGCTCGCGAGCACCGGCCCGTAGATCAAAACCTTTCCGGCATCGAACGCCTCGCGGGTATACGCTACATGCTGTTGCATCAACGCCTTCTCCTCGGCGGTCATATCCATGCCAAACGTTGGCCGCGGCGGAATAAGCTTGAAGTAGAAATGTTGTTTGCTCATCGGGTGGCGCTGCTCCCCTGTTGTTGCGTGAGATTTTCCAGAACCGTGCTTAATCGCGAAGGTAAAGGACCGCGAGATAATAGCGCGCTTCCGCCGCAAAATCGCGTAAGGATTCTCCAGCGCTTGCCGATGATTACAGTATGGCGGTTCAATTTGCCACTTGTAGAGAGATGTGCGCGAAAGACCTCCGCGCCCGCGACGGTGGCATTGAAATTGCCCCTCATTCTGACCGTGCGAGCAGATTTGGCTCGTACGACTTGCCACGCATAACGAATTGCGGATTCCACGCTGGGAGGCTCACGGTATGGCCGAAAGATTAATAATCGTTAATGGCGCCAAGGGGGGTGTCGGAACCACCACCGTCGCCCTCAATCTCGCGGTGCAATTGGGCCACATCACTGGCAAGCGCATCGCGCTGCTCGAATTTGCGCGACCCTTCGGTCAGATCAGTTTAATGCTCGACTTCAGCCCTCGCTTCACCCTCCTGGACACTCTGGAACGCGTGAACCGTCTCGACGTGGCCCTCCTCGCCAGTATGCTCACGCGCCACAAATCCGGCATTGAGATTCTCGTTGGGCACTTGCACGCGGCGATACGCGCCGAGCAGCGGCAGTCCATCACCATTGAGGCTTTGCTGCGAGTCCTGGAATTGGCGTGTGAAGCGTTCGACCTCGTCGTCGTGGATCTCGGTTTCGTGAACGCCGCCGAGTGGGCCAGCATCCTGAAAACGGCAGATGCTCTTTTGCTGGTCGCCGAGCCCACCGAGCTGGCCATGGGCATGCTAAAACGTTATCTCGATGCCGTCGATTCCAGCGGCATTGATCGCGCTCGTTTTCGGATCGTGATCAACCGCGCGCTACGCAGCGATGAAGAATCGGCCGCCGCACCGGACAATAATCTAAAGCAATCTTTCTTTGCGCGCCTGCCCAACGATTTCCGTCAAGTCAGCGAAGCGGTAACTCTGGGAATCCCTCTGCTCACCAGCTCTAAAAGTACGCTCGTCGGTCGCTACCGCGACCTCGCCGCCCGCCTGCTCGCCCAGTAGCCCAGAAAAGAAAACGCCGGCGCCGATTTTCCGGCCGACTCTCCCGCCACTGCGTCCGTCACCGCCGCAGCAAAGTAGCCGCCCGACCGGCGTTCTCCGCTTCACTGCCGTTTCCGTCGCAGCTCTGTCGTTCGCTGTGCGATCTCTGCCTTTCCCTGTGTTCTCCGCCTTTCCTCGGTGAACTCTGTGTTAAATCTTTTGAATTTCTCTGGCAACTTCAACCATCCCACCCTCCGTGTTAAAGTGGCAAAGCCAAAACTGACACTGGGAGGGGAAGTGGCGTACCGCGATCTCCGCGATTTCATCCACAAACTGGAAAAGCAAAACGAGCTAAGCCGCATTCAGCTCGAAGTTGACCCCGTCCTCGAGATCACCGAAATTTCCGACCGCGCCGTAAAAGCCGGCGGTCCAGCGTTGCTCTTCGAACGCCCCAAAGGCGCGCGCTTCCCAGTCGTAACGAATCTCGTCGGCACCGAACGCCGCATGTGTCTGGCGCTCGAAGTTGACTCGCTCGAAGAAGTCGCTGCCCGCATCAGCTCCTTCCTCGACCTGCAATCTCCCCAAGGCCTCCTGGAAAAAGTGAAAATGCTCCCGAAGCTGGCCGAAATCGGCTCATTCTTTCCAAAATCCGTCCGCAACGGCGCCTGCCAGGAAGTCGTCTTAACTGATAATTTTTCGCTCGACGCATTTCCGATCCTGAAATGTTGGCCGCAAGACGGTGGCCGCTACATCACCTGGCCCATGGTTATCACCAAGAATCCGGAAAACGGAAAACGCAATGTCGGCTGTTACCGCATGCAGGTGTACGACTCCCGCACCACCGGCATGCACTGGCAAACGCAAAAGCACGGCGCTGATCATTACCGCAGCAGCCGCGCGAAAAATCCCAATGGCAAGCTCGAAGTCGCGGTAGCCATCGGCGCCGACCCCGCCACCGCGCTCGCCGGGATCCTGCCCGTTCCGCCCGATATGGACGAGTTCATGTTCTCCGGTTTTCTGCGCAGAGACCCGGTGGACTTGGTCGCCTGCAAAACGGTTGACCTTGAAGTCCCGGCCAACGCCGAGATCGTCCTCGAGGGCTACGTCGAAATCGGCGAGATGCGCACCGAAGGCCCCTTCGGCGACCACACGGGTTTCTATTCGCTCGCGGGCCAGTTTCCCGTCTTCCACATCCAGTGCATCACCCACCGCAAGGACCCGCTGTATCTGACCACCATCGTCGGCCCTCCTCCTCAGGAAGACTATTTCATGGGCCACGCCATCGAGCGCGTCTTCTTGCCCGTGATGAAGATGCAGTACCCTGAGATCGTGGACGTGGCCATGCCCGCCGAAGGCATCTTCCAGAACCTGATGATCGTCTCCATCCGCAAAAGCTACCCCGGCCAAGCCCGCAAAATCATGAACGCGATCTGGTCGCTCGGCCAGGCGATGTTCACCAAGGTTGTGGTGGTTGTGGATCACGACGTGGACGTGCAGAACTCCAGCGAGGTCGTCTGGAAAGCGCTCTGCGCCATCGATCCCGAGCGCGACATTCAGTTCGTTCTCGGTCCAGTGGACACTCTGGATCATGCCGCGCGCCGCCAGGATTTCGGTTCGAAAATGGGTGTGGACGCCACGCGCAAATGGCCGGAAGAAGGTTTCGCCGGACGTTGGCCTGACGAAATAAAAATGGACCAAGCCACAAAAAAGCGCGTGGACACAATACGGCAACAGCTCAAGCTTAGCCCCACGAACAAAAAGTAAACCTCAGGCGAACGCCAAACTCTTCGCCTTTTTGGGCCTTTCCCGCAGTATTTCAGCCCTTTAGCGACACCCTACCTGTCCTTTTTACCTGTACTTTTCGCCTACCTGTACTTCCGGTCTATGTTTTACCAATAGCACACCATCGCAACACGTTCCTTGACACTCCGTGCTGCGGATGTAATAAACGGAGAAAGAGGAAAGGTACCGGGCGTAGCAGTACTGACGGACCTCTCCAGTGTCGGCGCCGTTGCCGGGGTGATGTGGCGAAGCGGTAAGCGGGTTTTGGGGATTTTTTCCAAGAAAATTTTTATGCACCAGATGAAGCCGTGTCCGTCCTGCGAAGCGGGATGGGGTGAGGAGTGAGGGGCCGCGCGATGTTCAATCTGGGTAAAACGAAATCATTAATCGGCCTGGACATCGGCTCGAGTTCTGTCAAGGCAGTCGAGCTGAAGAAGACCAAGGCCGGCTACGAGCTGGTCAGTTACGGCATCGAAACCCTCGCCCAGGATACCGTCGTGGACGGCGCCATCATGGACGCTCCTTCGGTCGCCGAGAAGATCATCTCGATCTTCGACAATCAAAAAATCAAAACGAAAGACGTGGCCACTTCCGTGTCCGGCCACTCCGTGATCGTCAAGCGCGTCAGCATGCCGCTGATGACCGAGGACGAGCTCTTCGACCGCGTGCAGGCCGAAGCCAGCCAGCACATTCCTTTCGACATCGCCGACGTGAACCTCAGCCACCAGTTGCTGGAGGCCACCGAGAATCAGATGGACGTGCTGCTGGTCGCCGTCAAGAAAGACAAAATCCTGAACCACACCAACGTGCTGGCTCAAGCAGGGAAGACTCCGGTGGTTGTGGACATCGACGCGTTCGCCCTGCAGAACTGCTTCGAGGTCAATTACGAGCCCGACCCCTCGCAAGTCGTCGCTTTGCTCAACGTCGGCGCCAGCGTGATGAACATCAACATCGTTCGCGGCTGGACGCCCTTGTTTACCCGCGACGTTTCCGTCGGCGGCAATCAGTACACCGACGCGTTGCAGAAAGAACTGGACCTGAGTTTCGAGGACGCCGAAAAACTGAAGATGGGCGGTACCCTGGCGGGCGTCAACGAAGAACAGCGCACCGCCATTCTGCGTTCCGTCTCCGACATCTTGATCCTGGAAATTCAAAAGACCTTCGACTTCTTCCGCGCGACTGCCAGCGGTGAAAATATCCGCCGCATTTACGTCGCCGGCGGCACGGCTCGCGTTCCCGGCTTACTGGAACTGCTCAAAGAGGAATTTGCGATGCCGGTCGAGGAACTCTATCCGTTCCGTAAAATTGCAATCAATCCTGGGCGTCACGATGAAAGCCAGATCCGTGAGTTGGCGCCGCGCCTGGCGATCGCTGTGGGCCTGGCGCTGAGGAGCTTTGACACGCCATGATCCGCATCAACTTACTGGGCCAAGTCCGTCCCAAGGCCACCAAACAATCCGTGCCGCTGGAGTCCACGCTTCAGATTTTGCTGGGAGTCGCGGCCCTGGCTATCGCGCTGGTGGTTCTCTCCGTCACCTATTATTCGCAGAAGCACCAGCTCGACGAGACCAACGCGCGCATCGCTGCCCTGAAAGCCGAACGCACCAGCCTGCAGCAGATCAAGCAGGAAGTTGACCGCTTCGAATCTCAGAAGGCCGCGCTGCAGACGCAGATTGGGATCATCGAGGGCCTCCAGAAGAACCGCACGGGCGCCCAGGAATTGCTGCAAATGGTCGCCAACACAGTCGTTCGCGTCGATCAGCTCTGGCTCACCTCACTGGATCGCACCGGCGACACTCTGCACATCACCGGGGAGTCTGGTAGCGTCAATTCCATCGCTAACTTCATTACCCAGATGAAGCGCTCCGGCTACTTTGACAAGATCGAGATCGAGGAAGCGAAAGAGGACGACGTGGAAAAGTCCGTCATCACCTACGGCTTTAGCATGTCCGCCGCGATCGCTCAGCCGGCCACCGCTCCGGGTCAAGCCCAGGCGAAGCCCGCTGCTGGAATCAGCACCACCACGCCCCCGCAGCCCGCGGCCAAGGGGAGGAGTTAGCGATGGCTACCGCTTTTCGAGATTGGCCCTGGCCGATTCAAGCGCTGTTTTTCCTGGGGCTCGCCGTTGTCTTGATCGCCGCTGGGTTCTACATACCCGGTCTTCCAGTGGCTACCGTCCGCACCGAGCTGGAAGCCGCTCAGCAGGAAGAAAAGCCGCTCGCAGCAGACGTCGCCAGCCTGCGCGTTTACAAACAGCGCCGTGCCGAGCTGCAATCCGAAATGGATGCACTTTCCAAGCAGCTCGCCACTCTCCAGACCATCGTTCCGGAAGAGAAAAAGGTGGATGAATTCATCCTCATGATCCAGAGCGCGGCCGCCGGTTCCGGCGTCTCCATTCGCCGGCTCAAGGCTCTGCCCATCGCTCCGAAGCAGTTCTACTTTGAGGTGCCCTTTGAAGTTGATTGCGACGGACCCTATTTCGCGGTGCTGGATTACTTCTCCAAGCTCGGCAGGCTCTCGCGCATCATCAACGTCGGCGATTTGAAGCTTTCCAGTGTGGCCACCAAATCCAGCGCGTATCGCCTGGCTCCGGGAGCTTCCGTTTCCGGCGTCATGACCGTTACCACTTTCTTTTCAAAGGCGGCAGACGCTCCGCCGCCCGCGGCGGCAGCTGCGCCGGCAAAGCGATAGGACGATAACGATGAGACTGCCAAAGGCATTCAACGTACTCCTTACCGCGCTGGCACTGTCCCTTTGCCTCGTCCCAGCAACTTGGGCTCAGGCACAGGCTAAGGCTCCGGCGTCAGCTCCGGCGTCGGCTCAGGCACAGGCCAAGGCGCCGGCTCCAGCACAGCAGGCCAAGCCGACCAAGAAGCCCGCGCACAAAGCGAAAGCGGCGGCTGCGGCGCCCAAGGCCGCGCCAAACGCTAACGCTGCGGCTCCCAATCCGGCGGTCGTTAAGATAGCCGAGCGCGATCCTTTTATCCCGCTGGTCAATGTACACAAGCCGGGCGGTGGGCCGCCTCTGCCTCCGGGCAAAGCGGGCCTGGTTGTCGCTACCATCCGCGTCGACGGCGCCGTGCGCGCGCCCAACGGCATGTTCGCGGTCGTCACGAATCCCGATCAGCGCGTTTATTTCCTTCGTGAAGGCGACCAACTCTACGACGGCGATGTGGAAAAGATTGGCCTGGACGGTGTCACGTTCAAGGAAATTTCCAGAGATGCTTTCGGGAAATCGGTCGAAAAAATTGTTACGAAACGAATCTACCCGAGTGCAGGAGAGCAGCAATGAGGATTATGCGGAGGGCGTGGGGCCTGACTGCGTTCGTGGCGGCAGCCCTGATGTTGACGAATGGAGCGCTATCGGCCAGTGATGCGCCGGTGGTGCATGTGAAGGCCGTGGTGAAAGACGGCGCCGTGACCCTGGATGCTCAGGCCAACGGCCCCTTCGAATACACCACGTACCGCCCCAGCGAGAGCCTCTATGTGCTCGACCTGTCCGGCGTCTCGGCCGGCGATACTTCCGGCGCGCGCGTGGTGCCTTCGGAGCTCGTCAAGAGCTACCGCCTCACCACGTACTCCGCGGGTCAAAAGCCCGTGGTGCGCTTGGAAATCCTGCTGCGGCCCGGCATTACACCGCGCATCGCTCGCAATGGCAATCAGGAGCTCTCGCTGTTCGTTTCCGCGAGCGGTAACGCGGAGACCTCTGTCGAGCCTGTTGTTACAACGGTCGCGCCCGCCACGAAGCCTGCACCGGCAACCCTGAAGCCCATCGCCGAGAAGTCCTCGGACGCCAAGGCGCCCGCCACCGACTTTCAAAACATCGAACAGGTGAACCTCGCGCAGGTTGGCGCGCAGACCCAAGTGAACGTGGTCGGCAACGCCAAGCTCACCTATCACGTGAGCCGCTTGCACAATCCGGATCGCATCGTGCTTGATTTTTCCGGCGCGCACCTGAAGACCGCCGAAAAGCAAATCGCCAGCAATCTCGATCCCGTGAAGGAAGTTCGCTTGGCGCAATTCACGCCGGAGGTTTCGCGTATCGTGATTGATCTGCGCACGCCGGCTCGTTACAACGTGAATGCTTCCGGCAACGCCGTCACCGTCGCCTTCCGCGCCGAAGCCGCCACCCCTGCATCCGGTGGCTCCAGCAACTCTGCTCCGGCCGCGAATAGCCAGCCTTCCGATGTCACCACCACGAAGACAGTCAGCGCTCCCGTAGTTCCGACGAGCGCTCCGGAAAATATTCCGGCGCTGGTGTCCGCTCTTCCCGCGGCTCTGACGCAAACCTCCGCGGCCTTGGCCGTCCCGGTTGCGCCAGCACCTCAGCCCGCAGCCGCCGCGCCTAAACAAGTCGCCGCAAATACGGGATACACCGAAATCAGCGACAGCTCCGCGCCTCCCGCTGCTGCTCCAGCCGCTCCGGCAGCTGCCGCCGCTGCGCAGCAGGCGCCCACGCCCGCTCCTGTCGGGCGCTATTCCGGCGAACCTATCTCCGTCAACTTGAAAGACGTGGACCTGCGCGATTTCTTCCGCCTGATCCACGAAATCAGCGGCCTGAACGTCGTCGTGGATCCTGCCGTAAAGGGCAGCCTCACAATCGTTCTCGACGACGTGCCATGGGATCAAGCCCTGGACATCGTTCTCAAGAACAACGATCTCGATAAGCAACTCGACGGCAACGTTCTGCGCATCGCCACCAAGGATACTTTGAAGAGGGAAGCCGAACAGAACCGTGAACTGGCTAAGGCTCAGACGGAGGCCGCCGACGTGGTCACCACCACGCGCGTTCTCAGCTACGCCAAGGCCGCGGACATGGTTCCCACGTTGAAGAAGTTCCTCTCTTCGCGCGGTGACATTCTGGCCGATAGCCGTTCCAACACCCTGATCATCCGGGACGTTCCCACAGTTCTCCCGGTCCTGGATAACCTGCTGCGCCAGCTGGACCGCAAATCGCAACAGGTGGAAATCGAAGCGCGCGTCGTCGCGGCCAACCGTACTTTCTCTCGTGAAATTGGCACGTCCCTTGCCGCCGCTTTTAACAACGGCGGTAGCACGGTAGGAGGCGCCTCGGCCGTCGGAACCAGTCCGGTGATCCACACGCCGGCTCCGCCGTTTTGCATCGGGGGCCAATGCACCGAGCCTCCTGGTTCCACGACGCCGACCCAGGGAAACATGCCCCTTCTTACCAACCTGGGAGCTGCCGTGCCGACCAGCGGCTTCAGCTACATTTTCCAGAACAGCAAGTTTGCGCTGGATGAAATCATCACTGCAGCGGAAGATCGCGGAGTCGGCAAGCTGATCTCCAAGCCGCGCGTGATTACCCAGAACAACCAGAAAGCGATCGTCAAGCAAGGTACCAAGATCCCGGTGCAGACCGTCGTCAACAACACCGTTTCCGTGCAATTTGTGGACGCGGTGCTGGAGCTGGACGTCACTCCGCAAATCACTTCCGAGGGCACCATCTACATGGACGTGGACGTGAAGAACGACGCGATTGACCCTGCCATCCCGCGCGTCCAAGGCATTCCGGCCATTGACACCCAGGAAGCCAGCTCCAAGGTCCTGGTGGCGGATGGCGGCACCATGGTGATCGGCGGTGTGATCGTCACCAACCAGCACACCGACATTCAAACAGTCCCGCTGCTCGGCAGCTTGCCCATCATCGGCAACCTGTTCAAGCACACCACGGTCAGCTCCACGGCCTCTGAACTCCTCTTCTTCCTAACCCCGCGCATTCTGCCGGGATAGTTGTAGCGGCAGAGAGAGGGGTTTGAACGCGGGTGGTGGCCCAAAAACCTGTGCACGCGAAATCAGCCCGGAGCCGGATCCATCGGCTCCGGCTTTCTTTTTCCGCCCTGAACGCCGACGCGCTCCTCGTCACCCATCTTCCCAATATCCGTTATCTCTGCGGCTTCACCGGCAGCGCCGGAATCCTTCTCGTCGAACACGCCCGCGCCACTCTCTTCACAGATAGCCGCTACACTCTGCAAGCTCGCCAGGAAGTTTACGACGCTTCCACGGCCATCGCCGCGCACGGATTAATCCGCGCCGTAGCAGAAGCCCTGAAGGGCCGCCGCGGCACCATCCGACTCGCCTTTGCGCCCGCCCAGCTTACGGTGGCCCAGAAAACCGCGCTGCAGCTCGCCGTAGGCGCGCGCGTGCGCTGGCTTGCCGCGCCTGACCTGATTGAACGGCTGCGCGCGGTAAAGGACTGTGACGAGCTCGCCCGCATGCGCCAGGCTGCGCGCCTTATCAGCGACGTCTGGACAGCCTCCGTCCGCCACATCAAGCCCGGCGTCTCCGAACTGGCCGTCGCCGCCGAAATCGAACGCTCCATGAAGCTCCAGGGCGCCAGCGGCCCATCCTTCGAGACCATCGTCGCCTCCGGTCCGCGCTCCGCCTGGCCGCACGCGCGCCCGACGCCCAAACTCCTCAGGAAAAACGAGTTGGTCGTCCTTGACCAGGGTGCTATACTGCGCGACTACTGTAGCGACATGACACGTACCGTCTTCCTGGGACGGCCTTCTGTCGGAGCGCGTGCTGGGGCGCGTAACAAAGTGCGCTCGCTCTATGCAGCAGTTCTCGAAGCCCAGGAAGCCGCGATAGCCGCCATTCGGCCGGGAATTTCGGCCGCGTCCGTGGACGCTGCGGCGCGAAAGGTTTTCAAGCGTTTGGGCCTGGAACGATACTTCACTCACAGCACCGGGCACGGCTTGGGCCTGGAGATTCACGAGATGCCGCGGCTGGGCCGCGGAGAGGAAGCCTTGCTCGAAGAGGGTATGGTCGTAACGGTTGAGCCGGGCGTCTATGTTGAACGTCTGGGCGGCATTCGCATCGAAGATGAAGTGTTGGTAACCGCGCAAGGCGCGGAAGTCTTGACCGGCGCTTCCCGGGAATTTCTAGAACTCTAAATGGCGAAAAAACCGACTCCCAAAGCATCAACCAGCTCGCCCGTTCACGGCGTGGACCTCCCTGAAATCGAAAAGCTGCTGGACTTCATGCGCAAGCATGGGCTCGAGGAATTTGAATACGAGCGCCAGGGCTTTCGCATACGCCTGAAGAAGCCGTCCTCACCCGCTTACGCCTATCCGTCGGCCCAAGCGCCGGAGATCGTGGTAGCTTCCGCCGCGCCGCACGCGAGCCATGCGCCCGCTGCTGCGCCTGCCGCCGCGCCGCGCGAGCCCGCCGCCGATGCCATGCGCGCCGAAGACTTGCACATCGTGAAGTCGCCGATCGTCGGCACGTTCTACGTCGCCGCCGGCCCCGATGCCGATCCTTTCGTGACCATCGGCTCGAAAGTCGAAACCGGCCAGGTGCTCTGCATTATCGAGGCCATGAAGCTGATGAACGAAATCGAATCCGACGCAGCCGGCGAAGTAGTCCGCATCTTCGTCGAGAACGGTCACCCGGTAGAGTACGGCGAAGCCCTCTTCGGCGTCCGCCCCCACCGGAAAAAATAGCAGCTCCGCCTCGCGTGGCACAGCCTTCAGGCTGTGCGGCGCGATTGTGGCCGCAGGAGCATCGGTTAACGTTGCGTTTGAATTTGTAGCGGCCGCCTGTTTCATAGGCGGGCGCCTTTGACGTTGTTTTCGAATTTCGATCGGCACGGCGTGCCGTGCCCACCGCGACACCACCGGGCATAGACTCTGTAGGGGCGGGTCTCAGACCCGCCCTGCTTTTGTTTCTGGGGGCAAACAAATCATCCGTCTTCAACCGCCATGTTCCGAAAAATCCTGATCGCCAATCGCGGCGAAATCGCCCTGCGCATCCTTTCCGCATGCCGTGAACTCGGCGTAAAAACCGTCGCGGTTTATTCCGAGGCTGACCGCAACTCCCTGCACGTCCGCTTCGCCGACGAAGCCATCTGCATCGGCCCGCCGCGCAGCAGCGAAAGCTACCTGAACATTCCGCAGGTAATCAGCGCCGCAGAAATCGCCAACGTGGACGCCATCCATCCCGGCTACGGCTTCCTCTCCGAGAACGCCAACTTCGCCGAAGTCTGCGAGGCCTCCCACATCACTTTCATCGGCCCCGCCCCCGACGCCATTCGCTTGATGGGCGAAAAAGACAAGGCCCGCGAAGCCATGGCCACCGCCGGCCTCCCCATTATTCCTGGTAGCGCCGGTGTAGTGCCCGACGAAGACGCCGCCAAGAAAATTGCCGCCGAAATAGGCTATCCCGTAATGATCAAAGCCGCCGAAGGCGGCGGCGGACGCGGCATGCGCATCGTGCGCAACGCACGCGAGTTGATTCCTCTGTTTCAAACCGCCAAAGCCGAAGCCCAGCAAGCCTTCGGCAGCCCGAACGTCTATATCGAAAAACTCATCGAACACCCGCGCCATATCGAATTCCAGGTTCTCGGTGACAAGCACGGCAACGTCGTGCATCTCGGCGAACGCGAATGCTCTTTGCAGCGCCGTCACCAAAAAGTTCTCGAGGAATCGCCCTCGATGGCCATGGACGCCGCCACGCGCAAGCGCGTCGGCAAACAAGTCGTGGACGCGCTGAAGAAACTCGGCTATTCCAGCGCCGGCACCGTGGAATTTCTGCGCGAAGCATCCGGCGACCTCTACTTCATCGAAATGAACGCGCGCATCCAGGTCGAACATCCCGTCACCGAAATGGTCACCGGCGTGGACTTGGTAAAATCCCAAATCCGGGTCGCCGCGGGGGAAAAACTCACGGACATTCTCGGCCCGATCGAATTTCGCGGCCACGCCATCGAATGCCGCGTCAATGCCGAAGATCCCGAAACTTTCGTCCCCAGCGCCGGACGCATCACCGCCTTCCGCGTTCCCGGTGGTCCCGGCATACGCGTGGACACCGCCAGCTACGCCGACGCCGTGATTCCGCCCTATTACGATTCGCTGATCGCCAAACTCATCGCGCACGGAAATGACCGCGCCGAAGCCATTGCCCGCATGAATTGCGCTCTGGACGGCTTCGTGGTAGAAGGCATCAAAACTACAATCCCCTTGCACAAAAAAATTCTAGCCAACCCCGACTTCATAGCCGGAAAATTCGATACCCATTTTCTCGATCGTGCGCTAGCCGTCGCAGCCAAGTAGTCCGCAGAAGCTGCCGTAGCATTTGTGGCGCCGGCGTCTCGCCCGCTGTTCGCGATTGAATTGATTTTGCGATGGTAGGCGCTGCTTGCTGCGCCCGCCTTCGGCGTTGGCTGTTGCCTTTGCTTACGTAGCGGCCGCTGTGTCCCGCGCTTTTCGGGGCGCAGCGGGCAGCTTGGTTTTTCCGTGGTTTTGAATTTGGGTCGCACTGCGACGGAGACAACGTTGTTTCCCACCCTCTACGCCATTCTCGACGCCACGCCCGCGCAACCCATCGAATCACTCGTATCCCTCGCCAATAAACTCGCCGACGCCGGCGTGCAACTAATCCAACTCCGCGCCAAACACACACCTCCACGCCAATTTCAAGAAATCGCCAGCGCTCTGATCGCCGCCGCTCCTCCAACCGTCCGCATCATCGTCAACGACCGCCCCGACATAGCGAGCATCACAAAATCCGCAGGCGTCCACGTAGGCCAGGAAGATCTCCCCGTGGAAGAAGCCCGCCAAATCTGCCCGAGCCCGCAATGGGTTGGAATTTCGACACACAATCTGGAACAACTCCGCGTCGCCGCCGGCACTTCGGCGGACTATATAGCTGTGGGCCCAATCTACCCGACAGCTACAAAAGAAAATCCCGACCCAGTCGTCGGCCTGGATCTATTACGCGCCGCTAGAAAACAAACGCGGAAACCCCTTGTGGCCATCGGCGGCATCACAATAAAGTCCGCCGGTGAAGTGTTCCGCGCCGGCGCCGATTCCGTAGCCGTAATCAGCGATCTGCTGAACGCGCCGGACCCAGCGCAACGCGCCCGCGATTATCTGGCACTCGCAGCGCAGGCCATCGCCGCGCGCAGCAGTTTTTGATTTTGTGAATCGGCCCGCAGGGCGATTCATCCTGAGATCCCGCGGTGCGGGATCGAAGGGTAGCGGCCAGCTTCGACTGGGCGCCTCTGACTTCGTTTTTGACCGCCGTCACGAGGATTCGACGCCAACGACGATTTAGTAGTTGCTACCGCGTGGCTCTGTGTTATTTTTCATCGGCGTTTGCCACAGGCCATATTGGTTTGCATGTGAAATATCAATGCCTTTATCTGTGTTCATCTGTGGTGCCTTTGCCCTTGACGTTCTGACGAAGCCGCGACCCTGACGGAGGACGTAGCGAATGAGCAATCCGCTGTTCAAAAAGAAGCCGATGGATTGGCTGTTGAACGAAGCGAAGGCCACGGGCGAGCACACCCTGAAGCGCACGCTGGGCCCCGTATCGCTCACAGCTCTAGGAGTAGGCGCGGTAATCGGCGCGGGCATCTTCGTGCTCTCCGGCCTCGGCGCGCATTATGCCGGCCCCGGCCTCATGCTCTCCTTCATAATTTCCGGCCTCGGCTGCGCCTTCGCGGGCCTCTGCTACGCCGAATTTGCCGCCTTGATTCCGCTTGCGGGCAGCGCCTACACCTACGCATACGCTGCGTTAGGCGAATTAATCGCCTGGATTATCGGCTGGGACTTGACGCTCGAATACGCGATGGGCGCCAGCACGGTCTCCTCCGGCTGGTCCAATCACTTCATCGAATTTCTCAAGATCTTTAATCTGAAAATGCCGCTCTGGCTGGCCTACGACCACTGGACCGCTCTCGTCACCGCCGAAAATGTAATCGCCCGCCAGATGGCCCACGCTTCCGATCCCTCCCTCGTCATGGGTTCCCAGGCCTTTCTGTCCCGCGTAGGAGACATCATCACCGCGCAGCCTCCCGAACTTCTCCAGCGCGCTCACGATCTGGTGGCCGCGCCCGTCCTGTTCGGGGTCGAAATCGGATTCAATCTTCCGGCATTTCTCATCGCCCTGATCATCACCGCCGTGCTGGTAATCGGCATCAAGGAAAGCGCCTCTTTCAACGCGACGATTGTCATCATCAAAGTCGCGGTCGTGCTCTTCGTAATTCTTCTCGGCATGCGTTATATCAGCCCCTCCAACTGGGGCACCGATTGGTCCAGCTTCGCACCCATGGGTTTCGGCGGCATCGGCAGAGGTGCCGCGTACATATTTTTTGCCTACATCGGTTTCGACGCCGTCTCCACCACCGCGCAGGAAGCCAAGAATCCGCAGCGCGACCTGCCCATTGGCATCATCGCCTCCCTCGTAATGTGCACGATCCTTTACATTCTCGTAGCCGCCGTCCTCACCGGCATGGTGCCCTGGAAGGAAATCAATATTGAAGCGCCGCTGGCCGTCGCGTTCCTCGATCGCGGCCTCACCAAAGCATCCTACCTAATCACCGCAGGCGCTCTCGCCGGTCTCACCAGCGTCATGCTCGTCATGCTTCTTGGCCAGACCCGCGTGCTCTATTCCATGGCGAACGACGGCTTGCTGCCGCGCAAATTCTTCGCGGCGATTCACCCCAAGTTCCGTACGCCCTACAAGAACACAATTCTCGTCGGCCTGATCGCCGCGATCATCGGCAGCGTCACTCCCATTAACATCATCGGTGAAATGGTCAACATCGGCACCATCTTCGCCTTCATCATTGTCTGCATCTCCATCATGGTTCTGCGCAAAACCAATCCGGGCCAGGCCCGCCCCTTCCGCACGCCTTGGGTCCCGCTAGTCCCCATCCTCGGCATCCTCTTCAACGGCTACATGATGTACAAACTAGGCTGGGTCAACTGGGCCCGCCTAATCATCTGGCTGGTAATCGGCCTCTTCGTCTATTTCGGCTACAGCCGCCATCACAGCCGAGTCCAACAAAACGACCGCAGCGCTTTGTAGCGCGTCAGCATCGGCAACAACTTTCATGTCGAAGGTTGGGGCGCTCTTGTGAATCGCCCTGCAGGGCGATTCATCCTGAGATTCGGCGGTGCCGAATCGAAGGCCTGCGCCCCAGCTTGCCACGCCCTCCGCGCTCTCGCCGCCCCGCCTCGCCATCTTCCCTAACGCCCGCACCTCAGCTATTCTTCTAACGCTCAACGCAAACCAAAGTGAACCCACTCTCTCTCCGCCGGCTATTCATCTTCCTACGGCACACTTCGCCGCTGGACATAATCGCCACGACAATCGTTCTCGTTTACGCACTAATCCGGATCGCACTCATCTTCCGCTCCACAATTCCATTCGCCGGCTTCCTCGGCTTCCTGGCCTTCCTATCCACCGTTTACCTCTTCGTCCGACTCATCCCCTGGCTGCGCGGTCGCTTCATGTGGACCCTTCGCAATCGCCTGATCGTCACCTACGTTTTCATCGCCGTGGTTCCGGTGATCCTGCTCCTTTCAATGGTTGGCCTGGCCAGCTACGGCCTCTACCTGCAACTCGGCGCGCACCTCTTTCACGACGATCTGCAGGAACGTATCAGCACCATCGCCGCAGACGCTGACGCCCTGGCCGGCGCCGTCGAAATGGAAGCCTCGCACGGAGCCTCACCTGCAAACGAAGCCATCCTCGCGCGCCCCGGCGTTGCCAATCTGATTGAAGCAGAACGCCGCGAGTGGCCCGACCTCCGCGTCTTCCCCAATCGAGGTCAGCGCCTGATCCAATCGCTGTCCGAAGACGGCCAACATTTCGCAGGTCTGGTCGAAATTGATGGAAAAATCTGGATCGCCGCGGCCGTGCGCAAAAGCGGCCCGGCAGGCCCGTTCGATCTCGTGGTCGCGACTCCGCTAAACTCCGCGTTCCTGGACAGCTTCGCCTCCGAGTTCGGCCCCATAGCCATAATTCCGCTGCGTCCCGGCAGCGAAAATAATCCTCCCAACATCTCGCTCAATTTCAACGGCCACGTCTTCATCCCCGGCGAACAAATCGCCAGTCGCCGCCGCACCCTCGGCCCGCCGCAGAATTGGGCAGATATCCGCATCAACGGCGTCTCCACCATCGAACTAGCCCATGTCGGTCCGCAGCCACTCGACGCGCCCGCCGCCGTTTTCGCCTCCTTCGGCATACGCGCCAGCGCGCTCAGCCGCCGCCTCTTCACCTCCGTCGGCGATGTCGGCCCCGTGTTAGAAATTCTCCTAATCGCCGCCGCCGTAATTTTCCTGCTCCTCGGCATCGCCGGCCTCGCCACCGGCTTCGTCCTAACCCGCACTATCACCACCTCCGTGGACGATCTCTACAAAGCCACGCTGCACGTTCGCCGCGGTGATTTCACCCAGCGCGTCCGCGTTCATCAACGCGACCAGCTCGGCGCCCTCGGCGAATCATTCAACGAAATGACGAGTTCCATCGCCGAGCTGATCGAAGAGCAAAGCAAGCGCCAGAAACTCGAAAACGAAATCGTCATCGCCCGCGAAGTCCAATCCCAACTCTTCCCGCAAGTTCTCCCCACGCTTCCGGGCCTGGAACTCGCCGCCATCTGCCGCCCCGCCCGCGTAGTCAGCGGCGATTATTACGATTTCATCCGCACCGGCAACAACACCGTCGCCATCGCCCTGGCCGACATCAGCGGCAAAGGCATCTTCGCCGCGCTGCTGATGGCCAGCCTCCAAGCCACGCTCCGCAGCCACGCCGGTTTCGACGGCCTAACAGGCACAGCCGAGCTGGTCGCGCGCCTGAATCGCCATCTCTTCCGCAACACTTCCGACGATCGCTACGCCACCTTCTTCTACGCCATCTACGACGTAGCCGCCCGCACCCTCACCTACACCAACGCAGGCCACCTCGCCCCATTTTTCGTGAATGGCTCAAACGTGCAGGAATTAAGCGAAGGCGGCACGGTAGTAGGCCTGATCGAAGACTGCAAATTCACCCAAGGCACAATCAAAGTCGAGCCCGGCAGCCTCTTCGTAGCCTTCAGCGACGGCCTGACCGAACCCGAAAATGTTTACGGCGAAGAATTCGGCGTCCACCGCCTGCGCGATGAAGTCCTCCGCCAGCGCAGCCTGCGCCCGCAGCCGATCGCCGAAAACCTGATAGCCGCGGCCGAACAATGGGCCGGCACAGCCGAACAAGCCGACGACATCACAGTAGTAGTAGCCCGCATGGGCTAATTTTTTTCTCATCGTCATCCTGAACCCGCGGATGCGGGTGAAGGCTCTCTCTTCGTTTTTTTCGCGCCCCTGGTGCCGCCCGCAATTCGACCTTTCGCATTCGCACCTGGTCATCCACGCCCACCAGCCCATCTGGGAGTGCGGCGGCTTGCCGCCGTTCCTCGCGTGAGGCTTGCCTCGCGTGCTCTAGCCACAGCGTTCCAATCGCATTGCCTTCATCAGTGCGTTTATCAGTGTTCATCTGCGTTCATCAGTGGTGCCTCTGACTTGCTTCACCCCAATCCTCAAAAAATTCATTATACTTACGCGACTCGAATTCCCAGGAGACAGCGTGCCACTTCGCAATCGCACCGCGCTCATCACCGGCGGCAGCCGGGGCATCGGCAAAGGCATTGCCCAAGGACTAGCCCAGGAAGGCGTCCGCATCGCCATCTCCTATCGCACCAATAAGACTGCCGCCCAAGCCACCCTCCGCACACTCCAAGCCCAAGGCGCCGAATGTTTCGCAGTAGAAGCCGACGCCATCGACCCCGAAAAAGTTCAATTCCTGATAGACGCCGTCCTCGAGCGCTTCGGCCGCCTCGACATCCTCGTCAACAACGTCGGCGAATTCAATTGGAAGCTGGTAGCCGACACCAGCGCCGACGAATGGCAAAATGTGATTGCCTCCAACCTCTACAGCGTCTTCCATGCCAGCAAAGCAGCATTACCAGCCATGCGCCGCCAACACTGGGGCCGCATCATCAATCTAGGCGCAGTAGGCGCCGAGCGCGCCTTCGGGCAGGGAACTATCTCCGCCTACGCCGCAGCCAAAGCTGCGGTTGTTTCCTTCTCGCGCTCGCTCGCCATCGAAGAGGCCAAGAGCGGCATCACCGTCAACGTGATAAACCCTTCCAACATTGACGAACGCGAACTTACCGCCGACGAAGCCCGCCGCATCCGTGACGCCCGCTCCCCCATGGGCCGCCCTCCCTCCGCCGAAGACGTAACCGCCGCCGTAAAATTCTTCGCCTCCGACGGCGCCGACTACATCACCGGCCAGGTAATCAACGTAACCGGCGGCTGGATGCTGTAGCGCTGGCCGCAAGCGCCGCGTGACAATCGCCGCGGGCGCGACCCCAACGCAGCACGGCTTCCAGGGAAAGGACGCCAACCGCGAGAGCGGGCCCGTGTGATTGCGGCGCGCATCGAATGTGTACCGTTACGGTACATGCCCAGCCTGGTATTTGGATTGGTTGTAATCTTCCTGCATGCCCCGTGCGACACTCCATCGGTTCCCATCGCATTCCTTCGATCAACCGGACTTGTCCGCACACATGCTGGGACTGCCGAGATCGCGTCCACTATTTCGAAATTGGTTCCTCATCGCCGTCGCCGCTGGAATCCTGCTGGCGTTTGCCGTATTTGCTATCGCAAATCTGATATTTTAAGGCGGAGCGCCGCCGGTATTGCGAAGGGTCCGCGTAAGGGCGAAAAACGCGACAAAAACTGGAAGCCATCTCATAAATGGTTGAACCTGAAGGGCGGGGCTTCAGCCCGCCGTAAAGCCGCCCAAAACGGGGGCTTCAGCCCCTGAAGCCTCGCCCGTTCATCGCGGCAAAATATTTATGAGGTGGGTTCTAGCCATTGGTTCGGGAAGTCGCTGATGGTTTTCAATAATTTGCGACGGCTTTCGATTATGTATCGCTAGCGATTGATTTGCGCTGGGGAAAAGCCGTCTGGGGTGGGCCGAGGTCCAAGTTGGCGCCAGTTCAAACATATCGCGTCCCGCGCGGGCTGCAACGGTCCCCCGACTGACGCTAACACAATAGTTACTACACCACTATTCGTAGATGTACGGAGATGGACCGGAAGACGAAACGAAAACACAGCTGTATGCGTGTACAGCCGCGGGACAGAAAAGGTACAGAACCTGTACTCACTGGCCGAAAAATATTTGTGGGCTGTACTTTGTTGTGTTCGCCGGTCGTGGAACGTCTAAAGCCCCACCCTTCGGGTGAAACAGAGGCGCGAAGGATGGACCCTGCCGGCGGCAGGCAGGCACCCGGAAATTCAACCGCGTTGGTTTCGGTGGTGTGGCAGGTTCGGCCACTCGCCCGGCGCAAAAGGCCGTTGTGCAGTTAATAAACCGAGTACTATTGCCTGGCTCCGAGCGCGGACGTACCTTTGCATTACGCCCATTGCCAATTCCTGACGTTGCAAAGGAGATTCCCATGGTCGAACGTCGCCGCTGCCACCGACTCCCGCTTTCGATTCCCGTTAAAGTTTACGGTCGAAGTCCTCGCAACCATCCTTTCCGAGCGCTAACCGCCACGATGACAATTAGCAAATACGGTGGGCTGCTCGACATGAAGCCGCGGGTAAAACTCGGCCAAAGGATCCTGATCGTCAATAGCTTCACCGAGGAAGAGCGTGAATGTCGCGTAGTGTATGTCGAATCGAAGCAGCGCGGCCAAAGGAAAGTTGCCGTCGAATTCTCAAGTGCGGACGGGGATTTCTGGCACGTCTATAGCCCTTCGGTGCGACTCGAACCGGCCACGCCCCCGGCGGTTGCGGGCTGATTCGGTGTCCAAAGGCCAAGATGTCTGACCAAGAAGAACTCGTAGTTTTCATGACTTTGCCCTTCGGCGTCGAGGAATCCATTATTCCAGGCGTTCTCGCCAGCAGGGGCATTCCAGTCCACTTGTCGGAGCGATTTCTGGCGCGTCAAGGACGATATGTCGAGATTCAAGTTCCCGCTTCGCGCCTCGAAGATGCTCGGCAAGCGCTCGATGACGCAAAACGGGTTGGAGAACAGTTAGAAACGGGAAATGAGGGTTGATGCGGTACTTCACGCCACAACGGTGGATGCGCGGCTGGCGCACCCTTCCACACCAACCAAACGAATGTCTTTGAATTGTCGGGTGGCTGATTAGATGACGTTGTCGGCTCCTTCCTCCGAGTAGACTTGGTAGCGTCAACGACCAAGGCTCGGAAGAAAGGAGCCGAGCGATGCTAATTATAGGATGTGATTTTCACACGCGCTACCAACAGATTGCGATGCTGGACGAGGCCACTGGCGAGCTGACCGAACGACGGTTGGATCACCAGAACGGC
>Ga0209006_10000039_pt1 | contig 123438 bp, 113 predicted proteins | sample JacPin_JW_Ref_O2_FD_188567 | JGI IMG/M metagenome (GOLD analysis project Ga0209006, IMG submission 188567) | Forest soil microbial communities from Algoma, Ontario, Canada - Jack Pine, Ontario site 1_JW_Ref_O2 (SPAdes) (version 2) | ecosystem: Environmental > Terrestrial > Soil > Boreal... | reverse complement strand
TCCGCCGTAGCTCCGATGCCTCTGCCGATGTGTTTGGCATACACCGGGCCGAGGAATGCGGTAATACCAAAGACCAGGAAATTAATCCCGCCAGTCGCGCTGCCCTTGACGTCATCCGGGTTGACTTCTTTGATGACGCTGTAAGGAATCATCGCCGCGCCCGATGCCACGCCAAACACGAACATCGCGACGTGCGGCGGAATGGGCAGGAATCTGAGCGCGAGTTGGAGAGCGGCCAGAATCATCACCGCCGCGCTCCCGATGATCACCGGCTTTCGCCTTCCCATGCGGTCCGAGAGCCATCCCAGCAACGGACACCCCACAACCCAACCGAGCGGGACCATCGAGGCGATCAGCACGGCGTTGTGATAGGAGAGTTGGAGATCTTTTTGAAAGGAGGCGACACCCCAAATCATGTCGCCAATCGTGGTGGGTGCGAACAACAGCCCGGCAACGATTCCGCACAGATACGATTGGGGATTCGTAAAGACAATCTTGTACGGCTTCAGGATCGAACCAAAGTCTCCTGTTTGCGCGTGCGGTCCAAGCTGTTCCTTCGGGGTAGCCAAATACAGGCAGACGGCGACCGCGAGGATGACGATTCCCAAGACGATCCAGATGGTGTGTACTTCCAGTCCGTGTTCGATCATCGGACCCACAACGGACTGACCCGCGGAACCGCCTAGCATTCCGACGCACTGAGTGGCCCCAATGGCCGTGGCCAGGTAGCGCGCGGAAAATCCGTGTGCGGCCAGGTAAACGGCGCCGGTAAATGCGAAGGCCGAGCCGGCACCTTGCAGCAGCCGTCCCGTGTCACCGGCCATCACGGAGCCGCCACTAAAGAACAGGCATCCGATTCCCAGAATGGCCGCGCCAATCGGAACGGTGCATTTGGCACCCAAATGATCCAATGCCGCTCCGGCGACCAAACTCATCACGGAGTAGGTGTAGTAATAGGCCCCAAGAATTGCACTGAGGCCGAGCGCTGTGGTGTGAAATGAATTTTCCAGCTCTGGAATCATTACCGCTGGACTTGACCTCACCGCATACTCAAGAAAATAGAAAATTACCGTGAAAACCCACGCCACGACGAATGCTCGGGTTTGAGCTGCGTTCTGCACCTGTCCCGAAATGCCGGGAATCGGCGGAGTGAGCGCTCGTTCAGCAGTAGAGCGCGATAAATTGCTTGATCCCACAGCGTGCCCCTCCCTTCCCGCTTCGCATATTGCCGTCAAGGCGCGACGGCCGCAGCGGACTTCTGTCACGACGAAGCCCCGTAACGGCAATTCGTCAGCCAATTCCCCGCAGGTTTGGCTTGGTGAAAAAAGGAGGTTTATCCGCATTCATCGAGTAGAGCGACCACAACAAAGTGGCGGCATATTCGCAAACGTTCAAATACTGACGGTGCAGAGTATCTTGGGCGGAGTGCCGGAACCCGGTCAGAGGCGTGCGAGGCCTCGATCAACGGGATTTGAATTGGAGGCACCAGACGCAGTGAACGACGTACGATGGACTTCGATCAGCGGGACTTGTACTTCGTGGAAGGCAACTGCGGAAGTGGCTTTCGGGGTCAACTACCGGCAAACTAATTCGCCGCGAGGGCTCGTCCGGTTTCCGTGTTCTTCAGTTTTTCGATGAAGCGCTGACTGATCTTATCTCCCCGGAGACAACCGACCGGCCGAGGATCGTTTTTGCCTTGGACCACCGGCAGCCAGGAGATGCCATGATCGAGCATGGTGGCGGAGGCCACGAAAGTGGAATCATCAAGCGCCACACGCACCGGGTCCGAAAATAAAAGGTCGCCTAACTTACTCCTGGTGAAATCCCCTCGGGTGTCCGTCGTGGTGGCGGCAACCCGAGCGATAACGTGATACAGGTCTTCGCGGTCTAGAGCTGCCCAGAGCTGCTGCTTTTCATCGAGAACCAAAAGCTGCCCGGTCGTGCTGGCAGTCAGGGCCGCGACAGCTTCTGCAAACGTGGATTCCTTACTCAGCTGTTTAGCAGGCAGCGGATCCATCAAGGACGCGATTGTCTCCCCCTCCAGAAGCGGCTCTGCCAGCGGCATATGCCGCCAAAAATCCCCCGAGTGTTGAGTCACGGCCTTCGCGATCAGATCGCGAAGAGGCGGGAAGGAGATCGCCATCTCCGAAAACCGTGCGCTGCCGATTTGTGCCAGTCGGACGACCGTGCGGGCACGAATACTCGTTTCGTGTGGGCGGTTGGCCAGCAGAGCCTCTTCACCGAAAAAGTCCCCCTTGCCGAGGATGGCAATCACTTTTGCTTCTTGGTTTTCTTCCCCGGCCTGCAGTACCTCTACTTCCCCTTCTTGAATAATGCTGAAGACCTGAGTCGATTCCCCTCGGCGGTGAATAAAATCTCCAGCACGGTAGTATGCGTGGGTGACTTGCTCCGCCACGTCGGTACTGAGGAAGCTCAGATCGCGTGGAAACAGTACGTCCCACGCCCAGTCCAGTGCGACCTTGATTCGGCGTGACCAGGTCGGCAGCTTGAAAAGGTAGACCCCGCGCCACATGACCCATGCAGGAAAACCCGAGATGCGCATGCCGAACATTTCCGCAACGGCTTGGTATCCACCGATGGAGCACAGCTGTCCCAAAGCCTTGAAGCGGAATGGTTCGGTGGGCTGGCCTCGCAGAATTCGGACCAGGTTGAGCGCCGCTTGACGGCCCTGCCGTTCGGCGAATTGCCCGGTGGTGGGAGATGGTTGGTTATCAAACGCATTGACGATGAGCGCGCAATCTCCAATGGCCCAGGCGTTCGCCTGTCCTTCAATTCGCATGTCCGGCGCAGTGCGTATGCGTCCTCGCTCCTTGGGCACATTGAGCCGCTCCACAATCGGAGAGGTGGTGGTTCCAATCGTGCAAACCACGGTTGCTCCCGCCAGCATCCGGCCATCCTGCAGCTGGATTCCCTCGTGTGTCGCCGCCACCGCGCGGGCGTTCATCAGCATGGTGATTCCGGCCTTCTGCATTCTTTTTTGCGCGAAGGCGCGCAGCTTCGGCGCCACTTCTGGCAGGATTTGATCCTGGGAGTGCACCACGGTCACCGTCAGGTCTTCTTTGTGAAAGTTCCGGTAGAAACGCGTGCTGCTGCGCACCAGTTCGTTGATTTCTCCAGCGACCTCCGCGCCGCTGAAGCCCGCCCCCACGATGATGAAGCTCAGGTACCATCGCCGCCGGTCGAGATCACTCGAAGCCTCGGCATTTTCCATTTGACGCACCACGTGCTGGCGAAGTTCAAGGGCGTCGCGCATCACCTTGAACGGAAAAGCGTGCTCGGTCATTCCTGGAATGATGCCCAGGTTGCTTTCCGCGCCGCACGCGATTACGACGTGATCGTATTGCAGGCGCGCTGGCTTGCCGCTGGCAGAATCGAATTCGATCTCCGATGCCGGAAGATCAATTTTCTGGACTCGCTCCGTGCGGCATTCGACCCCAGGAAGCATTTGGCGCAGCGGGGCAGCGGCTGCGTCGGCGTTGATCGAGGCTCCGGCCACATCCGCCAAAAGCGGATGGAAAACCATATGGTTTTCGCGATTGAACAGCAGAATCTCGCACTCGGAGCCGGACAGTTTGCCGCGCAGAGTTTTTGCAAACTTTACGGCCGCAAACCCTCCGCCAATAATAACCACTCTCATTTCCTTACTGTCTCACTCCGGCAGGCCAACCGCACCTCGAATTGACACCGTTAAGGGTAGCGCCTCCCTATTCAGGCTGGTACAGGCTTCGCGACGCACCGATCGAATTGACGTAATCGGAACCTTTGGTTCGGCGGCTGGAGTGAGTGCCGCATTCCTTCTGCGAGCTTTTGACGCGCCCGCGAGATTCGGGACCGGAATGCGCTTTCGTGAATGCCCAGCGCCTGGATCGAATCCGCTGGGGAAAGGCCGTCCAGGTCACGGAGTTGAATTGACGCTCGCAGTCCGGGCGAAAGTTGAAGGAGTTGCTTCTCGACGAGTTCATGGAGTTCAGCGGTCAGGCAGATCTCCTCCGGGTTGGGCTTTTTGTCAACGGTCCTGTACCGCAATTGTTCTGGCTGGCCGATCAGAATTTCGTCCAGTGAAGCTTCCGGATGGCTGTTTTTTTTGCGGCGAGTCTTAAGAGCCGAATTGATCACAATGCGAGTCAGCCAGGTAGAGAATGAAGACCTTCCCTGAAACGATCGCAGCTTCCGGTACGCTTTGCATAGTCCTTCTTGCACTGCATCCTCGGCGTCTTCCTTGTTGCGTAAAATAGCGAATGCCGTTCCATAGAGCCTGGCGGTGTAGCAACTGAAAATGTGTTTCTGCGCGCGCTGGTCTCCACCGATCGCTCGTTGAATCAGGGACCACTCCTCTGAAACTGCCGGCGATGCGGCCGCTCTTTCTGGTTTCGTCGGCGCTAAGGCCGGCAAATCCGTCCTGCTGACTTTTCGATTCCGAACGTTTAAATGGACATATCGCCGTCCCGGCTCGAATCGAGAGTGTGATAAAGGATTTTGCTGCGTTGCCATATTGCCCCCTTGAAAAAAAATGACCTCTACGGGTCCGTCGCAGTGCAATCGGTGCGCCGTCAACTTCGTGACCACGCAAGTGCCTGAAAAAAAAGACCAACGGTGCGGTGCAGGCACTGAGCGAACTCGCTTCGGCGATGATGGCAGGCTGACGAGTGTTAGTCGGTTGACGCGCTCGCGCCCGACTGCGGTTTTGTTCGCTGACCGCTTCGATTGCGAGTCCGAGCCACAATCATCCTCACGACCACGGACGCACGATTCCCAGCTTCTTCATGCGAAAGTACAACGTTGAGCGGTTCAGTCCGAGACGCGTGGCGGCACCTCTTGGACCAGAGAGCACCCATCGCGTCTCCTGCAAGACGGCACGAATGTGTTCACGCTCGACGTCCGCGATCGTATGAGGTTCCTCATTAGCGTGCCCTGGCGCGATACGCGAACGAAGATCTCGTACCGGCACGCGCAAGACAGAACCGGGAGAGAGAATCACCGCACGCTCGATTACGTTCTCGAGTTCGCGGATGTTCCCGGGCCAGCGATACTGCATCAATGCCTCCATGGCCGCTGACGGAATGGCGTCAATCGTTTTGTTCATTCTGCGCGCTGCTTCCCGGACGAAATGCTGCACCAGCAGCGGGATGTCTTCCGGCCGCTCGCGCAATGGAGGAATGGAAATCGGGAACACGTTGAGGCGATAGTAAAGATCGGTGCGGAATTGCTTTTCCTGAATCATCTCCTCCAGATCGCGGTGCGTGGCCGCCACGATACGGACATCAACTTTTTTCGTTCGCGTGCTGCCCAGCCGCTCGAATTCCCGCTCCTGCAGCACGCGCAGTAGTTTCGGTTGCAGTTCGAGAGGAATGTCGCCGATTTCATCGAGAAACAGCGAGCCTCGGTCCGCCAGTTCCAGCCGCCCAACCTTCTGGCTGACCGCACCGGTGAACGCGCCGCGCTCGTGGCCAAAAAGTTCGCTCTCCAGCAAACCGTGAGGGATCGCGGCGCAGTTGAGCTTTACGAACCCGCGATCCTTCCGCCCGCTGCGATTGTGAATCGCGCGAGCCACCAGTTCTTTGCCGGTACCGGTTTCTCCCAGCAGCAGCACCGTCGAAGTTCCGGGCGCTACCATGTCCACCAGACGCAGCACATTCTGCAGGACCGGACTCCAACCCACGATTCCCTCGAACGTCGTCTCATCGCCAAGAGGTTCGTCCAGGCGTTCCATCTTCGTGCTGATCAGTGGACCAGTCGTAGACTGCGATTCCCGGTCACGTGAATTTATATAGGTAATTGCGTTTGCGTTCATCAGCGTGCTCCAGTGAAGTTGAGCGATAGACCGCACAAGTTAAAATTAATGCGTCCTTAGTGCTTGCGTCCGCTTCGGTCGCTTTCTCGTCTAATCCACTCTCGGATATAGGGCGGACAATTTTCGAGCTCGATGCGATCGGCTTCGCAGCGCGCCAGAAATCTAACCGCCCGCCGATCCACCAGCGTTACGTCCTTCAAATCCAGCGCCAAGGGCCGATCAGCAGTCTCCAGCGACAAGAGTCGCCGCAACTCTCCCACGTCTTGCACCTCGATTCTTCCGCTCAAGCTGAAGACGATTCTCGCGTTCGCTGACCGTTGGATTTTCAGCACGACCGAAAGGGTGCAACCAGAAAGCCATTCACAATCGCCTGATGCAAAAGAGCTTTGCGGAATAGGAACTCGCGAATTTCGCGATTTCGCGAGTTTTTTCGCGGGGGTCATGGCTTGCCACACGAAACTACGGGTGCGGCATTATCTAAGTGCTTGGTTTTCTGCGGGCCATAACTTGAAACGTGGGTCGCGAGGCAGGACTTAACGGCGGCTAATTGTCTCCAGAGGTTTGGTCTTTGAACCGAAACTTATTGATCTTCAGTGACCGGATTTTTGATTCAAGCGTGGACGCAGGCATTCCCAGCAACACCGCTGCGCCCGAAGCCCCAGACACTCTGCCACCCGTCTTCGCCAAAGCGGCTTCGATAATTTCTGCTTCTTGAGCTGCGGATTTTTTGGCAAGCGGCTGATTCGAGGGCTGCATTGCAAACGTCTCAAAAGAGAGCCAGCTCTCATCCACCGAAAAAGTTTCCGATTCGCACACGATCACGGATCGTTCGACTACATTCTGTAGTTCGCGGATGTTGCCTGGCCAGGAATACGAGCGGAGCAGTTCCATGGATTTCTCCTGTATGCTCCGCATCTTCTTTCCCGCCTTCCGCGCATAGCGGTCAATGAAGTACTCCACCAGCACGGGAATATCTTCTTTTCGCTCGCGGAGTGGGGGTATTTTGATGGGAAATACGTTGAGGCGGTAGAAGAGATCTTTCCGAAAGGCGCCGGCGGCGATGGCCGCCTCCAGATCACGATTGGTCGCGGCAATGACCCGCACGTCAGCTCGAATAACTTGGTTGCCGCCCACCCGTTCAAATTCCCTTTCCTGCAAAACCCGCAGCAGTGCAACCTGGGTTTCCATTGGGAGCTCGCCAACTTCATCCAGAAAAATCGTGCCCCCTTCCGCAAGTTCAAAACGCCCCAACCGCCGCTGCAGTGCCCCGGTGAAAGCCCCTTTCTCGTGACCGAACAGCTCCGGCCCTATCAACGCCGGAGGAATCGCAGCACAATTCACACTGACAAAGGCTCGCGCCGACCGCGAGGATCTTTTGTGCACGGCGCGCGCGATCAACTCCTTTCCTGTGCCGGTTTCACCGGTGAGCAGCACGGTCGAGTCTGTGGGCCCGACCTTGGATACGCGCGAAAGCACTGCTCGCAAAGCGGGAGATGAGCCCACAATTTCCTCGAACATTGAGGCGCTATCGATTTCTTCGCGCAGCGCGACATTCTCGCGTTGCAGTCTCTGCTCCGCTTGCTTCCGTTCCTCGATATCCGTCGCTGCCACATACCAACGCGTGAGCCGCCCATGGTCATCGTAAAGCGGGTTGCGACGAAAGAGAAACCAGCGATACACGCCGTCCTTTCTTCGTAACTTCGCCTCGATTTCATGTGGCATCCCGCTCAAAAATTTACCCCGGAACTCGCTGTCCAGCCGTTCCCAATCGCCTGGACAAAAAAACTCGCGACGATCGGTGTTCCGGTACTGCTCGAGAGATATGCCGTAATATTCCAATGCGGCATGATTGGCATAGACACGGCTGCCATCGGCCTCCTGCATATAAACGTGCTGGGGCGCGAGGTCCAGCATCTGGCGGAGTTCGATTTCCTGCCCCCGAATTTTCTCTTCCGTCTGCTTCGCCGCGGTGACGTCCATCACTGCCCCGACAAATTCGACCTGGCCGGATTCGACGCTCAGGGCGTGAGCCACGACGTGCACCTGTTTGACCGAGCAATCCGGCATCAGTAAACGATGTTCAAAATCAAAATCCTTTCCTTCCCGCGCCGCACCTTCGATCGTCTGTCGCACGTGCTCAGTGTCTTCCGGATGAACTCGTCGGAGTGCGAGCTCGACGGAAGGTTTCGTCGCCGGGTCGCACTCGAAAATCCGAAATGTCTCCTCCGACCAAACAAGCTCGCCGGTTGAAACCCTCCAGCCGAAACTCCCGGTGTGACTGAGCCGTTGCGCTTCTGCTAGGTACGCTTCGCGGCGGCGCAGTTCCTGATTGAGGATTTCTTGCTCGGTAATGTCGAGCGTGGTGCCGACAAACCGGGTGAGGACCCCGCGCTCGAAGACGGCATCGCCGACGCTGCGTACGAATCGAACACCCCGTTGCGGGTGGATGGTCCGATACTTTTCGTCGCAGCCCACACCCTCCGCAGCCATTTTGTCGAGTCGCGCCTGAATCAAGCCCACATCATCCGGGTGCATGGCGCTGAGACATTGCTCGATCGTCGGAGGACCCTTTGCGGGATCGAACCCAATGACGTCGTAGAGTTCCTCGGACCAGTATTCGCAGATTCCCGCGGGCGTGAATGACCAACTTCCGGCATGGACGAGTCGCTGGCCTGCGGTTAGGTAGAACTGGCTTTGCCGTAGCTCATCCTCCGCTCGCTTGCGTTCCTCAATGTCAATACTCGATCCATACCACTTGACGATCGCTCCGTGCTCGTCGCGCAGCGGCACCTTGCGATGCAGCATCCAGCGATATTCGCCGTCGGCCCGCCGCACGCGCGCTTCATATAGAAACGGCTCGCCGCTAGCTAATGACGCGCGCCACTTCGCCACGATGCCTTCGACATCTTCGGGGTGAATTGCATCGGTCCACTTCCAGCCTTGCAGATCATTCAGGGAAAGTCCCACATACTTCAACCACGGTTCGTTGAAGAAATCCAGGTAACCGTCAGGCAGACTGGTGTGAATTAACCCGGGAATCGAGTCAATGACGAGTTGAAGGTCGGGCGCGCGCCCAGGTTGGATTGAACCGTGCCCGCTGGAAGCCATGGTGTGCATTATAGGCCATTGGCTTTTTTCGCGCTTCCGCTTCGCACGCAAGCATGGCGTGAGCTCTGGCGATATTTGCGCAGATGAGAATATGTTGACACCCACCCCACAGCTGCAGTGTACTAGCGTCCTTCTTTTCACGAGTATCTGGATGCGAGCGCTCTGGGCTTGTAATTGCTCTAAAGTCTTGAGGCCAAGAAACAAATTGAGAGGTGTATCCGATTATGGCGTCTGCTTCCACGCCGGCTGCCGCTCACACCGCGCCGCCCGAGCACGTTACGGCACCACCGCAATCGAAATGGCGAAAGTTCGTGGTCCCCGTTTTGGTGCTGCTGCTGGCCGCAGCCCTGATGTTCACCATCACCCGGAATTGGAACTCCTGGGAGGGCGGACGCGTCGAGCAAGTCACGGATGACGCGTACGTGCGCGGAGATTTGACTCCGCTGAGCACGAAAGTGCCCGGTGTCGTTCGCAACGTGAAGGTTTCTGATTATCAGCAAGTGCATAAGGGAGATTTACTCGTCGAACTGGACGACGATGATTACCAGGCCCAGGTAGCCCAGGCCAGCGCCGCGATCGAAGCGGCCAAAGCAGCGATCGAAAACAATCGGCGCCAACGCGAACTGCAAGACACGCGTATCGATCGAGCCCTCGCCGGAATAGATCAGGCAAAATCCGAGATCGTTGCGGCCGAGGCCGGCAAGCAAGCCGTGCAAGCCGACGTGGTACGTACCCAGGACGAACGCCGGCGCCAGGAAGCGCTCTTTCAGTCTCATTCAACCACCGAACAAAAAGTCGAGCAGGCGGTCGCGGACCAGCAGCGCTTCGCGGCTCAATTCGCGAGCCGTGACGCCGACTTGGCTCAAGCTAAGACGCTGTTACGCAGCAACGAGCTGGCGGCCGAAGCTGAGCGGCGCGGCAAGAATGTCTTGGAATCGCAAGACGCGCAACTCGTCGCCGACCTCCATGCCAAGCAAGCGGCACTCACTGCCGCGCAGGTGAACCTCAACTACACCAAGATCAGCGCGCCCGAAGACGGCACCGTGGGTGAGAGGCAGGTCCGACCGGGGCAGCTGGTGTCTCCAGGGACGCAGGTAATTCCGTTTGTCAGCAAAATTAAATGGGTGCAGGCAAATTATCGCGAGACCCAACTCACTAACGTAAAACTCGGCGACCCGGTCGAACTCCGCATAGACGAATATCCAGGACAAGTGTTTCAAGGAAAAATTCTGGAGATCGCGCCCGCCAGCGGTTCGCAATTTGCTCTGCTTCCGCCAGACAACGCCACTGGTAATTTCACAAAAGTGGTCCAAAGAATTCCCGTAAAGATCGCGTTCGATGATCCCAATGCTGCGGCTGTGTTGCGTCCGGGCCTTTCCGTCATTGCCACCGTACGCACCAGGCGCTGATTGGAGAGCGCGATGGCTGCCTCGGCTGCGATTCCTCAACCAACACCGGCACAAATTGCGCATGCTCTCGCCGGAGCAGCGCCAGCCGAGCTTTCGAAGAGTCCCCTGCTTGGAATCCTCGGCGTCATCATGGGTGCGGGAATTGTCACGCTCGCCGGACGCCTGCTCTCGCTTGGGCTCGCCGACCTGAAGGGCCACATCGGGTTCAGTTTCGACGATGGCGCCTGGATCGCCACTGCTTTCAACGTCGGGCTGGTTTTCATCGGGCCGTTCACTGTGTACCTGGGCGGACTGATCGGAACTCGGCGCATTTTGCTCTTTGCCGCCACGACCTTCACCCTGATCAGCGCGTTCCTTCCGCTCATCCACAGTTATAGTCTGTTGCTCGTTGCGCTGGCTTTGGCCGGGTTGAGTTCCGGCACCTTCTACCCTCTTACGCTTACCTTTGCCCTGCGAAATATTCCTCCCAGGTACCTCCCCTATACCCTGGCGCTCTACGCGGCCTCTGTGGACGGAGCCGTCAACGCCGCACCAACGCTCTACGGCTGGTTCAGAGATGACCTGTCCTGGCACTGGATGTTCTGGGCTTCGGCCGTAATTACGCCAGTGATGATGCTGTGCATCTACTACGGAATACCGGCGGCTCCGGCATCAAAGAGTTCGAGTGAAGCGCCGAGTTTCGCCGGATTTTTATATGCAAGCGCGGGTTTCGGAATCTTATACGCGGCGCTCGACCAGGGCGAAAGGCTCGATTGGTGGCGCTCCGGACTCTTTATCGCCATGTTCCTCGGCGGTTCATTTTTTTTGTTGGCCTCGCTGGTCCAGCGTCTGCGCAGCGCCAACCCGCTGGTGGACTTGCCCTATCTGCGTCAATGGAACACCGTGCTTTTGGGCATCGCCTTGATATTTTTTCGTTTCAATCTTCTTGCCACCATCATTCTTGTGCCGCAGACCCTGGCCGTTCATGGGTTCGAGGCCGATCAGATCGGCCCGGCGCTCATCTGGATGGCGATCCCGATTCTTCCCCTCGCCTTGATAGCCGCCGCCTTGTTGCTCTCGAATTTAGATTCGCGCCTGCTCATGGCCTTGGGTTTCGCCGGCATGGGTTTCGCGGCCTATTTGAATGCCGAACTCAGCAGCACGTGGTCCGCACCCAACTTCTACCGCACCGAATTGCTTACCGGAGTTGGACAGTCATTCGCGTTTGTCGGCTTGGTCGCCACAATTGTGTTGCAGGCGGTTTTTTCGGGAGGCCTGGCGAAACCGCAGCGGGTACTGACCTTCTCCGCCTACTTTCACACCATCCGGTTGTTTGGCGGCCAGCTCGGCGCGGTGTTTATGGGCCACTTCATCGCGCAGCGAGAGAAACTGCACTCGAACCTGCTCGGGCTCCATGTGCAGTCGGGAACCTCGATAACCGATGGCAATATCCGGGGGCTCACTGCCGAGTTCTACTCCAAATCGTCCGGCCTGGTTGCGGCGACCGGCCGAGCCGTGGGAATCGTCGGCGGCCGGCTCCGTCTTCAGGCGTACACTCTGACTTTTATTGACGGATTCTATTTGCTGGCTTGGGCGTGTGTCATCGCTTTGGTTCTGGTTGCCTTGCTCCACAAATCACCGTTGAGCTATGCCGAACTGGGCGGCGCCGGGCAAAAATCGTCAGCAGCGCAGGAGGTCAAAGCATGAACTCGCGCATTAAAGTTTTGCTCGCAGGTCTGTCTCTCTTCGGCATTCTGATCCGTGTCCAAGCCCAAGAAGAGGCCCCTGCTCGCCATATCACCCTGCAGGAGGCGGTACAGCTGGCGCTGAAGCACAATCACTTTGTGCGCATCGCCAATTTCCAAGTGGAGGAAAAACAGCACGCCAAGGATGTCGCCAGAAGCGCATACATTCCCAGCATAAAAAATGACAGCCGCCTGTTCGAAGTGACGGATTCGCAGTTCATCCAGATCGCTGCGGGCAGCCTTGGCACTGCGGCGGGAACCCCAATTCCCACGCAATCGGTCACTCTAAATCAAGGTGGCCACACTTTCATCACCAGCGGAACGACCCTGGCCGAGCCGCTCACGCAACTGTTCACGCGGGTGAAGCCCACGAATGACATGGCGCGGGCCGACTTGAACGCCACTCGGGCGAATTCACAACAGACCGAAAACGAAGTCGCCTTGAAGGTCCACCAGCTCTACTATCGGGTCTTGATCGCGCAGTTGCACCGCGATGCGACCCAGGCAAAAATTAAAGCGACGCAAACTCTGCAGAGCGAACGCGTCCAACAAGTGAAATACGGCAGTACCTTGGACGAAGAATTGGTCGAAAGCCGCGCACAGGCCCTCCAGGCGAAGCAGGAACTCCTGACCACCGAATTGCAGCTTTCGGATTTGACCTTGCAGCTCGATGACGCCATCGGCCTGCCCCTGACCACGGAACTTGCACTCGATCCAGCGGTTCCGGGCGTTCAATCTACCTGCGAGCGTGAAGAGTGCATAAAGACAGCTCTGAAATCGCATCCGGAGATCGCTGCGGCGCGTGAGGAGGTCCGGAAAGCCACGGCCGCCGTGCAACTGAGCAAAGCCGACTACGTGCCGGATTTCTCGGCCTTCGCGCGCTACAGTTACCAGGACAATGTTCCATTCTTGGCCCGCAACTTCGGAACTTTTGGCGTTAACTTCGAATACGATATTTTCGATGGCGGACGCCGACGCGCGGCCACCCGCGAAAGCAACGCCGCGCTCGCCGAAGCAAAAGAGAATCTGGAACGGGTCACCGACGACGTGCAGCTCCACGTCCAGATCGCCTACAACAAACTGCGCCGCACTCGAGAAATGGTAAGCGTTTCAGAGGAATTGGTGACGCTGCGAACCGAAAACAGTCGCGTCACCGCCCAACAACTGCAAGAAGGTGCGGCCCTCAGTTCGCAAGCCGATAACGCTGTCGCGCAGCAACTCGACGCCCAGACTCAACTTCTTCAGTCGCAGCTCGACTACATTCAGGCCAGCGACGAAATGACGCTGGCGATGGGATTAACGCCCCAATAAATCACCTTTGGGCTGTCGCAGCTATGATCATGGAACTAGACACTTCGCCCTTCGCTTTGCAATTTAGCTTTCTCTCGCAATTTTGAAAAAATTCGCTGCTTGGCTATTTCGCATTGCGAAGCAGACCCTTCTCGACTAAAACGGGCGGCCTGCGGTGCTTGGTTACTTGTTCGTATGCGAAGGCCCAACCCAAGAGATCTCCATCCTTCCACGGACGCGCCGAGATTTCGAGCCCGAATGGTAGCCCATCGTCGTAAAAACCTCCGGGGACCACAACTGCCGGCACGCCAAGGTCATTGACCCAACCTGTGTCGCTATGTGGTCCGCCACTTATGGCTCCATCCTGCGGCATGGTTTCGTCAGTAGGAGGCATCTGGGTGGCGGGGTACACAAAACCGTCGAGATGCATCCGGTCCAGCGTTTCGGTATACGCATCCAGGGCTTGGCGTCGCGGAACAATCACATTACTTTCCGCCTGCGGATCGGTTTCGATCAAAGCCTGCACCAACGCCGCGGGAGGAGTTGGGGCATCACCAGCAGCGGCGCGGCCGCCGATGATAACAGCTGGCAACGGCGCGCCAACTGCTTTCTGATATTCCGCCACCGAGTGATACTCGGCTGGACCATATTGCTTGAGAAAATTCTCTGTCCCCTCGCGAATGTAGGGCAACGTTTTGATTTTGTTTACCATTTTCGTGTAGCTGTCGGGCAGGATTGAATCGTCAAAAACCACCGTAGCACCCGCCGCGCGCAGTCCTTCGATTGCGTGCATAAATGCCGCGCGCGTTTCTGGCCGCAAGGGAATACGACCAGCGGCTGCATCCGCGCCGAGACCCGGAATCCCCTGGAACGGAGTATCCGTGCCGTTGAGGATGAAAGCAGGCACGCCGAAGCGCTTGCCCTTCAAGGAATCGGTCTGGAGGTATTTGGTGTATGGCCCAGCCTGAGCCTTGGCCGAGGATCCGGCAGTGCGCGAATCCAGCGGATCTTCACCGGCCATCACGCCCAGTGCAATCGTGGCATCCGTCACATCACGCGCTATCGGTCCGGTGTTGTCGAGTAGCCAATCGAGCGGTGCGATTCCAGCGATGCTGACCAGGCCACGCGTCGGAAATACTCCAACCACGGAACTCGTGGCCGAAGGCATGCGAATCGAATTACCGGTATCCGTTCCGGTGCCGACTACGGCCAAGTTAGAAGTAATCGAAGTTACCGTACCGCCGGAAGAACCGCCAGGGCTGAACCGGACATCGTAAGCGTTGCCGGTGCGCCCGTAGGCAGTGCTGCGAGTGGTGTCGCTATCGGCAAAATCTGGCATGTTCGTTTGGCCCAAAATCACCGCGCCGGCCGCGCGCAGTTTTGCCACAACCGTTGCGTCCTTCGGCGCGATCAGCTCATGACCGGGAATGCAATATCCTTGCCAGCCGTCTGTGGTTACCAGACCCTTGACGCTGGTATTCGCCTTTATCAGGATCGGAACACCCCACATTGGACCGCGCTGCAGACCGTTGCCACTTTTCGCCGCCTCCGCATCTTCCGCCGCCGCCGTAACCAGCGCGCCGCGCGCATCAAGAGTTTGAACAGCTCGGTAGATACCGTTGTATTTCGCGATGCGGGCTAGATGCCACAGCACCACCTGCGTAACGGTATATTTGCGACTCGCATAAAAATTTTCAAGCTGCGGAATCGTTACTTCCAGCAAATCTTCGTCCATCGTTGCCGATGCAGCTTGCAATGACGCACGGCCGTCATCGGTCTTTCGGGAAGACGATGCTTCGACGCCTCCCGTCGTTTGCGCCATCAGCAAACAGGGGCACATCAACCAAGCCGCCACGAGAAGAAACCGTTCGACGTGTCGCATACGATTTTCCATCCTGAAGATCTCCCCTCATGTTTTGGTGGCACTCGAGTGCAGCGAAGAGTATGTATCGTGACTACGCTAGCTAAGCAATGTAGTTTTTCGAGATGGTCACGCCTGTTTGGACATGCGAACAACCGGAAGGAATTCGCCATTCGGAAGCGGGACGCTGAGATTTTCGAGTGCGACGTAGCCTCTGGCGCGAAATAGTCTCACACCAGCCAACGTGGCGCCCATTTCGAATCGCTTGAACCCCGCTGCTTTCGCCGCCCTCTCGCAAGCTTCGAGAATCAGGCTGCCGATTCCGCGACGGGTCCACGCCGGATCAATGAAGAAGGCGCGAATTTTGGCGGCATCTTGCCGCGGGTCGAGCAGAGCGTCCTCTCGTCCGGTCCAATGGTCGCCGCCGTAGAGCGTTTTGCGCTTGCTCCAGCCTCCGCAGCCGACGGTGATCGGACGGGATTCCGCCGGCCTGGCTTCCGCGACAAAGTACGTTTGGTCCGCAATCAACTGACTGTCAACGCCGAAGACACTCTGCAACGCGCTCTCGATTTGAGTTGAGGTGTAGTCTTGCGCTTGTAGTTGCCGGACCGAGGCGTCAATCAGCGCGCGCAGAACGGGAATATCCGCGGGGACAGCATGCCGGATATGAATGTTCGGCAGCACAGCGAAAAAGTGAATGGATTAAAACTGAAGTGGCCGCGAAATCTGGAGCCGAGGCCCGGACTTGAACCGGGGACCTGCCGATTACGAATCGGCTGCTCTACCAACTGAGCTACCTCGGCGCCGTTACGAATGTAACATCGCGGCGAAAAAAGTGTCAAACCAGCGTTGGAAAGCGCTTGCGAAATGCGCACGCTGCACGGAATAAAATAAATTAGCGGCTGAAAGGATACATCAACCAGGCGATGCCCACGCCCACCAGCATGAACAGCGCGAAACACCAAACTGCGTAGCGAAAACGTTCCAAGCCTCGGCGCTGTCCCAACGCGGCGAAGGCCACGGAAATGAGCAACGCAAAAAGCAGCATGGCCGCAAAATGATTCAGCGGTTTCAGGGCGTTTTCAAACGCGGCCGCCTGCGCAACGACGGAATTATTTACTTTTTCCGCCATGCCGAAACACGCCAGCACCTAACGCCTCCGTCCCGCCGTGATTTCGTAAGCGTCGAACGCGCTGAGCAAATTTACCAGCCCGGCCGCGGCGATGAAACGCGTCCCCTGGTCACCCGCCGCCCGCGAAACATCCGGACCCACACGCTCGAAAAATTTTGCCAGGTAATAGAAAACTCCGGTTCCGGCGTCGGCGAAAAATCCCATGCGGCCGAACGCGTCAGCGGAATGTTCCGGAAAGACATTTCCACGCAGCAAGTAGCCGGCAATGGCAAGGCCGCCGACACTGACCATAAACGCGAGAGCCCTGCGCCAGCGGCCCAAAACCAAATGCCCCAGGCCGGGGACGGCCCAAGCGAGTATGGCCACGCCCAGCCCGGCAAAGCTGAAACGCGCGCGTCGCGACCGCGCTTTGGTGGGAACGGTTACCGGCATCGCGGAGGCCTCGGAAGCCGCCTGTTCGACCGGTGCGATAATTTCGGGCACTGGAGTTTCGTTCAAATCGTTAGGCCAGCAGCGGAATAATTTCTTCCTGGATCGCGCCGGTCACGCGCGCTTCTTTCTCGTCCACATACATATTAATTTCCGTTCGAATTCCAAATTCCGGCATGTAGATTCCGGGTTCCACGGAAAAGCAAGTGTTCGGAACAATCTTGCGATCGTCACGTGTTTCCAGGCCGTCCATATTCGCGCCGTTGCCGTGAAGGTCCTGGCCGATGCTATGCCCAGTGCGATGCACGAAGAATTTTCCATAACCCGCTTTGCCAATCACTTCACGGGTGACGCGATCCACTTCCCAGCCGCGGATCGTTTTCTTTTTCGCAATGGATTCCTTTACAAATTCGATGGCGGCATTGCGCGCGTTTTTCGCAATGCGGAAAATCTTGGCGTAAGAATCCGGCACGCGCTCGCCCAGATAGCCGACCCAGGTTATATCGTAATAAACGCTGCCCGGGCGATTCAATTTGGCCCAGACGTCGAGCAGCAGCAGGTCTCCGGCGCGAATCGGGCGCGACGACTCGGCATTCGGCTCGTAGTGCGGGTTCCCGTTGTTGGGCTGCACCGCGACGATGGGGTGCTCTGTGGTGAGCCCATTCGCGCGAAATTGCTCGACCATCCATTGCTGCAGTTCGAATTCGCTCAGCGGCTTCCCTTCGCGCACAAATTTCGCGGCACGCTGGAAGGCCTCGCGAGTGATGCGGTCCACCAGCCTGCCCGCTTCCAGATGAGTGGCAAGCTGCGAGCTGGTCCAACTGGCTTCGAATTTCTGGACCAGATCGGCGGAACTGACCACTTTCTTTTTCATCTTGCGGATCAGCTCGATGGTCCCCGCGTCCACCAGGCCAATGTAGGGAATATTATTTTCCGGCGAGTACTGCATGGCGATGGTTTTGGCGCCGGAAAGCAGTTTCGGCAGCGCCTTGTGCAATTCTTCCCAGCCGGCGTACAGGAATTTTTTGCCCGGCAGCGAATCGAGCTTGCCCTGCTCGATTTTATGCACCAGTTTGCGCGGCTCGCCTTTCGCGGGAATGAAGTAGAACCAGCGGCGGGTGACCAACCCATCGCTTTTGAGGCCGAGAATGTTTCCGGCGATGGGGTCGCGATGATGATGATCGAAAAAAAGCCAGCCATCGAGTTTGTAAGCGCGTAGTTCAGCTTGGATTGCTTGAATATCCGGCATTCGGTTAGTCCTCGGTTTTCCGCGATGCTTGGGATTGGAGCAGGGCGAGAACTTGATCGCTGGTTACACCTGAAACGGCCACACGCTTGGTGCGGCTCTTTTCGCCCGCCACAATTCTAACAGCCGAACGGGGCACCTTCAAACGCTGGGCGAGAAGCCGGCACATGGATTCGTTGGCGCGGTCGTCAACGGGCGGGGCGGTGAGGCGAATTTTCAGCGCTCCACCGTGTTCGCCTTCGATGGCGTTGCGGCTGGCGCGGGGCGCTACGCGCACCTCGAAGGAGACGTTTTCAGGCGATTTTTTGATGTCCATTTCAGTGCCAGGCCCGCGTGCGACTTCGCTTCAAAGCATCCCAAATGTGACGATTAGAATGGCAACCCGTGCTTTGTTTTGAATGAGTTACGGCTGTTTCTAATCGCACAAGAACAAAAAATTGTCGATTAGAAATGTCGGGCAGACGATGAGGGGCGGCTGGGGTGATCTGCCCTGCCGCAGGGAGGCGCGCGATTTCCACCCGACCAGCGTGCGATGATTCCGCGGCGGAGTGGAGTCCAGATTGAGTTTTGTGGTCGTGTGGTGGCATGGCCTAGTTACCATTATATCATTTCAACGAAGTGATTAAAATTCGTGTCGTGTACGGGAAGTGGTCAGTTTCCAACAACCGCGTTAATCGGGCTTTATCGCGCCGATTCTTTAGTCCGCTCTGTGACACACGTGTCTAGCGCCTCCCACGTTCGGATGAGTTCGGTTTCGGCTAATTCATGGGTCCTCAACGCATCAAGTTAGGCACTTCGATTGCCCGACTGAAAGTATGAAGAGAACATTCATTCTCAGCTTCAAGTTCACCACGTTGAGTTCGACGGCAACGTTAGCAGTCATCGCCGTGCTCCTTGCAAGTGCTTCGATCGTCAAATCGTCAACTGATCGTGGCCGGAGAATCGACACCCAATACGCGACGATGACGGTGTCGCGAGGGTGGATTGTGGTCAATTCTGAAGGTTCGACGCTCGTCCTCAAAAAGGGCAACTACATACTAACGATCGATCCAATCTTCACCCATGCGAGCGGTGTGATTGGCGGCAGGTTCTACGAAGTCACTGAGGAGATGTCAAGCGTCCGTCTGGTTATGGGCACGATGGATGGGCCGCCGGGCCCTTGGGAGTGCGCCCAATGGCCAGCACCGGAAATCGCGATCACGACTAAGATTTCGTTGCAGAACCTTTACACCGACAACTCCAAACGTGGAACGGGCTGCCGCTTTCCCAGGAAAAGAAAACCGGCGTGGTTTGGCGCGTACTCGAGCGGCGGGACGGAATTGTTCGGATCACCAAATGAAGGTGAATATGCGATCACGCTAGACTACCAAGCGGCTAATGCAGATGGCCTACCCAGACAGGGCAGCTCGGAACTCAGGTCATCGCTGAATGAAGTTGCTGCGATGTTGAAGACTCTCCAGCTCAAAGCGCCGGTTACCATCTCCAAGATAGAACCCCAATCTGGCCCGCCTGGGGCTACGATCACCGTTTATGGCAGTGGCTTTGATATGCATGAGGCTGTTACTTCCGTAGGTTTCACTGATTTTCCCAACGATCCGAGGCCGGAGCCGGTCATCGCATCGGATGGACAATCCTTAACATTCCAGGTTCTCACCTCAACCATAGCCATTAGCTGCTACGATATCGGAAATAAATATTTCTGCCCCCACCGCGTGGTAAACGGTACTGACCTCGACAAACTCTGCCCCCAATTGAATCACGTTCGCGGAAATTTCTGTGGGATAGCGATACCGCCGGGGAGCTATCAAGTTGTAGTCAATGCTGGTGGTGTCGCCAGCAACCCTTGGCCGTTCACCGTGACTGCGCCGGAGCCAAGCGCGGTATCGATTTCAGTTGTATACCCGGATTATTTGGTGGAACCGAGAAATTTAATTACCGTCCGGGGTAGCGGCTTCGCGTCCGCCGACAATAGGGTCCGGGTTGGAAGCGTTGTTGTGAATGGAGTGCCCTCGTCCGATGGGAAGACCATCATTTTTGAGGCCCCGGTGCCTGACGATAGGAGCAGCCTCATTAGCAGTATCGGGGTTTACGAAATATCGGTTTCTAATGCTGATGGCGAGAGTAACTCGATCTCGCTTTGGTATCACTGAATGAGCACTGGCACAGCGAAAAATGGATATTTTCAACTTTTCGTGCGTAAGTCGTGATTACTCGCGTAACCGGAAACTGACCCGCTACGCGTGTGCACGAGTCGGTTTCAGCTTTCTTCGCGGGTTTTAGTGGGCGAACTTCTACGCTTTCCGCCCCGCGAAAGCGCACGATGGAGCGCCTTACGCGGTCGTTTTCTTTGCCAACGAGCAGAAGAAGTCGAGGACAGAATCCGGCGTCATCACGGCTGGGGCGGATTCTTGACCGGATTGGCCGCCGGACGCGCGCCGAAGAGGGCTGTGCCGGGGCGAATTTCGGTGGCGCCTTCTTCGATGGCGACTTCGAAATCGTGGCTCATGCCCATGGAAAGAACCGGAAGCGGGCGCGCCAGATTTCTGGCGAGTTGATCGCGCAGCGCGGCAAGTTTGCGGAAAAAGGGCCGCACGCTGTCGGGATCGTCGAGGAACGGCGGAATGGTCATCAGCCCGAGCAGCTGCAGATTCGGAAACGACACGATGCTTTCGGCGAGCGTGGGTAGTTCCGCCTCCGACACTCCGCTCTTGGTGGTTTCGTTGCTGAGGTGAACCTCGATCAGCACGCCCAGCTTTTTGTTTTCCGAAGCGGCAGCCGCATCGAGCCGCTGCGCCAGCGCAAGGCTATCCACCGAATCAACGCGATCGAATAACCGCGCGGCCCGCGCGGCTTTGTTGCTTTGCAGGTGGCCGATCAGGTGCCAGGTGGCTTTGAGATTTGCGAGCGCCGGCAATTTGCTTTCGAATTCCTGCACGCGGTTTTCGCCGAAGTGGCGCAAGCCGGCGTCATACGCCGCGAGAATCGTTTCCGCCGGGTGCGTTTTGGTCACTGCGACAACCGTGACTTCCTCGGCGCGCCGGCCACCGCGCTCGGCAGCGCGAGCGATCCGCTCACGAATCCGCGCGAGATTCGCGGCAATCGTCGAATTCGACTCGGACATTCGGCGATTCTAGCATGGCGGTATGATTCGCCTTCGTTCGTCGGTCGGAGTCGCAGCCGGGCGAAGCTGGCACCTGAACTTGGGCGTAAGTCAAAGGCTCGCGGGAAGTACGCCGCGAATGGTAAGCGCTTCGCGCGGTCTTTGGTTCCCGGCCCTTACGGACCGGGCTAACTTCTGCCGCACCTACGGCGCTGGTTCGGCGCATTTTGTCGGAGTTGCCCAAACCGTTCGGTCGCGATGATGCCTATACTTGGTCTTGTTGCGGAAGGAACGTCGGAGACCTACAATCACCCCTGAATGCGCATCGTTGCCGGCTTTTTTCTAATCGCAGCTGCAGGCTTCTTCCTGGCCCAGAGTTCCGACGACCTTCACCGTCGGTATGGAGAGCCCGACCTAGAACGCTTTCAGGTGCGTCCCGGCATTGAACTTACGGTGGAATATGGATCGGATCACCTGGCATGCAAAATGACAATAGAACCCTCGCAATCGCAGCCCCATCAAGAAGGTCAGTCGCAGCGTATGGCTTCTGATGTTGTATCTGAGATCCTGGAAGAGATCGCTCCGGTCGCCACGAGGGGAGCCGTACTCACCAGGGGCAGCTTCCAGGCCGACTGTGCGGGTGGTTATCTCACCGACTATGCAAACGTTACCATCGAGAGAGGCTTTTCGGCATGCGAAATATCAAAACCAGATCACGATTCCGGTGTACGAATTACATTCAAACGCGGTGCCTGCCCAAAGCCGAGTAAACCCCTCGCAATCCCGTCCCCGAATTCCCAATAGTCGTTGCTGCGGCTGACGCACTTAGGTCATCACTTGCGCGTCCTGTTGATACCGCCGAAGTAGCCCTGTGCTAAACTTGCGGAAATCGATGGCGACGCGCGGAAAATTTATTGTGATTGAGGGGATTGACGGGTCCGGGAAGCGCACGCAGATCGAGATGTTGGCGCGGGCGCTGGCGGAGAAGAAAATCGCGGCGACGCGGATTGGGTTTCCGAATTACGACGGATTCTTCGGCAAACTTGTTGGGCAATTTCTAAACGGGGATTTCGGCGCGCTGGATGCGGTTGACCCGCATTTTTCGGCCATGCTGTATGCCGGCGACCGGCTGCAGGCCGCGCCGGGTATTCGCAAGAATCTGGATGCCGGAAACATTTTGCTGGCCGATCGCTATGTGGCTTCGAACCTGGCGCACCAAAGCTCGCGCGTTCCGGCCGCGAAACGCGATGAGTTTCTAGCCTGGTTGAAACAACTGGAGTACGAGATTTACGCCCTGCCGCAGGAAGACCTGGTGATTTATCTGCGGATGGACCCGGCGGACGCCCAGCGGCTGGTCGGCGAAAAAGGCAAGCGCGAATACACGGAGTTGCGACGCGACCTGCTGGAAGCGGATTTGGAACATCTGGCGACGGCGGCTGGAGTCTACGACGAGCTCGCGCGACAGCCACACTGGGTGACCATCCAGTGCAGCGACCCGGCCACGAAAAAATTGTGCTCGCCCGAAGAGATTCACCAGGAAATTCTGTCCGTGGTGGAATCGCGAATTTTGAGCGCGCAGCAGGCGGGCCACTAATCCCATGGGCTTCGAACAATTCCTGGGCAACGAACGAATCGTCACCGCGCTGCGCGGAATGCTGCGGCGGGACCGCGCGCCCAGCGCGCTGCTTTTCACCGGCCCTCAGGGAATCGGGAAATACACCCTGGCGCGAATGTTCGCGCAGGCCGCGAATTGCGAGCGCCTGAAGGATGATTTTTGCGGCGAGTGCGATTCGTGCCGGCGCATGGCTCCCCTGGAGGATCCTGCGCCGCTGATCAAGGCCGGCTTAACGGAGCGAGGCGAGAGCGCGGACGCCGCAGCCGTGGAGCGCATGCCGCTGATCCTCGAGCCGCATCCCGATGTGTGGCTGCTGGTTCCCGACCCGGTGCGGCGACTCAGTCCGGTGGCGCGGCCCATGATTCGCGTGGGGCAATTGCGGGCGGTGCAGCGTGCCGCCTATTTCAAACCCCAGGGGCGGCGACGTATTTTCATCCTGGATGGCGCGAACACCATGCGCTGGAACGACGCGGACTTGTTCCTGAAAATTCTGGAAGAGCCGCCGGACTCCGCCACCTTAATACTGTTGGCGCCTACGCCCGATTCCCTGCTGCAAACGATTCGTTCGCGCTGCCTGCAGTTCCATCTGGCCCCGGTCCCGGTGGTAGAAATTGACGGGTTCCTAAAGGCACGCACGGACAAAAGGCCTGCCGAGAGGAAGTTGGCCGCGGAACTGGCTGGGGGCAGCCCAGGCGCGGCGCTGGATTTAAATCTAGAGGAATCAACACGACTGCGACGCAGTCTGCTGAAGCTGGTGGAGCAAGCCGTCGCGGTAGGAAAGGCCGGAGGCAAGTCCGGCGAAATTTTCGCGATGACCGCACAACTGGCCAAACAGGAAAAGGAATCGTTTGAAAATATTATCAGCCTGCTCTATAGTCTGCTTACAGACCTTCTCGAACTTTCCCTGGGTTCGCAGAACAGTTTCAGCCGAAATCCCGATCTGCAGCCCGAATTGACGGCGCTGAGCAAGAAGATCGATTTCGACTGGATTCTGCGGGCCACGCAGGGGCTCGACCAGCTCGAATCCCGGTTACGGCGCAATATCAGCCGTCAACTGGGCCTGGATTCGCTGCTTGTGTCTTTGAGTCAGCGCTAAACCGACTTGACGCAGGCTATTTGAATTTTCTTTGAAATTACTGCAACCCAAATACTACCCAGACAGTCTTAAGAGGTAGCACCTGAGGGGAGCCTTATGGTAAATCGCAAACTTTTCCGCCCTACTCTTACTGACGTAAAGGAACAGCAATTTTCACCGCGCCCCGTGGCTCAGCCCGCGCCGCAAGCGGTGCCGCAAAGAAAAAAACCCGCGCCGCCGGAACAGACGCACGCGGAGAATTTTTATTACGTGAAGCAGATGCAAAGCCGGACATCGGTCGCCGTGGTGTTGTCGGATGGCGAAGTGCTGCACGGCAGCGTGGAGTGGTACGACCGCGATTGCATCAAGCTGACGCGAATCGGCAGTCCCAACCTGCTGGTCTACAAGAGCTACATTAAGTACATATATAAAGATGGCGAGGACGCCGCGCAGGGCGGCAGTTCGAACATCACGCACGCTTCGAATGGATCGAACGGCGATGGTCATCACGACGAATAAGCAGACGGTCGCCGGTAGGTCGCGAGAGAAGCAGAATCGCGTTGGGAAATTCCAGAGCTTGCCCGTTGCGAGCGAGAAGCTCGCGCGATTTTAGGAATTCTGAGGCTTCGGAAAAGGTCCCACGAAAAACGTCATCAGCGCTTTGGCGACCAGGCGTCCGGAATTATCGGTGACGTCGCAATCCACCACCGAAAGGTGCCTTCCGATTCGCACTACGCGTGCATCGGCGGTGATGCTGCCGCGTTCCACGCCTTCCAGGTAATTAATCTTCATTTCCACGGTGGCGACGCGTGTCCCCAGCGGGCAGGCCATGTAGCTGGCGAGACCTCCGGCGGTATCGGCGAGCGCGGCCAGCACACCTCCGTGGACTACTCCATGAACCTGCAAATGGCGAGGGTCAACGTTAAAACGCAGCAGCACGCGGCCGCGCGAAGCTTTCACCAGCCGGAAACCCATCTGCTGCGAGGTGCTGTTTTCTTTGAGGCGTCGCCGCAGTTGTTGCACGGCGATGCGCTCTGAAGCTCTTGAAGACTTCGCGCGAGAATTTTGAGCGGGTGACATTCAGTTAGCAGGCGGTCAGGCCGCCATCCAAGGGAAAAGATGCGCCGGTAATCCAGGAAGCTTCGTCCGACGCGAGATACACGGCCATCATAGCAACATCTTCGGGCGTGCCAATGCGTCCCATCGGAATTTCGGCGATGCGTTTTTCGCGTTCGGCCTGGGCATTGGGATTTTGGGACATGACCTGCGCGCCCAAATCCGTCTCGATGAGGCTGGGGCAAATGCAATTCACTCGAATTTTGTCCTGTGCGTGATCGAGCGCCATCGCGCGGGTCAGGCCGCCGACCCCCGCTTTGGAAGCGCAGTACGCGGCGCGATCTTTACGCGCGACGATTCCAAGAATCGAGCCGATATTCACGATGGCCCCGCCGCCGGCTCGTCTTAACGCCGGAAGAGCTGCGCGGGACACCAGAAATGTGCCGGTAAGATTTGTGGCGATAATCCGGTCCCAGTCTTCATCGGACGTGTTTTCGACCGTAGCTACAACGGCTGCGCCGGCGTTATTGACCACGACATTCAGCTGGCCGAAATGCTTTTCGACTTGGTCTAAGGCGGTTCGCGCCGCCGCAGCGTCGGTAACGTTACACTCCAAAGCAAGGGATTCGGATCCGGCAGCCTCGATTTCTCGCGCTACGGAGGCCAATGGGCCAGCGCGACGTCCGGCGACGGCGACTTTGGCGCCTTCACGGGCAAAAGCCAGCGCACAGGCCCGGCCAATGCCGCTACCGCCTCCGGTGATGAACGCCACTTTGCCTGAAAGTCGCCGCATCGGGAAAGGCTCATGCCTCGTCTAACTGACAGCCATCAAGGCGCCGACCTGAGGTCGCGCCGAGCCGGGCAAAACTTAACATCGGGCTGGGACTGGCGCAAGCGGGGCAACCTTGTCGAGCGCAACGAACGGTTGGTAGAGTTTCGGTGCCAAGAGGACCAATGAAAATCGGGATTACATGCTATCCAACGTACGGCGGGTCGGGAGTGGTGGCGACGGAACTTGGAATCGAGCTGGCCGCGCGCGGGCACGAAATCCACTTCATCAGCTATGCCATGCCCATCCGGCTGACCGAGCATCATGAGCGGATTTATTTTCACGAAGTGGAGGTCACGGCCTACCCGCTTTTCGATCATCCGCCCTATACGTTGGCCCTCGCGACCAAAATGATCGAAGTGGCCCAGGAAGCGTCGCTGGATCTGCTGCACGTACACTACGCGATTCCACATTCGGTCAGCGCGCTGCTGGCGCGCATGATGGCCGCGCCGAAAAAACTGCCGTTCATCACTACCCTGCACGGGACGGACATCACCGTGGTGGGCAACGACCGCAGCTACCTGCCCATCACGCGGTTTTCCATCGAGCAGAGCGACGGGGTAACCTCCATCTCCAACTATTTGCGCGAGCGCACCTACCGGGAATTTGAGATCAAGCGCTCCATCGAAGTAATTCCCAATTTTGTGAACTGTGATTTGTACAAACGCTGCGAGGATTCAGCGGCGCGAAAACGATGGGCCAAAAACGATGAGCCGATCCTGATGCACCTATCCAATTTTCGCCCGGTGAAACGAGTGACCGACGTGATCGAAATATTCGCCAAGGTCCGCGAAAAAATTCCAGCCAAGCTGGTCATGATGGGTGACGGGCCAGATCGCGGCGCCGCGGAATATCTGGTGCGCAAGAAAACTTTGTCCAAGGACGTTTTTTTTCTGGGCAAGCAGGATCGAGTGCAGGAAAAGCTGGGACTGGCGGATTTGTTTCTGCTGCCCAGCGAGATCGAGTCTTTCGGATTGGCGGCGCTGGAAGCGATGGCGTCGGAGGTTCCAGTGATCGCGACCAACGTCGGCGGCCTGCCAGAGGTGGTGACCAACGGCGTGGACGGCTACCTGATTCCGGTGGGCGACGTAGAGGCCGGTGCGAAATTCGCGCTGGAAATTCTGACGCGGCCGGATCGCGGAAGGGCCATGGGCAAGCTGGCGCGGGTCAACGCCAAGGCACGTTACTGCTCGAATGATGTGATCCCGATGTACGAGGCTTATTACAGTAAAGTGCTGGCAGCGGTGAATTCCGGCGGCCCAACTGCTTAACGATCCTCGAACGGCGTGGGCTGAATCGTTTGCAGAATCTTGTTGATGTCGTCCTGGGTGATTTTCACATTCGCGCTCGGGGCAGTGGTGAGAATGAATCGAAATTGGTGGCCGCGATCGTCAAATGCGCGGAGCGCGACCGGCACCCCCTTCGCCGGATCGCCAAATTGAAAGCCGTGAATGTTGGGCCAGTCGTAGGAATAGAATCCGGTGTCGGTGAGTAGGTCAAATCCAAAAGAAAGCTTCCACAAAAGCAGCACATTCATGCGCATCGCGTCAGCCGGGTTCATGAACGGCGAAATCTGCGCGGGCGCGGCGCCGTACACATCCCGATAGAGTTCGAAATTGGAAGCGACGGGCTTGTCCGCGAATATGTTCGTGAATCTCTGGAACTCCGCGGGATTGCCATTTTGAATCGAGCGCAGGGTATCGAGCTGCGCGGCCGGATCGAAGAAGACCAGTATCTGGCCGGTGTCGTAGTGAAAAGCGACGAATGTCTCGGCAGGCGCGGGCTTGGGATTTCCCGGCCACGGTGCATTCACTTCGAAATCGAAAGCTTTGAGTTGCGGGCCAGGCGTGACGGCAGGCGGAGCCGGTAAAGCTTGCGGGACGGTATTCAGCCACGGCGACTGTGATGCCCACATCTTCCCTTCCACCCAGGTCATGGTCTGCAATCCGAACTTCACCATGAAAACAGCGACCACAATGGCAAACAGCGCCAGAACGATGGCTGGTGTCGCACTGCTCTTTTCGGATTCGTCGTTCATGGTTTGGACGGTCATGAATTGGGCTTGAGCATCGGAGTATTTGGCGCGCTCATTCTACGCTATTCGGCGGTCTATGCTACCAAGATGGTTTGTGATGCAGCTGTGATGCAGCTGTGATGCAATGATGCGTCGCAAGGTTGATTCAACCCGCACTTGGGCGTCGGACTCTAGGGAAAGCCGACGAACGACTCCGTAGTCGCCAGCTGTGGTATTTCGATGTGTATCTGCGTCCCCTCGCCTTCTTTGCTGCGGATGTTCATTTTGAACTGGTCGCCATAAAGCAGACGCAAACGCTCGTGCACGTTGCTGATGCCGATTCCCCCGCCGTAGACCTCGGCGAGCCGTTCCGGTGAAATGCCCAGCCCGTTATCGTCGATTTCGATCAGCAGACGGCCGTCAAAATTGCGCGCGCGCAAATGAATTTTTCCGCCTTCGAGCCGCGGGGCCAGGCCGTGCTTGATGGAATTCTCCACCATGGGCTGCAGCAACATGCTGGGTATAAAGGTTTCCAAAGAGTCCTCATCAATTTCCTTGAAGATTTGCAGCTTGTCGCGGCCGAAACGAATCACCTCGATGTCCAGATAATCGTCAATGAACGCCAGCTCCTCGCGGAGCGGCACAAACGTTTCGTGCTTGCGCAGCAGCCGGCGCAAAATGTTGGATAGTTTCAGCACCACGCCGCGCGCCATGTCCGGGTCGAAGCGAATCAGTGAAGAAACGGTGTTCAGCGTGTTGAACAAAAAATGTGGATTGATTTGGCTGGTCAGCGCATCCATACGCGCCTTGAGAAGCAACTGCTGGTTCTGGGCCAAGTTCATTTCGATGCGCGTGTTGTTCCAGATCTTGATGGCCATGGCCACGCACATCATGGATGACATCACCACCAGCAGCGAGTAGCCCCAGTTGCTGGGATGCCAGCTGAAGAGCCAGTGATAAGGAACCGCATCGGCCAACTCGATTTGCGCGACGGTCAGCACGATGCACGTAAACAGCGGCAGCATCGCCCAGTTGCCTTTGCGAAAGCGAATGAGACGCCAGATCCATTGCGGAATATTTACAAAAAGAAAGGGCCCAAAATGCCAGATGTCTTCCTTTTCGGGTATTGCATCGCGAACCGTTCCGGCAATCAAGCCAACCAGCGCGGCGATAGGACTCGCGAGCCATTCATGATTGCCAAAGGCCGGCAAACTGATCAGCGAGCCACCCAATAGGCCCACGACGCGCCCGCCGATCAAGCCCATCAGGAACGAGCCTTCCAACGTCAGATCGAAGAAGCGATACCCTCCCCAGAGGCGCAGCATTACGCCGATCGCCAGCGGCGGAGTGAGAAACAAAAGCAGCATCACTTTCTGATCGGAATCGCGAATTTCCGTGAACAACAGATTGCGAAACGGCCGGAAGCGGACCAGCAGCGCGGCGAGCGCCGCCGCGAAGCCCACCTTCAGGACCATCGCGAACAGCAGATCTTTTCCGGAGAAAAATGGTTCCATATCGCTCGCAAGCCGCCGAATAACTGCTGCGAGCTACGTTAGCCAATGCCGCCAGCGATGTAAAGAGATGGGGGTTTACTTTGGGGCCGTTCACTTCGGAGCATAGAAGAGATAGTCCGCGGAATAGGGCGCGCGAATTTCCTGGTCGGCGTGCGTGGCATCGCAGCCGGACGCAGGCGCTTTACCGCCTGTGGTGTTCAGGCGCTGGATGGATGTCGCGGTTGACAGCACGCCGCTGCCTTCGTGGCTGGCCACCTTAACCAGCAGCCACGCAATGGAATCGGCGTCCGGCGAAGGTGCATTGGCAACGGCTTTTCCGGTGACGCGGCTGCCGTCGTTTGCTTCCCAAGAAGGTCCGGCGAAATGTTTGCCGAATGGCTTGCCATCCTTATCGAAAAGCTGGGCGTCCGGAGCCTTCAGCGTCCAGCTAAATTGCGTGCCGTCACCCTTGCAGGTGTAGACCTGATCGCCCTTGGCATGAACTTTGAGGAGAAGTTGCTCATTTGCCGGCGGCTGAAGTTGTTGCGGAATTTGTTGTCCGGCAACCACCGATGAAAATATCGTGCTGGCAGCTACAAGCAACACGGCCGAAGCAAATGTGCGGATGACGGTGCGCATGGGATCATTCCTCCTGTGACCTCCTGATCATAAACCAGCGCGACCGCCGCTGGACGGCCGATCGCAGATTCAATGCGTCCTGACTCGCTTCCGACAATCGGCAATTTCGTGCGGCCTGTTATACTTGATGATTCCATGAAGCGAAAAGGCAAATCTGTACAAAGGCGCGCTGTCCATGTGGTGGCTGGAGCATCCTTGCCAACCAGCTTTGGCGATTTTCGCATTTTCGGGATTGAGGGCAAGCCCGGCGAGGAAGCCGTGGCCATCCAGCACGGCAAGATCGATCGCGCCGCAAATGGCAAAAATCCGCCGCTGGTGCGGGTGCACTCGCAATGCCTAACCGGCGACGTCTTCACTTCGCAACGATGCGATTGCCGCGCGCAGTTGGAGTATTCACTGCGCCAAATCGCCAAAGAACCTTCCGGCGTGGTTCTGTACCTGCCGCAGGAAGGCCGCGGGATCGGCTTGATCAATAAATTGAAAGCATACGAGTTGCAGGATGCAGGTCTCGATACCGTCGAAGCCAACCGCCGGCTCGGTTTTAAAGACGACGCTCGCGACTACGAATTCGCGGCGGAGGCCCTGAAATCGCTGGGCATTCGCGCGGTGCGCCTGCTTTCCAACAATCCTGATAAAGTGAAACAGCTGGAGGAGGGCGGGATTCGCGTGGTGCAGCGAGTTCCCTGTCGTCCGCGCACCAGCCATCATTCCAAATCCTACCTGCGCACCAAAAAAGAAAAGATGGGGCATTTGCTCGCCGGGCTGTAGCACCCCTCCCGAATCAAAATCTGAAATTTTGTTATTGACACCTCTCGCCGTTCGCGTTAATACTAAACCATATGGTTAACTATTCACAATCGCTCGATTCCACCTTTGCCGCGCTCTCCGACGCCACCCGCCGGAGTATTCTGGCGCGCCTCGCGGCCGGCGAAACCTCGGTGAGCGAACTCGCCGAGCCCTACAACATGTCGCTGCCCGCGGTATCGAAGCATTTGCGTGTACTGGAATCCGCGGGACTGGTGACTCGCCGAAAAGACGGGCGAGTCCAGCGGTGCAACCTGGTAGCCGCTCCGATGAAAAGCGCCGCGGAATGGATCGAACATTACCGCCGTTTCTGGGAAGCGCAATTCGATTCCCTTGCTCGGTTTCTGGAAGATTCTTCCTCCAAGGAGAAAAAATCATGGCCGAAGCGAAGAAAAGCACGCCGCCAGTAACACTCCGCCTGAAGCGCACCTTCGCCGTTCCGCGCGAACGGGTCTTCGCGGCTTTCGCACATCAGGAACAAATGGACCGCTGGATGTGCCGCGACGCCGCGGATCACATCATCAAATATTTGAAGTTCGATTTCCGGGTCGGCGGCGGATTTGAGATGGAAATTCGCACGCCCAAACACGACATCTACCTGATGCATATCACGTACCGCGAAATCACTCCTCCGTCGAAAATCGTCTTCACCTGGGGCCACGAACACGTCGGCGCCTTCGGAAAACGCCTTGGTGACACACTGCAAGGTACTCTGGTAACTTTCGAATTTCAGGAGCGCGGGAAGTCCACCGAGGTGATCCTGACCCACGAGCTGCTGCCCTCGCAAGAGGAATACGAGAGCCACAAGCAGGGCTGGACGGGCTGCCTCGAAAAGCTCGGCGCACTTATCGAGAACGGGAAAGTTTGACCACGGAGGCGAAATGAATGAAACCTAAATTTGCGTGGCTGGCAACGACGATCTTCCTGGCCGTCTTCCTGTTTGTGGGCACATTGCACGCGCAGACCGAAACCAAGCCGGCGGGCGGTTTCGACCGGCTGAAAGGTCTGGTGGGGGAATGGCAAACCACCGACGAGAACGGCAAGCCGGTTACGAGCGGTTTCCGACTGGTTTCCAACGACACGGCGCTGGAAGAAACGTTTCAAAGCGATAAAGACAATCAAATGGTGACGGTATATACGCCGGACGGAAGCCGCGTGGCCCTGACGCATTACTGCTCGAAAGGCAATCAGCCGAGAATGGAAACTCCGGCGGTAGCGGCAACCTCCGACGAATTCGTCTTTGCGTTTACCGGCGCGACCAATCTGGCCAGTCCGGAGGACACGCACCTGCATCGCCTGGTATTGCAGATTGATGATGCCGATCATTTCACTGAAACGTGGACGATTCGCGAAAAAGGGCACGACACGAAAAGGACTTTTAATTTCACGCGCAAGAAGTAGACAGGAAGTACGCAAGAGATTTTGCGCCGGTGTGGAGTTGAGTTAGCCGCCGCCAACGAAATGTACAATCTCAAACGAATCGTTGTCCCGTACGGGTGTGGTCCATTCGCTGCGCGGCAGAATTTCCAGGTTACGCTCGATCGCTACGCGACCGCCGTTCATCCCCAGATGATCGAGCATGGCTCGAACCGACAAACCCTCGGGAATTTCCTGCAGTTCCCCGTTAATTTTTATTTTCATTGCGGCTTGCTGACTTCGGTGGGTTTGTTGCGGGTGCGCATCGAGAAACGAATTTCGTCCTGCGCCGTATCGGCCTTGGCCTGAATGACCAGCGCGAGATCGCCTTTACCGAGCGGCGGCAACGGAAATTGAATCTTCGCGCGGCCCTGGTCGTCGCTTTGCGCCGAATGGGTTCCATCCCGCAGCGCGCCTTCGATAGTCGCGTCCACACGAGCCCCGGATTGCGGCAGTTTGTCCGCCCGGCGTGAAATTTCGAGTTCCAGCGAAACTCTGCCTGCGCTGAGCCACGAGCCGGGATTCAGAAGCTGTATCTGAATCGCGGGCAGGCGCGTGGCCTGGCTGGCCAGCTCGGCTGCGGCGATTTCCGCGTCCAACGCGCCCGAGCGTAGCAATTCAATCACCGACCGGTGCTGATCTTCCACCTGGCAGCGCAGGTCTTCAGGGGTAAACGCGGGCGACGCGGCAAATTGCTCGTAATTCGACGATTTGCGATGCAGGATGCGGCCACTTTGGTACACCAGCGTGTCAATCGCCGGGTGATGGGGGCCGCGATCCTCGGTCTGAACGTGAAAAACGTGCTCGCCGACTTTGATGTCCGTATTAAACCCGGAGCTCATTCGAGCTGGTTTCCTTCGTGCATTCGCGTCACGGATTCTTCACGAGCAAAATAAATTCAAACTAAGCGAGACTTCATTTGACCGGCTGCGTTCCGCTCGTTATTATACCAGCGCGAACAAAATGATTCCTAACTACCTAGACAGTTATGGGCCATTGTTGCTGATGTTTATACTCGCCTGCGGGATGGCGGGCGCCCTGTTGGTAGTGTCCACAATCGTCGGAAAACACAAGAGATCTCGCGAAAAAGACCAACCGTACGAGTGCGGCATCCGGCCCACCGGCGACGCCCGCGAGCCGGTCCATGTGCAGTTCTACATGGTGGCGCTGCTCTTTATTCTTTTCGACATTGAGGCCATTTTCCTGTACCCCTGGGCGCTGGTTTACAGCGACTTAAAAGTGTTCGGATTCGTGGAAATGGTGCTATACATCGCCATTCTATTGACCGGCTATATTTACCTCTGGAAGAAGGGCGCGCTCGACTGGAGCCGCTAAGCGTCGCCTTGGAGACACAAAAACACAGTGGAACCGCAGGACACCGATAAAAACCCAGTAGTAAAGAAGTTGAGGGACTGGGACGCAAAGGCTGTCACCGAAGTGATCGAATTCCGGGGCGAAACGACGGTGGTCGTGCCCCGCGAGCACCTTCGTCGCGCTTGCGAGTATCTGGCCACCGAGCCTTCCCTGCGTTTTTCCCTGCTAGCGGACATCACTCCGACCGACCGGTTCCCCATGGAGCCGCGCTTCGAGATCAACTACCACCTGGTTTCCATGGACCGCCGCGAGCGCATCCGCCTGAAGGTTCGAATTCCCGGAAACGATCCGGTGATGCCATCCGTCACTTCGGTGTGGCCCACCGCCAACTGGCACGAGCGCGAGTCGTTCGACCTGTTCGGAATCCGCTTTGACGGCCATCCGGACCTGCGCCGCATCCTGATGCCCGACGACTGGGAAGGCCACCCGTTGCGCAGGGATTACCCCACGGAAGGATACCGATGACCACGACTGTCGAAACGGCAATCGGCCCCGCGCAGACCATGGTCCTCAATATGGGGCCGCAGCACCCGTCGACGCATGGCGTGCTGCGCGTGATTCTCGAGATGGACGGCGAAATCGTAGTGAAAGCGCAGCCGGTGATCGGTTACCTCCACACTGGAATCGAGAAATCCTGCGAATCGAAAACCTATTCGCAGGTGGTGACGCTCACCGACCGCATTGATTACCTGGCTCCGCTTTCGAATAATCTGGGATATTGCCTGGCGGTCGAGAAAATTCTCGGCGTTGAAGTTCCCAAGCGCGCGCAATACATTCGCGTGCTGCTGGCGGAATTGACGCGCTGCGCTTCGCACCTGGTCTGGCTGGGCACGCACGCCATTGACCTGGGCGCGATGACCGTGTTTTTGTACACCTTCCGCGAGCGCGAAGAAATTCTGAAAATTTTCGAATATTTGTCGGGCCAGCGGATGATGACCAGCTACTTCCGTCCCGGTGGCCTGGCGCTCGAGCCTCCCGCGGACTGGCTCGATCGGGTGCGCCGCGTGGTCAATAATCTACCTGGTCACATTGATGAATACGAAGACCTGCTGACCAAAAATAAAATCTGGCTGGGCCGCACGGTCGGTGTTGGAACCATCAGCGCGGCCGATGCCATTGCGATTGGCTGCACCGGCCCGCTGCTGCGCGCGAGCGGCGTGGCTTACGATGTCCGCAAGGCCTTTCCGTATTCGAGTTACGACGAATTCGATTTCAACGTGCAAACCCAGACGGCGGGCGATTGCTACGCGCGCTATCAGGTTCGCGTGGCCGAAATTCGCGAGAGCATCAAGATCGTCAAACAGGCCATCGAAAAAGTGCCGGCCGAAGGGCCGTTCCGCGCCGAACTGCCCGGGATCATTGCTCCGTCGCGCGAGGAAATGAAAACCTCGATCGAGGGCCTGATTTACCATTTCAAGATTTTCACCGAAGGTTTCACACCGCCGCCGGGCGAGGTCTATCAGGCCATCGAATCGCCGCGCGGCGAGCTGGGAACATTCGTTAAGAGCGACGGTTCAGCCAAACCGGCGCGAGTGAAATTTCGCACGCCGTCTTTCGTGAACCTGCAATCTTTGCCCGCTCTTTGCGAAGGGCGGCTGATTGCCGACGTGGTTGCCTGCATCGGCACGACCGACATTGTGCTTGGGGAAGTGGATCGCTAGTCTCCCCGAAACGGATCAACCAAAAGGGATTTATGCAACTGCCTCCGGCGCTGGAAGAGAAATTTACAACTCTGATTGCACGCTACCCCGCGGCGCAGAAACGTTCGGCGTTGATTCCGATGATGATGTACGCGCAGGATTATTTCCCCGCGCTCACGGATGAGTTGCTTCAGAACATTGCCGAACGGCTGGACCTGAACATGACCCAGGTCACCGAAACCCTTTCGTACTATTCCATGTTGCGCCGCAAACCCATGGGCCGCCATCACATTCAGGTTTGCACCAATATTTCCTGCATGTTGCGCGGCGGAAATGAACTTTACGCGCACGTGCAGAAGCGCCTGGGCATCGGCAATCGCCAGGTCTCTCCCTCCGGAACGTTTTCGTTGGAAGAGGTCGAATGTATCGGGGCCTGCACCGGCGCGCCGGCCATGCAGGTGAATTTCGACTTCTACGAAAATCTCGACGCCGACAAAGTGGATGTGATTTTCGAACAGATTCAGGACGGCAAGAAACCGAAACCGGTTCCGGTGATTTCCGGCGCGCTGCACGAACGCAACCCGGCGGAAGTGGTGGTCATCAGCCAGCGATTCGGCATACCCAATTCGCGATCCATTGACGTCTACCTGCAGACCGAAGGCTACAAGGCGCTCGAAAAAGCCCTGAAGCAGATGACGCCCGAATCCATCATTGACGAGATGAAGAAATCGAGCCTCCGCGGACGCGGCGGAGCAGGCTTCCCCACCGGCATGAAGTGGAGTTTCGTCCCCAAAGACAATCCCAAGCCGAAATACGTGCTGGTGAACGCCGACGAGAGCGAGCCCGGGACTTCCAAGGATCGCCCGCTGCTGGAAATGGACCCGCACCAGGTGATCGAGGGCGCGATCATCGCCGGCCGCGCGATCGGCTCGAATCAAGGTTACGTCTACATTCGCGGCGAATATCGCTACATCGTGGACATCATGGAAACGGCGATTGCCGAGGCCTACCAGCGTGGGTATCTCGGCAAAAATATTCTTGGTTCCGGTTTCGATTTCGATCTGGCGGCGCACACCGGCGCGGGCGCTTACGAGTGTGGTGAAGAATCGGCGCTGATGGAATCGCTGGAAGGCAAGCGAGGCTATCCGCGCATCAAGCCGCCCTTCCCGGCGGTCGTCGGCCTGTACGGCTGCCCCACCGTCATCAACAACGTCGAATCCATCAGCACCGTCCCGGTCATCATTCGCAAGGGCGGCGACTGGTACGCGAGCCTGGGCACTCCAAAAAATGGCGGCACGCGCTTGTATTCGATTTCGGGCCACGTCAACAAGCCCGGGATTTACGAATTGCCGCTCGGTTTCCCTTTGCGCAAATTGATCGAAGATGTGGCCGGCGGGGTGCGCAACGGAAAAAAACTGAAAGCGGTGATTCCCGGCGGCAGTTCCTGCCCACTGCTCAGCGCCGATGAAATTGACATCGCTCTCGATTACGATTCAGTGGCCAAAGCCGGCTCCATGCTCGGCTCCGGCGGCACGGTTATCATTGACGAAGACACCTGCATGGTGGACCTGGCGCGCCGCATCATGCATTTCTACGCGCACGAATCCTGCGGCTGGTGCATTCCCTGCCGCGAAGGCACGGCCTGGCTGCGCAAACTGCTGGATCGTTTCCACGAGGGCGGCGGGCGCGCGGAAGATATTCCGCTGATTGACGACCTTTCCAAAAATATGCTGGGGCGCACGTTCTGCGCGCTGGGTGACGCCGCTGCGCTGCCCACCATCAGCATCGTAAAGAAATGGCGCAACGAATTTGAAGACCATCTCCACGGTAAATGCGCGTACAAAGACGCCGGAAATCTCGTGGGGGCTGACTAGGAAATTATGGCCGACCAGAAACAGATTACATTCACGTTGAACGGGCAGCAGGTGGTCACCGCTCCCGGTTCACTGGTGATCGAAGCCGCGAAAATGCAGGGCGTCGAGGTTCCGTCGTTCTGCTACTACCCCGGCCTTGCGCTGCAGGCTGCCTGCCGCATGTGCCTGGTGGAAGTGGAAAAAATGCCCAAGCTGCAGACCGCCTGCACCCTGGTTGCGACCGACGGCATGGTCGTCAAATCCGACACCGAGCAAGTCCACAACGCGCGCAAGAACATGCTCGAATTTCTGCTCTCGAATCATCCGCTCGATTGCCCGGTATGCGATAAGGGCGGCGAGTGCGAACTGCAGGACATGACGTTCCGCTACGGCCTGGACCACAGCCGTTTCACCGAAGAAAAACTTCATCATCCCGAAGAAAAATGGTCGCCGCTGGTTTATTACGACGCGCCGCGCTGCATCATGTGTTTCCGTTGCGTGCGCATTTGTGACGAAGGCATGGACGTGAAAGCACTGGGCGTCGGAGCGCGCGGCGTGAACGCGGTCATCATCCCCAACGAGCCCGGCAACCTGGCCTGCGAAGAATGCGGCATGTGCATCGATATTTGCCCGGTCGGCGCCTTGACCAGCGGCACCTATCGTTATCAGACGCGTCCCTGGGAAATGACCTACGTGCCGAATCCCTGCACTCACTGCTCGAATGGCTGCAAGACCACGCTGAGTGTGCGTAACAACGAAATTCTGCGCGCCAATAATCGCGACCATTCAGGCATCAATGGCGAATTCCTCTGCGGTAAGGGCCGTTTCGGATTCGACTTCACCTCGAATCCAGAACGTATTCGCCAGCCGCTGGTGCGCAAAAACGGCAAATTAGAACCCGCCAGCTGGGAGGACGCGCTGGAAGAAGTGGCACGCCGCTTGAAGCAAGTTCGCGACAAGCATGGCGCGAATGCCATTGGCGTGATTGGTTCCAACCACACCACCAACGAAGAAAATTATCTGCTGAACCGTTTCGCGCGCGCCACGCTGGGCACCAACAACATTGATCATCACCGAACAGCCGATTACGCGGGTCTCGCCGCGGCGCTGGGGCCCAACGCCAAAGATTCGCTGGGCACCATGGCCGACGTTTACACGGCGCAAACCGTTCTCCTCGTCGGCAACGACGTCACCCAGCAGAACCCGCTGGTGGCCTGGCAGATCCGCACCGGCGTCCGCCATCACGCGACGCGCCTGTTTGTAATTAATGGCATGGAAAGCAAAATCCATCGCCAGGCTGCGGTCGTCGCGGAAGTGGGCAAGAACGGCGAACGAACTGCGGTCTCGTGGCTGGCCAGCGGCAAGGGCGAATTCCCCGAGCGCGTCTCGCAAGCACTGGGCCAAATCAAAGAAGCCCTCGAGAAAGAATCCGACGTGCTGATTATTTTCGGCGCTGGAATTCAAGGCGCGGCGATACGCGACCTGGTTTCGTTTGGTTCGCGTCTTGGCGGCAAGACTCGCTACATGGCTCTCGGCGACTACGCGAATTCACGCGGCGCGGCGGACATGGGTGTGCTGCCTAATCGCCTGCCCGGCTACGCTTCGCTTTCCGATGCCTCCGAACGCGCGCGCTACGGAAAAATCTGGGGCGCGGAAATCTCCGCCACCGAAGGGCTCACCGCTCGCGCGATGATGGAAGCCGCGGCCGGCGGAAAATTGAAGGCGCTGTACGTGGTCGGCGCCAATCCGGTAAAGACCTTTGCAGTGTCGCAGCCCGATCGTCTAGCTGGCCTGGAATTGCTGGTGGTGCATGACATGTTCCTCACCGAGACGGCTCTGCGTGCCGACGTGGTGCTGCCTGCGGCCTCGACCTACGAAAAAGACGGCACTATGACCAATACCGCCGGCGAAGTTCAGATGACCCATCGCTCGATTGATCCGCAGGGGCCGCGCAGCGATTTCGATCTGCTGCGCATCCTTTCGCACCAACTTGGCATGCTCGGCATCGGCACGCCGATTAAATTGCGCACCACCGAGGCCGCCTTCGAAGAAATTCGCCAGAATGTTCCGGGCTACGAACTTTCCATGGCCGGCCTGTTGTCCGGGCGCGCGCAGAACGCCACGGCGAGTTTCAAATCGGTGGATAGCGCGTACGATGTTCCGCTGGAAAATATTTTTTCATCGAATGATTTTCTCTTTACGAGTGGCACTCTGGGCCGTTACTGTTCCAAGCTCACATCAACGAAAGAGGCCAAAGACATACCGTGGATTTCATCACCCAACATGCAATCCTGGTGGTATCGCTAGTCAAGATCGCGCTGCTTTTGTTTATCGTTTTAACGGCGCTGGCGTACCTCACCTGGTTTGAACGCAAACTGATCGCCCACATCCAATCGCGATGGGGGCCGGTGGAAGTTGGCGCGCATGGATTGCTGCAGCCGCTGGCCGATGGACTGAAGTTCCTTTTTAAGGAAGACCTCACGCCACCGGGTGCGGATAAGTTTCTCTATATTCTCGCGCCGTTTCTGGCGCTGGCCTTGGGCTTGACCACCATCGCGCTGATTCCCTTTGGACCGCCGGACGTCCAGGTTCTGGGCCAGTCCGTGTTCGTAGTGGCCAACGTCAGCATCGGGCTGATGTTCGTCTTCGCCATCACTTCGATCGGCGTTTACGGCGTGGCGCTGGCCGGCTGGTCGTCGAACAGCAAATATCCGCTCATGGGCGGCCTGCGCAGCTCGGCGCAGATGATCAGCTATGAAGTAGCGCTGACGCTTTCGGTGGTCGGCGTGGTGCTGCTGGCCAACACATTGAACTTCAACACCATGATCGAAGGCCAGCGCGGCTACTATCTGCATTTCATCCCGCGCTGGAACATCATTCCGCAAATCATCGGCTTCCTGTGCTACTTCACCTCGGCGGTCGCGGAAACCAATCGCGTTCCATTCGATTTGCCGGAAGCGGAGACCGAACTGGTCGCCGGATTCCACACCGAATATTCGAGTTTCAAGTTCGCCATGTTTTTCATGGCCGAGTACGCGAACATGATTACGGTTTCGTCGCTGGCCACGATTCTGTTCCTCGGCGGCTGGCTCTCGCCCTTCCCCGATGGCTGGACGTTTATGAAGTATCTGCCAGCCGTAGGTTTGGCTTTACTCGCGATTTACCTGATCTACGACACTTTCGTGCTGGCGCGCGGTATCGCCAAGATTCAGCTCATCGTCATCACCATTGGCGCGCTGGCCATCGCGCTGGGTTGCTTTCATCCCTTGGTGCTGAATGTGATTCAGGGCCCGTTCTGGTTCTGCACCAAAATCGGCGCGATCATGTTTTTTTACGTGTGGATGCGTGCGACATTGCCGCGTTTCCGTTACGACCAGCTGATGGCCTTCGGCTGGAAATTCCTGCTTCCCGTTTCTCTGGCGAACCTGGTGATCACCGCGCTAATCAAAGTCTGGCCCCTGCTGGTAGGTCGCGGATGAGCCTTCCCTTCCTGGTCTTTTTCGTCTGCGCTTTCATCGCGGTACTGGGAGCGCTGACGCTGATCATCGCCAAGGAACCGATTCACAGTGCGCTGGCTCTGGTGCTGGTCATGATTTCCCTGGCGGTGCTCTACCTGATGCTCGGCGCAGAATTCATCGCTGCCGTTCAGGTCATCGTCTATGCCGGGGCGATCATGGTGCTTTTCGTCTTCGTCATCATGCTGCTGAATGCCGGCTCCGAAGAGCGCACCGATTGGAGCAAGATGGCGAAATATGCCGGCATGCCGCTCGGTCTATTTTTGCTGCCCTGGCTGGGGCACTGGATGTACTACTCGGCGATCGGCGCAAACGTGGCCAACGGCTCGCTCGCCACTTCGTCGTCCGTTTCGACTCGCGACATGTCCAACATGCTGTTCAATCAGTATGTGTTTCCGTTTGAGGCCACTTCCGTGCTGATTCTGATCGCCATTCTCGGCGCGCTGGTGCTGGCCAAGAGGGACGACCAATGAACATTGTCCCGATCTCCTACTATTTGGTGCTGAGCGCTATTCTGTTCGGCCTGGGCGTGATCGCTTTTGTTTTCAAACGCAACATCATCACGATTTTCATGGCCATCGAGCTGATGCTCAACGCGGTGAACCTGGCGTTCGTGGCCTTTGCGCGCGCCCACAATCAGCTGGACGGGTTGGTCTTCGTATTTTTCGTCATCGTGGTGGCTGCCGCCGAAGCGGCCGTGGGACTCGCCATCGTCATCACCGTTTATCAGAATCGCCAGACCTTGAACATCGAACGCATCAACTTGCTCAAATTCTAATGCCCATACTCGATCATCTCTGGATCATCATGGCCCTGCCGCTGCTGGGCGCGGCCATCAACGGCCTATTGGGCAAGAACTTTTCCAAGACCATCGTAAATTCCGTCGGTATTGGCTCCGTCGCACTCTCGTTCCTATCAGCAGCCGAAGCGATTCGTGAATATGTCCAGCTTTCGCCGGATCAGCCCGTGCTGAAAACCTATTTCACTTGGATCACCGCCGGTATTTTCAAAGTAGATTTCGCGCTGCAAGTGGATCAACTGACCGTGGTGATGCTCTTCGTGGTCACCTTCGTCAGCATGCTGGTGCACATTTATTCCACGGGCTACATGGCGCACGAAGAGGGCTACCGCCGCTTCTTCAGCTATCTGAATCTATTCGTCTTTTTCATGCTTACGCTGGTCCTCGCCGCGAACGTGGTGCTGATGTTCGTGGGTTGGGAAGGCGTGGGCCTCTGCAGCTATTTGCTGGTTGGTTTCTGGTTCTTGAAGCCATCGGCCATCAGCGCGGGCAAGAAGGCGTTTATCACCACGCGCATCGGCGATCTCGGTTTCACCATCGGCATCCTGCTGCTTTTCTGGACTTTCCACTCCGTTGATTTCGGTGCGGTCTTCAAACAGGCCGCGGGAATGTCCGTCGAAGGCTTTGCTCCCACCGGCGTGCTGACCATCATCAGCCTGCTGCTCTTCATCGGCGCTATCGGTAAATCGGCGCAAATTCCGCTGTACGTCTGGCTGCCGGACGCGATGGAAGGCCCCACGCCGGTCAGCGCTTTGATTCACGCGGCGACCATGGTCACTGCCGGTGTCTATATGGTGGCGCGCATGAATCCGCTTTTCTCGCGCGCGCCCTTCGCCATGTTCGTCGTCGCGCTGATCGGCGCGCTCACCGCGTTCTTCGCCGCGACCATCGGCCTGGTGCAAACCGACATCAAGAAAGTTCTGGCCTACTCCACGGTTTCGCAGCTCGGCTACATGTTCCTGGGCCTGGGCGTCGGGGCGTACGCGGCGGGCGTGTTCCATCTGATGACCCACGCATTCTTCAAGGGCTTGCTCTTCCTTGCGGCCGGCAGCGTGATTCACGCCATGGGCGGCGACCAGGAAATGCCGCACATGGGCGGCCTGCGCACCAAAATTCCCATCACTTTTTGGTGCATGTTCATCGCCACGCTGGCCATTGCCGGCATTCCCGGTTTTGCCGGATTCTTCAGCAAGGACGAAATTCTGGAGGCGGCGGGTTCCGGCCCGCACGCGAATCTGTGGTTCTACTGGCTGGGGCTGATCGGCGCGGGAATGACCTCGTTTTACATGTTCCGCCTGATTTTTCTGACCTTCTTCGGCAAGCCGCGCTACGACGAGCATAAAGTTCACGTACACGAATCGCCCTGGAGTATGACCGGCCCGCTGATCGTGCTGGCGTTTCTTTCCACGGTCGGCGGCTGGGTCGCTGCGCCACACCTGATCGGCGGCACGGATTATTTTGAAAAGTTTCTGCATCCCGTTTTCGCGGCCTACGCGACAAATCCTGGAATCGAGCAGGGCGCGGGTGAAATCGCCGGCAGCCCGATGACGGATTTGATTCATGCGCTGACCGGCTGGCCGGTCATTATCGCGCTTCTCGGTTTGCTGCTGGCTTGGTGGTTCTACATCAAGAGCCCCGACACGCCGAAAAAACTGGCGCAGAGCTTGCGCGGGCCCTACACGCTGATTCTCCACAAATATTATATTGATGAGCTGTACAACGCCGTCATCATCGCGCCGCTGCTGTGGATTTCCACCAACGTGCTCTGGCACGTGGTGGATGAGGGCGCGATTGACGGCACGGTCAATGGAGTTGCGCGCGGCTTGCGCGAATCCGGCGGCCAGGTGCGCGAAATTCAGTCTGGCAACGCGCGCAGCTACGCCACCTGGGTGGTCATCGGCGCGGTCGGCGTCACCGTCTTAATGCTCGTTATCTGGATGAGGGTCTCTTAACGTGGTAACGCAATCTCATCTGCTTTCGGTAATCACTTTTCTGCCTTTGCTGGGCGTGCCAGCGCTGCTCTTCCTGCGTTCCGAAGATCATGCCTGGATTCGCCGCATTGCGCTGGCGATTTCCCTGGTTGAACTAGCTGCCTCCTGCCTGCTGTTGCCCGGTTTCCGCATGGGCGAGGCCGATTACCAGTTCACCGAATTTTCCAGCTGGATCGGAACTGCCATTCACTATCACATCGGTATTGACGGCCTGAGCCTGTTTCTCGTCCTGCTCACCGCGTTTCTGACGCCGATGGCGATTCTTTGCTCCTGGAACTCGATCCACGAAAACGTGAAAGGCTTTTTTATCGCTATTCTGGTAATCGAGACGGCCATGATCGGCGTGTTCGTCTCGCTCGACCTGTTCCTCTTCTTCGTTTTCTGGGAACTGACCCTGATTCCCATGTATTTCATGATCGGAATCTGGGGCCACGACCGCCGCATCTACGCCGCCGTAAAATTCATTCTGTACACCATGTTCGGCTCGATCCTGATGCTGGTGGCGATTTTGTGGCTGTACAACGTCAGCGGCACGCACGAACTGATTCGCACCTTCGACTTGCCCGAACTGGTGTTGCGCCTGCAGCGCGGCCTGATCTCCTTGCCCCCGGCCACCGAACTGTTGATGTTTGGCGCGTTTTTCCTGGCCTTTGCCATTAAAGTTCCCTTGTTTCCGTTTCACACCTGGCTGCCGGACGCGCACACCGAAGCCCCCACCGCAGGCTCGGTGATCTTGGCGGGCGTGATGCTGAAACTCGGCACCTACGGCATCATGCGCTTCTGCCTGCCGCTGTTCCCTTACGCCGCGCATCGCCTGGCGCACATCATTGGAGTTCTAGCGATCATCGGCATTATCTACGGCGCGCTGGTCGCTACCATTCAGCCCAACTTCAAGCGCCTCGTCGCCTACACTTCGGTCAGCCACCTGGGCTTCGTCGTTCTTGGAATTTTTTCTTTCACCACGATTTCATTTCAAGGCGCGATTTTCCAGATGATCAGCCACGGTGTTTCCACCGGCGCGCTGTTTCTGGGCCTCGGCATGATTTACGATCGCCGCCACACCTACGAAATAAAAGAGTTTGGCGGCCTGGCAAATCCCATGCCGGTGCTGATGTCCTTCTACCTGTTCATCGCGTTGTCCTCGCTGGCGCTGCCGCCGCTCAACGGGTTTATCGGAGAATTCCTGATACTGATTGGCGTGTTTCAATACCACCACGCCTGGGCCGCCTGGGCCTCGAGCGGAGCTGTGCTGTCGGCGATTTACCTGCTCTGGTCATATCAGCGCGTGGCGCTGGGCCAAGTGACCGTCGAAAAAAATCGCACGCTGCCCGATGCCTCCGGTCGCGAGCGCGTGATTCTGGTGACCATGGCCCTGGCCATCCTGTTCATGGGCATCGCCTCACCGCTCTTCACCCGGCGCATGGAAGCGACCACCGACAACCTGGTGCGCCAGACTCAAATTGAAGATCGTCCGCAAACTGCGGCGGCTCCGGCGCTAACCGCGCCACCTGCAAATGCGAACGATCACGCCGCCAAGGCGATTGTCGCGCCGGCGCCAACGCCCGTTCCGGGACATGCCGCGCTTATCGCCGCGGCACCGCAGGTGAACCCGTAATGCACTTCCCCGCCGAGCAGTTTTCCAATTTGCACCGGCTCGCCCCTGAAATCGTGCTCAGCCTGTTCGGCATTGCGATCATGCTGCTCGATCCTTTCTTGGGGCGCGGCAAGCAGCGCATTCTGGGTTGGGTAGCATTCATCGGCACGCTCACCGCTCTCGCGTCGTTGCGATACATGTATCAGGACCCCGGCGCGGCGTACAACGGCGTGATTCAAGCCGATACCTTCAGCATTTTTGTGCACGCAGTGGTGATCGGCTCCGCAGCGCTTTGCCTGCTGGGCGCGATTAACTATCTCGATAACGAAAACTTGCAGCGCGGCGAATTCTACGCGCTGGTGCTATTTGCCACCGTGGGCATGGGAATTCTGGCTGGCGCAAACGAGCTGGTCACCGCCTTCGTCGGCCTGGAAATCAGCTCGATTTCCAGCTACATCCTGGCCGGGTTCCGCAAACGCGCCACCAAGTCCAACGAATCCTCGTTGAAATATTTTATTCTCGGCTCGTTCGCCACTGCGTTTTTCCTCTACGGCATCGCCATGGTGTATGGCGTCACCGGCACCACGCGCATTGACCAGGTACAGCCCGCGCTCGATCAGCTCATCATCACCACGGGCCGTGTGCCGGCGCTCTCGATTCTGGGCCTCGCGCTGATATTCATCGGCCTCGGTTTCAAGGTCGTCGCCGCTCCGTTCCACATTTACGGTCCTGACGTCTACGAGGGCGCGCCTACGCCGGTCACCGCGCTGCTGGCCTCCGGTCCAAAGGCCGCGACCTTCGCGCTGATGCTGCGGGTTTTCTACGTGGCCTTCGCCGGTGAAGGCCATTTCTGGTTCTGGGCCATCTGGGTCTCGGCCGTGCTGACCATGTTCGTGGGCAATCTCGCGGCGCTGGTGCAGACCAACGTAAAACGCATGCTCGCGTATTCCTCGATCGCGCACGCCGGATACATTCTGGTCGCCTTCGCGGCTTCGACCGTGTACGGCGTCGCCGCCGTGCTCTTCTACCTCGCGGCATACTCGCTGATGAAGGTCGGCGCCTTCCTGGTGGTCACGCACCTGGGCCAGCGCGACGAGAGCCGCCTCGAAATCACCGACTACGCCGGACTCGGCACCAGGCAGCCGGTGCTGGCCGTTTGTTTCTCGTTGTTCCTGTTTTCCTTGTTGGGATTGCCGGCCACTGGCGGATTCCTGGGCAAGTTTTTTGCGTTTCAAGCCGCGCTCGATTCCCGCATCGTCTGGCTGGTGATCATCGCGGCCATCAACAGCGTGATCGGGGCGTATTACTACCTGCGGGTGATCATCGCCATGTATTTCTGGGAGCCTTCCAAGGATTACACGCCGTCGAAAGTCGCGCCCGCCGTGGTCCTGGCCATTTCGATCGCCGCTATCGGCACGTTGTATCTCGGCATCCTGCCCCGGCAGGTTTTGGACTTTGCGCTGACCGCCGCCACTTCGCTCTTCCCCCGCTAAATCCTAATTGTCGCGCTAAGTTTTCGTCTCGCGAGGCTTGCAGCACCGGAGCCGGGCAAAATGCCCGCCACAAGCATGCACGGTCATCCCGAAGCGCAGCGAGGGATCTGCTTTTTACGATGGGAATGCTCGGTCGTTCGCGAAGACAATCGCAGCCGAAGCGCGTTCCGTCAGTGCGCGGCTTCAGCCACTGAGCCAGGGGACAAAATAAAAAAGCCCGACAGCTCGATCGAATCGAGTTGCCGGGCCTTCGATGCTGCTCTGACTTTATCTTTAGTATCCGACTTTCGCGAAAACGATGGCCAGCGTGAACAGCGCCAGCGTCTCGATGAAAACCAAGCCCAGAATCATCGCGGTACGAATTTCGCCGGTGGCTCCCGGGTTGCGCGCAATGCCTTCACAAGCGGCTGCCGCCACCCGTCCCTGACCCAACCCGCAGAATGCCGCGGCAATCGCCATGGAAATACCGGCTGAAATCGCAATCGCCGAGGCGACGTGCTCGGGCGGCTTTCCAGCGGCCGCTTCCTGCGCGAACACCGGCATCGCCGTCATTCCCGCTCCAATCATCAACGCAAAAAAACCTGCTGCCTTTTTCATCTGTTTCTCCCTTGTATGAAGCGCCGCCAGGAGGTGGTTCCCGGCATCCTGGGGAGGTTGCCGGTCTCACACTGGTCGGCTATAAAGCCCGATTCGGTTCGTATTCGTCTAGTGCTCGTCGGCCGTTGCCATTCCAATATAAAGCGCGGGAAGAATCGTAAATACGAAAGTCTGCACGATGGCCACGAACAGGTGCAGGCCAATGAACGCCACGGGAATAATCAGCGGAAAGATGTCCAGCATCAGACCCCAGGAAGGATGGGAGCGGCGCAAAGCCTGGGCCGGCGCCATGCACAATCCCAAAAAGATCACGTAAATCAATTCGCTGGCGAAAATGTTGGCCCACAGACGAACGGTCAGTGACAGCAGCCGCGCGGTGTGACTGATGATTTCCACCGGGAAAATCAGCCAGGACATAGCCGGCACCGGCCCCGCAAAATGTTTCAGGTAGCCGACCGCGCCGTGCTGGCGCAAACCTGACAGGTTGTAATAACCGAAGGTGAGCAGGGCGCAGGCCAGTGGCACGCTGGGATGGCCGGTGGGCGAATTGAACGCCGGAATCACGCTGATCACGTTGGAAAATAGAATGAAGATCGAAATCGAGCCCACCAGCGGCAGGAATCCTCGCGGAGCATGTTGAACGTTTTGTTCCAGCAAATCGCGGATTCCGATGCCCATCGGATTGGTGAGCATCATCTCCATTACTTGCTGCGTCGCGCCGGGCCGGTCCGCGGATATTCGCGGCCGCAGCCAAAGAAAGAAAATCGAAGCGATAATCGTCACCGCGATCGTCGCCGCCACGAAATTCGGAATGGGATTGAGCGGATCGGCGGGCGTGATATGCAGGGCAGCCAACAGCGCATTGGCCGCGCCGCCGAACCAATGATTCAGCAGGATGGTGAACCAGTTCAATTGCTCGTTCATCGTTACCGGGACCCCGATAGCACTTCGTATAGTCCTTCCACTGTGACCGCCAAACCGAGCGACAACAGGCCCACAATTAGCCACAAGGCAGGAATTGCAAGGAAAGTTACAATACCATATAAAGCTAATCCTATCAACGCGTAGCGCCCCCCAAACTTTACGTAAGTCGAGAGCGGAACCTGCGGTTTGGGCAGCCCTTCCTGGGCCAGGGAACCCCTCACAAAGCTGCTCAGGCCCTGGTCCAGCCAGCGGTAGTTCACCCATGCCAGAACCGTACCAATCGCCACACCATAGCCGGCGCGGTGCGATTTCAACAGCCCTGCAGCCACTGCTCCGGCCCAGCCGAGGATTACGGTCAGCCACTGAACCCTGCGCGAAAATCGGGCGTGCATGATTTCGTTGCTAGCTGGGGTGGTCACTGATTTGGCGGGAGCTTGCGGTCATCTTTTTGCAGGCGGCGGAGCATATCCCGAACCGACGCGAAAAATCCCACCGCGCCCATGACGATCATCAAGTACGGCTTGGTATGCAGCCAGTGATCCAGAAAATAACCGATGAGCCCGCCAACCAGCGCGCCTCCCGCGACCAGGAACGGAAGTTCGGTCGCGAGGGCTAGTTGCCGCAAGGCGCCTATATCTTTTTTCGGAGACGGAACCGGATCGCTCATGCACTAAGCGCCGTTAGAGTCCCAGCCGCGGAAGGATCGAATATTTTGCGAATTGCAAAAATTGCTCCGGAAAAATTCCTGCGACCAGTGTAACAACTGCTATGGCCGTCAGCGTGAATTTTTGCGCGGCCGTGAGCAGCAGCGGTTCAGGCTCGCCTGCTTCGCTAGTCCACATCGTCGCCACAATCCGGAAGTAGTAATACGCTGCCGGCAAGATGCAGAGGGCGGCCAGCACCGCAAGATGCGTATGTCCCGTCTCGATCAGCGACCAGAAAATCAAAAGATTAGCCATGAAGCCCGCGGTCAGCGGAATTCCAGCCAGCGAAAGCAGAAAAATCAGCATAAAAATTGCCGCGGCGGGATGGCGATGGACCAGTCCACGCAGGTCGTCAATTTCGTCGCCGATCGCGCCTTCTCGCCGCAGCAGGGTTACCACCGCGAACGCGCCAGTATTGAAGAACGCGTAGGCAAAAACATAAAACACGGCAGCCTGTAAGCCGCGTTCGTGTAGCGTTCCATCACGATTCACGGCCGCCACCAGGCCCAACAACACGTAGCCGGCTTGGGCGATCGAAGAATACGCGAGCAGCCGTTTGATGCTGGTCTGCGTAATCGCCGCCAGCGTTCCCAGGATCAACGATAGAACGGCGACGACGGCCGCAATCGCGATCCAGCTCAAATTCACTGGCCAGAAAATTGTGAGAAGCAGGCGCAGCAGGATTGCAAAACCAGCCGCCTTGGAGGCCACGCCGGCGTAAGCGGCGATTGGCGTTGGCGCGCCTTGATACACATCGGGCGTCCACTGCTGGAATGGCACGGCCCCGAGCTTGAAGAAAAGACCAGCGCTGATTGTGGCCAGCGCGAAAAACGTGAGCAAGTCCGCCCCGGGAAAGTCGGTCTGCCGCTGCAGGATGGTTCGTTGGATCACCTGCAGGTTGGTGGATCCCGCAATGCCGTAAAGAATCGAAAATCCGTAGGCCAGTACGCCGGAACTGAATGCGCCCATCAGCATGAATTTCATGGCCGCTTCGTTCGAGCGAGCGTCGCGCGTGAGATATCCGGCCAGGATATAAAAGCCGATCGCCATGGTTTCCAGGGCGACGAAGAGCACCACCAGATCGTTGCCGCAGGCCAGAAACATCATGCCGGTCGCGGCGAAAAGCAGCAGCGCGTAGAATTCCCCGCTCTGCTCGTCTTCAATTTCCATATAGCGCACGGACATCAGGATGACGGCGGCGGTTGACAGCAGAATGATGCAACCGAAGAAAATAAAAAATGGATCAACCACGATCGAACTCGAAAACGCCCTGAGGTGATCGGCGGCGGGACGCACCAGCACGTACAGCGACGCGCCGCTCAGGGCCACGCCGAGCATCGCGGTCAATGCGTTCCAGGATTTCTGCGGCTTGGTCAGCAGAAAATCGGTGAGCAGCGTGGCCAGCCCAAAAAAAACCAGCATCGCCTCTGGAAAAAGAAATGCCACATCCGCCCGTGCCTGCTCGAAAATCGAATGCCAATCCATTATTTCGCCTCGACGGCGGCGTTTTCGGGTGCCTCAACGGAGGAGACGTATGCGTTCAGATGTGCCTGGGGCGAAGCGGATTGTTGCGCGTCGGAAGAATCGCTCGGATGTACGGCGCTGACGAGTTGTTCGATGGTGTTGACGATTCGTTCGATGGGCTGCCTGAGAACGCGAAATAACGGGGCGGGATAGACGCCAATCCAGACGGTGAGAACAATTAAGGTGGCCACTGCCGCCAATTCGCGCCGGTTCAGATCGGGGAGATTTTCGTTCGCAGCGCTTGCCGCGCCGCCCAGCATGACCCGCCCGTACAGCCACAAGAGATAGGCGGCGCCGAGAATCACTGTGAGCAGCGCGCAAGCCGCGACGAGCCAGTGCCTATCGAACGCACCGCGCAGAATCGAAAACTCGCCTACGAACCCGCTGAGCAGTGGCATGCCTAGCGCCGCGAACGTGATGATCAGGTAGGTCACGGCAAGCTTGGGCATCGAACTCGCCAAACCACCGAATTCGGAAATCACATTCGTCTGGCGTCTTTCGTACAGAATCCCGGCGATCACCAGCAGCGCCCCGGTCGTCAAACCGTGGCTGACCTGCAGAATCGCACTGCCGTAAAAACCCACGGGGCTCAGCAAAAAAATTCCCAGCGTGCAGAATCCCATCTGGCTGACCGATGAATACGCGATCAAACGATTCATATCCTGCTGCGCCAGACAAATGAGCGCGCCGTACAAAATCGCGATCAGCGAGAGAATTATCATCACCGAGCGATATTGCAGCGCCGCATTGGGAAACATCGCCACTGAAATCCGCATGAATCCATACGTTCCGGTTTTCAGCAAGACAGCTGCAAGCATGACAGCCAAGCCGGTGGGTGCTTCGCTGATGGCATCGGCCAGCCAGGTGTGAAACGGAAACATCGGCACTTTGATCGCGAACGCCAAGAAAAATCCCCAGAACAGCCAGTTCTGCAGATGGCCTGATTGGGCGTCGAAGGGATGAATCAAGATCGCACGCATGTCGAATGTGCCGCGGGCGTGATAGATCGCCAGAATGGCGAGCAGCATCACCACCGAGCCGGCGACCGTGTACAAAACGAATTTCAGTGCCGCTCGCGGACCACCCTCGCGTCCCCACGCCGCCATCAGGAAATATACCGGCACCAGCATGGCTTCCCAGAAGACATAAAACAGCACGAAATCGAGCGACATAAAAACGCCCAGCAGGCTCGCCTGCGCCAGCAGCAGCAGAATGTAGTATTCCTTTTCGCGTTGCCGTACGGCGGACCAAGACGACAGAATCGCGATTGCGCCTAGCAGTGTGGCGAGCATGACCATCAGCAAACTAATCCCGTCGATACCAAGCCTGAAGTGGACATCGAGGGAAGGAATCCAGTTCGCGTCGCAAACGAATTGAAACGGCTCGGCGGAGTTCGATTTGAATTTCCACCACAGCGGCAAAGAAACCGCGAACCCAAGCATCCCAAAACAATTTGCGATCTTTCGTTGCAGGTCCGCTCGAATGCCCGGCACAAATAGCAGCACGAGCGCGCCGGCGAGCGGCGTGAACAGTATGGTCATCAGGATGTGATGGTCAGAAAAGAAAAACACTCGTGTCCTCGATCAACGAATCGCGTAATGCGCCAGATACAAGCCATACCCCAGCAGGCCGATCAACCCGATCACCATGCACAGCACGTAACTTTGCACCAAGCCGTTCTGACTCCTGCGGACCGGAATGCTTAAAGCCCAGGCCATGCTGGCCCCGAAATTCACCAGGCCTTCGACGAGCCACGCATCACACAGGCTCGCAATCTTTGAAATCAAGCGAGCGAGCCGCGTGGCACCGCTCGTTGCGCGTCTGTCGATGAATTCTGCATCGAACGCGTCGAACGCGGCAGCTCCACGGCGAAGTACCTCGAAGCTGCGCCTGACGGCGTCTCGCGCAAACAGCAAAATAACCGCTGACGCAATCAGCACGACCACTGCGAACAGAACCAGGTGACCGAAGGAGAATTGAGGCGAGGCGGTCATGAGTTCGGGTTCACCATTTCAGCAGATCCATTTCGTCGGCCCGCACGGTCCCGCGATTCCGGAAGAAAACTAGAATAATGCTGAGGCCCACCACCGCTTCGGCCGCGGCATCGGCCATCACGAAGATCGCGAACGCTTGCCCGTCCACTGAACCGTGCAGCCGGGAAAATGCCACCAGATTTATGTTTACGGCGTTCAGGATCAACTCGACCGACATCAGCATGATGATCAGGTTGCGTCGCGCGAGCACCCCGACCACGCCTACCGTGAAAAGCGCCAGACTCAGAATCAAATAGTGTGCAATCGAAAGCATCAGGCGCGCCTCTTGGCCATCACTGCCGCGCCGATCAGGCTGACCAGCAGCAGAACCGAAACAATTTCGAATGGCACGATGAATTGATGAAACAGCGCGTCTCCGACCGCTTCCGTATTTTGGGGCGAAATATTTGCCTGCAGCGCGGGGAGCCGCAAAGAACTTCTTCCCACAAAAACGGCGTAGAGAATTTGCGCGCCCAGAACCAACGCCAAGGTCGCCGCGATAACTTGCGAGCGGTTGAATTTCGCCAGTCGGGCCGCCGGTTCCAGATTGAGCAACATAATTACAAAAATAAACAGCACCATGATTCCGCCGGCATATAGAAACACCTGCACGATGAACAGAAATTCAGATTGAAGCTGCAGAAAGATTCCGGCTGTCGCCAGCAAAGCCGTGACCAGAAAGATTGCGGCGTGAGCAATGTTGCGGCGCGTCACCATCAGGATCGCCGAGCCAACCGCAATCGCCGAAAGAAAATAGAAGAAAAGAGTGTTTAGCACGATTTATTCGCCGCCCGCTTTCAATGCAGCAAGTTCGTCCGGGGGATTCTTGAACAGCCACCACGCCACACCCAGCGTAGCCGCCGTTGCTAACAGCGTCGTAAGCCTCATAGGCCAGCCGGTGTCTTGCGAAGTCAAGATCGCGACAGCCGCCGTAATCAGATTCACCAACGCGACCGGAATCAGCATGCGCCATTCCAGCCGGCTCAGCATGTCGCGATGAGCGGGAAGAAATTCGAACCGGAACCAAAACACAAAATAGATATACGCGCACGCCTTGAGCACAAACCAGAAAGCTCCATGCACACCCTGCATGAATCCTTCAGACGTGAAGAGCACGCCCAGCAATAACGCGGCGGCGACAACGCAGAGCCCGGCCACGAGAAAGCCTCCAGTCCGCCGAATATTCACCGTTAGTCTTCGTGCCCGCCAAAAGAAATATATTCCCGCGCCCATCATCACCATGGCGGGCAACACGTCCAGCAGTTCGACGGACGTCCCCGGAAAGCGATCGCGATAGCCGGCGAGTGGCCGCAGCCACCCACCCAGAAAAACGGTAGTCGCGATGCACGCGACAAGAATTACGTTTATGTATCCGGCCAGCAAATAGAGGCACCGGCGAAATCCCCGGTACGCGGAGATAAACGCCATGTCCGATTCGTTGCCGGGGCTTGCTGAATCGAGCGACGTCAAGGTCGTGATCCGTAGTGAACCGAGAAAATAGGCGGCAAATCCAACCGGAACGTAAAAAATAAACCACTGCCCGCGTTCGAGTTGCGCCTGCGCGATTTCTTTCAGGGAAAGCGAGCTGGAGAGTAGCAGCGCGGAAAGAACTCCTAGAATTGTCACGGCCCCGTAAACGATCAATTGCGCCGCGGCACCCAGCGCGGAGGTCATGGAATTTTGGGCGTTCGATGCCCAGCCGCCGAGCACAACTCCGTGCACCGCAAGCGAGCCAATTCCAAAAACAAAAAACAGTCCAATATTCGGATCGGCAAGGTGAAACGCCGGCCCGATGGGCATCACTGAAAAGGCCAGCAGCACGACCAGCAAACTCACTACCGGTGCCGCCCAGAAGACGAGCGGATTAGTTCCCGACGGCCTTACGTCTTCCGCCATCAAAAGCTTGGTTACTTCGGTGATGGGTTCCCATAGGCCGGGCTTAACCGCTTCGGAGTTGCCGCGACCCTGCAGATACGCGCGAAACTGTCGTTCGGCAATCAATACGCAGCCGGCCAACAACGGCAGCGCGAGAATGACAATCACTGCGTAAATGGCCGGCAGAACGTAGGTCTGCATCGCCGGTGATTGAATCAGATGAACCATCGTGTCCGAATTATTTCTCCGGCCCCCGCCGCAAGAGCTAGAACGTCAGCACAGTGGCCATGGCAGCGCAATTGATTTTCAATTCTCACTCAGCGCACCCATTCTGAAGGCCCACGCATAGCCCGCCAGAAGTATCCCGACAAAAACCGTCGCGACAATCATTCCGTACCAGCCCATTTGCGAAAGCTTGATGGCCCAAGGAAACAGAAAAACGATCGCTACGGCGAAAATCACATAAATCATGGCCACGATGGAAAAACGCAACGAGTGCGCAGGCCGCGGAGAGTTTTCAGTCGAAGGCTCGCGCTCGACCAGCTCCGCGATCCGGTCAGTTGCCCGCAAATTGCCGCGAAATCGTTGCAACACGGCAAAACACACCGCGGGAAACGCGGCGGCCAGAAGCGCGAAAGTAGCTATCGGGATGTACTGGCTTGGCATTTTTTGATGTATGAGCAAAATCGTAGCACAGCGAATATCGCCAGCCGTGGACCAATCGCTACGCTGTTGTTCACATGAATAATCGCAAAGAGGGGCGAAAATCAATTGGCAGAGGTGGGTGTCACGGGCGATCAGAACAAATTCCTACGCGGAGATTATCCGTGGTGCGCGCCATGCAGCACATCAATCGCATGCGGCAACAATGCCGCTATAGCATCCAGCGATTCAACCGCGCCGGTGGGACTGCCAGGAAGGTTCACGATGATCGTCGTTCCGCGGATCACCGCGACAGCGCGCGATAGAATCGCTCGCGGCGTTTTCTTCAAACCGGCGGCACGCATCTGCTCCGCAAACCCCGGAATATTGCGCTCGGCAACATCAATCGTCGCTTCCGGAGTTACATCCCGCGGCCCCACACCGGTACCGCCGGTGGTAAGCACCAAATCCGTTTGATTGGCGTCCGCCGTTTTTCTTAGAAACGCCGCGACTGCCTCGCGTTCGTCAGGCAGGCTAGCAGGCTCCAAAACTTCCCAGCCCAATTCCCGGCACCGCGCTTGGACCGCGGGCCCGGACCGGTCTGGATATTTTCCGGCAGCTACGGAATCGCTGATTGTGAGGACAATGACTCGCATGAGGAGGATCGAAAACTAACTGTCGGAAACCGTGGCGTCTTCGCTCTGGCCTTCGCTTGGACCGTCGCGCTGATCTTCGTCAATCAGCCGCAGCCCCTCCATCAGCAGGCCGGTGGTGGTTCGCGTAATGGTTTCGCGCGTGGCCGCCTGATTGAAATCAATTTCGAATTGCCCGTCGGGCCATTTCACGGCTTGGAACACGGCCGCTTCGCCTTCGAGTTCGCCCATCCGCGCGTCCTTACACTGGCCAGCCGAGAAAAACAGTTCACCCGTTTCATCGGCACGCCGAATCGTAAGGCGGCAACTCTTCTGCCCCATTTCGAGCGACTGCATTAGATCCATGATGGACATTTCTTCCAGGCGCCCCTGAATCACTCCGGGCCGGACTTGGTGGTTCTGCAGTTTTTCGAGCTGCAACCGGTCTATGACCTTTTTTGCGCTGCGCACCAGATCTTTCAGGAAAAATGGTTTGGGGATAAATTCTTCCACGCTTTCCACGATCGGCCGCAATTTTTCCTCGATGTCGCCACGACTCGCCAAAAAAATAAATGGAATGGACTTGGTCTGTTGACGTCCTCTGATTTTTTCATATAACTGCCGCCCGTCGAGGCCGGGCATGCGGTAATCGCAAACCACTAGGTCGGGAGGGTCGTCCACGATTTTCAACAGCGCGTCGGCGCCGTCGGCCGCCGCACGCGCATCGCAATGCGGCATCAGTCCCCGCATCAACAGATCGAGGACCAACGCATTGTCGTCCACGATCAGGACTTTGACATCCTTCATCGGCGTCATTTCTTAAACACTCTTCCCGGGACTCGGACGCTGGTAAGAACCACTTCGCCCGCCAGACTTCTTCAGTACGTACAGCTGCGTGATTTCCATGCCGCGCTCGAGCGCCTTGCACATATCGTAAATCGTCAGCGCCGCCACGGAGGCCGCGACCAGGGCTTCCATCTCAACGCCCGTAGGGCCCGTGGCCGTAGCCTCGGACGTAATCTCAATTCCATTCTGGCATAGCTTGGCGCTCACATCTATGTGAGTCAACGCCAGGGGATGGCAAAGAGGAATCAGCTCCCAAGTGCGCTTGGCAGCGCTAATTCCGGCGATCCGGGCGATTTCCAGCGGATTTCCCTTGGGATTTTTGATTCGACGAATACTCGAGATTGTCGTTTTCTTCATGCGAATAAACGCATGGGCCTGCGCCGCGCGCGAAGTGGCGGGCTTTTGCGTGACGTCCACCATCCGCACTCGACCGGTTTTATCGTAATGAGAGAGTTTTGCCATACGTTGGGTCGCCGGTCGCTGGCACCGAGCCTGGCAGAAATTTGGAACCTACAATAATCCTCGCCGCGGAAGCACGCTGGCCCATTCGCCCGCGGCATACTTCAATTTCGATTCGGTGACTACCAGAAAACAATTTCCGCGCACCACCGAACCGATGTCTCCGGAGCCTTCCCAGTGGATGGCCTCCACGCTGGGCTCGCCTCCGGGCCAGCTCAATCGAGCTGGCAGAAAATGCGCGAGATGTGGTTTTTCGTCGAGCGGGTGCAACAGCTTCGCCTTCAGGACAGTAAGTGAATTCGGCGAGAAGCCGCTCAGCAGCTCGATAGCCGGAACTACGAATAATTCGAACGTCACCATCGTTGAAACCGGGTTTCCCGGCAAGGCAAACACCGGCTTGTTCTTGCAAAATCCAAACACTGCTGGTTTGCCCGGACGAATCGCCACCGCGTCAAAATAAAATTCCGCGCCCAGGCCACGCAGCACTTCCTCCACGTGGTCGTACTTTCCCACCGACACGCCGCCGGTCAGCACGACGATGTCGGCAGTCAGCGCTTCTTCGATTCGCGTCTTCAACTGTCCCAGGTCGTCCGGCACGTTGCCCAGGATCAATGGTTCGCCACCCGCGAGCGAGACTTGGGCGGCGAGTGAAATGCTGTTGCTGTTGCGAATCTGAAATTTCTTGGGCGGCTGGTCCACACTGATGACTTCGTCGCCGGTGGAAAGAATCGCGACACGCGGCTTTTTGGCCACCACCACGCGCGAACGCCCTACTTGCGCCGCCATGGCCAGCTCGCCGTAGCCCAGGCGCTTGCCGCGCTGGATCACGCTCTCGCCCACGCGCGTTTCCTGGCCTTCCAAAACAAAATGCGCACTCGCATGTGGGACCTTTTCGATAATTACGTGGTCGCCTTCGATCCGCGCGTGCTCGACCATCACGATGGTATTGGCGCCGCGCGGCATGGCCGCGCCGGTCATGATGTGCACGCAGGTGCCCGGTTCGACTGTGCCGTCAAACGGCACGCCCGCGCGGCTTTCGCCAATTAGCCGCAATTTCACACCGGCTTGCGTGGCATCGGCAGCCCGCAGCGCAAATCCGTCGCGAGTGGCGCGATCGAAGGGCGGATAATTACGGTCTGCCGGAATATTTTCGGCCACGATGCGGCCCAAGACCTGTGCAGGATTCGAAGCGAATTCAACCGTTTCAGTGGCGGGAGGTGGGGCGCAGCGCCGCGCTCGAATCACTTCGATTACTTTTGCGCGCGCGGCTTCGTAGGAAAGCATGGAGAATCAAACCCAGGCTGCGAGTTTCGTGCCACGCGGGACGATCGTAGCGTCCCGCTCCGGACCCGTGGAAATCATTCCGATTTCCACTTGCAGCGCGTTCGAAATAAAATCCAAATATTCGCGCGCCGCCTTGGGCAGGTCCTTTACGTCCTGTATTCCTGGTGTAGGTTGCTGCCAACCCGGCAAAGTCTTGTACTCCGGTTCGACTTCCGAAAGCGTCTCAATGTCGGGCGGCATTTCGCCGAGCGGTTTTCCCTTGTAACGATAACCGGTGCAGATTTTTATTTCCGGCTGGGTGTCGAAGACGTCGAGCTTGGTGACCACCAGCGAATCAATGCCATTCAGCATTTTCGCGTATCTCAGAACGACCAGATCGAGCCAACCGCAACGCCGCGGACGCCCGGTCACCGCGCCAAATTCCTTGCCGCGTTCGCGAACCGCTTGCGCATCGAGGTCGGGCATTTCGGTGGGAAACGGGCCGCTGCCCACACGGGTAGTGTAAGCCTTGGTCACCCCAACCACGCCTTGTATCCGCGTCGGTGCAACTCCCAATCCGGTAGCGACTCCGCCCGACGTGGCGTTCGATGAAGTCACATACGGGTAAGTTCCGTGGTCAATATCAAGCATCGTGCCCTGGGCGCCCTCAAACAAAACTGACTCGCCGTTGTCGAGCGCGCGATTCAGCAACACGCAAGTATCCGCAACCAAACCTCGAATGTGCGCGGCAATTTCCAGATATTGGTCGAGCAGGCCCGCTGTTTCGAGCGGGTGGCCATAGGTCGCGCGACTGATCGCGTTTTTTTCTTCAATCACACGCTCAAGTTTGTTCTTGAAGCCGTCCGCGTCAAGCAGATCGCACACTCGTATCCCGCGCCGGGCCATCTTGTCTTCGTAGGCCGGTCCAATGCCGCGTGATGTAGTGCCGATTGCGGCGGCGCCGCGCGCGGCTTCCGCGGCTTTATCCATTTCGCGATGATACGGAAAAATCAGGTGCGCCCGGTCGCTGAGGAAGAGCCGCCCGCGAACTTCGATTCCGGATTTTTTCAGGTTTTCAACTTCTACCAGAAGAGCGGCGGGATCTACAACCGTACCGGCGCCGATCACGGCCTTCTTGTCCGGTCGCAGAATTCCGCTGGGTATCAACTGCAGAACGTATTTGTGATTATTGAAAATAACCGTGTGGCCCGCGTTGTGCCCGCCCGCGTATCGCGCCGTATAGTCGAAGGATTGAGCCAGGTAATCCACCACCTTGCCCTTACCTTCATCGCCCCACTGCGCTCCAACCACTACAATCGCCTTGGCCCGTGGCTTCTCCGTCAAGTTTCAATGCCCCCTGACCCGTTTCGGGCCGCACCATCTCGTCCAGTTCATACTCACAACAGAAGCAGTACAGGCGGGTTAAAGCGAAAATCGCAACGAGTAATCGTAAACCTGTGAGCGCACCGAGCGCAAGGGCAAGCCGCCGCCCTATCGCGCGAAGCAATCCCGCGCGTGGTCGTTGACCATCCCGGTGGCCTGCATGAAGGCGTAGCAAATCGTGGTCCCCACGAACCGGAAGCCGCGTTTCTTCAGATCTTTGCTCATCGCGTCGGATTCAGCGGTTCGCGCGGGAAGCCTTTGCGAACTGCTCCAATCGTTCTGGCGAGGCTTGCCGCCCACGAATTGCCAGATATAGCGGTCGAACGAGCCGAATTCTTTCTGAACCTGCAAAAATATCTGAGCATTCGTGATTGTCGAAGCAATTTTCAAACGATTGCGCACGATTCCGGCATCGCGCAGCAGTTCCCGCACTTTGCTCTTGTCGTAGCGCGCGATTTTCCTGGCGTCGAAATGGTCGAACGCCTTGCGGTAGTTTTCGCGCTTGTTCAGGATTGTTTCCCAGCTCAAGCCGGCCTGTGCGCCTTCCAGAATCAAAAACTCAAACAACACCCGGTCGTCGTGGACCGGCCTGCCCCACTCTTTGTCGTGATACTCGATCATTGCCGGCTTTTGTGCCCAGTGGCAACGAACCTTGCCTTTTGGTGTTTTCGTGGTCATCGCAGACCTTCAGTGAACTCAGGAAAACCTTTGCAGGTGATCCGCGGCGCTATGTCGTTTGCAGTTTAGATAGACATTCCGGGCACAAGCAACCGGTGTATTGGCTCCGCAAGGTAGCCCGGGTTTCCGCGCTTAGCTTTACTGCGTCGCACCAGCACCTGCCCGCCGCGGCAGCGCACGTGAAATATTCGTTGCAGGCGGGGCAAAGCTTCTGCGCCGGCCCGCTTTCGATCGGTTCTCGATTGGGCAAGCCGGCGCTCATGCTCGATCACTTTTCGTGGAAATGCGCCTAGGAAGTAATGTGGCGCTGGATGACCTTCACGATCTGATCTTTGGGTACTGCTCCGACGAGTTGGTCCGCCACCTGGCCGCCCTTGAAAACGAGAAGCGTCGGTATTCCGCGAATGTTAAACTTTCCCGCGGCGTTGCTGTTCTCATCTACGTTCAGCTTTACCACTTTCAACTTGCCCGCGTTCTCGCGCGCCACTTCTTCCACCGTCGGTGAAAGCATGTGGCACGGCCGGCACCAGTCGGCCCAGAAGTCCACCATCACCGGCTGGGTCTTGCTGGCTTCGATCACATCCACTTCGAAACTCGCATCTGTTACCGCTGTAACGTTATCTGCCATTTGGTTTCCTTGTCGCGCCAGTATGCCGAATCGCTCGCAGCTCTTTGGCGCTAGGGTTTAGATGTTACAGCATTCGTTGGGATTCGCGACCTCTTAGCTGCTTCATATAGTGTGACATACGCGGCGGCAGAAGCCTTCCAGGAAAAATCCTTGGCCATGCCGTTCTTTTGCAGTTGCTGCCAAGCCTTGGGCTCCCGATAGACGCTCAGGGCCGCCCTCACGCACTGCAGCAGCGAGACACCGTCGTAGTTCACAAATTTGAACCCGGTACCCTGGTTGGTCTTGGGGTCAAAGTCTTGAATTGTGTCGTCGAGACCGCCCGTCGCGCGCACCACCGGAACCGTGCCGTAGCGCAGACTGTACATCTGGTTCAGCCCGCTCGGCTCGTATCGCGAAGGCATCAAAAAAATGTCCGCGCCCGCCTCGATCTTGTGCGCCAGGGCATTGTCGTACCCGATTTTCAATCCCACCCGCGCCGGGTATTTCTCCGCCAGGCCGCGAAACAGTCTTTCATACTCGGCCTGCCCGGTTCCCAGCACGACCAGTGAAAGATTCTCCAGCATCAGGTCGGTGGAGATTTGGGCAATCAGATCGAATCCCTTCTGGTCCGCGAAACGGGAAACAATTCCGATCAACGGGCGTTCCAGATGCTCGGGCTTATCGGTAGGGAGCTTGAAATACTGTAGCAAATCCTTTTTGCAGACTTTCTTCCCGTCCAAATTCTGCGCCGAATATTTTTGCGCGATGAACGTATCGGTCTCCGGACTCCACGCGGAATAATCCACGCCATTCAAAATCCCCACCAGCCGGCCGGAGCGCTCGCGAATCACACCATCCAGAGCGCTGCCGTACTCCGGTGTTTGAATCTCCAGTGCATACCGGCGGCTGACCGTGGAGAGATAATCCGCGAAGAGAATCCCGCCTTTCAGGAAATTCACCAGGCCGTAGAATTCCAGCTTGTCCATGGTGAACAGCGATTCCGGTAGTCCCGTGGATTTCAGCACGGCTCGCGGAAACATGCCCTGATACGCCAGATTGTGAATCGTCAGCACCACCGGCAGATTCCGCGTCACCGGATCATCCATGTACTGCGTGCGCATCAGCAACGGCACCAGCGCAGTCTGCCAATCGTGACAATGAACCACGTCCGGCAGCCATACACGTTTCACAAACTCAAGCGCGGTGCGGCAAAATTCGGTAAATCGTTCGGCGTTATCTGGGTAATCAGTTCCCTTCTCGCCGTAAAGCTGTTCGCGATCATAGAAAGCGCGATCTACCACGAAAAAATAGCGCACGCCCGCAACCGCCACACCTTCGGCGATGGCCGGAAACCGCAACTGGTCTCCCATCGCCACGGTGACGCTCGATACCAGCGTTGAGCTGATTTTATTTCCGCGATAGCGCGGCAGCAAAACCGCTACTTCGTGGCCCATTTCGGCGAGTGCTTTGGGCAGGGCCTGTACCACGTCCGCAAGCCCGCCGGTCTTCGAATACGGCAAGCCTTCCGAGGATAAGAAGAGGATTTTCACTATAACGCTTCAGTTTCGCGCAGCGGGAAAACGGTAACGGAACCCTTATAGTTCGTCAAGCACGCCGCAGGCCCTAAGAACCGGTTCGCCCGCAGGCGATGGATTGCGATTTGTTCGCCGCACATCGCATTGCTACACTCCCTGCCACACATGGCAAGGCAGCGGCTTGGCCAACATTTTCTCGGCGATATTGGATGGCGCAAACGCATCCTGAAAACTCTGCCGCTCGCCGCGAACGATACTTGGGTCGAAGTAGGCCCCGGTCACGGCGAAATGACCCAAATGCTAGCGGGCGATGGCCGCCGTGTAATCGCCATCGAAGCTGACGGCAACCTGGCCGCTGGAATCAAAGCTGGCATCGAGACTGACCCGCGGAACTGGCCCGGCGTCGAGATCGTTTACAGCGATGTGCTGCAGGCCAACATCGGCAAACTGGGCGGCGAGCGATTTCACGTTTACGGGAATTTGCCCTATTACATCACCTCGCCGATTCTGCACCACTTGTTTCAGTGGGCCGGCCAGATCGCCTCAATCCATATTGTGATTCAACTCGAAGTTGCCCAGCGCATCGCCGCGCATCCTGGCGTCCGCGATTACGGATACCTTTCCACGCTCTGCCAGTTTTACGCCAAGCCGAAAATCGCTCTGCGCATTCCTCCCGGCGCTTTCCGTCCGCCACCCAAGGTTGATTCGGCGCTGGTGGGAATGACCTTTCCCGGCGATGGGGCAACCCTCGGAATCGCCGATGCCGAGCGATTTCTCGAGTTCGTGCAAACCTGCTTCGAGCAAAAACGGAAAACGCTGCGCAATAACCTGCTCGAAATTTCGGATGATGCTCGCATTCATCAGGCGCTCGCCGCGTCGGGTCTACGGCCGGATACGCGCGCCGAGCAACTTTCACTCGCCCAGTTCGCCGCAATTTTCAACCAGTTGACTTGAACCGGGAATCACAATCGGCAATTGAAGCGCACGAGCGTGGCGGGAAGAAGCGGTTTATAGATCCTCGAGCACTGCCTGCAGCCGGTCCGGAAAATTGGTCATGATCCCGTCCACCTTGGCGGCGATCATCGCGCGCATCGTGGCCGCGTCATCAACCGTCCACGTCGCCACTTGCAGATCCAAAGCGTGGGCCTGCTCGACCATTTCATTCGTTACCAGCGAATATTGCGGGCACAGCTGGCGTACCCCTAGTTCGATTCCCGCCTTGGTGTGATCCTGGTTCGCTTCGTCGAAAATCAAGCCCATCATGGCCGAGGGATCCACTTGCCGCAAAGCGGTCAGCGTTGGTTCGCTCGATGAAATGATGATGCTCCGCGCCGCCCCGCCCGATTTTTGCAGGGCTCCCACCAGCGAATGATGCATGCCCCAGGCTGCTTCATACTTCAATTCAAGATAAAAAATCACGTCGTGCTTGGCCGCAAATTCAACAATTTCTTCGAGCGTCGGAACTTTCTGCCCCATAAACTCTCGGTCGAACCACAACCCCGCGTCTAATTTTCGTATCTCGGCCAAGCTGGAATCTCGAACGTTCCCCTTGCCATTGGTGGTTCGTTCCAGCGTCGGATCGTGAATCGCCACAAACCGAGCATCGCGCGTCAGATGGAGGTCCGTCTCGATAAACCCCGCTCCCAGGGCCACGGCCCGCTCAAACGCCGCCAGCGTATTTTCCGGCGCGTGGCCGGAAGCTCCGCGATGCGCGATTATCCAGGGTTTCCTCATAACAGCTCATCCTAACAAACAAAATGCAGTTGGCTATCACCAGGAACGCTCAGACGTGATGGAAGTAACACCCCATGCAAACTGTTGCTCTTTTAGGACAATCGTATGGTCCGGCGTGGGTGCTGAAATTTCCTCGCCTTTATTTCGCTCGTTCAAGCCGAAAGCTAATCCTATTAGATTCTTACAGATGTGCGAGCGCTCTGAAATCCCTTTCGGCCCGGTTCTTTGGAGGCCTGATTGCCAGTCCTACTGGCTATCCCCAGCTCGCCCCGCCGGGGTCAACCGCAGTGGACTGCTCAATTAAGCGGCCGGAAATCTGAGCAAGCCCGTCGCGGAATCTGCAGAAACGGAATTGATGCGAATCTTGGAGCATGCCTCTCGAATCTATGGCCAGTGCGGGAACAAAATTGGGGCGAGATAACGACGTGTTGCATCCCATGAATACGGCACCTGCCGGGTTTGATTCCTCGCGGGACCTCCCCAAGGGCTTCATCGAATTTCTGTTGCCTCTGCATCGTGCCTTCACCGCCCATCAACGGCAACTTATCGAAAGGCGTGGTTCTCGCCTCGCTGCGGCTCACAAAGGCCATTTGCCCTCCTACCTGCCTCCGTCGCCGGCAACCACCGAAGCGTGGCGCATCGAACTGCCGGATTGGTGCCAGGATCAGCGTAACCAGATGACCGGCCCCGCTGACGACGCCGAACTGGTGGTCAAGATGCTGAATTCCGGCGCGCCGGGCGTGATGCTCGATCTCGAAGACTCCACCGCAAATACCTGGCCGCACGTCACTCTTGGCATTTCCAACGTACTCGCGGCTCTCCGGGGTGAGTTGACCTACGATGACCGCAAGCGCAATCGCACCGTTGGAATCAATCCCTCGAGTGTAGTGATTTCGATCCGTCCGCGAGGATTGCATCTTCATCAGGCAAAAGTCTTAAACGGCGAGAAGCTGCCTGCTTCTCTTTTCGACGTAGCCCTGGTCGCCTTTCAGGTTGACGCATCCCAACTGAAACACCCACTCACCTTTTACCTTCCCAAGTCCGAATCGGCCGATGAAGCTCTGTGGTGGCGCGATCTGTTTCGCGCGATTGCCCGCGCCAAAGGCTGGGCGCCCAATTACATCAAGTGCATGGCCCTGGCCGAATCGCATCCGCTGGCCTTTGAAATGGAAGAATTTGCCTACAATCTCCGTGACCACATCCTCGCGCTCAATCTTGGCCGCTGGGACTACATGGCCAGCCTGATTCACTTCAATCTCCACGACCCGCACTGGGTCCTGCCCGATCGCAATACGATTCCCCACGACGTTGCTTTCTTTCAGAATCTACGCGCCCTCATGCCGGAGATTTGCCACAAGCACGGGCTGCTCGCCATCGGCGGCATGACCGCGTTGTATCCCAGCCGCGATAATCCCGAATTGAATGCGCGCGCGCTGGCCGTCTTGGAAGTTGACAAGAAGAACGAAGCCAATTCGCTGATGGATGGCGCCTGGACCGGCCATCCGGATCAGAACGAAATTGCCGTAAGACAATTTCCTGCTCCCAATCAAGTGCAGGCCCGCCCGGTGAATCACGATACGCATCCGGACCTGCGCCCGTTGCCCACCGGAGTGGGCAAGAAAACCGTGGCCGGTACTCGTGCGGCGGTTCGCACCGTGATTCGCTATCGCCATGGCGTTCTGAATGGCCGCGGCGCGAGCCTGCTGGACGGCTACATGGAAGATCTGGCTACCGACCGCATCTACCGCCTGATGATCGCCCAACGCATGCGCCATCGCGATGCGGTGGAGATTCTGGACGAGAGCGGCGCGCCGGTCACGCACACACCGGAGTTTGTTACCAAGGTTTTCGATGAGGAACTCAAACGTATTCTCGGTGAGCTTCCGCCCGACACAACTACTCCGGAAACCGTCGAGCGTTTCACCCAGGCGCGAATTTTGAGCGAGCGGATGATTGTCGAAAATCAATTCAATCCGTCGTAGCTCCACTAGATTTGTACAGCTTTGGCAGAGCGGCAAGGGGTACTTGGGAATGGCGGCAAAAGGCAGCAGCGTAATTCAGGCGATGTTGAAACGTTTGGCTGAAGAAGAAATGCAGCAAAAACGGGAAGAGGCGAAGGTGTCGGTCGACGCAACAAGGCCGTTCAAGGCAAGAGCGGCCGCGTTCTGAGGGTGTGATTCGACGGCAGCAGCCCTCGTGCTGTTCCGGCTGGGAATCGGGAAATGGATGCTCCACCCCCGCAGGGTGAGCGCTACTTCCCGGGGGCTTCCCGGCGAAAGGAACAGTCGAGCTTGGGGGATTTTATGGCGCTGTTCGTTTTGGTCGTGGTTGGGGTCGTGATCGCCCAGACTTGGCTCGACTGGCGCGACGCGAAAAAACTGTGGGTCGTGCCCGAATGGGCCAAGGGAATGGCTCTGGCCGGAGTAGTCGCGGCGTCTCTCGCCGCAGCTACCTCCTATGCATCCTCCTGGATGCAGGATTCCGCTGCGGAAACCAACAGCGTGTTCAGCGCCAGCATGTTCTGGCCCGAGCTCGGCTTCCTGCTCTGCGCCATGGCCGTGATCGTCGTGGCCGTGCGTAAGAAGCGCCTGCGCCTGATGCTAGTCCTCACCGCCATCCTCACCGCCGCATTCCTGGTGGGCATGAATATCTCGTAGCCCCGCCTTTCCGCGTGGTCCTTGCATGCACTCGCATGAAGGCCCCTGGGCGCATCATTGCTCAGGGGTGCCTTGCTCCCCAATTCCGTCGTTCGCCGGTAAAAATCCGCTACTGGCCGAAAAGTCCGCGACGGCCTCTCTCTGATTGCCTATTCTCGTCTCGTGAACGGCAACTCAGCAAAAGCGGGAGACAGCGCCATGAACAGCACACCAGAAAACGCGTCCGTATCAGAAGCAACTTCGAGCTCAGGATTCCCGGTCGCCTCCGCTACCCTGCTCATTCTGTTCGGCATCGTCTTTCAGGTTGTCGAGCTGACCTGCCGGAATCTCCATTTTGGCAACTTGTGGCTATTGTCGGTGCTGGCCTCGGATATTTGGAATATCCTCTCCATGCATTTCAACGTGCCGTCCATCGGCGCCGTGCTGCTGTACTGGCCCCTGGTCATGGTCTGCCTGGGGTTGGCGATCTTGCTCGCGGTGCGCGAAAACCGGCCCTCGCGCGCCCGGAGGAGTTAACCAAATGGCCTGCAACACCAGATCATTCAGTTGGACGCTTCTCCTTGGCGGTCTGATTTTGGCCGCCGGAGTCGTCTTGCTGCTCGACCAGCAAGGTATTTTGTCCGCGGATCGCGTCTTCAATTATTTCTGGCCCGCGGTTCTGATCCTCGGTGGACTGGTCATCCTGATTGATTGCCGCGGACGCGGAGGTCGCGGGCTCTGGGGCTTCATTATGCTCGGATGGGGAATTCTCTTGGTCCTCAGCAATCTGGGCGTCGGCCATTTTCGTTTTGAAAGCGTCTGGCCCATCGCCATCATCGGTCTCGGAATCGCCATGATCTATCAGTCGGTAGGATCACGCGGGACATCCTCCCCGGACGGCACCAATCGCGCCCAGTGGCTCGACTACATAAATCCCTGGAGCCGGTCAGGCATTGAGGACTCCGGGTTGAATCATGTCGCAATTTTTGGCGGTTTCAATAAGCGTGTCACTGCCCAAAACTTCCGCGGCGGAAAATTAATTTCGTTCTGCGGCGGCTATCAGATTGATCTGCGAAAGGCCGGAATGGAAGGCGACACGGCGGTCATCGAGGCCATCGCGATAATGGGCGGCGGCGAAATCAAAGTTCCGGAAAACTGGCAGGTTTCCATGGACGGTATCGGAATCTTCGGAGGATATTCCGACGAGTCAACGCAGCAACCGCCGCCTCCGGGAGTTCCTCAAAAACGATTGATCGTGAAAGGCGTGGCCATTCTGGGCGGCGTGGTCGTGAAAAACTAACGCCCCATGCATCCGATTTTCATCAATCTCCGGCGGCTGGCGCTCTATTTAGTGGTTTGGTTTTTTTTCGGTTTGCTCCTCGCGTACCTCCTCACCGTTTCTCACGACATCAGTATCCGCGACGCGCTGGTTCTGGCCCTGCCTCTGTGCCTTTTTTATGCTTTTATTTGTCTTTCTTCCTGGTATTCCTGCCGTGGCAATTCGCCGGAAAAATATAGTCTGGCGCGTTTACTTTCCACTCACATCACCACTGGTTTTTTCGCCAGTATTATCTGGTCGTTCGCGGCCGCCGGTTTGGCCCACGGGCTTTCCAAGACGGCCGCGTTCCATGGTCTTAGCGATCGGTTCCGACCGGAAATTCCCCTCGTATTTGGAACGGGCTTGCTGTTGTATCTGCTCTCCATCGCCTTCTACTACATCGTCATTTCAGTGGAGGCTTCGCGCGATGCCGAGGCTCGGGTGATGAAAGCGAGTGTTCTGGCGCGTGACGCAGAACTGAAAGCCCTGAAGGCCCAGGTAAATCCGCATTTCTTGTTCAACAGCCTGAATTCCATCAGCGCCCTCACCAGTTCGGATCCGGCGAAAGCTCGCGAGATGTGTATTTTGCTTGGAGACTTTCTCCGCCGCACGCTCGGTCTTGGCGAAAAAGCCGCGATCCCTCTGGAAGAAGAACTTTCCCTGATTCGCGCCTTCCTCGCCGTGGAAAAAGTTCGCTTCGGCGACCGCATTCAAATGGAAGAAAATATAGACAAAGAGGCGCTGAGCGTTCCGGTTCCGCCGCTGCTCTTGCAGCCGCTGGTCGAAAATGCCGTGGTCCATGGAATCGCGAATCTGGTGGAAGGTGGCTATATCCGCCTCGCCATTCACTCGCAAAATGGCACGGTTTCCATCAACGTTGAAAATAGCTTTGATCCCGACGCGCCTCCGAAACGTCGCAGCGGAGTTGGTCTCGTGAACGTCCGCCAGCGCCTGCAGACGCGCTACGGGAATCTCGCCAGCTTCGCGGTGAAAGCGGAAGGCGACTGCTTTCGCGTGGCGCTCACTTTGCCCGCGAAGATCGAGGTTCAAACCGCATGACGCCCGAAACGAAAACCAAAATCCGCACGGTGTTGGTGGACGATGAGCAACTCGCTCGTCAGGTTTTGCGTGAATTTATTTCCGCCCACGCGGATCTCGAAATTGCCGCCGAATGTTCCAACGGCTTCGAAGCGGTGAAAGCCGTCGCCGAGCAAAAACCGGATCTTCTTTTCCTCGACGTTCAAATGCCCAAGCTCGATGGTTTCGAAGTCCTCGAACTGATCGGCAACCAGACTGCCGTCGTTTTTGTCACGGCCTACGACAACTACGCGATTAAGGCCTTCGAAGTCCACGCCGTGGACTATTTGCTGAAGCCTTTCAGCGCCGAACGCTTCAACGCCGCCCTAACCCGTGCCAAGCAGCGCCTGTCGGGCGGCGCGCCGCAAAAGTCCCCGGCTGCGGCCGATCTTGCCGCGAGCGCGCGCCCGCCAGCCCAGTATCTCGATCGTGTCGCGGTTCGCGAAGGCTCGCAAGTTTCGATCATTCCAGTATCGAAGCTCGATTACGCCGAGGCTCAGGACGACTACGTCGCGCTCGCGTCCGCCGGCAAAAAGCACCTGAAGCAGCAAACCATCTCCAACCTGGAAGCGTCCCTCGACCCGACCCGCTTTCTGCGCGTCCATCGCTCCTACATCGTCAATCTTGAACGCGTCTCGAAGGTCGAGCCTTACGGCAAAGACACCCACGTCGCCGTGCTCAGCAGCGGCGTTCAGATCCCCGTCAGCCGCGCGGGCTACGCCCGCCTGAAATCCTTCCTCGACCGCTAGGTTCGCGTACTCGTCTTTACTCGTAGCGCAGCGCCACGATTGGATCCACGCGCATCGCACGGCGTGCGGGGACATAGCAGGCCAGGAGGGCAACCACGAAAAGCATTGCAGCAACGGCGGCATAGGTGAGCGGATCGTGCGCTGTCACGCCGAACAGCAGATTGGCCATCAACCGCGTCGAAGCGAAAGCACACGCCACTCCAATAACCACACCGGCCAGCGCCATCTGCGCGCCCTGCCTCAGGATCATTTGCAGCACGTCGGACCGCTGCGCGCCAAGTGCCAGACGAATTCCGATTTCGCGCTGTCGCTGCGACACGGTGTACGAAATCACGCCGTAAATTCCGACGATGCCCAGCGCTAGCGCCATCGCGCCGGCAATCCCCAGCATCACCAGCGTGAACGAAGTCCGAGCCAGCGATTTCTGGTAGACGTCCTGCATGGTGCGCACCGAGGCGATGGGCAAATTGGAATTTACCGACCAGACGGCCTGGCGGATTTCGTTGAGCAGCGCTTCGGTGCCGGCGCGGCCGGTGCGAATCTCGAAGGTCATGGTTCGGATGGCGTTCACCGGGCTAGGACCAAAAATATTCGCGGCGTACGGCGCCCAGTAAACCGTTTCGGGCGCGGGGTCTTGCACGCCATGCTCGCGGACGTCCTGAACCACGCCGACGATTTCGTGCCAGGGCATGTTGTCATACTTGCGGATGCGCTTGCCGATGGCGGACGACGAGTTCCCCCACATATCCCGCGCCAGATTTTCGGAGATCATTACCACCGGGCGCTGTTCGTAGATATCGCTCCAGGTGATGTCGCGTCCGGCGACCAGGCGCGTTCCGGCAGTCTGCAAAAATCCCGGCGAACCATATTTGAAAAAGCGCATCGGGACGGAATCGCTTCGGCGTAGTTTTTGTCTTCGGCGTAAATTTCGTCCCAGCCGGATTCGAATCCTTCCATGGGCATAACGTTGACGAAGCCGACGGATTTGACGCCGGGAATGGCGGCGAGCTTGTCGAGGATCGCATTCTGCGTGCGGGTAACCATTTCCGGCTGCGCCACCAGCGACTCCGGAATCGAAATGCGCATCAGTTGCAAATGCGCCGCATCGGTAAAGCCGGGCTCGACCGTGCGCAGAGCCTGGAACGTGCGAATCATCAATCCGGCGCTGACCAGCAGGACGAGCGCCATGGCCACCTGGCCAATTACCAGCAGATTGCGCGCGCGATGGCGTTCCTTGCTGACGCTGAACGTGCGTCCGGCGCTGCGCAGTTCGAGCGAACTCCGCGGGCCGGCATATTTCAGCGCCGGAATCAGGCCGAACAACAAACCGGAGAGCACCGAGAGAATCAGAGTGAATGCCAGCGTACGTCCATCCAGCGAGATTTCCTGCAAGCGAGGCAGGTTCGCCGGGCCCATCGCGACTAGAAAATGCACGCCGGCCGACGCCAACACCGCGCCGAGCGCTCCGCCGAGCAGGCCCAGCATCGTGCTCTCCACCAGCAGTCCGCGAACGATTCGTCCCCACGCGGCGCCCAGAGCAGCGCGAACCGCAAGCTCCTGTTGCCGCGCCTCGATTCGCACGAGCAACAGATTGGTGACGTTGGCGCAGGCGATCAGCATCACCAGGCCAAGCGTTCCCATCACCACCCACAGAACATCGCTCACGTTCCCGACCACTTCTTGTTTCAGTGGCCGCAGCTGTGGGGTGATTTTCCAGCGTTCATACCAGTGCGGGTTGCTGCCGGGGCCGTTGGACCAAGAGTCCATCCAGATGGGCAGCATGCGGATGATATCGGCGTTGGCCTGGGCCATGGTCACCCCGGGTTTGAGCCGCGCAATTCCGTGCAATCCAAAGCCGGCCAGAATCAGCTTCGCCCGATCGAGCGCCAGCGGCACCATCACGTCGAAATCTTCATTGGCGACTCGAAATCCCGGTGGCATCACGCCGACGATTTCGCGCGAGTGCGAATCAACCATCAGGTTCCGCCCGATCACCGAGCGGTCGGCGCCGAAATGGCGACGCCAGTAGCCATCGCTGAGGATGACGCGCTGTGGGCCGTGAGGATCCTGATCTTCGGCCGTGAACCAGCGGCCAACTGCAGGAGGAACGGCGAGAGCTTGCAGCAGGCCGTCGCTGACGCCGATGCCGCGCACCTGCTCCGGTTCGGCGAGGCCGGTAACGTTGGCGACACCGGTGTCCCACGTCCCCAGGGCCTGAAACGCGCGGTTGTGTTTGGCATAGGTGAAATACATCGATCCCGAGAGCAACAATCCGTTTTCAAAGTCCGCGAGCCCAGCCGCGCCCGGCGCAATCTGATGCAGCGATACCAATTGTTCGGAATGCGGATAGTTCAAAGGCTTCAGCAGCACGCTGTTCACCACGCTGAAGACGGCTGCGTTCGCGCCAATTCCGATCGCGATTGTCAGCAGGCCAACCACGGTGAACACCGGATTGTGCCGAAGCGAGCGCCATCCGTGGTGGATGTCCGTGAAAAAATCTTCGATCGACGCCCAGCGCCACACTTCGCGCCCGTCTTCTTCCGTCAATGCGGGATTCCCAAACTCGCGGCGGGCCACATGATTCGCATCCTCGCGAGACATACCGCCTGCCACCAGCTCCTCGACCTTCTCGTCGAGATGCGCCTGAATTTCTTCGGACAGGGCCTCGTATTGGCCGCGGCGCGAAAACAATTGTTGAAGCCAGTTCATGCTTTCCCCGGCGCTAATACCTGCGTAATCCCTTGGAGCATTCGCTCGAAGCTCGATACTTCGCGTTCGAGCCGCTTCGCGCCAGCCGGCGTCAGTGTGTAGATGCGAACGCGGCGGTTGGTGGAAGAAATCCCCCACTCGGCTTTCACCAACTCTTCCTTCAGCAATCGCTGCAGCGCGGGATAGAGCGACCCCTCTTCGATCTGCAGCAGATCGTTCGACGTGCGCTTGATATGCTGCACCAGCGCATAGCCGTGCAGCGGCTGGCGCTTCAGCGTCCGGAGAATCATCATTTCCAGGGCGCCAGGAAACAGGTCACGTTGGGCTGATTTCTTCATATGACTGAACACCTCACTCTGCGGCACAGGCTCTACGCCGCAAGGCCTAGAGCAAACTAGTATGGAGAGCGGACCCCGTCAAGCGAAATAAAAGCCGCAGGGCGAATTTTTTCACCCCGTGCGGCTAGCTCCTCGGGCAAGTTCGTCGTGCGTTGAGCTGTACCCCGCCGAAACTCGTGGTACCTGCTTCACTTTGAGACAATTTCGAGTCCTAGAACTTCCACTACTCGTGGGTCATCCCCTGTTAACCACGTGTATATTGCGGCCCGCCCTGTTTTCATAGTAGTGTGCCGGGCATGCCCCGCCCTACCTCGCGAAGGTCTACGTCCCGGTCTCGCGCTAAGGGCATGCAAAAGCAAAGGAGAGGCAGGAAAATGGCATCCCCGGCAGACGCAAAATTGCCCAACGCATCCGGCAAAGAGAACGCAGAAGGCGCGAATGTAGACAAAATACGCGACATTTTATTCGGCTCGCAGATGCGCGACTACGAGAAGCGCTTCATGCGCCTGGAAGATACCGTCACCAAAGCGATCGAAACCTTGCGTGAAGATATGACCAAGCGCTTCGACACCCTCAGCAACTACATGAAAGAAGAAGTGGACTCCCTCAGCCAGCGCGTAAAAGCGGAGAAGTCCGAGCGCAGCGACGGCATGAAGGAAGTCTCCCGGGAAATCAAAGACGGCGCGAAGGTCATCGAGAAAAAACTGTCTCAGCTCGAAGAGCAGATGTCCGATGGCCACGGCGAACTGCGTTCCAAGTTGCTGGAGCACTCGAAATCCATGGCGGCCGAAATTGACAAGCTCCGCCGCGACACCACTGCCGCGCTGAATCGTGAAGTGGACGTGTTGCGTGACGAAAAGACGGATCGAGCTGGACTCGCCGACTTGTTCAACGAATTCTCCCTGCGCCTGAAGAACAAATTCGAGTTGCCGGAAGAATAGCGGCGGGCGAATCGTTCTCGTTCCGATCCGTGGGTTCTGAGAGCCCGCAGTAACGCCTTCTTCCTTCCCTATGGCCGAGCAAGCGCAACGCCGCGCCCCAATGGCGCAGGCTCAGGAAAAATCGCTGGACAACAACCACGCCTACGAAGAATTACGCCACTTGATCGTCGCGCCCGAAACCGAGGGCCTCGCGGCAGTCGAGGAGCGGCTCGACAATCTCGAAAAGCGCACCGAGGACGTCAGCGAAGTCGTAGCCGAAGCCATCCACATGCGCCGCGCCACCGGCGACCAGGCTCTGGCCGACGCGCTCGCACCAACCATTCAGGAAACTCTGCGCGAATCCGTTCGTCGCGACCCGCACGTCCTGGCCGATGCGCTGTTTCCGGTCATGGGGCCGGCCATCCGCAAGTCCATCACTGAAACTCTGCGCTCGATGCTGCAATCCTTCAACGAAGCGCTGGACAACAGTTTCTCCGCCCGTGGCATTCAGTGGCGCATTGAAGCCATGCGCACCGGAAGGCCGTTCGCCGAAATCGTCATGATGCACAGCCTGATGTATCGCGTGGAACAGGTTTTCCTAATCCACCGCGAAACCGGCCTGGTCCTGAATCACCTGGTGGCGCCCACCGTTGCCACTCAGGATCCAGACATGATCGCGGGGATGCTATCCGCGATTCAGCAATTCGTGCGTGATTCGTTCCACTCTCGGAGCGACGAAACGCTGGGAAGCTTGAACGTCGGCGAATTGCAAGTCTGGATCGAAGAAAGTCCCAACGCAGTGCTCGCTGCGGTAATTCGCGGCCATGCGCCGGCTGATTTTCGCCAGGCCATGAATGAAACTCTGGAAGACATCCAGCGGCACTATAGTTCCGCTCTCGCGAATTTTAAGGGCGACGCTGGACCTTTTCGCGGGGCCGACGAACGCCTTTCGAAGCTTCTCGAGACGCGCTATCGCCAAGCACCTGCGGAAAAGAAAAAACCGCGCACGCTGATGATTGTGGGCGGCGTCGCTGCTGCGCTGCTACTCGGCTGGCTCGCGTATTCCACTTACCTGCTGATCGAATGGTCGCGCTTCCTCAGTCAATTGAAAAAACAGCCCGGCATCGTCGTGGTTTCTTACACCAAAGATGGCCGCACCTTTCACATTCAGGGCTTTCGCGATCCTCTCGCCGCCGACCCCAAGCTCCTTGTTTCGCAGGCTGGACTGGATCCCGAAAAAGCAGACTTGCAGTTGGCGCCCTACTATTCCTTGGACGACGCGATGATTGCCGAACGCGCCGAAAAGCTGCTGCATCCTCCACCAACGGTAAAACTCGCCGCGAATCACGGCGAGCTCATCGCCGAAGGTTCGGCTTCCCAGCAATGGATCACCAAACTCGAAGAGCACGCACCGTGGATTGCAGGCGTCACCAAGGTGGATGACTCGCATCTTCTGAATTCAAATCTCCAACAGCTTTACACCCTAAAAACCTCTCTCGAGTCCATCGTTCTGCTTTTTCCCATCGGCCGTGCCGAACTCGAAGTGGGCCAGGATGCGAAACTCGCCGAGGCTCAAAATCGCATTCGGGAATTGCAGGCTCAATCCGAAGGTTTCCATCAGACAGCGACGATTGATCTCGTGGGCCACAGCGATACCACCGGAATCGAGGGCACCAACCTGGTCCTCAGCCAACAGCGCGCCGAGCAGATTCGCCGCTTTTTGATGAAAGGCGGCGTGAAGCGCGACGGCCTCCGCCCCAGCGGCGTAGGCACCACTCAACCCCTTCGCGACGAAACCACCGAAGAGGGACGGCAACTCAATCGCAGTGTCACCTTCAAGGTTTCCTTCGCACCCGTCGGTAACGCCTCGGCTAGCACATCGAACGCCTCCGCCGCTTCTCCGGGGAACTGAGCGCTCGCGCCATGATCCAGAAAAAAATCTGCATGCTCGGATCCTTCTCGGTGGGCAAAACCAGCCTGGTTCGTCGCTTCGTAACTAGCCTGTTTGACGAAAAATATCACACCACCATCGGCGTAAAGGTGGACAAGAAAATCGTGAAAGCGAATGGCCAGGACGTCACCCTCGTGCTCTGGGATATTCACGGCGAAGATGTCTACCAGAAAATGCGCATGTCCTATTTGCGTGGAATGTCCGGTTACCTGCTGGTCGCCGACGGCACGCGCCGCCAAACCCTCGACGACGCCCTTTCTTTGAACGAGCGGGTAGTGCAGGAGTTCGGCAGAATTCCCGCGCTTCTCTTATTGAACAAATACGATCTGACCGATCAGTGGGAAATTGATTCGTCGCAAGGCGCGAAACTAGCCGCGGCCGGCTGGAACGTCTTCAACACCAGCGCAAAAACCGGCGACGCGGTCGAAGGCGCTTTTCTACAACTTGCGCAAGCGACTCTGGATAAATAATTGCCTCCCGCATCTATTTTCGAATCCTTCTTCGCCACCCAGGGCTTCGCCCTGTTCGAATTTCTCGGCGAGGGAGAATTCCGGCTCATCGGCACCTGGCCGGCCTGGTGCCGGGCGATGTGGGGCGATCTTCCCACCGGCCAGGAAACAGTTCGCATTGGGGATGCTTCGCCGTTCCTGGAAAACTTTCTCTTCGACGCCGAACAATTCTGGGCTTCCAAATCCTCCGGATCCGTTAATTCGGGTAATTGGACGGAACGCGATTCTGCCGGACGCGAAATTCCGCTGGAAGCCTCCGCCTATTTGCTCGAGGGCAAGCGTCTTATCGTTGTCCGCAATCTTTCCGAGACCTTCGACCAGCAACAGGAATTGTTTCAGACGGCGCGCGATTCCCTTCTGGTCTACGAAAAACTCCTTCGTGAGATTCAGAAGAAGGAAATTCTCCTGCACTGCATCGTGCATGATCTAACCCAGCCGCTTAGCGCGATGAACAGTGTTTTTCATTTGCTCGAACGCGAACAACTTCCAGCGCAACTCAAAAAACACGTAAAAACCGGCGAACGCGAATCGCAGCGCCAGGAATTGATGATTCGCGGAATCCTGGAGGCGTTCTCCAGCGATCTGGCCGCGCAGAATTCGGCGAAAGAAAGCGCCGGCGACGCGCCTGATCTGGCAGCATGCGCACAGCGTGCGGTGCGCGAATTCTCTACCGCGTTTCGCGATCACGACGTTCGCCTGCGATTCGATTCGCGTGCTAAAAAATCGACTGACTGGCGCGTTACGGGTGATGACGCAAGGCTCGATCGAATTTTTGGCAATTTACTGGAAAACGCGATGCGTTATAGCCACAAAGACACGACTGTCACGGTGGGTGTCGAAGATCAGGGCGCTTTCATATTGGCGTTCGTCGACGACGAAGGCCCGGGGCTTCCCAAGGATCAGCCGGAGTCACAGCTGTTCGCGTTGTTCTCGAAAGGCAAATCACATTCCGGAAAAGCCGGCCTCGGATTGTACTTCTGCAAAATCACAGTGGAACGCTGGGGTGGGACCATCGGGGCGGAAACTCGCGCACAGGGTGGCTCGCGATTCTGGTTTCGTCTGCCGCGCGCCGAAAAAGGTTCCCGAAAAAGTGAAACTCCTGCTCCGGAAAAACATTCCCCAGCCGAACATGCCAAAAAAGAAAAGCCTGCGAGGCGCTTGCGAATATTGGTTGCCGATGATGCGGACATCAATCGCGAGCTGCTGATCGAACTGCTCGAAAAACGCGGCCACATCGCCATCGGTGCGAAGGACGGGCGCGAGGCTGTGGCCGAACTGGAAAAACACGATTTCGATGTTTTGCTCGTTGATGAAGAAATGCCTCACATGACCGGCCTGCAAGCCACACGGGCAATTCGTGAACGCGAGACCGGAACCACTCGACACCAAATTATTATCGGCATCTCCGGCCACGTCACCGAAGAGGATGAACAGCGCTTCCGCGACGGAGGCATGGACGCGATTCTCGCCAAGCCAGTACATATGCAGAAACTCTACGAAATTGTGGAATCCACGACCGCGCATGTCGGCGGTTCTCGCGCAGTGCAAGCTGCTCAGGTTGCGCCGGCAACGCGGCCCATCGAAAGCAGTGCGGCGCCGAATACGGCACCAACTTCCTCGGCTGCCGGCGATTCAGTCGCGTACCTGGAACGCTCGACGGGCGGAAATAAAAAGCTGATGGCTTCACTCGTTGCGATTTTATTTGCGGACGCTCCTAAAGCTCTTGCGCGCATCGGCCGCGCGATTGCCCAAAACAATTCTGCAGAAGTCGCGGCTGCCGCACACCTGCTAAAAGGTTCCCTCGCAATTTTCGGCGCTTCAAAAGCCGTCGAATCCGCTCGTAGCCTCGAAGCCATGGGTAAAACCGCAAATCTTCGCGAAGCTGCCCTCGAATTTCAGGCTCTCGAAACCGAATTCACAAATCTGCGAATGCAACTTGCATCTCTCGCTCCAAAACAAAAATCAACTAAACATTCCGAAACCAAGACCGGACGAAAAACGAAACCCGCCGCAAAAAGCCGCAAACGCTAGCCTCGAACATCATTTCTGCTGACTCATCCAGCAACTCCGCTGGAGACGCTCTTGCCGCCCATCTCGCGCGGGGTGATACTCAATGGATGAACCGCCGAGTTCTAGGCGCTGCTGGCATTACCATTCTGAGCATTTCCCTGCTTGCGCATGGACTGCGCGCGGACGAAATAAAACTCAAGGACGGCTCGAAGATTACCGGCACCATCGTTGGTTTCGAAGAAAACTCCTTCAAAGTAAAAACCAGTTATGGTTTTGCCGTGGTGCAAAAAGATCAAGTCGTTTCGATAATTGTTACCGATGCTTCCAAGAAATCTGCATCAACGGCCGATAAAGCGACGGCCGACACTTCCAACGCGCCAGCGAGCAAATCGGCCAAGATCGAAAGTGCGGTTACCACGAATTCCACGCCTGCTGCTCCTGCGAAACCGAATTCTGCGTCGCCCGAGACTGCAAAAGTAGCGAGCGCTCCAGCTGCGGAGTCCGCGACAAAACCACCGCCCCCACCCAAACCAGTAGCACCGGAGCCGGTGCGTGAACAGGTTGTCGGCAACACTTACACCAACGAGACGTATGGGTTTCAGATGTACAAACCGCCCACCTGGAAAGTGATCGAAGGCGCGCAAACTTTGTTGCCCGGCTCGATCACCGCAATGGGCACCGACGACCAGACCACGTACCTGCTGATCGGTCAGGAACCCGCTGGAAAATCGCTTAACTCCGATATAGATGCGACCGAACATCGTTTGCGGGATATTCTCGATAACTTCCGCCCTATCGATGAAAAGCGTTTGACTATTTCCGGAGTGACCGCAATCGAGCGGCACTTCCGGGGGAGCGTGGATCAGAAGGACTGGTCCGGGGTGGTCGTCTATCTGCCCCGCGACACGCACGTGTACACCATCTTCGGCATGACCCTGGCCGATACGGATCTGGTACAGATTCAGGAGAACGTAATCTCCCGCGCCATCTCCAGCCTGCAATTCACCAAGTAGTTCCATGTTTTTCGCGCCCTGCTTGCAACCAACCCGCGAGAATGCGTAACTAATCTAGTCGATGCGAACGAAGCTTCTCGCCGCAGGCACGTTGCTGCTGTTGCTCGGCATTTCGCCCATGCACCAACCGCCGGCAGTATCCGCAACTAAGCTCGTGGTGAAATTGCCAGCCCAATCTGCACTACTCCAGACAAGTCCCACTTTCTACCATGACGTTTTGCCGATCGTTCAGCAACATTGCCAGCGTTGTCACCGAGCGGGCGAGATCGCGCCCATGCCATTGGTCACCTATGATCAAGTGCGGCTCTACGCCCCAGTGATCGCGAAATACGTCACCGGACGGAAAATGCCGCCGTGGTTTGCAGACCCGCGCTTCGGACATTTCTCCAACGATCCAACGCTCACGCCCCAGGAAATCGCGACGCTGGTCGCATGGGCCAATGCGAACGCGCCCGAAGGAAATTCTCACGATGCTCCGCCCCTTCGACGTTGGACCGAAGGCTGGAACATCGCTCAGCCCGATCGCATCATCGCGATGCCGAAACCGGTTGCGCTGCCCGCTCGCGGCGACGTGGATTACACCTACGAAATCGTGCCGACCAAATTCGCGCAAGATGCATGGATACAAATGTCGGAGATGCGGCCTTCGAGTCGGGAGAATGTGCATCACGCGGTCGTCTACATTCGTCCGCCAGATTCGAAGTGGTTGCGCAGCGCGCCGGTGGGCGTGCCGTTCACCGCCGAGGATCTCAGCGATGAAGAATCCCGTCACGGGGCGCATTGGACCGACAGCGACATTCTGCTGGTGTACGCGCCGGGAAGTTTGCCGGATCAGTGGCCGGTGGGGATGGCGAAGTTCGTTCCGGCCGGATCGGATCTGGTGTTTCAAATGCATTACACCACGCATGGACGGGCGACGAGCGATCAGACCAGCATCGGAATCGTATTGGCGAAGGAGCCGCCGAAGCAGCGGGTGCTGACCCTGCAACTGACCAACGATCATTTCGTGATTCCGCCGGGCGCGGATGATTTCCGCGTCGAGGCGCGCGGCTCGCTGCCGAACGATGCGGTGCTGCTCAGTTTTCTGCCGCACATGCATTTGCGCGGAAAGACTTTCGAGTACAACATTCTTCGTCCCGGAGAAAAGCCGGAAACGCTGCTGCGCGTGAATTGGGATTTCTTCTGGCAACTGAGTTACCGGCTCGCAGAGCCGCTACCGCTGAAGGCGGGAACCGAATTACAAGCGGTCGCGTGGTACGACAATTCGCGAAGCAATCCGCACAATCCGGATCCGGATGCGGCGGTTCACTGGGGCGATCAAACCTACGACGAAATGATGGTGGGATTTTTCGACGTTGCGGTTCCGGCAAATATCGATAAATGGAAATTCTTCGTGCGGCCGACAAACGGCGAAGCTAAGAAATGACAATCTTGTGAGGGTTGCAATTCCGCGGAGCCACAACAATTTCAAAAAGCTATCGTAGCCTAAGCACCTTAGCTCGACGGATCACCTCATCCTCGCGTCCATGCAAAAAGCAGATCCCTCGCGTTGCTCGGGATGACAAGGGTTGTCTTTTTGCGAAAATAGTCGAGTGGTCCAGCAAAACACAAGCGTTCGTTCTAGAATTTGGTAACTTCGGTGAAATGGAAATCGCGAATTTTCATCGCCGGGACGACCATATCAAAACTTTCTTCACCGGACGCGCGAATGGACGGGCCGAGCATCTCGACGTTGGACAGCGCCGCGATGATGCTTTGATTGAACCTGAAATTACGAATGCCGCCTGCAACTTTGCCGTTTTCGACCAGGAACGTGCCGTCGCGGGTCATGCCAGTGATCACTTTTTCGTAAGGCTCAACGTCACGGATGTACCAGAAGCGCGTCACTAAAACTCCACGTTCGGTGGACGCGATCATTTCGGCCACGGAGCTGTCGCCACCGGCAAAAACCAAATCGGTCGGAGCTTCGCCGTGCTCGTTGGGCAGAGTGAAACCGTGGCCGGTGGGCTTGGCTTTCATTTTTTTCGCTGAGGCGCGCGAATAAACCAAATTCCGCGGCACACCGCGCTCGACCAATAGAACTCGCTGGCGCGGGAATCCTTCCCCATCGTATTCCGGTCCAACTTGCAGCGGATGATAGACGTCGTCCCAAAGCGTGATGTTGTCGCCGAAAAGCTTGCGGCCCATACGGTCATTCAGGCAGGAGCGCTTGTCGTGTACGGCGGTTGCGGAAAAATCGTAAAACAGCGACCCGACGAAATCGAGAGTAGCCGACGGTTCCAGGATCGCGGTGTAGTGACCCGGCTTCAATTCGCGAGGGCTACGCGAGGTCGCGGCTTTGTGACTGGCGCTGGCGGCCAGGGCATCCGGATCAATTTCGAAAACGTTCGCGGAACCTCGTTTCGCCCAGCCGGAAGAGTTCGGCTCGAGAATGGTAATGGAGAATTCCGATTCGGTGTGGTCGTGGCGCGCGAAAAGACCTTTAGAGTTCGCGAGAAGGGCGCGGCCATAACCAGTAGCAAAAATCCCGGCCGCAGTCTGTTTTTGCTTGTCGGCAAATTTACAAACCCGAGCGACGGCCCGCGCACGATCCTCAGGCGTCGCCTCGGCAGTGGCCCGGACGAAATGATCAACCTTTTTATATTTCTGGCGAGGCAACAGCGGAAGCAAATCGGGATTTTTTGGCTCATTGCGCGCGAGGCTGCTGGCAGTGGCGATTACGCGGCGCAGAGAATCGTCATCGGTTTTGTTGGTGGTGGCGCGAGCGGTGCGGCCGTCGAGCACGACGCGAGCCGAAATACTCAGCGTGTGTTCGGCAACGTTCTGGTGAATGGTGTTGTTGGCAAAGCGCGTGAGAGCGTCAACACTCAAGTCAATTTCAACTTCAGTTTCGTCCGCGTCGCTCAGTTTCAGCAAACGCTCGGCAAGATTCTCCATTTCCGCGACGCTGAAGCGGCCCGGATCATGATGCTTCGAAGACGCGCGGCGTTTTGCCGGCGATTTCTTTTTCACCGGAGTCATTTCGAGAAAGCGACTCCTACTCTCACATTTCGAAATCGTGAAGGCGACGCACCGTGCCCGGTTCCCATGGTCTGCATGGGCTGGCCTTTGCCGCAATTCGGAGTTCCCCACAGGGTCCAGTGCTCACGCGAACAGATCGCATCGCAACTATTCCAAAACTCGGTGGTGATGCCGCTGTAGCTGGGATTCTTAATCATGCGGCCTTTCTTTCCGCCTTTAATTTCCCAGCCAATTTCGGTGGAAAACTGAAACTGATAGCGGCGGTCGTCAATGGACCAGGATCGGTTCGTCTCCATCAGGATGGCGTCGTCGGTATCGGCGATCAGATCGTCATATTTCCATTGGCCGGGATTGATGCTGATGTTGGTCATGCGCACCATGGGCAAACGATTCCAGGACTCGGTACGCATGGTGCCGTTGGAACGTTTTTCGTCAATCGCAGAGGCCAGCTCGCGATTGCTCAGATATCCGGTGAACAGGCCGTTGGTGATAATCGGAATGCACTGCGCGGGAACGCCTTCGTCGTCGTAAGCAAATGTTCCGAGGCCCGAACCATGTTCGAGCCGCGCGTCGGCGACGATATTCACAATGTCCGAACCGTATTTCAGTTTGCGTAATTTTTCGGTGGTCAGAAAACTCATGCCGGCGAAATTCGCTTCCTGGCCCAGAACGCGATCGAGTTCGATGGGATGGCCCACGGATTCGTGAATCTGCAGTCCGAGCTGCGAGCCGCCGAGAATAATTGTCGCGGTTCCCTCGGGACATTGCAGCGCGTGATGCAGCTCGACGGCTTCTTCCGCCGTGCGTTGCGCGTTGCCAACCAGATCGAACGATTCGATAAGCTCGTAGCCCTGGAGTGCGTGCTGGCCACCGAAACTATTGGGGTAGGAGCGCTTCTGAATTTCGCTTCCGGCGAATGTGGTGGCGACGATACCGGCGCCGGAATGCATTTTCAGCTGATGAATCCGCGAGCCGATGCTGGAAACGAAAAGCTGGTCAATGCGCTTGAAGGACATCATGCCTTCGGCGATGGTCACGCCCTTCACCCGGCGCATTTCGGTGTCGGCAGCGAGGAGCAAATCAATCTGGCGCTCGACCGGAATCTTGAAGGGGTCTTTCAGGAATGGATTCTGCCAGGTATCCACGTAGGCCGCCTCGGGGGCCAGCGAAACATTTTCGCGCTTGGCGAGAGAGGAGGCTCGGGCTATGGAGACAGCTTCGGCGGCGCAGGCTTGGACGCCTTCGCGGGTCAGGCGGTCGGTGGAGGCAAAGCCCCAGGCTCCGTTGGCGATGACCCGGATGCCGATGCCGAGGGTTTCGGTTTCGAGGATGTTGCCGACTTCACCGTTTTTCGTGCTGATTTCGCGCTGACGAATGTCCATGACGCGGGCGTCGGCGTAGGAGGCGCCGCGCCGCCTGGCGGTGTCGAGGGCCCAGTTTCCCCATTCCTGCATCATGCGGGGGAAATCCCGAGGTCTGGGCAGGTTTTGAAGAGCTGGCAGAAATTCTGGACGGCAACACTATGCAGATGGAACTTCGAAAGTGTCCATTTGTTCGTAGTAGAAAATGGCTCCAGCCTTTGTTTTGATGGACTTACGCTGATTTCTACTATTGGGCCTGGCCCGTTTGTTTTGAGTAGAAATTGGATGCCGGGAGCGGAGGTCGCTGCGAAATTCCCGACCTTGCTCGGTTCGTACTGGCCGCCATGGCGCAAAAAAATCATCGGACTATTTTAGAGAGACGGCGGAGGGAAAGCAAACGGTCGTGTGTACACATTGATCGGCCAAGAGAGATACAGGAGTTAGTGGAGATAGGAGGCGGCAAGCGACAGACCAGGCGAAAAAAAAAGGGCGGGTCTGAGACCCGCCCCTACAAAATGATGATTCTGCGCCAGACGCGGCGCGGAATTAGAGGCTAGGTGCCTTCGTTCCAGCTAGCCAGGTAGTGCTCCTGTTCGGCGGTGAGCTTATCCACGTGGACACCCATGGATTCGAGTTTGAGTTTGGCGATCTGGCGGTCGATGGGCTCCGGAACGGAGTAAACCTGAGGCTTCAGGTCTTTCGCGTTCTTGACCATATATTCGGAGGCCAGGGCCTGGTTGGCGAAGCTCATATCCATCACGACCGCGGGGTGCCCTTCGGCCGCAGCGAGATTGATTAAGCGGCCTTCGCCGAGGAGATAGATCTTGCGACCATCTTTCATGGCGTATTCATCCACGAAGGGGCGCGCGACTTTCTTCCCACTGGAAAGTTTCTCCAGCGCCGGGATATCGATTTCGACGTTGAAGTGGCCCGAGTTGCAGATCACCGCGCCGTCGTTCATCTTTTCAAAATGTTCATGCGCCAGCACCGACTTGTTGCCGGTTACGGTGATGAAAATTTCGCCGAGCTTGGCAGCGTCAGCCATGGGCATCACGCGGAAGCCATCCATGATGGCTTCGAGCGCGCGGGTGGGATTGATTTCGGTGACGATCACATCCGCGCCGAGGCCCTTGGCGCGCATCGCGACGCCGCGTCCGCACCAGCCGTAGCCAGCGATGACGACGCGCATGCCGGCGATCAGCATGTTGGTGGCGCGAATGACCCCGTCAATGGTGGATTGGCCGGTGCCGTAACGGTTGTCGAAGAGGTGCTTGGTCAGCGCGTCGTTCACGGCGATGACCGGGTATTTCAGGGTGCCGTCTTTGGCCATGGCGCGCAGGCGAATAACGCCAGTGGTGGTTTCTTCGGTGCCGCCGATAACGCCCTTGACCAGTTCGGGATGCTTGGTCAGGAGCTGAGTCACGAGATCGGCGCCGTCGTCCATGGTGATTTGCGGCTTGTGGTCAATGGCCGCGGCGATGTGCGCGTAGTAGGTGGCGTTGTCTTCGCCCTTGATGGCGTAGGTCGGGATGCCGTAATCCTTAACCAGCGAGGCCGCGACTTCGTCCTGGGTCGAAAGCGGATTTGAACCGCAGAGAACAAGGTCTGCGCCGCCATCACGCAAGGTGATGGCGAGATTGGCCGTTTCGCTGGTGACGTGCAGACACGCCGACATGCGAATGCCCTTCAAGGGCTGGTCCTTGATGAACTGCTTGCGGATGAGTTGCAACACGGGCATCTGTTGATTGGCCCATTCGATCTTGCGCTTGCCCTTCTCGGCGAGGGAGATGTCTTTTACATCGCCCGCTAGCTTGGTTGCTGTTTCCACGTGAACCTCTCCATTGAGATTACGATCTGAAGCTAAATTCGAATTGCGGTGTTTCTTGCCAACGTATCGAAACCAAATCGCCCACCTGAAGGTGGCCGCTACGAAAGCGCTGACAAGTGCACCCCGCAAGAGTGCCTGCGCTACTTCTGCCGCCGCGCAAATCGCGGAGTGCTGCTGCTAGGCGCGCGAGACTGCTACTGCACCGCGAGTGCCGGCTTCTTTGCGGATGGCGTCGGCTTTGTCGGTCTTTTCCCACGTAAACCCTGGGCCAGTGCGCCCGAAGTGGCCGTAGCTGGCGGTGGGGCGGTAGATGGGACGGCGCAGGTCGAGCGTTTCGATGATGCCCTTGGGCGTCAATTTGAAGAACGCGCGAATCAGTTCAGTGATCTGCGAATTGGGAATCGTGCCGGTGCCGAAGGTGTCGGCCATAACGGAGACTGGCTCGGCAACACCGATCGCGTAGGCCAATTGAACTTCCACTTTGGTCGCCAGGCCTGCTGCGACCAGATTCTTGGCGACATAGCGCGCCATGTAGCACGCGGAGCGGTCTACCTTCGTTGGATCTTTCCCAGAAAGCGCGCCGCCGCCGTGACGGCTGTAGCCGCCGTAGGTGTCCACGATAATTTTGCGGCCAGTAAGACCAGCATCGCCCATGGGCCCGCCAGTAACGAAGCGGCCGGTGGGGTTAATGTGGTACTTGGTGTTCTTGTCCACCATGGCTTTCGGCAGGATGGGGTCAATGACGTGCTTGCGGACCGCTTCCTGTAAATCCTTCAGCGAAACTTTGTCGCTGTGCTGGGTGGAGATGACCACGCTATCCACGCGGGCGGGGCGGCCATCAATGTATTCGATGGTGACTTGGGATTTTCCGTCGGGCCGGAAGAAATCAACGATTTCCTTCTTGCGGACTTCAGCCAGCTTGTGCGTGAGGCTGTGCGCAAGCTGGATAGGCATGGGCATCAGCTCGGGAGTCTCGTCGCAGGCGTAGCCGAACATCAGGCCTTGGTCGCCGGCGCCGCCGGTATCCACGCCCATGGCGATGTCTGGCGATTGCTTGTGGATGGTGCAGATCACGCCGCAGGTTTCGGCGTCGAATCCGAATTTTGCGCGGGTGTAGCCGACGTCGCGGATGACTTCGCGGGCGAGGTCGGAAAAATCCACGTAGGTCGTGGTGGTGATTTCCCCGGCGACCACAACCAGACCGGTGGTGACCAGCGTTTCGCAGGCTACGCGGCCGGTGGGGTCGTCTTTCAGGACGGCATCAAGGACGGAATCGGAAATCTGGTCGGCTATTTTATCGGGGTGGCCCTCGGTGACAGACTCCGAGGTAAATAAAAAGCGTTCATCGGCATGCGCCAAGACAGTATCCTCCAGCGGAATGAAAGGCAAATAGGGGGCCTAAGTGCGCCTTCGTTGAGTAAATCAAAAATAGAAGGCTAGCACGCGGGTTAAAGGGGTGTCAATTCGATGCAGCGAAAGGCGTTAAACGGAGGTTGAACGGGCGCTGTGCGGGGTGTTCGGCTAACGCAAAAGCAAAGATTCACCACAGAGGGCACGGAGAACTGCAACGACGAGAGCCGGGAGAGCACCGACGCCAATTTAGAGGGCCGGTTAAGTCGGGCGGTTAGTTGTTGGAGTTCTTTTCCTGATCGCGGCGGTAGAGGAGATAGGCGCGGATGAACGGGTCAATGTCACCGTCCAGGACTTTCTGGACGTCGCCGCGTTCGACCTTGGTGCGATGGTCTTTAATCAGCTGGTAGGGCTGCATGGTGTAGGAGCGGATCTGGCTGCCAAAGCTGATTTCGGGTTTCGAGGCGTCGAGTTTATTGAGGGCTTCGCGGCGCTTTTCGAGTTCGAGTTCGTAGAGCTGGGAGCGCAGGACTTTCATGGCGATTTCGCGATTCTTGTGCTGGCTGCGTTCGTTCTGACATTGGACCACGGTGTTGGTCGGCAAGTGGGTGATGCGGACCGCGGATTCCACTTTGTTGACGTTTTGCCCGCCGTGGCCGCCGGCGCGGAAGGTGTCAATGCGCAGGTCGTCGGGCTTGATGTTGATTTCGATGCGGTCGTCAATTTCGGGGATGACGAAGGCGGAGGCAAAGGAAGTGTGGCGGCGCGCGGCCTGATCGAATGGCGAGATGCGGACGAGGCGATGCACTCCGCTTTCACCGGCCAGCATGCCGTAGGCGTTTTCGCCTTCGATCTGCACGGTGGCGGATTTTATGCCGGCTTCTTCACCGGGAGTGGAATCGAGAATCGTGGCCCGGAAACCTTTTTGTTCCGCCCAGCGCAGGTACATGCGCAGTAGCATTTCGGCCCAGTCCTGTGATTCGGTGCCGCCAGCGCCGGGTTTCACGGTGATGATGGCGTTGAGCTGGTCGGTTTCGCCGGACATTAAAACTTTGGTCTCGAGTTCGGAGAGAAACTTATCGGTGGCGAGGAGTTCCTTGTCGGCATCTTCCAGGAGCGAATTGCGCTGGGCGTCGTCAGCTTCTTCCTGGGCCATGCCGATGTACGTTTCGATGTCGCTGACGCAGCGCTGGAGAGCTTTGTCGGCGGTGAGGCGATCCTCGACGACTTTGCGCTGCTGCAGGGTGGCTTGGGCCTTGGCTTGATCCTGCCAAAAATTGGGATCGCTGGTTTTTGCTTCTAGCGTGGCGAGTTGCAGGCGGGCTGGTTCAACGTCAAAGAAAACTCCGCACGACGTCAATCCGTTTCTTCAGTTCGGCGAAGCGATGCTGCAGGTCCTCGATATGTTCAGCCATATGGGGATTGTAACTGCGAAAATCGAAATACGAAAATCGAAACGCGGCTTAGCGAGGAGTAGCGATAGTGCGCTTGGTTAGTGCGAAACCGAGCAGCACGAAGGTGACGATGATGCAGAGCCAGGAGAACCAGTCGCCGAAGCGGGCGTAGGGGGTCAGGTCGCCGCGGAAATCGTAGGGGGCGGTGAGCTGGCCGCGAATGTCGGTGGGCAATTGAGCTGCGGTGCGGCCGTAGGGATCTATGGATTCGGTGTAGCCGTTGTTGGTGTCGCGCAACAGCCAGCGGCGATTTTCTACCGCGCGCACACGGGCCATGAACATGTGCTGTTCGGGCGCGGAGGAGCGGCCGAACCAGCCATCGTTCGAAATGGTGATCAGAAGCTCGGCGCCGTTGGCGGTGAACTGACGAACTTCGGAAGGGAAAATGGCCTCGTAGCAGATGAAGGCGCCAAATTTTCCCCGGGGCATTTCGGCGACGCTGTAGGTGGAACCCGGGGTGAAATCGGAAATATCGGCGGTGAGGCGTTTGGCGAAGGTGAGCCAGCCGCGCAGCGGAACGTATTCGCCGAAGGGGAGGAGATGAATTTTGTTGTAGGAATATATGCGCCGGCCGGCCGGATCGAGAAGCACGGCAGTATTGAATGCCAACACTTTCCGATCGGGCCCTATTTTCCAATCCAAGACGCCGACCAGAAAATAGTTATTGGCATCGCGGGCAATCTGCGACGCACGGGCGGCAAAGAGCGGTTCCTGCAGGCTGAACGGCGCCGGAACCTCAGGCCAGATGATAATTCCGGGCTGCTGCCTGGCGGCGTCCACGCTGATCTGTTGGAGCTGATCCAGTTCTCCAGCGTGGACTGTGAGCCAATCCGCGGGATAGCTTTCGGATTGCGGGAAATTGGTCTGCACCAGATGCGCGACGTAGCGGGGGGTGGCGCTGGGAACCAGATGCGATCCGCCAACTGCGACGGCGATGAGAACCACCGTCACAGCGACCGCGATTTTCCAGGCGCGGCGCGTATCCACCAGCACGGCGTAAGCGAGCAGCGCGCCATAGGCGGCAATCAAAAAACAGAGCCCGTAAATTCCGGTGACGCTGGTAATTTGCAGCAGCGCCAGGCTGCGCGTTGCGGGATAGCCGGAAAGATCCCAAGACGACCCGATGATCGGAATGTTGGTGCGGAAATATTCGAGAGTGGTCCACAAGAATGGCGCGATGACACAGGCCAGCAATTTGCTTTTGCGCGAGGCCAAGGCAACGCCGGTGGAAAACATAGTGCAGATCAGGCCGCCGACAAATCCGATGAAACCGACGAACGCCGCCGCGATCCACGGGTCTATATTGCCGTACTGGCGCATCACGGTATCCACCCAGGGCAGGCAGACGGGATAAAAAACTTGGCCGTGCAGAAATCCGTACAGGGGAGCTTCTTTCAGCGGGGCGCCGGCGGAGGCGAGAACCAGCATGCCCATGGCAATCCACGCGAACAGATAGAAATTGTAGTTGGGAAAGGCAAGCCCGAGCGCGGCACCGCTACCGATGGCGAGCAGCACTCGCGCGTAACGAGGCAAAGTCATTTAATGTTTGATTATAGACTTGAAACCCATCTGTTCGAGAGCGCGCTTGGCGGATTCCGCCGAAGCTAGATCCGAATAAGGACCGACCTGGACGTGGTAGAAGTTGTCCGCTGGAGAATTGGCGACAAAGGACGGGAATTTTTTCTTCTGCAATAGGTCGGCCATTTCGAGAGCGTCACGCTGCTGCTTGGTGGCGGCGACCTGCAGGATGATGGAAGTCTTACTGATTGCCGGCGGCTGAAAGCGCTGTGATTCTTTGGTGACCGGAGCTTTCACCGGAGCCGGCGCGGGCTTGGCCGTTCTATTGAGCGTCGGCGGAACTGCCGCCGGAGCTTTTACCGGCGCGGGCGATTCAACGTGCTTGTCGGCAGGCTTGCTCGGGTCAGAGTCCCAACCGTTGGCGGGATCTCCGCCCGTCCTGGGAGTTGCCGCGGTCGTCGGTGTTTCTCTGGTCGGCGGCTGTCGGGGAGTCGGCGTTTTTGTGGGTGACTCCGCGTGCGCCACGCCGCTGAATTGCGTGCGGCCCATGACGTAGCCCAGCGTAAAGAAAACGCCGCAGAGCAACACCACACCGAGGAACAGGCCGACCAGATGCCTGCTTTCGAGAACCCGGTCGCCACCGCCGCGTTTTCCATTCCCTGCCATTGTTGGTTACTTTCCTCCGAGCTGCTTAACCCACTGCGAAATCAAATCGATCGGCAGCGGAAACACGATCGTGGTGTTTTTCTCCACACCGATTTCGGTCAGCGTCTGTAAATACCGCAACTGAATCGCGGCGGGCTCTTTTTCCAAAACTCCCGCGGCTTCCGCCAATTTCGCCGAAGCTTCAAATTCGCCTTCCGCATGAATAATTTTAGCGCGGCGCTCGCGTTCGGCTTCCGCCTGCCGGGCAATCGCCCGCTGCATATTCTCCGGAATGTCGACTTGTTTGACCTCAACCTTAGTTACCTTGATACCCCAAGGCTCGGTATCCTGGTCAAGGATTAGTTGCAGCTTGGAGTTAACCTTTTCGCGCTCGGAGAGGATGGAGTCCAATTCGAACTGGCCGACCAGGCTGCGCAGGGTGGTCTGGGCCAGCTGCGAAGTAGCGTACAAATAATTTTGCACCTGCGAAAGCGCGAGATTGGCGTCCACCACGCGGAAATAGCAGACCGCGTTTACTTTCACCGAGACGTTGTCGCGAGTGATCACGTCCTGCGGCGGGACATCGAGTGTTTCGATACGCAGGCTGATGCGGGTGAGTTTATCGATCGGAAAAAATACCAGCTGAAGTCCGGCACCCTTGGCTTCGGGTAACATGCGGCCCAGGCGCAACACCACGCCGCGCTCCCACTCCTTGATGACGTACACGGAGTTCACCAGCCAGAAAAGAAAAATAACTACGGCGATCCCAACGCCAATCGTAAACACATCCATCTCTCTTGCCTCCAACGACCCAGCGTGCAGCCAAGATCTTCTACGAGCGAGTTTCGAGTGGTTCGACTTCGAGCGTAAGGCCTTTCACTTTTTTCACGCGCACGCGCGCGCCTTCCGGAATGCTTTCACCGGGCCGGGTCGCCGCGCGCCACAATTCGCCATGCACGAAGACCGAACCCATATTGTCGGGATTTTGCTGTGAGCCGACCGCTTCGCGCACTTCGCCCACTTCCCCGATTAATTCCTCTTTCCCGGTGGATACTTTCCAGGTGCGCGAACGCAGCACCAGGCGCATCAGGATGATTACGATGATCCCGAATGGAATCACCACCGAGAGCGCGGTCCACAGACGCACGCCCATGCCGGTCATCGGCGAACGAATCAGAAACAGCGCGCCAAGCACCATCGCAACAACTCCTCCAACGCCCAGGATGCCGTGAGTCGGAAATTTCGCTTCCAGAATGAATAAAGCCATGGCCAGAACGATCAACAGCACACCGGCGAAGTTGATGGGCAACAGGTGCATCGCAAAGAGCGCGAGGACCAGAGCGATACCGCCGATGACTCCCGGAGCAAACGCGCCGGGATGGGTGAATTCCACGTAGAGTCCGAGGACGCCTAGAATCAAGAGAATGAAAAACGCATCGGGTTGAACGATGCGGGTGAGAAATTTTTCACGACCGGTCATTTCCTGCTGGGTAACGACCGGATGTGCGAGCGCAAGTTTTGTGGTGCTGCCGTCGAAGCGGGCGATGGTGCGGCCGTTCAATTGGGCGAGCAGGTCTTCCTTGGAGGCGGTAACGATATCAATGAGCTTGCCATCCAGAGCTTCCTTGTCGCTAAACGCCTTGGCATCGGTGACGGCAGTGGTGGCAAGTTCGACATTGCGGCCGCGCTTGCTGGTGTAGCTGCGCAAGTAGGCGGTCGCGTCGTTGACAATTTTCTTGCGGAGCGTGTCGTCAATCTGCACTGGCTGCCCGCCGATTTCCATGATCGGCGAGGCCGCGCCGGTTTCAGTGCCGGGAGACATCGCGGCGACATCCGCGGAAAGCAAAATATAGAAACCAGCGGAAGCGGCGCGCGACCCGGTGGGATGCACGTAGGTCACCACCGGAACCGGTGAACGCAAAATGGCCTGGATAATGGCGCGCATCGAAGTGTCGAGGCCGCCCGGAGTATCAATGGTGATGAGGATCAGGCTGGCGTGGTCGGTTTCGGCTTGTTCGATTCCGTGAACGATGTAGCCTGCGAGGATGGGTTCGATTTCGCCGTCAATGCGAAGTTCGACGACGTTCGCGGTGTTCGATGGAACTGAAACCGCTGGAGATTGGGCCCGCAGCGCGCCGGCGAAAACAAGTGACAGAAGCGCAGCAAATAAAAATGTGAAAAGGAAGCGCGATGAGCGGGGGGCCATCTTGTGCTTGATTATAGCAAGTACGCGGGGAAACGGCGATTTGTTGTGAATGTCTAACGAACGGTGACGACTGAAGCTGCACGGCGAATTTCCGAGAACGAGACCAATTCACACAGCGTATTTCAACGTGATCGGTGGATACGGGTCCGTACGCGAAAAGCGACGGCAGAGCCGCCGCCTTCCCAAATAGCTTGCCGTTAGCCGCCGAGAGATGTAGCTAGGTGGTTTTCTTGGCCGATGTGGCGTAGGCCGGCGACGTATGCAGCACTTCCTGAACCACGGGATCCTTGATCACTTTGGCGAACGCCGGATCGGTCTCCGCCGAAAGAAGATTGGCATAGCCGTCGTCGCGCGCGAGTTTCAGGTAGTGGGCGGCGTGCTCGACGTCACCCCGCTCCGCGAAGGATTTCGCGACAAAGAAATAGAACAGCCCGGGGTCGGGCGTGCTGCGCTGTTGGACCACGGTGCCGCCGGCAGCCTTGCGATCGAAAACCGTGGGGTCCAGCGCAAGCGCCTTGGTGAACGAGGTCATCGCCTCGGGGTATTCCTTGTTGCAGAAATAGGCGTAGCCCAGGTTGCTGTAGAGCGTGGCCATTTCGGGCCGCAGCACAATCGCTTTCTTGTAAAGGCCGATGGCCTTGCCGTAATGTTTCTTCTCGTATTCAACGGTTCCGTAATTGTTTACCGCGCTCGCGAAATCTTTGTTCGCGTGAATCGCGCGTTTATAGAAGCGGCCGGAGCGATCGAGATCGCCGAGCTGCTGATAGGCGACGCCGATTTTGTTCATGATCTCAGCGTTCTTGGGTTCGATGACCAGAAGCTGGGAGTAGACGGTGACCGCCGAAGGAAATTCCTTGCGCGCCATGAAAATATCGCCGCGCATTTCGAGCAGGTCGCGCGGAGGCATGGCGCTGGGCGCGGTGGACTGCGAAATGTAGCCGGGCGAATTCTCGGCACCCTGATCGGTGCGATCGCTAACCGGTTTTAGAGTTTGTTGCGCACTTGTCGAACTTGCCAGCAGGAACGTCACTACAACGGCAAAAAGAGTCAGTCGACCCATTGCCTTGCTCCTATCCGCGCTTAGCCTACGGTTGCGGTTGTGGCTTCGGGGTGTCCGCAGGCTTCTTACTTGACCCAAAGATACCAAAAACCTTGTCAAGAAGCCCCTTTTTCTTTTTGGTTTCGGCCTCGGCGGCAGGGTCGGCCGGCTGAGTACCTGGGGGCTGGGTTCCATTGGCTTTCGCCGGATTGGGCTGCGTGGCGCCGGGCGGTGGCGGATTCGGACTTCCGCCTTTTCCGAAAAGATGAGCAAGCCAGTTGCCCTGTGCGGTTGTGGCGTGCCCGCAGACCTCGGTAGGCTCGGTGCCGGCGATAAAATATTCCTGCACTGATTGCGGGCAGGACGAGGATGCGAGCTCGCCGGTCTGCGGGTCAATCGTTTCCTGCAAGACGCCGTCGGGCTGGTCGAAATCCACGGGGTTCTTGTATTCGGGCTGGGTAACGGCGCGCTTCATGAAGTCGGCCCAAATGGGCGCGGCGGAAGCGCTGCCCGAGAGGCCTAGGTCGCGGTTGTCGTCAAATCCGACCCACACGACGCATAGAAGGTTGGAGGTGAAACCGGCGAACCAGCCGTCGCGCGAGGTACCGGTCTTCCCGGCCGCGATGGCCGTGAAACCCAGCGAGCGGACGGTGACGCCGGTGCCGCGGTTGATTACGTCCTTCATAATGCTGGTCGTGAGGTAGGCTACGCGCGGGTCGAGCACCTGGCGGTTGCGCGGGCCAGACGTTTCTTCGACGGTGCCGTCTGCGGCCAGAACGCTGCGCAAGTAAAGCGGCTCGGCGCGCAGGCCTTTGTTGGCGAAGGCGGTATATCCGGCGGCCACGTCAATGGGCGTCATTTCATAAGCGCCGAGGGCGACAGCCGGCGTGGCTTGAATGTTGTTGCCGAGGCCCATCTGGCGCGCGAGGGTGACCACCCGGCGATAGCCGATGAGTTCGGCGACTTTCACAGTGGCGACGTTCAAAGAATGGATCAGCGCATCGCGGACGGTCACGGTGCCGTAAAATTCCTCGCCGTAATTGTCGGGCGTGTATTCCTTGCCATCGAAATCGAAGGTGGTGGGGACGTCATCAACGGTGGTGACCGGCGTGACGGTAGGCTGAACACCCTGCACCACGTCGTCGAACGCCGCGGCGTATACGAAGGGCTTGAAAACCGAGCCGGGCTGGCGACGGGCCAGCGCATGATTGAGCTGGCTCTCACCATAATTGCGGCCGCCGACCAGCGCGCGGATTTCGCCGGTCTGCGGATCCATGGCGACCAGTGAAATCTGCACGTGCGGCGGCGTTTCGCCACCTTTGGCTTTCTTCCAGGCCGCATATTTTTTAGCGAAAAGCTTATCCAGCTGGTCGCCGCCGTTTTGCACGGCAATGGTCGCGGCGCGCTGGAGCTGGGGGTCGAGAGTGGTGTAGATGCGGAAACTTTGCGTCTGCAGATCCTGCTCGGAAAAATGCTCGAGCAGGTGATCTTTGACCATGTCCACAAAATAGGGCGCGGAGCTACTGCTGGCGCCGCCATTCAGGAAACGGAGCTTGAGTTTTTTCGCGGCGTCGGCTTGTTCCTGGGTGACGTAACTGTCCTCGACCATTTGCGCCAGCACGCGATCGCGCGATTCTTCGGCGCGTTCGGGATGGCGTTCGGCCGAAGCATAGCGATTGGGGGCGCGAATAATTCCGCCGAGAAAAGCCGCTTCACCCAAGGTCAATTCGCGAACGTCCTTGCCGAAGTACGCTTCGGACGCTTCGCCGAATCCGCGAATGGAAAAGCTACCGCGATTGCCGAGATAAACTTCGTTGGCATACAGCTCGAAAATCTGCTGCTTCGAATAACGCTCGTTAATTTCGATGGCCATCAGGACTTCTTTAACTTTGCGGCGCCATTCGCGTTTCGTCGTGAAAAAGAAACTGCGTGCGACCTGCATATCAATAGTGCTGGCGCCTTGAGCTTTCTGGCCGCGCCGAAGATCGGCGAGCGCTGCGCCGAAAACGCGCACGAAGTCCAGGCCGCCATGCTCGAAGAAACGTTTGTCTTCGGCGGCGAGGACCGCGTTGACCATATTTTTGGGCAAGTCTTCGAAGCGCACGACGCGGCGCTTTTCGCGGGTGTCATCGAAGAGGTTGGTGATGACTTCCGGTTCAATGTCCGCGAAATCGCGCTGCATTCCATCGCCAAGTTGCGAGATGCGGGTCACGGCGCTGCTGGAAAAATCAACACGCAGGGCGTTTCCGCCGTGAAAGTAGGAATCTTTGGACGGATGAATCTCTACGGTCGAGCCTTTGATCTTGAACTCACCGGGTGTGCCGGGAAGTTCGCCTTCCTGATAACCGGCGTGAAGCAAGTAGGTGGCGAGGTCGCTGGGGTGCAGCGGCTCGCCGGTGTAAATGTGGCCGGGGGCGCTGAACACGCGGGAAGTATTTTGATAAATCTGGCCGGAAAGGCGCTCGTCAATCAGCTTGCCGAATTTGACGTAGTAATAGGCGAAGACGGAAGTCGCCACCACGAACAGAAGCAGGACGCTTCCAAGAATGACGAGGCCTACGCGCGACGTCCAGAAACCCGGGGTAATGCGAATGCGCAAACGCTGCTCCGTTTGATTCGATAAGAATTAGACGCAACCGAGTGTTACACGGTTATCCCGGGCGCAGATATGCAAAATGTCGCCTGCGCACCCGCTGCAGCTCTCACCATAATGGATTGCCGTTCTAAATTTGTTTGTTGTCTGCTTGGTCGTGGAAGTTGAGGTCATGTCGAAGGACAAGCAGGTCGACCGGGACAATGTAATTGACGGTGATCTGCACCGAGCCCTGATCAGAAATCACCTGAATGTCTTCTTTCTTTGCGGGAATGCCGAGTTCCTGAACTTTTTTCCAGATGTCGTCCTGCACATCGGTGGCGGCCTTGCGATTGACTATCGCGAATCGCGCTTCGGTTACCATTGCGTCATGTAGCTGGTAGTCGGCGAAATACGCCGGGACAATTTTAAACGCCGCGAAGGCCATGACGGCGAGAACCAGCAACATCATGATCGAGCTGAATTTCGATCCGCCTCGTTGGGTGTTTCGGTTACGCCGTGCGCTCAAAATGGAACTCCCAGGAAAAAATCGGTGAGCTGGACCTAGGTGATCGTAGCATTTCTGCGGATGGAGGAAACACAAGGTTAAGCCTTGTGTTCTGAATGAGTAAACGCGAAAGATGAGCGCGGCATATCTGCCGCCATGCGAACACCTTACGAACCGCCGCGGGTGCTGTTTCTCTAGTAAGCCTTGGCGAAGATCGCCTTTTCCTGAGAGGGCTGCCCGCAGTGGATGCATTTGCCGGAGCCGCCGGGCTGTTCGAGGGGGATGCAGCGCATGGTGGCTTTGGTTTCTTCCTTAATGCTGGCTTCGCAATCGGCGTTGCCGCACCACCAGGAAAAGGCGAAACCTTTTTCGACCGCCAGCTTGAATTCGGCGTAGTCGGCCGGCTCGGAGGTGTTGGCTTTGCGAAACGCGAGGGCCCGATCGAACAGCGCTTGCTGAATTTCGTCTAAGAGTTGCGAGACGGCGGCGGCAATTCCCTGCTGCGGCACGAAAGTCTTGCCGTCTTTTCCGGGCTGGTCGCGGCGGGCGAGGACCACCGAACCCTTGGCGACGTCTTTGGGGCCCAGTTCCAGACGCAGCGGAACGCCGCGCATTTCCCAGTCGTTGAATTTGAAGCCGGGGCTGGAGCCTTCGCGCTCGTCGAGCTTCACGCGGATGTTGGCGTCGGTCAGTTCCTTGCGCAGGCGCTGCGCGCATTCCATCACGCTGGATTTTTCGTCGTCGTTTTTATAAATGGGCACGATGACCAGTTGGTAGGGCGCGAGGCGCGGCGGGAAAATTAAACCCTGGTCGTCGCCGTGGACCATGATGATGGCGCCGACGAAGCGCGTCGAAAGTCCCCACGAGGTGGTCCAGCAGTGCTGGTGCACGCCGGTCTTGTCCAGATATTTAATCTCGAAGGCCTTGGCGAAATTCTGGCCCAGGTTGTGCGAGGTGCCTGCTTGCAGCGCTTTGCCGTCGCCCATCATCGCTTCGATCGAGTAGGTGCGGTCGGCGCCGGCGAAACGTTCGGAATCCGATTTTTTGCCGGGAATCACCGGGACAGCGGCTTCCTTCACCGCGAAATCGGTGTAGATGTCCAGCATCTGGCGCGTTTCGGCTTCAGCTTCGTCCAGCGTGGCGTGCGCGGTGTGCCCCTCTTGCCAAAAGAACTCCAGTGTTCGCAGGAAAAGTTTCGTGCGCAATTCCCAGCGCACCACGCTGTTCCACTGATTGATCAGCACCGGCAAATCGCGGTAGGACTGAATCCATTTCGAATAGGCCCAGCCGATAATCGTTTCGGAAGTGGGGCGAATCACCAGCGGCTCGTCGAGTTCTTCGCCGCCGCCGTGGGTGACCACCGCCAGCTCCGGAGAAAATCCAGCGACGTGCGATTTTTCCTTGTCAATGAAGCTGCGCGGGATCAGCAGCGGAAACGCGGCATTGACGTGACCGGTAGCCTTGAAGCGGCGGTCGAGCTGCGCGGTAATGTTCTCCCACAGCGCCCAGCCGTAGGGCCGCACGATCATGCAGCCGCGCACCGGCGCGTAGTCCGCAAGTTCCGCGCGAGTTACCAGCTGGTTGTACCACTCCGAAAAATCTTCCGCGCGCGTAGGTAGTTTCTGATCCGACATGCTGTTTGGGCTCTTTTTGCTGCTGAAATGTTGCCGTTGCGTCATGCGATGGATGCCATCGCGCGCGCCACAGCACGAGAAGCATAAAAGGTTATGGGAGAGTTGGGGCTAAGTCAACCGAACCTGAATTCCCGTGGTGGGGCCGTTTCGAATCCTCAGGCTTAGAAAGCAGATCGCCAGCTTTCTGGCGATGGTTTATTTCGGGGCCTCGGACATCGCCACATAGTGGGTTCGGAATCGCGCGGCCCTGTCCGGACAAATTGGGGTTGCGAAATACGATCAGCCTACTGGGATTGGGCGGGTGGCGGGATTTGGAGGCGGGCGGCGCAGCGGAGCATGGGGCCCTGGCCGTTGCAGGTCAGGGTTACGTTTCCGGCGGCGGTGAGTTTCACGTCGCCGCCTTTCTGCAGGTTGCCGGTGAAGCCGGGCGCCACGATGTGGCAAGACGGCGCGGGTTTGGAATTGGGAACTTCAGACGTGGCGTTCATGCAGGTGAGCAGCGCCGGTTCGGTGATGGCGGCGGTGGCGGGATGCGGCACGCCGCTATCCACAGTGGCCTGCAGCGATTGCACCTTGCCCGGACGAACTCGCTGGGCGTAGCCGGTGTGAGCCACGGCGAACAGCGCGGCGAGCAGCAGAGTCGCCACTGCCGTTCGAAAATTCACTTTCATCCTTAGGCTCATCATTCCCCTCGTCATTACACTCATCATTTCTTGCGCAATTCCTTGCGTCGTTCCTTGCGTCATTCGTTCCATCTTCGATCTCATCTTTTTTGGTTCCGTTTCTCGTCTCATCGGGGACCTCCTGCCGGTCGCGGATCGCAGGTCGAAATTCTCAGTGAGCGGCGGCGGTCTGGCGCAGCAGGACCACGTCGCTGTCGCTGTGGGTGCGCAGCAGGCCCAGGGTCTTGTTGTCGGCGGACCAGTGAAAGTCGTCAATGCGGTCGGCTTCAAATTCGGTGATGCGATGGCCGGGGGTGCCGTCCACCGGCGAGACCCAGAGGGCGTACAAGCCTTTCTCGCGAATTGGGTAGCCGATGGTTTTTCCGTCCTGCGTATAACGAATTTCGCCGCCGGCGCGGGGATCGCGTTCGATTACCTTCACCGGCTGCAAGGTGTCGAAATCCAGAATCTTGATGACGATGGCGCCGCCGGTGGTGGGCTGGGTTTGAAACGCCAGATATTTTCCGTCGGGCGAAATATTCACGCAGCCGCAGGTGAGCAGCGCGTCGGACAGCTGGGTCGAAGCTCCGCCATCCACCGAAACCTTCATCGGCAGAAACTTTCCGCCACTGTAGCCGGCATAGACCAGCCACTTGCCGTCGGGAGAGCACATGGCCGCAGTGTCGTCCGAGCCGGTGGTGATCTGCTTCAGATTTCCTCCGGCGGCGTCCACCCGCCATATATTTATGGCATTGCCGCCGCCTCGCCCTCCGGAGGAGAACATGACGTAACGGCCGTGATCGCAGGAAATGGGATTGAAGGACGGAACGTCGTCGTGGAGGATAGGCAGGCGATTGCTGCCATCGGCGTTCATCTGAAAGATGCCGTTTTCCTGCTCGGCGAGAAGCTTGCCATCGGGGGTCCAGCCAAGCCAGCTGGTGGGCGGGCGGCTGCTGATGGTAACCGGCTTTCCGGCTTGCTGGCCGTCGTAGGACGCGGTTTGCAGCGTGCCGACGAATTGGGACTGGATGGTGGCGATGGTTTTGCCGTCCGCGGAAAGGCTGATGACCGGATAGTCGCTGGTGTCGTTGGTGATGGTCCGGTAGATTCCCTGCGGATAGGAAACCAGGCCGATCTGATTGCGGTTGAAATTCGATTCGCGGCCGCTGGAGACCACTAGGACGGCGGATTGATCCGGAAGCCAGACCGGAGAATTCATAAGCCGGTCGGAATTCTTGAAGGTGGTTTTCTCGCCGGTGGCGGAATCGAAAAGATCCAGCGCGCTAAGCGCGGCCTCGGCGGCGATATATTCGGCGGCCAGGATGGATTTGCCGTCGGGCGACCAGGCGGGCGAGCGCAGGCGGGTGGTCTGCTTGGACAAGAGTTTTTCGTTGGAACCATCGGCGTTGGCGATGACCAGGTCGCCTTCCCCTTCGTTGCGTTTGTAGCGGATGAAGACCACGCGGGCGCGATCGGGCGAGAAGCTGATGTTGCTGCCGATATCGTGGATGATGCGCTCCGGATTTCCGCCGAGCACCGGGGCGCGATACAAGCTAAAGACATTTTTTTCGCCCTGCTGGTCCTTGACGAAGTAAATCGAATTGCCGTCGGGCGAAAAAGTCACGGCGAAGTAGCGGTCGTCGGACGGCGGAACGATCTGGGTGTTGCTCTTGGTGGGCACGTTGCGCAGCCAGAGGCTTTGCTGGCCGTTTTCGCGCTGCACGTTGAGGATGTAGTTGGCGTCGGGCGAGAGCGCCGCGAGCGAAGCCTTGCCGGTTTCGGTGACCGGCGTAACGGTGAAGGCATCGAAGGCCGCGGATTTTTTGTGATTGAGGAACGAATAAACGCCGAAAGCCGCGGCGGCGACCAGCGCCAGCAATATGACGGAGCCGAGAGCCAATCCGATTTTGTGCTGGCCCGCGACTTGGCGGACGGAGGAGTTGGAGGCGGTCTGCACCGAGGCGGACGAGCCGGCGGCTGCGGCCGCAGCGGCGCCGGCAATTGCGGGCGACGAGCCGGACAGCGGGAGCGTCACGCTGCCGGAAGATTGCGCGGCGCTGCTGCCGGAGGAAACGCGGCCGGAGGAATCGGTTTCGCGGCGCAGGCGTTTCAGGTCCGCGCGAATTTCGGCGGCGACCTGATAGCGCATCTCGCGATCTTTTTCGAGGGCCTTCTGCAGAATTTCCTCGAGCTTCGGCGGAATTTCAGGATTGATGCGGATCGCGGCGGGCGGCACGCGATTGAGAATAGCTTCGAAGGTGACTCCGGTGGTTTCGCCGCGGAACGGCATCACGCCGGTGGCCATTTCGTACAGCACTGTGCCAAATGAAAAAAGATCGCTGCGGGCGTCGAGTTCCTTGCCGCGCACCTGCTCCGGCGACATGTAAGCGACGGTGCCCACGGCGGTGCCGGGGCTGGTAAACAGGTCGGCGGAATCGCCGCCGGCGTAGGTCACCACGCCCACCGTTTCGCCCATGCGCGCGCCGCCGGTTCGCGCGGGTAAGAGTTTGGCCAGGCCGAAATCGAGAATTTTGGCGCGGCCGCGGCGGGTGACGAAAAGATTGGCGGGCTTGATGTCGCGATGAATGATGCCCTGGGAATGAGCGGCATCGAGCGCGTCGGCAATTTCGATGCCGATATCGAGCAGGCGATCCATTTCCAGCGAACGACCGTTGATCAAATGTTTTAGGGTGGAACCGTCGAGAAATTCCATGGCGATGAAGGCTTTGTCGTTTTCCTCGCCGATGTCGTAGATGGTGCAGATATTGGGATGGTTCAATGCGGACGCGGCTTGGGCTTCGCGCTGGAAGCGAGCCAGGGCCTGGGGATCGCGGGCAATTTCCTCGGGCAAAAACTTCAAAGCGACGAAACGTTTCAGGCGCGTGTCTTCGGCCTTGTAGACCACGCCCATGCCTCCGCCGCCGATGCGTTCGACGATGTGGTAATGGGAGATAGTGTGGCCGACCAGCGAAGGAGTTTCGGGCATGGGACGCGATTCTAGTTTGCGGGGTGTTAGCGTGTCAACGATTCGAGCGCGGGCGGCGGCGCGATCACGGAGCAACCTTCAACACGATTTTTCCGCGATTGTGGGGCGCGCCGGCGAGCATTTCATGCGCGGCTTGGCTTGATCGAATCGAGAGGCAGCAGGGTACCCACCTCGGCGCGCTACAATTTCGCTGGGTGGAACGAACTGGCGGATGACGGCGGCTCGCACCAGAATCTCCTCTTTTTGTTCTAACCCATAGGCCGGGAAAACGTCTATACGAGGAATACTCGACGAGGTAGAAACTCCGGGACTTCTGGTGTGCGAATTGCATCAAGCGAATATGCCGCGCTCGGAAATTACTCCTGGCCCTCCGGCGTTTCGGCAATTTTTCGGTGTGCGAATCGGAAAACCGGTGTAGTCTGTCTGGCTGCCGGTTCGTCCTGGCGGGCCGCCGCACACTCTAAGGAGCTATTTTCAATGAAGATTCGTTGGGCCGTAACCAGTGTTGTTGCACTCTTAGTTTTTGGAATTTTCTCTCAACCCGCGGGAGCGCAGTCCGGTTCGGGAGCCGGCACGGGCCAGAGTTCGTCGCCAACGCAGCAGCAGGCTACCCCCCCGGACCAATCCAGCGCGCCCAGCATGATGTCCCCGCACGTGGCCCGGACTCAGCCAGGCCAGGCTTACCAGCGCCCGACGGAGAAGGAAAAGCTGCGCAACTACTTGTTCGATACGATTGGGCCCTATCCTTTTATTGGCGCCGCCTTCGCCGGCGGAGTCCAGCAAGCCTACGGGACGCCTCCCGAGTGGGGCGGTGGCATAGGCGGATACGGCAAGCGCGTGGCCAGCAATTTTGGCGTTAACCTGGTGACCCAGACCACACGCTATGGACTGTCGGAACTTTTCCATGAAGATACGTTGTACTACCGCTGCGACTGCACCGGGTTCGGCCACCGCTTGGGGCATGCGTTGATCTCCACCGTCACGGCACGTCGAGGCGACGACGGCCACCGAGTCTTTTCATTTGCAGCGCTGGCCGCGCCGTACGCCGGAACCGAAGCACAAGCGTTGATCTGGTATCCCAAGCGCTACGAACCGATGGATGGATTCCGTACTGGCAATTACAACCTGCTGGTGCAGGCGGGACTGAACGTCGCGCTGGAATTCATTTGGGGCGGCCCACACACGCTTTTGAGCCAGCATCATGTTCCGGTGGTCTCGACCGTCACCGGTTCAGATAACAAGCAGTAAATTCCGCTCTCTAAGACAACAAAAACCGCCGGAGAAAAATCTCCGGCGGTTTGTTTTTTAGCGCAACAATTTTCAGAATGCGATGAAGTCCGTGCTAGCGGGGCGGCGCAGAATGATGCCGCCAGGCCCAGTATTCGCGCTGCTCCGGCGGCGGCAGTGTGCGAAATTCCCGATACGGCCGATGGGTTTCCACGGTCCATTGCCGGTAGTAGCCAATCTCCGCCGAATTCCAGGGGTGATAATCGCTGTAGTAAGGATCGTACACACGCACGGTGGCGTGTTCCGCACAGCCTATTGTCAGTGCGGACGCAAGCAGCGCCGCACCCATAATTCCCGATCGCGTCCAACGTTTGGCAACGCCCATGTCTCTCTCCTTCATGCGAATTTGCGCACCGGCATGAATTTGCAAACGCTCCAACGCTCCGATAAACTCTCCATGATTTCAAACCCGCGTGAGTACGGAAAGTTTCTGCATCGCGGAATAAAATACGGGCAAAGCCTTTGCGTTTCGTGGCGCGCCAGGTGAACAAAATGACCTCCGAAACAGCCGCAAGAATGAACCGGTCGCTCGACGAAGTGGATCCCGAAGTCGCCGAAGCATTGCGCGACGAAGTCCGGCGCCAAGCCACCGGGCTCGAGCTCATTGCGTCGGAGAATTTTGTTTCCGAAGCGGTGCTGGAAGCGGCCGGCTCGGTGTTCACCAACAAATACGCGGAGGGCTACCCCGGCAAACGCTATTACGGCGGCTGCGAAAATGTGGATCGCGTCGAAACTCTGGCGATCGAACGCGCCAAGAAACTTTTTGGCGCGGAACACGCTAACGTTCAGGCCCATTCCGGTACGCAGGCGAATGTTTCGGTTTACATGAGCGTCCTGGAACCCGGCGCAGTGGTGCTGGGAATGAATCTCGCGCATGGCGGGCATTTGACGCACGGCCATCCGCTGAATTTTTCGGGCAAGATGTACAAGTTCGTGGCTTACGGCGTCACCAAAGAAACCGAACTAATTGACTACGATGAAATTGACCGCCTGGCGCGCGAGCATCAGCCGAAAATGATTGTGGCGGGTGCTAGCGCCTATTCGCGGGTGATTGATTTTGCGCGCATCGCGAAAATCGCGCAGTCGGTGGGCGCGCTTTTCTTTGTGGACATGGCGCACATCGCCGGACTAGTCGCCGCCGGCGTGCATCCTAGCCCAGTGCCACATGCCGATTTCGTTTCCACCACCACGCACAAGACTCTGCGCGGACCGCGCGGGGGCTTGGTCCTTTGCCGCGAAAAATTCGCCAAGGACCTGGATCGTGTAACTTTTCCGGGGATTCAAGGTGGGCCGCTTGAGCACATCATCGCGGCGAAAGCGGTATGTTTGAAGGAGGCGGCGGCGCCGGAATTCCGCGAGTATCAGAAGCAAGTGGTGGCAAACGCGAGCGCACTGGCCGCGGGCCTTACCAAACATGGCTTCCGGATCATCACCGGCGGCACGGACAATCATTTGATGCTCGTGGATATGCATTCGCGCGGAATCACTGGGCGCGACGCCGAACTGGCGCTGGAGCGGGCCGGGATGACGGTCAACAAGAACGCAATTCCATTCGATCCCTTGCCGCCGATGAAAGCCGGCGGAATTCGAATTGGAAGTCCGGCGGTGACCACGCGCGGAATGCGCGAACCCGAAATGGAAAAAATCGCAGGATGGATTGCGGATGTTTTGACCCACCTGGGCGACGCGACAACTGAAAAACGAGTTCGCGGCGAAGTGGCGGCGCTGGCTGCAAAGTTTCCGCTGTACGCTCATCGCCTGGAAGAAGCCGAGGCCATCGGGGCCAGCCACGGCAGTAGCGCGAAGTCGTAATCAGGACAACGCGAACGACGAGGTGGGTAGGGTGAGTGCAGCGTTTCGTTTTGAACCACTCCGTTGATCTGCAAGGTTTTTGCATCGAGAATTTTTCTCACCGTTTCACCAAAACTAAAGTTCTGATTTGGAACCTGGTATGCGAGACCTCCTGGCACCAGGAGGTTCGCGAGCCATGTGGGGAATTTCGGTTTCAAATGCGATCTCAGCCGCTCACACCTGTGAAGCCGTCAAGGACGAAGCGAGGCTGATCCAGGATTCCTTGTTGCCGGCGGGAACGCTGCGCGGACCTTCGTTTGAAGTCGCCTACCGTTACCAGCCGCTGGTGGAAGTTGGCGGCGATTTCGCCGATTTTTTTCAGCTGCCCAACGGGCTGGTTGGTTTGTACGTCGGCGACGTGGTGGGCAAAGGCGTGACGGCGGCGCTATATGCTGCGCTGGTGATGGGCACGCTGCGAGGCATCAACAAGACGGGAGAGGATCCCGCGACGGTGCTGAAAGTTCTCAATAAGCGGCTGCGCGTGCGTCCGGTACCGGGCCGGTACAGTTCGACGCTCTACGCACTGTTTGATCCTATTTCCGGTGAACTCATGTTTTCGAATGCAGGACTTCCTTTGCCTCTGCTCGTGACCTCCGGTGGCTGCCAACCTCTTGGCGAAGGAGGCTTCCCTTCCGGAATGTTTGCGGACGCGGATTACGAAATTCACCGGGCGCAATTGCTCCCGGGCGACATGGTGCTGTTCGCGACCGACGGCTTGCACGAAATGCGGAACGACAAGGAAGAGGACTTGAGCTGGGGAAAACTCACGGAAATCTGGACGCAGTGCCGCGGCAAATCCGCCGACGAAGCTCTCGACTTTCTTTCTCGGGAAATCCACACGTTCGCGGTCAATGGCCGGCACCACGACGACATCACCGCGCTGGCGTTGAAGGTCCCGGCGAACGCCACGAAAAGCGGGACGCCGAATCCCACCGATTCCGGAACGGTCGAGTCCGTCGCTGCCTCGGTGCTGGCCGTCGGACCTTGAGGCTTTCTTACACGATCGATAATTTCAATTCCGTGACTTGTCCGTCTCGAATCAAAAAAGCGCGGACCACCGCATTCGCATTCGCATCCGCATTCGCATTCGCATTCGCTGCCAGTGAAATGATGAAGTACGCCACCTCCGGGTAACCCACCGTCGCGATATCCGTCTCCGAAGGCTCGCCTCTGCCGTTGGGATGCGAATGATAAATTCCCGACATTTCCAGGCCGGCTGCTCGAATTTCGCGCATCATCTGCACGATCTCTTTGGTTGCCACTTCGTAGCTCGTTGCCGGGTTAGCCGCGATATTTTCCGCCGGAAATGCGCAGCTGATGATTCCATCCCTGCCGGCGAGAAAGCCGCAACACTCGACCCGCGGATTCTGTCGCGCGTGACCGATCAGAGATTGCAGCACGTCGCCCTGAATCTGAATCGAATTCGTCACGAGGCAAGTCTACCTCGCGAGGGAGTTGTAGAGAATGGCTCACGCCAGACGCGAGCCTCGACGGTGAACTACGGGTGCGCAGAGAAATTGAAAAATAAGTGAGACGGGATGATATCCCGTCTCACTTGGTGGAATTTGCTGCAGTTACGCCTTTTGGGCCTGGCGGCGCAGGAACGTGGGCACGTCGAGATCGTCGGCCGGCACGTCGTTGATTTTGTCGGTGACGTTGCGAGTGACTTGCTGCACCACCTCGCTGACGTTGCGCGAAACCTGCTGGACCACGTTGGGCTGGCGCTGCGGTTCGTTGGCCTGTCGGTTGATGGGCTGGTTGACCTGCTGATTGACCACAGGCTCCTGCACCGGTTCGGGTTCGCGCGCGGCTTTCCAGGTCTTGGGCAGGTACGAGGGTTTCTGATGGGATTTGCGGCCAGCCACTTCGCGGAAGCCGGCGGCGATCACCGTGATTTTCACCGACTCTTTCATGGCGTCGTCCATCACCGCGCCGAAAATAATGTTGGCGTTTTCATGCGCGGCTTTCTGAATGATGGAGGAAGCTTCGTGAACTTCCTGCAGGCTCAGGCTGGATGAACCGGTGATGTTGATCAAAATTCCCTGCGCGCCATTGATGCAATTGTCTTCGAGCAGCGGGCTGTTGATGGCGCGATTCGCGGCATCAGTGGCGCGGTTCGAACCGGAGGCGACGGCGGTGCCCATCACCGCGTAGCCCTGGCCGGACATGATGGTTTTCACGTCGGCAAAGTCGCGGTTGATGATTCCGGGAATGGTGATGATGTCCGAAATGCCCTGCACCGCCTGACGCAGAATATCGTCGGCGATGCGGAACGCTTCGAAGAAGCTGGTGCCATGCTCGACGCAATCCATCAGCCGCTCGTTGGGAATTACGATGACGGTGTCCACGCAGCCGATCAATTCGGCGAGGGCGTGCTCGGCCTGCTCCATGCGGCGCTTGCCTTCGAAGGCAAAGGGCTTGGTGACCACCGCGACGGTCAATGCGCCAAGTTCGCTGGCCAGATTGGCCACGACCGGCGCGGCGCCGCTGCCGGTGCCACCGCCAAGACCGGCGGTGACGAAGACCATGTCCGCGCCGTCGAGCGCCTCCAGAATTTTTTCAGTGTCTTCGAGCGCGGCTTTGCGGCCCACTTCGGGATTCGCGCCCGCGCCCAGACCTTTGGTTAGTTTGCCGCCCAGTTGCAACTTGACCGGCGCCTGCGAAAGTTTCAGGGCCTGCAAGTCGGTATTGGCGGCGATGAATTCGACGCCTTCTACTTTTGCGCGGATCATTCGGTTGACCGCGTTCGATCCTCCGCCGCCCACGCCGATGACTTTAATTTTCGCGCCGTTCTGCGCTTCTTCCGCGAACGAAACGCGCATGCTCGATTCTTTTTGCGCCATGGTGCCTCCCCTAGCTGTTTCCTGATGCAAGATTTTGGTCACTTTCGCCATCACGTTATGAGTGCACTCACTTCACCGGCGCCCCGCCGGCAATTAGGATGCGCCCGCAAACATGCTTTTCAATTTACCCACCCAGCCGTTTGGGCGCGCGCCACCGGTGCGCCGCGTGCGCGCACCATACAGCACAAGTCCGACGGCTGTTGCATATTCGGGCTGGGAAACTTCATCGTTCATTCCGGCAATACCTCGCGGAACCGCCACGCGCACCGGAAGATTGAAAATATTTTCGGCGAGTTCGCAGAGGCCGCTCAGGTGAGCGCCGCCTCCAGTGAAAATCAGGCCCGCAGGAATCGAGGATTCCACGCCGCCGCGGCGGAGTTCGTCGCGAACCAGCATTAACAATTCATGCGCGCGCGGCTCAACAATATCGGCGAGCATGCGCGAAAACACGGTGCGCGGCGGACGGTCGCCGACGCTGGCAATTTCGATCGCGGTGTCTTCTTTCAGCAGGGAGCGATAGGCGCAAGCGTGCTTGCGCTTTATTTTTTCTGCTTCGTCTATGGGAGTGCGCAGGCCGACCGCGAGATCGTTGGTAAAATGGTCGCCACCGACGGGAATCGCGGCGGTGTGGCGCGCGACGCCGCCGGTAAAGGCAATTAATTCGGTGGTCCCGCCGCCGATATCGAGCAGGCACGCGCCCAGCTCACGTTCGTCCTGGGTGAGGCAGGCTTCGGCGGAAGCCAACGGCTCAAGGACGGTGTCGTCCACACGCACGCCGGCGCGATTCACGGCCGTGACTATATTTTGCGTGGCGGTCCCGGAGGCGGTGACGATGTGCACGTTCGCTTCGAGGCGCTGGCCCACCATGCCGATGGCGTCGCGGATATTGTCCTGGGCGTCCAGAAAAAACTCCTGCGGCAGCACATGCAATACTTCGCGATCTTCGGGAAGCTGCACGCCACGGGCGGTTTCGATGGCTCGGCGCACGTCGTCGCGCTGAATATCGCGCGGGCGCGCGCCGACGGTGATGCCTCCGCGGCTGTTCACTCCGCGCACATGCACGCCAGCCACGCCCACCACCGCTGATTCGATCGGAACGCCGACGATAGTTTCCGCTTCTTCGACCGCGCGCCGAATCGAGCTGACCGCCAGATCGAGATTGACGATCTGGCCCTTGCGCCAGCCTTTCGATTCCGCCGCGCCCAGAGCAGCGAAGCGCACTCCGCCCAATTCGTCGAGTTCACCAACCAGCGCGCAGGTTTTGCTGCTGCCGATGTCCAGCGCCACGATATGCCGTTCTTGCTTGGTCAAATCTCCCACTCCTTAATTCCCTTCCTTTCTGTGAACGCCGCTTTCAAATTCGTAAGATGCGCCTCGCTACCTGCCGTGTTTTGTGGATTTTTTTGCGGCCGCGCCGTGCGACGGTTTTGGCGCTACCACAGCCGCGGGAGTTACAGCTCTTTCTTGCGCAACCAGGGTGCGGTCCGGATTGACCACCGCTTCGCCGTCGAACCGCAGATCAACCGATTCGACGCGCCCTGCTTTCGCGCGCCACTCACCTATATCGTTCAACACCGTAAAAAATTTGTTCTCGAAATCGCTGTCGCCAAAGTGCACCAAGATCGGAGCGTCGGATCCCGCCCACTGATCATCGGGTGAGCCGTTGAGCGCACTGCCAACCTGCAAGCCGGAGATCGTGGCGCGAAGATCCTTCGCCTCGGTCAGGTCTACTTCGCTGACTTTATCCATAGAGCCGGCGCGTGCCTGTTCTGCTGCCAAGGTGAAGCCCGCGAAAAGCTTCATGCGTTGCTCGCGATCTTCGATCGGCATGTTCGCGTCCATGCCGGTAATCACCGGGAAATGAAAATCACCTTTGAGCGGACGCGGCAGGATTACGCCATGGACGTCCACCAGGTCCATCTGATTCCCGTCGCGCAAAAACGCGATGGGCGTGCGTTCGACGATGTCCACTTCAATGGTATTGGGCAGCGCGCGGCGCACGGTGGCTTGTTCGACCCAGGGCAAGGTTTCGATCTGGCGGCGGCGCTCGTCCAGCGGGATGCGCAGAACGCTGTGATTGCGGTCCGCCAGGAAAATTTCCCGAACGTTTTTGGGAACGACGTAATGCGTGGCGGAAATTTGAATTTGATCGGGACGGAGCAGCGCCATTTCCGGCGAAGCCATTAGAAAGTGGCCGACCATGTAAGCGACACCGGCAGCCGCGAGACCGGCTCCCGCCCAGACCGTGACGCGCGCGTAGCCCTTCCACGCTTTCTTCCCGAATTTGCGCCGCTTGATCTCGAGCGGCTTCTGCCGGCGAAGATACTTCGGCTCTTCGTCAGCCAGGATCTCCTGGGGATAGGCTTCGGCGTCCATGGTCCTCAGTTTTTCCAGATGATGACCTCAGTTTCGAGTTCGATCCCGTTGGCCGCGTGCACTTTCTCGCGAACGTCATCAATCAGCGCCAGCATTTCCGCGCAACTGGCGGCGCCGGCATTCACAAAAAAGTTGGCGTGGCGGTCGCTGACCGTGGCATCGCCGACGTGATGGCCTTTCAGGTTCAGTTCGTCAATCATGCGTCCGGCCGATCGTCCCGGCGGATTTTTGAAAATGCAGCCGGCGCTTTTCTGGTTGAGCGGCTGGCTGGAGCGTCGCTTTTCATTGCAAACTTTTATGCCGGCCAGAATGTCCTTAAAAGGTTTCGACGGCAGTTCGAGTTTCACCCGCAGCATCAAATCATCCGGCGCGAATGAAGTATGCCGATAATCGAAACGAATGTCATTTCCGCGCAAAGTTTCAATAGCGCCGGTCGAGGCGCGATAGAGTTCCACCTCGCGGACGAAGGGACCAATTTGCGTGCCGTACGCGCCGGCATTCATGCGCAACGCGCCGCCCACGCTGCCCGGGACGCCGATCAAGCCTTCCATGCCGCCCAGATCGTGCTTCGCGCAAAAAGTGACCATGCCGCCGAGATCGGCGGCGGCGTCAACGGTTGCGGTGTTCCCTTCGACGCTCATGCCCGGTTTCGAGGTGGGCAAATGCAGGGCGACCCAGGAAAGCTCGCCGTCGCCGACCAGAACGTTCGACCCGCCGCCGAGAAAGCGATGCGGGATTCCGTCCTCCGCGAGCAATCGCATAATTTCAGGAATGGTTTCAAATTTGCGCAGGACCAGCAGGTCGGTGGTGCCACCGATGCCCAGCGAAGTTTTTTCGGTCATCGAGACGCCGGGAGTCAGTTCGGCTCCGAGTTCCGCCAGCTTGGCCGCGATGGGCCTGCCGCTAATTCGCATAAAAACCTGTTCGCACCATGGCTAAATTCATCTAGTTCGCCGAAACCTTGGATTCGAGAAGCATCGCCAGTTGATCGAGCACGCGGCCAATGCTTCCCGCGCCAATTGCCAACACCGCATCGCCCGGCCGCGCCTCGTGCAAAATGTAGTCCATGCCGGACTGCATGGTGCTCTTGAACACCACGTTTTTGTGTCCCGCGCTGCTGATGGCCTCGGCGAGTTTTTCTCCGGTGACGCCTTCGACGGCCTGCTCGCCCGCCGCGTAAATTTCGGAGATGACCAAAACGTCCGCCTGATTGAACGAGCGCCGAAAATCTTCCCAAAGATGCTGGGTCCGGGTGTAACGGTGTGGCTGAAAAAGCACCAGCAACCGTTCGTAGCCGCACCCGCGCGCGGCTTCGAGCGTGGCACGAATCTCGGCGGGATGGTGCCCGTAATCGTCTATTAAGGTTACGCCGTTGAAGACGCCTTTGATTTCGAAGCGGCGGCCCACGCCGGAAAATTTGGCGAGCCCGGCGCGAATCAAATCCGCCGGGACGTTCAGTGAAAGTGCGACAGCTGCGGCAGCGGCGGCGTTGCGCACGTTGTGAATTCCCGGAGGCGAAGGCAGACGGAACAACCCGAGATCTTCGCCGTGATATTTCAGCCGAAATTCGCTCGCAATGCCGTCGAGCTTTACGTCGGTGATGACCAGATCCGCCTGGCTCGAAGTTCCATAAGTGATTACCGGGCGTTTTACACGGGGCAAAATCGCCTGCACGTTGGGCTCGTCCAGGCATAGCACCACGGAGCCATAAAACGGCACGCGATTCACGAACTGCAAAAACACATCTTGGATTTCCTCGAGCGAATGGTATTGGTCGAGATGTTCGCGATCGATGGTAGTGACCACCGCAACGACCGGAGCGAGCAGCAAAAATGAACGGTCGCTTTCGTCTGCTTCGACCACCATGTATTCGCTTTTACCTACACCGGCATGCGAGCCCAGATGATTTACGCGCCCGCCGACGACGAAGGTGGGATCAAGTCCGGCCGAATCCAGCACCGAAGCGACCATCGAGGTGGTAGTGGTCTTGCCATGCGCGCCGGCCACTGCGATTCCGTACTTCAGCCGCATCAATTCGGCCAGCATTTCCGCGCGCGGAATAACGGGAATTTTCAGGCGATGCGCTTCGAGTAATTCGACGTTGTCGGGCTTTACGGCCGAAGAAATCACGACCACATGCGCGCCGGAAACATGCGTGTCTTCATGACCCTCGAAAATCGCTGCGCCCATTTTCCGCAGGCGCTCGGTAACCGGAGAAAGTTTCTGGTCCGAACCCGAAACGGCATAGCCCGCGGTAAGCAGGACTTCGGCGATACCGCTCATGCCGCTGCCGCCAATTCCGACCAGATGAATCCGCTGAAAATTGCGAAAAATGGCGCTCATTGGCGCACCAGGCCTTCAATCATGTCCACGATATCTTCCACCGCATGGCGACGCGCAAGCTTCCGCGCACAATCTTCCATTTCGGTGATTCTCCGGGGCTGGTCCAGGAGCGAAAAAATTTCCCGCGTCAGGCGTTCGGGCGTTAGTTCCGTCTGCGGCAACAGGCGCGCCGCGCCTGCATTCTGCATGGCTTCAGCATTGCGGGTCTGATGGGCATCAGTGGCCGCGCCGAAGGGGATGAAGATGGCGGCGCGTCCGGCAGCGGCTACTTCGGCCACCGTGATCGCGCCCGAGCGGCAGACGATCAAATCTGCCTGGGCAAAGCGCTCCGCCATATTCTCGATGAAGGGCACTACCTCCGCTCGGAATTCGCGCCGCGCGTACGCCACGCGAACAGCATTATAGTCGCGTTCACCGGTCTGGTGCACGATGAAAAGCTGGTTTTTTCGCGGTGCCAGCAGATCGAGCGAATCAATTACCGCGCGATTGATGGGCAGCGCGCCGCGGCTGCCGCCGGTAATAAGGATACGGAAGGGCTCGCGATGCTCGCCGCGCGGCGCCGCAAAAAATTCAGCGCGCACCGGAATGCCAGTGGCGATAGCCTTGGAACCAAAACGGGTGGCGGTTTCCTGGAATCCGCAGGCGACGCGCGTGGAAATTCCGGCGAGGACGCGGTTGGTAAATCCTGGCTCGACGTTCGGCTCGAAAATCACCGACGGAACGCGGTGCAAACGCGCCGCGAGGATCATTGGGCCGGCCGCATAGCCTCCGACCCCAAACGCCGCGCTGAAGGTGTGCCGCTGCATAATTTTTTCCGAATCCCAGAACCCCGCGGGAAGCATGGCCAGATTTTTCAGGAGTTTCGTTCCGCCCATGCCCTTCAAGCCCGCAATGCGAATCGTTTCGAGCGGCAGCCCGGCCTGCGGCACGAGCTTTGCTTCCATCCCGCGCTCGGTTCCCACGATCACGACGCTTCGCGCTCCTTGCGGCTCACGCCCCAGCCATTCCCTGGCCACCGCCAGCGCCGGAAAGACGTGCCCTCCGGTGCCACCGCCCGCAATTAACAAGCAGCCCTTTCCCGCGCCCAGCACCCGATGTGCCGGCGCCGCGACCGAATCTGTCGTCACGCCTGGTCCGCGTGCTGGCTGATATTCAAGAGCACTCCCGTGGCCACCAGCGCGCCAAAAAGACTGGACCCGCCATAACTGATGAACGGCAGCGGAATCCCCTTAGTGGGCATCAGGCCGATAACCACGCTCAGGTTAATCAGCGCCTGTCCAACGATCATGGTGGTGATGCCCATGGCCAGATATTTTCCGAATTCATCGGGAGCCTTCATCGCGGTGACAAAGCCGCGCCAGCCGTACACCGCGAAAAGCGTCAGCACGATCACCGCGCCAATGAAGCCAAACTCTTCGCTGATGATCGCGTAAATAAAATCAGTATGCGCCTCAGGCAGGAAAAACAATTTCTGCCGGCTCTCCATCAGGCCTACGCCAGTCATTCCGCCCGAGCCCACCGCAATCAGCGACTGCAGCAACTGGAACCCCGCGCCTTGCGGATCGCGGTCGGGATGCAGAAACGCTTCGAAACGAGCCAGGCGATACGGCACGCGCACAATCAATAGATATATGGTGGGAATAGCCGCAAGCAGCGCGCCACCAATATATTTGTAGGAAAGCCCCGCGACATAGAGCATGACCATGCCAATCACCACAATCATGAAGGCGGTGCCCATGTCCGGCTCTTTCACCACCAAGGCGGCCATCAACAGGACCGTGCCAAGTGCCGGGGCCAATGTTCCCCAGAAATCGTTAACTCCGATTTTGCCGGGCGCGCGGCGCGATTCGAGGAACCAGGCGAGATATACGATCAGCGCGAGCTTGGCCATTTCCGAAGGCTGAAAACTGAACGGTCCCAGGCGGAACCAGCGGTGAGTGGCGTGCGAACGGTCCAGAAAATACACGGCTACGAGCGTGACGAACGTAAACGCCAGGCCGGTGAACACGATGCGCGGCTGACGCAGCTTGCGGTAATCGGTATTCATCATCGCGAACATCCCAGCGATGCCCAGAACGATGTAAACAAACTGGCGCAACAGGAAAATGTATCCGGCGCCGAATTTATCCTGCGCGGTCATGGCCGAAGCGCTGAAAACCATAACCGCGCCGATGAAGCACAAGGCCAGCGTGACGCCCATCAATTGCTTGTCGGGTTGCAGCCCTCGCGGCATTTTTATCCTTTCCCGGCTGGCGTTTCGGCTGAGCCGCCGGTATTGCTGGAATCAGCGGAGGCGTTTTCAAGTTTGGCGACGAGTTCCTTGAACACGCGTCCGCGGTGTTCGTAATTCTCGAATTGATCGAAACTGGAGCAGGCCGGAGCCAGCAGCACGGTGTCGCCAGGCTGTGCATGTTCGGCGGCAAGGTGCATGGCGTGCTGGATCGTTCCGGCCTGGGCGATGGGAACCGCGTCGTTCAATTCAGCTGCTATTTTTTCGGCTGATTCACCGATCAACAGCACTCCTCTGGCGCGTTCGTGCAGCAAATCGCGCAGGGGCGTATACGGGCTGCCTTTGTCCCGGCCACCCAAAATTACGATCAGCTTTCCGGGAAACGCTTCGATGGCCTTCACCGCCGCATCCACGTTCGTGGCTTTCGAATCGTTGTAATACTGCACACCGGAAACTTCGGCGACGAATTCGAGGCGATGTTCGACGCCTCGAAAACTTTTTACGCCGGCGGCAATCGCGGCCGGCACCGCGCCAGCCAGGTATGCGGCAGCGCAGGCCGCTAAAACGTTTTCGACGTTGTGCTGGCCGCGCAGTTGAACGTCCGCGAGGCGGGCCAATTCCACTTCCGAACCTTCGTTGCGGAAAATAATCTGCTCGTCGCGCAAGAATGCGCCGGTGGCCACGCGTTTCTGCCTGCTGAACCAGAAAATCTTGGGCTTGGCCGGCATCCGCCGGGTCACTTCCGGATCGTCCGCGTTGAGCAGCGCGATGTCGCGCTCGAGCTGGTTTTCGAACATGCGCATTTTCACTCGGGCGTATTCTTCAAAGGTGACGTGCCGGTCGAGATGGTCGGGCGTCAAATTGAGCAGGACGCCAATTTCCGGACGAAAGCCCTCAATCGTCTCCAGTTGAAAGCTGCTGATTTCCGCCACGGTTACCATGGTGTCCGCCGAAGTTTCCACCAGCGAAAGCAGCGGCGTGCCGATGTTGCCGCCGACCAGCGTCGGAATGTTCGACGTCTTCAAAATGTGCGCGACCAGCGACGTGGTTGTCGTCTTTCCATTCGATCCGGTAATGGCGATCAGCTTTCCGCGCAAAAAGCGCCAGGCCAGCTCAACTTCGCTCCACACCGGGATGCCCTGGGCGCGCGCGCTTTCAAGCGGCTCGATCCGCGCCGGGACGCCGGGACTGACCACGATCAAATCCTGCTCTAGAAAACTTTGCGGCACAAAACCACCCAGCTCCAGCCGCGCGCCCGCCGCGCGCAATTTTTCCGCCGTCTCGGCGAGTTCCGCCTCCGGACGTTCATCCGTGGCCGTAACCGTCGCTCCATACCCCGCGCTAAACAAAGCCGTCACCAATCCGGTGCGAGCGAGTCCCACCACCAGAACTCGTTTGCCGTCGAGATCGAAACCTGGCCTCACTCGTCCTCACTTCCCGAATCTCGTTTTTGCGCCTAGCGCAATTTCAGCGTGGTCAGCGAAAACAGCGCGAACACCAGCGCGACAATCCAGAAACGCACGATAATTTTCGATTCGCTCCAGCCCATCAATTCGAAATGATGGTGCAAGGGAGCCATGCGAAACACACGCTTGCCGGTCAGCTTGAACGAACCTACCTGGATGATTACCGAGAGCGCTTCGAGCACGAACACGCCGCCAATCGAAAGCAGCAGAATTTCCTGCTTGATGATTACGGCCACCACTCCGATGGCCCCGCCGAGAGCCAGCGAACCTACGTCGCCCATAAACATTTCCGCCGGATGCGCGTTGTACCAGAGAAAGCCCAGCGAGGCGCCCACCAGCGAGCCGCAAAAAATTACCAGTTCACCGGCGTCGGGAATTTTCTGAATGTCGAGGTAGTCCGCGAATTTTGCGTTGCTGCTGAGATAGGTAAGCACGGTAAGCGCGGTGGAAGAAACCAGGACGCAGCCGATGGCCAGGCCGTCCAGACCATCCGTGAGATTGACGGCGTTCGAAGAGCCCACGATAACCAGCACCAGAAAAAGCAGTAGCGGAACGAAGGCCAGCGGCCAGATGTAACTATGGCTGTAGATCGAGGTGAGCACCAGGTTCGGGTGCAGGCGTTTGAAAAACGGCACGCTCAACTGCGTGGAGTATGCGCCATGCGTTTGCAGGCTGAGTAAGACGACGCCGACTACCGCGCAGGTGAGCACCTGATAGCCAAATTTCGCGCGCGGCGTAAGACCCAAATTCCGTTTGCGCACCACCTTATTGTAATCGTCCACAAAACCGATGCTGCCGAAGGCCACCGTCGCTCCGATAGCGAGCAACACGTACGCATTGCGCAGGTCGGCCCACAAAAGAGTGGGAATCACGATGGAAGCGACAATCAGCACGCCGCCCATGGTTGGTGTTCCGGCTTTTTTCTGGTGAGCCTTGGGACCTTCGTCTCGAATGTACTGCCGCACCTGCAGCGAACGCAGGCGTTCGATGACCCAGGGACCCATCAGCAACGAAAGCAGCAGCGCCGAAATGCTGGCCACCGCGGTGCGCACGGTAATGTACCGAAACACGTTGAGCGGGCTGAAATGCGGCCGCAGCAGGAAGACGAAAAAGTAGTACAGCATCAGCAGGAGCCTTTGGGGCTGGCGGTCGTGAGCAGACTTGCAGGTGAAGCAATGCGCGGGTGCCTGGCGTCAATAGCCTCCAGAATTTTCTCCATTTTTACGCCGCGGGAGCCTTTGAGCAGCAACAGATCGCCGGGTTGGATGAAGTCGGCGAGGAATTTTCCAGCTTCGACCGAATCTTCAAAGTACCTGGCGCGATTGTTTTCGTGGCCCGCACTGACTGCCGCGCGAATGAGCTCGTTCGCATCGCCCGCGACGCCCACGATCCAGTCAATTTTTCCCAGGCTGGCAACAGCCCCGCCACATTCGCGGTGCAATTGCGGCGAGGATGCGCCCAGCTCGCGCATTTCCCCTGCGGCGAGAATCTTGCGACGATAGCCGGGAGTCGAGGCCAGCAGTTCGGCCAGTGCATTGAGCGCCGTGGGGCTCGAGTTGTAAGTGTCGTTGATCACCGTAAAACCTGCGGCGAATCGCACCACTTCGCCGCGCTTATCCGCCGGAACGAGCGTGGGGAAAACTTTTTTCGCATCGGCCGCGTCAATGCCCCACACGCTGGCGGCGGCCAGCGCCGCGACTGCATTCATCACGTTGTGCCGCCCGATGAGCGGCAGGGCGAGCCGCGTACGGCCGGCGGGCGAGACGAAATCAAAAGCTGAACCCTCGATGCCCCGCTCCTCAATATTTTCAGCGCGAAATTCATTGCCTCGGCCGTTCTGCGCGGCGGAACTTGCCGACCGGCCACCGGCGGCCTTCGTTTGCGATTCCGTTCCAAACCAGATCACTGGACCGCGCGCTACTTCATCGAATCGTGCAACGCGCTCATCGTCGGCATTCAGCACCGCAGTCGCCGAGGGCCACGGCAAATGTTCAATTAGCTCTCGCTCGGCCAGCGCGATTTCGTCAATCGAAGAAAAGAATTCCAAATGCTCGACCGCCACGCGGGTGACTACGCCCACATCCGGCCGCGCAATCTGCGCCAGCCGCGCGAGTTCTCCGCGATGAGACATGCCCATTTCCAACACAATTGCCTCGTGATCGTCTTCGACCTGCAGCAGCGTCAACGGCAAACCATATTCGTTATTCAAATTTCCCTGTGTTTTCAAGACGCGGAAGCGCGCGCCCACCAGCGCCGCCAGGATTTCCTTGGTGGTCGTTTTGCCCACCGAGCCGGCCACGCCGCCAATCCGGCGCCCCGGCTTTCTAGCGCGCCAAATTTCACAGGCTCGCGCAGCCAGCCGGTGAAGCGCCGCGAGCGTATCTTCCACTGCCCACGTTCGCCCCTGAATATCCCGGGGCAGCCCGGCAAATTTTTCCCGCGACACAATGGCGGCCAGTGCCCCGCGTTCAAAAGCCCCGGCCAGATGATCGTGTCCGTCGTGACGCGGACCGTGTATGGCCACAAACAGTTCGCCGGAACCGACGGTTCGAGAGTCAATCGAAACCCCGGCCAAAACGGCTTCCGCTGTGACGGCAGCTGGGGCCGCGACACCCAGGGCTGCTGCAATTTGACCGGCGGTCCACCGCATTGCGTCTCCAATCGGCTCAGCTTGCGATCCTCGCTTGCATTTTCACAAGCGCCCGGCTGCCGTGCTCCATCGCCGACCCGTAGTCTCTTCAAATCAAAAAATCAAAATGCAATCTCGCTGCCGTTTTCCCGCGATGACTCGCGTTTGGTCCGGCGGAATTCATCTGTTCGCTGGCTTCTTCACGAATCCACGCCGGCGCAAAATGGCGCGCGCCTTTTCGCGATCGTCGAATTCATAGGTGCGATCGCGCAAAATCTGATAATTCTCGTGGCCTTTTCCGGCCAGCAGCACGATGTCGCCGGGCTTGGCTTCGTCAATGGCCATGGCCAGCGCGGCGTCGCGGTCCGGCTCGATCCGGTAATTTCCATTCACCTTCTGCAGTCCTACAACAACGTCGTTAATAATTCGCAGCGGGTCTTCCGAGCGCGGATTGTCGCTGGTCAGAATTACCAGATCGCTGAGCGAGCCCGCCGCCTCGCCCATGGGAGGACGAGTGGAGCGATCGCGCTCGCCGCCGGCGCCAAACAGCGTGATAACGCGCCCCGCGGGATTCAACTCGCGGGCCGTCGCGATCAAATTGCGCAACGCGTCGTCGGCGTGCGCGTAATCCACGACCACCAAGAATGGCTGGCCTTCATCAATGCGCTGAAAACGTCCCGGCACCTGCTCCAGATTTCGAATTCCCTCTTCGATCTGCGCGACGGGAATATCCAGTGCCAGTCCCGCGCCAATCGCCGCGAGGATGTTGTACACGTTGATTCGTCCCACGAGCGAGGAGCGCACTTCAACCGGCCCGGCGGGCGTCTGGGCCGTAAATTCCAGGCCCTGAAAGCTCAGCGCGAATTTCTTCGCGGTCAGGTCCGCCGGGCCGGTGACCCCATAAGTCAGTGTGCGTTTGGCCAGCGCATCGAGCCGCGCGCCATAGCTATCATCCACATTGAGGACAGCCACATCAGGCGCGCCGGCGCCGGTGCCGGCAAACAGGATTTTCTTCGCCGCGAAATATTCCTCAAAGGTTTTGTGGAAGTTCAGGTGATCGCGCGTCAGGTTGGTAAAAATCGCAACGTCAAAATGGCAGCCCCAGGTCCGGTCCATCACCAGCGCATGGGAGCTTACTTCCAGTACCGCGTGAGTGCCGCCCGCATCGCGCACTTCCGCAAACATCTGTTGCAAATCAATGGATTCTGGCGTGGTGTTCCTCGCGGCGCGAAAGCCCTGTGGCGTGTCGTATCCGGTAGTGCCGATGCGCCCGGTCGTGAATCCCGCGGCACGCAGGATTGAATCCACGATATACGTGATGGTCGTCTTGCCGTTCGTTCCGGTAACGCCCACCAATTTCAAAGCGGCGGCGGGATGGCCGTAGAAATTCGCGGCCGCCAGAGCCATGGCTTTGCGGCTCGCGCCAGGCATCAATTCGATCCAGGAAAGTTCTCTGGGAAGATCGGCCGGCGCCGGCTGCGGACTGGCTATGGCCACGGCGCCGCGCGCAATCGCGTCCTTCACAAATTCGTTGCCGTCCGCTTTTGCGCCAGAAAGCGCGAAGAACAATGTATCGGCCACAACTTTACGGCTGTCGCACACCATCGCCGCGATGCGCGTATTGGCGCGCCCGGTCCACCCCACAAACTCGATTCCCGCGATGACTTCGGCCAGGTCCATTTCGATGTGTACCGCCGCCCTTTTGCGTTTCGTCGCTGATTGCAATTTTGGCCCGCCTTCCACCACAATTTTCAATTCACATTCCTCTGCGCACCGGTTTGCTGTGTTTTGGGTTCGGCTCCCGCAGCCACTCGGCCGAACCGCACCGTCAAGCTGCTCCCTCGCTGTACGCGCGTGCCAGGGTCGGGCGATTGCTCTACTGCAACGCCGCTGCCAATCAAAGTGGGTAGCAGGCCCAGGTGCGAACAGGATTCAGTGACGCCGCGAACCGTTTGTCCGGTCAGATCCGGCACTTCCACCGAGTCCTCTTCACTGAAGGCGATCGTTGGAGTCGGAGTCGCTGCGGGGCTCGTGTGGCTTGGCGAGCTTTTGGAAACCACGTTCTCGAATTTGGCGTGTTCGTCCTGCGCTTCCTGCTGCTGGTCGCGATCATCGTCCTGCAAACCGGAATCGCCGGACGCGGCCGGGTGCTTGGATTTGTTGCCCGCAAATTCCAGATCTGGATTCAACGGCACGTCGTGGGCCACGTTGAGATAGGCGAGCACCTGTTCGGCGATTCTCTTGAACACCGGGCCGCCAAGATTTCCGCCCATGTGCTGGCCCACGGGAGAATCGAGCACCACCAAAATCGTCACCGCCGGTTCATTTACCGGCGCAAAACCCACGAACGAGGCCACGTACTGCGTCGGTGAATAGCGGCCGGTCTTCGGATCGATTTTCTGCGCAGTGCCGGACTTTCCGGCGGCGGTGTATCCGTCGAGGCGCGCGGGCTTGCCGGTGCCGCCTTCGAGGAGGACCGCTTCCATCATTTCGCGGACGGTCGCTGCCGTCTTCGCATCGGTGACCTGTACCGGCTCAGGCCGCGGAGAAAGAGGCAGCTTGGTGCTGCCGCCGACTTCCTGGACCACGTGCGAGCGATATAAAGTGCCGCCGTTCGCAATCGCGGAAACCGCGGAAATAATCTGCACCGGCGTCACGCTTATCTCCTGGCCAATCGCGACCGAGCCGATCGAACTCGCCGTCCAATTGTCCAAGGTGCGCAGCTTGCCGCGATTTTCGCCCGGCAGTTCGATCCCGGTGGGCTCGCCGATGCCGAATTCGCGCATTACGTCGTAAAATTTGGGAGCGCCCAGCCGCAGAGCAATCTTGATGGTGCCGACATCGCTCGATTTCGCCAGCACATCGCGCACAGTCAAAATTCCGAATGGCAGGTGGTCGTGAATCAAGCGTCCGGCTACCACGATCGAGCCTTCCTGGCAGTCCACCAGCTCATCGGGATTGGTCACCCCATTTTCGATCGCGCCGGTCATGGTAATGGTCTTGAACGTTGAGCCCGGCTCGTAAGCCGCGGCGATGGCTAGGTCCTGCCGCTTTTCCGCGGGAAATTTTCCGGGATCATTAGGATCGAAGGTTGGATAGTTGGCCACGGCCAGCAGCGCGCCACTCGAAGGATCCTGAACCAGCACGGTGCCGCTTTTCGCGTGCGATTCGGTGATCACCGCTTCCAACTCTTTTTCGGCGATGTATTGAATGGTTTCATCAATGGTCAGCACCACGCTCGCTCCGGGATCCGCCGACGCTTCATTGCGGTCGTAGAACTGGCGCTTACCGTCGGCCATGACCATCACGCGGCCCGGCCGCCCACGAATCTGCTTGTCGAGTTCCTGCTCGATCCCGCCCATCCCTTTTTCGTCCACATCCACCCAGCCGAGCACGTGTGACAAAAATTCATGCTGCGGGTATATGCGCCGGTTTTCTTTCTGGAAGAACACGCCTTTCAAATTCATTTCGTCAATGCGTTCGACGGTTTCGGGAGAAAGCTTCTTGGCCAGGCGCACCGGTTTCGAGGCGTCGCGAATTTTCGTTTCGATTTCGTCGGCAGGAATAGCCAGAACGCGGGAAAGCAGGCGCGCGACCAGCTCCGGCTCTTTGATTTCCGCCGGATCGCCAAAAACCGAGTCCATCGGAATGCTGATGGCCAGCTCGCGGCCGTTGCGGTCGTAAATCACGCCCCGCATCGGACTGATTTCAAATATGCGCTGTTGTTGATGCTGGGCTTTCGCGAAGTAATCGCTATAGCAGAAGAGCTGGAGGTAAACCAGGCGGGCCAGCACCGCCCCCATCCAAATCGCCGCCACGCCCCAGACAATCAACCAGCGGAGACGCGGGTTGCGCTGCTCCATGGAATCCGCCCTAACTCACCAGAAACTGTAACCGGCAAAGAAATTCGAAATGCTGCTGCAACCTGGCCGGAGAAATTCGATAAAAAATTATGGACGCGGCGATTGCGCGATGGGGCGAGCCTGAGCCAACACCGGATCACCCGCGCCTTCCGACGGAGCGACCTGGCCCGGCATCGGTACGGTCAATCCCATTCCGCCGGCGAGCGGAGCAATTCGGCCAGGCGATCGCAGGGTCGCCACTTCCACATGAAGCTGCTCATTCAGCTGTGTGGCTTTCGCACGCGTCCCTTCCGCGGTCTGCACCTGATAGCGCAACTGGATACATTCGAAATGCTGCCAGGCGTAGACCAGCAGGCAAGCTGCAATGGCGCCGGTAGCCGCCACGCGTTGCCAGAAATCTTTCACCCGCGCCGTATCCATGGGTCGAACCAGCCGCGAATTGTCGATCCTCTTAACTGTGAAATATTCGGTCATGACCACGCCTGGGGCGCCGCGCTTTCCGCCGTCGCCGCCTTTTCGAGTACGCGCATTTTTGCGCTCCGGGAACGCGGATTGCCCGCGATTTCCGCATTTCCGGGCTGAATGATTTTTTTGGTCAGCACTTGATACCCACCTTCGCGGGCCAGGCGCTGAAATTCATGTTTCACCACCCGATCTTCGAGTGAGTGATAACTGAGGACGATCAATCGCCCTCCAGGATTTAATGTGACAGGGGAACGCGAAAGAAACTGCCCGAGTGCCTCCTCTTCTCGATTCACCGCTATCCGCAGCGCCAGAAACGTTTTTGTC